>FWPU01011817.1_pt1 | contig 11979 bp, 6 predicted proteins | sample 2228361 | NCBI WGS metagenome assembly FWPU01 (sample SAMEA103939777, study PRJEB20133) | metagenome | reverse complement strand
GTAATTTGACGGGTAGAGATAATTTGAGGGATAATAGAAGCAGGATACCATCCGGGTTAGGGAGAAGAGTGCCATGCAACGGTTGATGATCATTGTGTTCCTGGGGTTCTTGACTGCCTGCAGCCTTGCCCCGGCGCAGGCGACGCAGCCCCCACCGGCAGTCAGCGACGCTGCGACAGTGGAGGCCATCCCACCCATGTCTCAAAAGGAGAGCCGGGCTACGGCTACGGTGATTGTAGCCACTGCAACCGCCACACCAGCCACGGGCGAGCTGCGGGTGGTGGACGGCGGGGTCGAGTTTTTTGGGGGGACGTGGCAGTCGGTGGACATTGAGGCGGACGAGGTAAGGCAGGTTGACCTGCCGGGCGGCGGCACCGGCTGGGCGGCTTTCAGGGACGGGCAGGTGGTCGCGGTCACCAGCGGGGGAGAGATATTGCATGCGGATGGGGAGGGAAATTATGTCTTTCCAGAGGGAAAGACCTACCGGTGGGATGGAACGTGGGTGGAGATTCTTGCAGACGGCGCGGTCATGTCCTGGGCGGACGGTCTGCCGGCCAGTGTCAGCGTGAATGGGGTAGAGGTCAGATTGGCCCATCCAGGTATCTGGATCACCAAAGGCACAGCGGGCGAGGCAGAGACTTCGGCATCTACAGCAGACGAGGTGCGCTGGTGGAACAAGCAGACCGAAACGTTCGAGGTCCTGGAGCATATCCAGCCTGAGGACCTGGTGTATCAGGGCAATTGGGTGACGGCAGTAGCGACAGTGGTGGGGGCTCAGTCGTCAACCGGCAACTACCTTAAATATCCCGTGGCCGTGGTGGACCTTTCCAGCGGTGAATTGGCGCGGGGCGATTATGGCAGCGAGGCGCCACAACAGGTCCATTACGACCGGGCGGTGAAGAAGAGCGACGGCTGGTATCTGTGGGAGGCCGAGAGCCGCAGCTGGCAACCGGTGACCGATGAGATCATGCAGGTAGTTCTCGAGGTGGGGGAAGACCCCAACGATGACTATGCCCAGGAGAAATGGGCCGACGGCACGTATCTGGTGAAGAAGTACAATGGGGCGCGGCTGGCGGTCAAAAAGGACAGCGGCTGGGAGCCGATCACCGACTTAACCGTCAAATACGGCAAGTATCTGAACTCGGTCCGGTCGATCGATCAGCTGGTCTGGCCGCAGAGTGAGTGGTCTTTCAGCCGGGGTGATATGCATGTACAGACGGCTGCCCGGTATTTTCGAGGGGTGTTCGTTGATTATGAGACGCATAGCCGGTGGTTTGAGCCCAGCGTGGGTAAATATGTCACACTGTACACCGTCACCCTGCTGGTACCCCTGACCCCAGCCGATTGGCAAACGGTCAGGGTCGTGTGGGGCACAAGTTATCCCCAACCAATAATTGGTCTTGCTAAAATAATAAAAGCAGCTGGTGGCGGAGCGTCGGGCAAAACGCTTACGCTTGACCCAGCACGGGCGTGGAGCCTGCTGCGCCCCGGCCAGGTGGTTGATGCGCGTGTCTGGACCAAAGTGACGGGCAGCAATTTGGCTTATTGGATGCAAAAGCGCCAGGCAGACACGGCAACATTGTTCAGCCGGCTGCCGGAGACGGTGGCTGAGGCCGGGAGTGCGGTGAGCTTGCCGGCTGGGCTGACTGTCTATGCCGATTCTTTAGACATCCCTTTGGGTTATTAATAAAAAGGACATGGTTCAGGGTAAATGATCGAGCCCTGCAGACAGACGGGTAAAAACTCCGGGTTGAAAAACCACCGGCGGTATTTGTATAGTGGGAGTAATGGCAAAGAAGTGGCTGGTCGTCGGCTTGGGGGTAGTGGTTGTTCTGCTGTTTTTGGCAGCCGTGCTGGGTTGGTGGCAGTTGCAGCAATACGACGGGCCTTTTTTAGTAGAAACGGCGCCGTACCGTTTGAGCGACCATTGGTATCTTGGCGAGTTCCAACCGGTTTACCTGGGTAGGGTGGCAGCTGGCGGCACTGAAACCTTGGTGGTCGCCTACCGCAGCCGCTCGGGATTATTGAAATTGGGTACCGTCATGGTAGGTGGCCTAAGTGGGAATGAAATGATCGCCCCGTTGGAGGTAAAGGAAACATATAGGCTGGGGCAGAGGTTTAGGGTGCAATATATACTCTATACCAAAACCCCGGCGGAGGCGGAATTAGCTACTTATTGCCAGGTTAGCCCCCGTTTATGTCAAATAGCAAAAGTGGTGAAAACCACCCAGCAACCGGAAGCAGTGAGAGTAGCTGGCGGAAAAGAACCGCAGTTTCCAGTTTGGGCAACGGAGATTAGCAGCCAGCTAAAAGCCTTAGAACCACAACTAAACTTATGAAACTAATAATCAAAGCCATCTTGGTGGGAGTTGCCAGTTTGAGTTTATGGCGTATGGGGACCAACCCAATACACGCCCAACAATGTGATGCTGGCCAATATTGTCCGCCGTCGATCCAACATCCCACTTATGGTGGTGTATGCCATTATGTTTCGGGGGTGTGTGCGGCGAGCTTCACGGGGATAACAACCAGCAGTTGCGGTGGCACTCCTTGTACTTTTGATAATTTGATGCGGATATGTGAGGGCCTTGTTCCTGGTTCTGATCCCCCGGAGTGCCGTCCCGGGCAATTGGTCTTTACCCAAGAAAGTTGCTGTGTTGGTCTTGGCACGCCAACGCCCACCCCCGGCAGTGGCTACAACCCCTCGGCGGCCTCGATGTATTTCCTGATCGCCAGGGATGCGGACGGCAATGGCGAGATCCGCACCAGTCCTTATAACGGCAGGTCGGAGATATCGGACGGCAGTCTCAACTGCGAGGATTATTACTGTCTGGCGTCAATGTGCACCGATGACGGGTGGCAGTGCCCGATACAGCGGTGGGCTGAGTTCGATGCCGGGGCAACTGTTCGCGCCTTGGGGGTAACGAGGTCTTTACCTGATCAATGCCGCAGCAGCAGTACTCGAGAAGATTGCTGCTATAACGATCATGGTACCACGGTCTGCGACGACACGAACGTCTACCGATGGGCGGAGCCGCGGACGCTCTGGGGCGTTGAAGATAGCCCTATGTTCTTCAGCCGGTTCCCGGCGCATTTTCAGCCTTGGTAAATGGGCGCCAGCGTTCTGCTGCAGATGGAATTGGCATGCCCCGCCAAAGACGGCAACTCAAGCGGCTTTCAGTCCGGCGTGGTCATCGCTGGTAACGGCTGTTGCTGGCGCCCCCGGAGCGATTCGAACGCTCAACCGTCTGATCCGAAGTCAGATGCTCTGTCCATTGAGCTACGGGGGCAATTCGTGAGTAAAATTATAACCGATATCTTCAGCGTTTATTTCCCGGAAGGACAACGGCAAGGAAGGAAATCCCCCATGAGCATTTTGCAGGAGTTGCTGGCTTCTATCCAAGAAGATGCCCCGGTGCGAACTGTGTGCGTCGGTGTGCACTGGACACTGGTTTGCAGCCGCGGCTGTGGCCTGGCATCAACCCTGATCGGCGATCAACCACATGGGCATGAGAAAGTGCGCGATGTCGGCCGTCTTCATCAAAAGAGTGCTCGCGAGCTGGCGGAATTTGCCCGGTCGGACAATCTGCTGGAAGCCAGCATTGGTCTGGCAGCCATCAACTCTCTGCTCGAGGTTGATCCGCAGCGCTCGGTGCAGATCAACGCCGCTGAGGTGCTCCTGGAACACGGCATGGGGAAGAAGGTGGCTGTGGTTGGTCATTTCCCATTCATCTCCAGGTTGCGCCAGGCGGTCGCTCAGCTCTGGGTGATCGAACAACGCCCGGCGGCAGGTGAATATCCAGCCCATGCGGCAGATGAGATCATCCCGCAAGCCGACGTGGTGGCGCTGACCGGCAGCGCGCTGATCAACCACACCCTGGACGCCCTGCTCGAGCTCTGCCAACCCCAGGCAGTGGTGATGGTCTTGGGGCCGACTACGCCACTTTCGCCATTGTTGTTTCAGCATGGGGTCGGCATCTTGTCGGGCGCACGCGTGGTTGACGAAGCGGCTGCGCTGCGCACCATTAGCCAGGGTGCGACGTTTCAGCAGGTGGAGGGGGTGGAATTGTTGACCTTGATGCGCAGGGATTTCACTCAGCCGCCAGGCTATAGTAGTTATACACTGCCCGCGAGAGGTTAGCGATCAGTCCGGAGGCCGGCTCCCAAACCAATTGCACCGGATGATACAGGAAAATAACCAGCACGTAATCCCCGGCGGGGGTGAAGATGATGCCGGCGTCTCCGATTGTGTTAATGACGCCATTGATGTCTGACACCCAGCCGTGTTTGTGGGCGATTTGCAGCGTCTCGGGGATGCCTGCAGTCAGCAACGCCGGCAGCTTGTTGTTTTTCAGGTACTCCACCATAGCCTGGCATTCCGCCTGCGTGATTTCTCCGGGGAAGACTGCCATCAGTGTCCCACCGCCGTTCTGCGCGCAGGTGTAAATATCCTCCAGCAGCATGCCAATATCGGAGGGAGTGGTCTGACTGTAGGGATCGGGGTCGGTATTCACATCGGCGCGCTGATTGGCTGGCGTCTCGATGCGCGCCAACAGCGGCGATCCCAAGGTGAAGTAGCCCGCCAGGAAGGTGTTTTTTAAACCGAGCTGTTGCATATCTTCGCTCACCACAAGAGGGGCGCGATTGCCAGGAATCACCCGATCCATCAGCCAATCGGCGGTTTCATTCCCTGATTTGGTGATCATCTCTCCCAGCAGACGGATGGTCTCCGCATCTGTGTCCTGGCTCAGGCGACGGTACACTGAGACCATAATGGGGATTTTGATGATGCTGGAGGCTGTGTAAGCGACATCGGGCTGCACATTCAACTCTTCGCCCCGCTGGTATGCCAGATGGATTTCCTGGTTGGTCTGTAGATCGTGCAGGTAAATGCCCGCCAGGCCATCGAATCCTGCCACTTCGATGGTCTGTTTGAGCAATACCTTTAGGTTGTCGAATGCCGGACGGGGCGGTTGGATACGTTCCAACGGCAACACTACCTGGCGATTGCGCAATGAGCTGAGCGCGCTGCCGATCAGGGGGATGGCTTCATCCACATTCAAAACAGTGCCTGGCACGCCTGGTTCGAAGTTTACGGTGCCAGGGATGGGTTTGGCGGCTACGGGGGGCTGGTCGTAACGTCGGGCGATCTCCTCTTGCAAGTAAAGCCGCAAGCGGGCCTCGGAATACGTTGAACGTAGTGGGATTTGGGCAGGGGCAGTTGGGCGGCTCCACAGGTAATCCCATAAGCCTGCCCAAAAATCCTTCTGGGCACGCTGTAAATCGGCGGCGGCTAACATGCTGTCCAAATCGAGCTGGAAGTCGATCACTGCCGGGCTCATCAGTATGCGTGCATCACTGTAAACCAGTTCGACAGGCGTAGAAAATGCCTCTACCAGGCGCTGGGCGGCCTGTTGGCGATCCATTCCGCCCACCGGCACGCCGGCAATTTCGATCCCAGGCGGAAAATTTGCCTGCGCCCGGCTATACTGCACCAGGTTGACTATGGTGAGGATGAGCGCGGCGAGCAGGAAAAGCGCCGAAAACCAGCGCAACGGGGAAAAGAGCGATCGGCTTCTCACAGCCGATTATCATACCATGATTTACTGCCCAGCCTCGACTCGGCCGGGGAGGCGCTGGGAAATAAGAACCGTCGTTAGCGCGAGACCACCAGTTTGACCAGCCGGTTTTGCTCGTCCAGCGTAATACGGGCATAGTGGCGATGCAGACGACCGTGGTCTGCCACCTGTTTGCTCAGGACAACCACCCGCCGGTTGGGAAGAACCTGTTTCTTCTCCCTTTTAACGGCTTTTTCACCCAAAGGCTCGTCCCGGCGGCATTGCCCGGTTCCATCGCAACCCTGATGTTCGACGCTAAAGCTCATCTCAGCATCTTGCATGCCGGGTAAATACCGGCGGACAATCTGCTTGGCATGCGCCACCACTTCCTCCGGCGCGGCGAGGGAGGCCTCCTCCTGGTGCTGACGATCGCAGATGGTCTTCACCCGCAGGGGCTTGAGCGGTCGCAGCGCCGATTTTGGAGGAAAACGCAGTTTCATCGGCAATGCCAGCGGGTCACCATAGAGCACGAAAGAGATGAGCGTTTTTTGATCCTCGCCGTCCAGATACCCCTGGCGCAGGTGCATCTCGCGCGCCAGGGCTATCTTAGCGCGCCGTAATGCCTCACCTGCCGGGCTGCCTTGGCGCAGTGAGCTCCAAAATGCGTGCCCCAGGTAATCTGCAGCGATCAGCGGCATGACGATTGAACCATAAGCTGTGCAGGTTGAGGCAACAACCGCATGGCTGCCCGCCTCCAGGAACTTGAGCGCCAGGGATTCGTCAACCGTCCTGCCCAGGATATGACCACCATAGCAGGCTTCGCTGAAGATCACTTCGGGGGCTTGGTCGCTGTTCTGGATATCCTCCGGACGTACTGCAACCGGGTAGTCCTGTCCCTGGCTCGTCTGTGGAGTGTCTTTTGTGCTCTTTTGACTGGCTATCACCGTCAGCTCTTCCGGGTCGCTCTGCCCGAACCATTCGACCGCGTCGATCAAACCGTGCAAGTTGAAATAGCCCAGCCGGGCTGGGGGCAGGGGAGAAGAGGCTCTTGCGGCAGTTTCTTGCGGAGCAGGCTTACTTGCACCAAGCGGGGGAGATACCTTGAGCGACTTCGGCTCGCCAATGGGGCGGAAGACAATCGCTGAGGCTCTGCGCCAGGCGGCAGCAGTATAACCGAGGCTTGTGCGCGGCCGGTGTTGAAGTTTTCGGGCTAAGATGCCAGTCAACCATGCAACCAGGCGTTTTGGCGCTAATTCCAGCCAAAGAGGTAAGCGTCGGGGGTGAGATTTCTCGGCGTGGTACGTTGCGTATCGTTCCAGGCTTTGCAGGATCAGGGCAGGATCATGGGAAGCACCTCCCGGCAACCGGCCGACTGCCCATTCGGGGATGAAGTAGTTCTCATCTCGGGTGCTGTATGGGTTATCCGATGGTACATCATCGTCGGCATCGTCCACCGGGTTAGGCAGGTGGTGGAACGGGACGACCTCTGGCCCACCGACGATGAGCACCGCGCCGATCATCTCGCCTTTTCGCCCCAAGGCGGTGTCCAGGTCCGCCAGCGCCAGCTTGATAGACCAGGGATCATCCTGCCGAGCGGGTTTTACCCCCGGAAAAGATTCCCGATCGGCAAAGAAGAGCAGCGCATGCCAGTCTTTGCGCATTTGCACTGCACCGACCAAACGGCGCATGGCTTTCTCGATCTTGCTGGTAACTGCTGCGCCGTACTGGGCTACGAGACCGCCATAGGTGCTCATGACGACATAAACCGGAAAGCGGCCATCTGAACTTGCCAGACCCGGCCGATTCAATCGCTCTGCAACGCGCTCCAGTTCGGCTTGCACCGATTTAAGAGATTCGGGCAGGGCTGGTAAAGTCTTATGCGTAGGAGTTGGATTGTTGGAGATGGTTCCCTGCCCAGATGCAGATTTCGCGCCAGCGTGATTGAGCCGCCGCCCGAAGCTCCAATCTGACATGGCGCTTGGGGCAGTTTCGGGGAGCTGGTTCCAACCGAGAGCCGCCGCTACCGAGGCTGGAATAGCAATTTCCAGGTCAATTGCCAGTTGATCTGGCCAGAGTGCAAGGTATGGGTGATGATCACCCCACAGGCGCGAGATGACCTGTCCGGTGACATCGCGCGCGGCGACTTTGTGCAGCAGGTTCACTGCCTTGTCCGGTTGGCCTTCTTCCATCAGGGCATGGGCAAGGAGCAGGTTAAATTGCAGGCAATCCGGCCAGCGCGTGCGATAGTACTCTGCCAGATGGTGCACGCTTTGAGCAGGCGCCTGTTTGGCTTGCACCAGGCGCAGATGCGTTACGGCAATCAGTACATTTAGCTCGTTAGCAGCCAGAGCACTGTGCAGGCTGGTTTCGGCATCTTCCAGATCAGCCAGGCTGCTTTGCCCAGGTGCATGATCGCGCGCAAGGTGAAAGCGCGCCTGCCTTACCTGGTAGCTCCAAGCGGGAACGAACCCATGCTGTTCTGCAATCGGGTTTCTGGTCGGCGCAAAGTGGTTGGCAGAATCGTTTCGTAAGGCAAAGACATAAGCGCGAACGTCTGCCAGGGTATTGTTTTGGCGCAATTTTGGGCTCTGGCGAGTGGTTTTGCGCTGGCTCTCGCCTCCATTACGCAGGCGATTTTCGGCCTCCAGCCTGGCTTCATAGGCTTCCAGGTATTCCGGATCGGTTTGACACAGCCGCTCCAGTATCGAAAGCGCTTGTTCGGGTTGTCCATCCTTGAGCAAGATTTGTGCGTAGAGCAAGTTGAGCGGCAAATCTCCCGGGAAGGCTGCCAGCCAGGCCAGAGACGCTTCGCGGGCGAAACGCAGATGCCCCGTATTTGCCGCGGTGCGAATGACGTTGATGAATACATCGCGTGGCATGCGGCGGAGAGGTGATGTGGAAGAAGTCAACGTTGTCATCGGCTGTTGTTTGGATACGGGTGTTGGTCAAGTGGATGCATTCGTCTTGCCAAGCTGTTTATATGGGCAGATCGGTGAAGGTATCTTGACGATTGTGAACCAGGTTCAAGGCGACTACAGCCGCCAGAGCGCGATGGACAAGCGGTTCATTTGGCGCCAGTTCGGCAGCCCGGCGCAGCATGCGCTCTGCCTGGACATAGTCCTTGCTGTCCCGGAAGGTAAGGCCAATCTCATAATACGGACGGTAATCCTGCGGCGCGGCTTGCATAGCCTTGTGGTACACATCCAGGGCGCTCAAGAACTGTCGGCGCTCTTTATGCGCTTGTCCAAGCTCCAGATACCCTTCTGCCCGGTCAGGCGCCAGCCGGATGGTCTCGTTCAAATGGGAGATTGCCTGGTCGAGCTGGCCTGCCTGACGTAGCAACCGTCCTAAGAGCAGGTGTATGCTGGCTTGTTCGCTGGTTGAGAGCCGGGGGTTCTCTGTGTTCAGGCGCAAAGCGCGTTGGGCGATGCGCACTGCCTCGCCCGCCTCCTCAGCTTGGGACAGAATCTCAGCCATCAGCGCCAAGACCCGGGGGTCGTCGGGATATTTTCTGTTCAGCTCCTGGATTGCCAGGTAGGCTGCTTCGTCACCCTGCGCTTGCTGCAGCAAACGGACTCTTTCCAGTTGCAGGGCAATTGGCTGAGAGACAAATTCCAGGGCTTTATTCAGTATCTCCAGGGCTTCGTTGTGCCGGTTCAGCCTTTGCAAGGCGCGCGCCAGCAATAATAAGGCGTCCTGGTCATTAGAATCGACCTCCAGGGCAGAGAGCGCCCATGCATATGCCTCCCGCGCGTCTCCTGCATCCAGGGCAATCTCGCCGCGCAACACCAGCAGGTTTGCCTGCTCTGGTGCTAGCCTGGCGGCGCGCTCAGCGCTTGCCGCGGCTTGCTCCAGTTTTCCACGGGAGTGGCAAGCTCGCGCCAGCCAGCTCCAAACCTCGGCATCATCCGGAATCAGCCGCGAAGCCTGTTCGAAGCACTCGATAGCCTTTTCGATAACGCCATCCTGCAGGAAAAGTTTCCCCAGACGCACATAAGGCGGCGCGTAGCTGACATCGAGTTGGATCGCCTGCTCAAGGTGAGAGATAGCTGCATCCCTGTCGGCCAAATCGTCCTGCTGGTTGTGCCCCAGACAGATTTCGGCTGCCAGTGCATGCCAGCGGGGTTCATCGGGCCAGGCTGCCAGCGCATTTTGGATCGCTTGCATTGCTGCAAGAACATCGCCAGTGCGGTTGCCATAGCGGTAGTAGAGACGAGCTAGCAAAGCCTGAATCAGCGGTGCCAGGTCGTCTTCCTGGTTAGCGACCAGCCCCCCCTGCTGTCCTTTGATAGCTTCCGCTGCAGCATGGGCGGCGGCAATCGCCTGACGGGGTTTTTGCTCCATTAAGGCTAAGGCTAACTGGAGCAGCACCAGAGGGTTTGTGGAGTACTGGCGGGCAACGTAACCCGCTCGCGCCAGCTCGCCTGTCTGGCGTAGGACGGCAATCTGAGCCGCAACCACTTCAGGGCTGCCTGGCAGATCAGCCAGGATGGCTGCGCTGGCGGCATCTTGATAAAACACTGCCCGAGCGCGACCGTGCCAGATTGCCAGCAGCAATTTTGCAGCCGCGGGAGGCTCGTCTACGAAGCGCTCTAGCAATTCATCAGCGCGCTGTAGCGACGCCTCGCAGGAATGCCGGGTTGTCTCAGAAAGGCTGTCTTCGCCAGGCGCATGACGCACAGCCTCCAAAGCCTGGCATAAGCGTTGTCGTTCTGCTCGCAGCGTCAATATACGCGCTACAGTCAGGTGTGAGTAGGGCTCCATTGGCGCTCGGCGGACCAGGGCATCGGCGAGCTGACAGGCGCGATCCCATTGCCCCAGTTCGAGAGCCGCCAATGCCAGGGCGCGGATTGCACTGGGTTTGACTCTGGCAAGATTGCCGGCTGAGCGTAAACCAGAATCGAGGAGTTCGAGAGCATAGAGATGATCCTTGCGGCGCTGTGCCAGTCGCGCCTGCAACGCGAGCGCTATTGGGTGGTCGGTGATGCCCTCCAGGGCGCGGGCAAGTTCGTTTGCCGCTTCGGTGGCATCGCCTTCTTCCAACTTGAATTCGGCTCGCAAGCAGAAATACTCCGCGGTTTCAGCATCCAGCGCATGAGGTGTGTTGACATCTTCGGCTTGCTCAACAAATAGCCAGAAGCGCGCTCGCTCCATTTGGAGCGTCCCCAAAGCCAGCTCGGCTGCCAAAGCCCGCCCTCGCAGAATCAGGTCGTGCGATTCCGTGCAGGTTGCGAGCATGCGTTCGGCATGCATCATTGCCAGACGCAGGTCTCCAGCTAAGCGGTAGATCTGAGCAACGCGTTCATGTAAGATGGGATCGCCCGGCTTGAGTTGCAGGGCGGTTTCAAGACAGTGCAGGATCTCCGGGTCGGGTCTCTGGGATGGATGGTCTTCGGTCAGGCTGCGTTGGATTTCGGTCAACAAATCCGCCTTGATTAGATAGAGCGCAGCTTCCTCAGGTTGCTCGCAGATCGCCTGTCCAATTGCCTGTAGCGCTCCCTGCAAGTCGCCAGCCTGCTGGCGGGCGTTCGCCAGTTGAATGAACAGGTCGATTCGGCTGGTCTGCCCAATTGGACGATGGAGGTCAAGCGCCTTCTCCAGGCAGATGCCAGCGCTGACCGGATCTCCTAGTTGCAGCAAGCGTTGTGCCGCGGCAGCGAAGGCGCTGGAGCTGCCGGATATTTGTTGGCCTTTTCCTGTTTGATCGGCCAGTTTCAAGAGTGTCTGAAGCGCTGCCTGGGTGTCGCCAAATTTCATCTGCGCTTCGCCAAGTTTCACCAATATGTCAGCGCGCTGTGGAGAAATCTGCGCCGCGCGCTGCAGAGCGCCCATTGCCTCCCGCTGTGCCTCTTCCAGCGGCACGCCCGGATGATGCTGCAGGTCGAATGCCTGTTGTGCAAACCAGATCAGTGTCTCCACGTCGCCAGGTGCCAGGAGCAAGGCAGCGCGCGCAGTTTGATATGCTTCTTCGCTCAAACCAGCGGCTAGATACGCCTGGGAGAGAAGGCGCTGAACCTGAACATTCAACGGGTCGAGCTGGCTGGCTTCTCGTAATGCCGCCACGGCGGTATCAATTACTCCCATTTCCAAGGCAGCCTGACCTACACCCAACGAGAGGCGCGTCTGCCACTGTGGATCATCGATTGGTTTGAGCTGAAGTGCCCGATTGAAAACCGCCTGCGCTTCGGCGATCCTCTCACAAGCCAGCAGAGCTTCTCCCAGCATTGTCGCTGCCTGGGTGTGTTCCGGTTGTATCAACAAGACCTGTTCCAATGCTGGGATAGCTTTTTCGATATGGATGTCTTCTCCTTGCTGGTGCAGGCTGAGCAGACAGGCAGCATAATTCAGGTATGGCGTGATATCGGCGGGCTTGCTGCGCAGGACGGTCTCGTAGGGGGGTATCGCGGAGTGAAGATCGCCT
>FWPU01011816.1_pt1 | contig 11981 bp, 10 predicted proteins | sample 2228361 | NCBI WGS metagenome assembly FWPU01 (sample SAMEA103939777, study PRJEB20133) | metagenome | reverse complement strand
CGCGCACCCGACGCACCTCGTCCTCGCGGGCGACGCGCGCCGGATCGACGTCCGGCCGCTCGTCGCGCTGCGCGCGGGAAGGCGCTACGCGCTGGTCGCGGACGGCGCGACCCCCGAGGAGCTCGCGGCGCTCCGCGCGAGCCTCGTCCCGCGCCCGAAGGACGGCGGGATCGAGATCCCGGACGGCGCCTTCGCGGGCCCGGTCGAGCGCGAGCTCGCGGGCGACGCGGGCGGGATCTCGACCGAGCGCGCGACGCGGCTGGTCCGCGACCTCGAGCGGGACGCGCGCGCGATGCCCGGGCTCGGCCCGTTCTCCGGCGTGCGCGTCGAGCTTCCCGAGCCGCTCGCCGCGGAGCGGCTCGGCACGTTCTTCCTCTCCTTCGTCCCGGCCGACGCGGCACCACCCGAGCGGACGCTCGCGGTCTACGAGACGCTCGATGCGCGCGCCGGGCTCGAGGAGTACCGCGCCCGGCTCGCGACGCTCGGCTGCCTCGAGGAGCCCGCGGAGCCGCGCGACCCGGCGACGCTCCTCAAGGTCGCGCTGCCGCACGTCGAGCGGCTGCTGCACGGCACGTACCGCTCGCTCGACGTCGCGGGCGACGCGACCTCACCGCCGCTCGGCGTCCCCGCGGCGGACGCCCGGCCGCTCGAGCTGCCGTTCCTGCTCACGCTGCCCGAGGGCGCGTGCGACGCGACGCCGCTCGTCGTCGCGGTCGACGGGCATGCCGGCAGCGCGGCGCGCATCGCGAGCCGGCACGCGGACGCGCTCGCCGAGCGCGGGCTCGCGATGCTCGCGGTCGAGATCCCCGCGCACGGCGAGCGTGCCGGCGGGGCGCCGTTCCTCAACGCGCTCGACCCCGCGGCGCTCGGCCGCAACATGCGTCAAGCAACGGTCGACGTGCTGGCCGTGATCCGCGCCGCGACCGAGTGCGGGCTGCCGCTGCCGGGCGGCGCGCGCTACCGGCCGGCCGACGTCCGCTACTTCGGGTACTCGCTCGGCGGCATGATCGGCGTGCTCGCGCGCTCGGTCGAGCCGAAGATCGGCACCGCCGCGCTCGTCGCGCCGGGCGGCGACATCCTCGGCTGGCTCATGCTGCGCATCTCACCGGAGCTCGGCGGAACGTACGTGACCTGCATCGGCGGCCCGGAGGAAGGAGCGAGCTGCATCCCGGACGGCGAGTGCGAGCCGCCCGGCGTGTGCATCGTCGACCCGTACCTCGCGCGCCTGCACGCGCTCCTCGCCCTGCCGTACGAGATCGCCGCCGCCGGCGCGGACCCGCTGAGCTACGCGACCGTCCGGACCGGCTCGGCGAGCGAGGGACGCGTGCTGCTCGTGACCGCCGGCGAGGACGCGGCGCTGCACCCGGAGCTCGCCACGCGGCTTGCCGACGCCTACGCGATGCGGCCGACGGCGCCCGGCCAGCGCCGCGGGCCGCGCTCGCGGCTCGTGCAGTGGCCCGCGCTCGGGCACGAGCTCCTCGACCGGGCGGAGGTGCGCGAGCAGGTCTACGCCTACCTCGCGAGCGACGCTCGGGTGGTGCGGCCCGCGGCGGAGGCTCCGGGCGCGCCGGTTCCCGGCTGGTACCGCGTGTTCGGTGCGACCCGCGAGTGAGCGCAAGGGCGTCTTCCACGACGCCGCGGCCCGTGGTTCATTCGGGCGGGAGGGAGGCGCGATGGACATCCAGATCCACGAAGATGCGGCGGCGGTCGCGCGTGCCGGAGCGGAGTTCATCGCGCGCGCCGCGCGCGAGGCGGTCGCGGCGCGCGGCACGTTCGTCTTCGCGGTGAGCGGCGGCCACACACCCTGGGAGATGATGCGCGAGCTGGTCGGCGAGGACGTCCCGTGGGACAAGGTGCACCTCTTCCAGGTCGACGAGCGCATCGCGCCGGCGGGCGACCCGGACCGGAACCTGACGCACCTCCGCGAGAGCCTGCTGCAGTACGTGAGCATCCCGCCGGGCCACGTGCACGCGATGCCGGTCGAGGCGGACGACCCCGAGCGCGCCGCCGAGGCCTACGCGCGCGAGCTCGCGAAGGTCGCCGGGAGCCCGGCGGTGCTCGACCTCATCCACCTCGGGCTCGGACCCGATGGGCACACGGCCTCGCTCGTGCCGAGCGACGCGGTGCTCGAGGTGAAGGACCGCGACGTGGCGCTGACCGCGGGCGAGTACCAGGGCCGCCGGCGGATGACGCTCACCTACCCGGTGCTCGACCGGGCGCGCCGGATCCTCTGGCTGGTCGACGGTGCGGCGAAGGCCGAGATGCTGGCCCGCCTGCAGGCCGGCGACATCTCGATCCCCGCCGGCCGGGTGAGCGCCGCGCGCGCGACGGCGATCGTCGACCGCCTGGCGGCGGAGAAGCTGCGCTGAGCGCCGGCGCGGCTCGCGTCAGTCCCGCTTCTCGAAGTCGAGGCTCGCCGAGTTGATGCAGTAGCGAAGCCCGGTCGGCCGCGGGCCGTCGTCGAACACGTGCCCGAGGTGCGAGCCGCAGGCGGCGCAGTGCACCTCGGTGCGGCGCATGCCGAGGCTCCGGTCCTCCTGGGTCTCGACGTTCTCCTCGGTGATCGGCGCCCAAAAGCTCGGCCAGCCGGTGCCCGAGTCGAACTTGGTGTCCGAGGAGAACAGCTCGGCGCCGCAGGCGACGCAGCGGTAGACGCCCTTCTCGTGGTGGTTCCAGAACTTGCCGGTGAAGGCGCGCTCGGTCGCGTGCTGCCGGCAGACCGCGTACTGCTCGGGCGAGAGCTGGCGCCGCCACTCCTCGTCGGACTTCTCGACCTTCCTCGGCATGGTCTTGGTCCTCCTGCGCGGCGTCGGGCCGACCTTCAGCCGAAGGTGCGCTCGAACAGGGCGTCGATCGCCGCGCGGCCGTTCGGGGCGAGGAAGCGCGTGCCGGTGCCCGTGAACTGCGGGTGGCTGATCACCGGGTCGCGGACCTCCTCCCAGCGGTCGCCCGTCCAGTGGAACCAGGCGTCGCGGTCCTGGTCGAAGACGTAGAGCGGCTTGTTGCACAGCTTCGCGAACTCGGCGCCCCAGCCGGTGCCGCCCTTGACGGTGTCGTCGGGCAGGATCTTCCCGACGACCCAGATCTCCTGACCGTTGTTCACCTGGTGCCAGATGCTCTGCAGGACCTTCTTGAAGAGCGGCGTATCCGGGTAGGGCCGGTGCATGAGCTTGCTCACGTAGGCGAGGCTCACGTCGCCGTGCTTGAGCTCGGCCTGGGTGAGGACCCGGATGCCCCGCGTGCGCGCGTCCGCGTGCCCCTCGAAGGTGAAGTTCACCTCCTCGATGCCGTACCGCTCCGCAGCCTCGCCGAACGCCGCCTCGGCGCCCTGCGCGGCGCCGCTGAACAGGGTGCAGTCCTCGCGTCTCACGTCGTCCCTCCGGCCGCTCGGCTGCGCGCGGCTCCTCCTCGATCTGGATACGGGTTGGCGCGGTGAATTTCGAGCGGGGACCGAACGCGGTGGCCGCCGAGCCCTTCAGCCCTCGCCGCCGGCTGCGTCCGCGGAGCGGAGCAGCCCCAGGAACTCCGCGCCCCAGCGCGCGAGCTTCGCCGGCCCGACGCCGGCCACGGCGAGGAGCCCCGCCTCGTCGGTCGGCCGGAGCCGCGCCATCTCGCGCAGCGTCGCATCGGGGAAGACGACGTAGGCCGGGACCCCGGCAGCCTCCGAAAGCGCCTTGCGGAGCGCGCGCAGGCGCTCGAAGAGCGCTTGCTCCGCGGGGTCGAGGACGAGCGCGTCCGCCGCCGGCGCCGGGCCGCGCCCGGCCCCGGGACGCGGCCGCCCGAGCCGCGAGACCAGCGACACGCGCCGCGCCTCGGCGAGCACGTCCTCGCCCGTGCAGACGTCGCACGAGCTGCCGCAGTCGGCGATCCGCTCGCCGAAGTGCTGCACCAGCGCGCGCTGCCGGCAGCGCCGGCCGTCGGCCAGGTCGAACATCCGCCGCACGCTGCGGCGGGCGCGTGCGGCGACCTCGGGGTCGGTGGTCTCGTCGGCGAAGCGGTCGTGGCTCACGACGTCGGCCCACGAGTAGAAGAGGATGCAGTCGCTCGGCGCGCCGTCGCGACCGGCGCGGCCGATCTCCTGGTAGTAGGCCTCGATCGAGCCCGGCATGTCGCGGTGGATCACGAAGCGGATGTCGGGCTTGTCGATGCCCATGCCGAAGGCGATCGTCGCGACGATCACGTCCACCTCGCCGCGGCGAAAGGCGTCGTGCGTCGCGCCGCGCACGTCGCTCTCCATCCCGGCGTGGTAGGGCAGGGCGCGGACGCCGTGCCGCGCGAGCACCTCGGCCATCATCTCGACCGAGCGGCGCGACAGGCAGTAGACGATGCCGCTCTGTCCCGCGCGAGCGCGCACCAGCGAGACGATCGCGTCGCGTAGCTTGACGCCCTCGCCCTTGCGCTGCGCGAAGAGCCGGAGGTTCGGCCGGAAGAACGAGCCGCGGTGGCAGGCCGGCTCGTGCATCGCGAGCTGCTGCGCGATGTCGTCCATCACGTGCCTGGTCGCGGTGGCGGTGAGCGCTAAGACCGGCACGCCGCCGAAGCGGTCCTTGAGCCCCGCGAGCTTGCGGTACGCGGGGCGGAAGTCGTGGCCCCACTGGCTGATGCAGTGCGCCTCGTCGACGGCGATGAGACGGAGGTCGGCCTGCTCGAGCGCGTACCCGGCCGACGCCTCGATGCCCTCGGGCGCCGCGTAGACGATCTCGTACGCGCCGCGCGCAAGCGCGGCCGCGCGCCGCGCGCGCTCGTCCGGCTCGAGGCTCGAGTTCAGGTAGGTCGCGCGGACGCCGCGCGCCGTGAGCGCGTCCACCTGGTCCTTCATCAGCGCGATGAGCGGCGAGACGACGAGCGTCGTCCCGCCCAGCACGCGCGCCGGCACCTGGTAGGTGATCGACTTGCCCGCGCCGGTCGGCATGATCGCGATGCAGTCGCGGCCCGCAAGCACGGCGGAGACGATCTCCTCCTGGCCCGGGCGGAAGGTCGGATGGCCGAAGACCTCGCGCAGCACGCGGCGCGCCTCCTCGAGCCGCGCCGCCGGCGGCTCCGCGCGGCCCGCCGCCGGCGCGGGAGGGCGCCGCTCGAGGGCGCGCGCCAGCTCGCGCAGCGCCTCGATGCTGTCGCGGGGGAAGAGCGCGGGCGTCGCGCGCCACGCGGCGCGCAGCTCCGAGAGACGCCGCACGCACTCGGCGTGCACCGCGGCCTCGCGCGCCGCCTCGGGCTCGCGCGCCCGGAGCTCGTCGACCGCGGCCCGGACCTCGTCGCTGCTCGCGAAGCGCGGCACGTCCATCGTGCCGGCAGCGTCGGACACGAGGCGGGGACTTGCAAGGGAACGCCGTGCAAGCCGCTCGTGGCTGGTCAGCCGCGTCCGATCCGGCTATCGTCCGCGGGAGGCGAAGAGGAGACCATGCCGAGCGACGTCGAGCAGCACACCGGGGACGCAACCGACGCCGGGCGCGAGCCGCCCGAGCCGAGCTTCGCCGAGCGGGCCCGGACGATCGTCCACCTGTGCCGCACCGGCGCGCTCGCGACGCACTCGCGGCACGCGAGCGGCTACCCGTTCGCCTCGGTCGCGCCGTACGGCGTCGACGCGTCGGGCCGCCCGACGCTGCTGGTGAGCTCGCTCGCGGTCCACACCCAGAACCTGATCGCCGACTCGCGCGCGAGCCTCCTCGTGCAGCAGGCCGGCTGGGAGGACGACCCGCTCGCCGGCGGCCGCGTGACGCTGCTCGGCGACGTCGCCCGCGTTCCGGAGGTCGAGGTCGAGGAGGTGCGGGCCGACTACCTCGCCCGCCACGAGAGGGCGCGCGCCTGGGTCGGCTTCGGGGACTTCGCCTTCTACCGCATGGAGGTCCGCGAGCTGTACTTCGTCGCGGGCTTCGGCGCGATGGGCTGGGTCGACGCGGCGGCGTACGCGGCCGCGAGCCCCGATCCGCTCGCCGACGTCGCGGCCGGCATCCTCGCGCACATGAACGAGGACCACGCGGACGCGCTCCGCCTCTACTGCGAGGTCTACGCGGGGCTCGCGGTGGACGAGGCGGTGATGACCGGCGTCGATCGCCTGGGCTTGCGCGTCCGGGCGCGCTCGGGGGACGAGACGCGCAGCGTACGCATCGGCTTCCCGCGCGAGGCGCGCAGCGCGAGCGAGGCGCGCTCGGTGTTCGTCGAGATGGTGCGCGAGGCGCGCGCCCGGGCCGCGGTCCGTCCCGCCTGAGCCGCGCCGTGTCGAGCGCTCCTTTCCGTTTGCGGCCGACGCGCCGCCGGGTCCTTGCCGCGGGCGCCGCGTGGCTCGCGGGCAGCCTGCTTCCGCGAATCCGCGTGGCGCGGGGCGCCGAGCCCGCGCCCGGGCCGACCGCCGCGCCGACGCCGCGCCCGAGCGAGGAGATGCTGCTCGTCGCTCGCCGCGAGGTCGCGCCGACCGGGCAGCGCGCGCAGGGCCTGGTCGCGAACCAGACGTTCCCGAGCTACGAGCTGCGCGCCCGGGTCGGCGAGCTGCTCCGCGTCACCGTCGAGAACGAGCTCGACGAGCCGACCGCAATCCACTTCCACGGGCTCGTCGTGCCGGACGAGATGGACGGCGTGCCGGGCGTGACCCAGCAGCCGATCGCTTCGCGGGGACGCTTCGTCTACGAGCTGCCGCTCCGCGAGTCGGGGACGTACTTCTACGAGTCGACCTTCGGCCTGCAGCGCCAGCTCGGGCTCGCCGGCGCGCTGGTCGTCGCGGAGCGCGAGGAGCGTCACCCGGTCGACGACGACGTCGTGGTGCTGCTCGCCGACTGGACGACCTCCGATCCGGCGGAGATCGTCCCCAAGCTCCGCGGGCCCGCTCAGACGCCGATCCCCGGCGAGCCGCAGCGGCCGCTCAACGCGCTGCCGGACGGCGCCGCCTTCCCGATCGACGTGCGCTACGGCGCGTACCTGCTGAACGGCCGGACGCACCGCGACGCGTGGACCAAGGAGGTGCGCCCGGGCGAGCGCCTGCGCCTGCGTCTGATCAACGCGTCGGCGGCGACCTTCTTCCGCTTCATGGTCGAGGGGCACGCGCTGCAGGTCGTCGCGGCGGATGGGCGTCCGGTCGAGCTCGTCGAGGTCGACAACCTGATCCTCGCGCCGGGCGAGCGCTACGACGTGCTGCTCACGATGGGCGAGCGCGGGAGCTACTCGATGCGCGCCGCCGCGCTCGGCGCGCCGGGCGGCGCGGTCGGCGTGCTGCACACGCCGGGCGTCCGGCCGGTGGTCGGGACCAGCGCCCCCAAGTGGGGTAAGCGGCACCTGACCTACGCGGCGCTCCGCGCGACGGAGGACGCGCTGCGCGCGGGCGGCACGGCGCGCAAGGTCCGACTCGTCATCGGCGGCGACGTGAAGCGCTACCTGTGGACGGTCGACGGGAAGAGCTGGCCCGGCCTGTACAGTGAGGGCAGCGACCCGGGTCCGCCGCTCGAGCTCGCGCGCGGCGAGCGCGTCGAGCTCGAGGTGGTGAACCAGACCGAGCTCTGGCAGCCGCTCCACCCGCACGGCATGCGCTTCCGCCTGCTCGCCCCGGGCGGCGCACGCGAGCGCGCGCCGTCGAAGGACACGATCGCCGTCGCGCCCGGCAAGTCGCTGGTGATCGAGGTCGTGCCCGAGGTCGCGGGGCGCTGGCTCGCGCCGTCGTCGCACCTCTACCGGGCGCAGTCCGGGCTCGCGCGGCTGATCGAGGTTCGCTGAGCGCGCTCGCGGGCCCGCTCAGTAGCCGGCGAGCTTCCGCAGGTGGAAGTAGAACGGCGTCGGGCTGTTCTCGTCCTTGAGCTTCTCGGGCCCGTTCATCAGCGGCAGGTACATGACGCGCCGCTGGCTCGCGTCGCCGGTGACGGTCGCCCGCGCCACGCGGTGCCACAGCCGCCCGTCGTGGATCGTGAGGTCGCCCGCCTCGGCCTCGATCGCGACCTCGTTCGGGTCGGGCTCGTGGTCGATGAAGTGCCACTTGCGGGTGAGCATCGACCACAGGCTCTGCTCGTGCGTCCCGGGCAGCACGCGGACGCCGCCCTTCTCGCGCGGCGAATCGTCGAGGTAGAAGCCGACGTTCAGGTAGCGGCGCGGCTTCTCGAGGTAGAAGAGGTCGCGCAGGCTGTCGGTGTGCCAGCCGAGGCTCGTGTAGGAGGAGCCCTCCTCGTGCCGGTAGTGATTGACGACCAGGCCGTCGCGCTCGCGCTCGCCGATCCGGAAGTCCGGGCCCGCGATCTCGAGGATCGCGCGGTAGCGCGGGTCCTGGAGGAAGGCGTGCAGGCGCGGGCCGAAGGTCGAGGCGAAGGGCATCCGCTGCACGTAGCGCGTGCCGTCGGCGCGCTGGCCGATGATCAGCGGCACGCCGTTCACGTGCGTCCGGCCCTCGGCGACGAGCCGCCGGTCGATCTCCTCGACCTCGGCGCGGAGCTCTGCGACGGTCGCCGGCGAGGCGAAGCGGCGGAAGCGGATGAAGCCGTAGGTGTCGAGGAACTCGACCTGCTCGGCGGTCAGGCGGTCGCCGAGCTCGAAGGCCGGAAGGGTCTCGGGGAGGACGGGTGCGACCGACATCAGCTCACCCCTGCGGCACGTCGAGCGCGAGACGGCGGTGGCGAAGCTTCCAGCGGCCGTTTTGCTTGACGAGCTCGTCCTCGTAGAAGCCGGTCGTGCGGCTCGGGCTCGCCTGGGTGCCCGTCACCGCGTCGACGTAGCACTCGACCCGCGCCCGCTCGCCGTCGCCCTCGATCACCACGTTGGTCACGAAGTGGCGCATGAACAGCCCGAGCGAGCCGATCGTCTCGGCGAACTTGCGCAGGCCTTCGTGGCCCTCGTAGAGGCCGAGCACCTGGCTCAGGTCGAGCCGGCAGTCCTCGGTGAACAGCTCGAGGAGCGCGTCCCAGCGGCCGCGGTCGATGCAGTGGCTGTAGCGCGCGAGGACTTCCTGGATCTCGAGGCGATCGGCGACGCTGAGCTGGCTCATGGCGTGTGCTTCCTCCCGGACGGCGATGCGGATGGTCCGAACCGCCATGGTTAGCCGAGGGGCGAAAGGCCCCGCAAGCGCGCAACCGCGCCGCGCATGCTACGCCTTGGCGCGATGCCCGACGGTCCCGCACCACGCCTCGACGACGAGCTGCGCGCCCGGCTCGCCCGCAACCTCGCCGCGTTTGAGGCGCGCGCCGACGTGCGCGACGACCTCGTGCGCGCCGCCGTCGCGGTCACGCTGGTCGACGACGACGCGGGCCACGCCTGCTTCGTGCTGACGCGCCGGGCGGCGCGGCTCGCGAACCACGGCGGGCAGTGGGCGCTGCCCGGCGGACGGATGGACGGCGACGAGACGCCCGTCGAGGCGGCGCTCCGCGAGCTGCGCGAGGAGGTGGGCCTCGCCTGCGGCGCGAACGCCGTGCTCGGCCTGCTCGACGACTACCCGACCCGCTCGGGCTTCGTCATCACGCCGGTCGTGGTGTGGGGCGGCCCCGCGCGCCGCCTCGAGCCCGACCCGCGCGAGGTCGCGTCGGTGCACCGGGTGCCGATCGCGCACCTCGACCGCCCCGGCGTACCGCGGCTGCGTCGCATCCCGCAGAGCGAGCGCCCGGTGATCTCGATCCCGCTGGTCGGGACGCACATCCACGCGCCGACCGCGGCCGTGGTCTACCAGTTCCGCGAGGTCGCGCTGCACGGCCGCCCGACGCGGGTCGCGCACTTCGAGCAGCCGGTCTTCGCCTGGCGCTGAGCGAGGGGTGCACGCCGCACGTCGCCGCCGGCCACCGCTCCCCGCCGCGGCCCGTCACCGTGACAAGAGGTGCCAGGCGTGCAGAATGAGGGCGGGATGACCGGCACGGCCGAGCGGGCCCGCGCCTGGCGACCGCCCGGCTGGCGGACGCTCACGGCGACGGCGTGGCGCTTCTGGGGCGACCGCTGCCTCGAGGGGGCCGCGGCGCTCGCCTACAGCTCGCTGCTCTCGCTCGTGCCGCTGTTCGCGCTGATGTTCGCCGTGCTCAAGGGGCTCGGCGCGCAGCACAGGCTCGAGCCGCTGCTCCTCTCGCGCCTCTCCCTCGACCCGCAGGTGACCGAGCGCCTCATGACCTGGATCGATCGGACCAACGTCGGGACGCTCGGCGCGCTCGGCGCGGTCTTTTTGATCTTCACGGTCATCTCGGTGCTCGGCAACATCGAGTCGATCTTCAACATGATCTGGCGCGTGGTGCGCGGCCGCACCTGGTGGCGCAAGATCACCGACTACGTCTCGGTCGTCCTGCTGATCCCGTTCCTCCTCCTGCTCGCGGTCGGGCTCACCTCCGCGGTGCGCGAGCAGGCGCTCCTGCGCACGCTCCTCCAGGTCGAGGTGGTGCACGGCCTCGTGCTCCTCGCGCTGCGGCTCGCGCCGGTCGCGATGAACGTGGCGGCGCTCGCCATCCTCTACGCCGTGATGCCGAACCGGCGGCCGCACCTGCCCTCGATCCTCATCGCCGCGCTGGTCGCGGGCTGCGCGTGGCAGGTCGTGCAGGTCGCGTACGTGTCGCTGCAGATCGGGGTCGCGCGCGCGAACGCGATCTACGGCGCGCTCGCCCAGCTCCCGGTGACCCTGGTCTGGATCTACGTGAGCTGGGCCGTCGTGCTCGCGGGCGCCGAGCTCGCGGCGGTCATCGAGTTCGGGCCCGAGCCGGAGAAGGGCGACACGCGCGACGTGTCGCGCTGGGCGGTCGGCCTGCACGTGCTGCTCCGCGCGGCGGAGCGCTTCCGCTCGGGCGGCGGACCGGTCGAGCTCGGCGAGGTCGCGCAGGAGCTCGAGGTGAGCAGCGACGTCGTCGCCGATGCGGTCGCGAAGCTGTGCAGCGAGGGCGTCCTCGCCGCGGTGCACGACGCGGAGGGCGGCGAGCGCGAGAGCTACCTGGTTGCCCGCGACCCGGCGACGATCGAGCTCTCGATCCTCGCCGACCACTTCGGCGAGGCGCGCCCGCCGGACGGCGCCGACCCGCGCGTCACCGCGCTGCTGCGCACGCTCGAGGACGAGCGCCGTCGCGAGCTCGCGCGCCAGACCCTCCTCGACCTCGTGCTCTCCGCCGGCGGGGCCGAGCAGTCCGAGGCGGCGCGGCGCGACGAGGTCGTCGCGGGGCACCCGGCGCGCGAGCCGGCCTGAGCGCGCGCCTCAGCCGGGGCAGGGCACCGGAAGGGCGATGCGCCCGACCGAGGCGTCGGCGATCCAGCCCGACTTCCCGTCGCTCGTCCGGACGAGCGTGAAGCCGCCATGCTCGCGCTCGACGTGCACGATCTCGCCCGGCGTGAGCTCGCTCGACGCGGTCGCGGACGCGTACGGCGCGACCCGCAGCACGGGGTCCGCGCCGAGGACGACGGCGCGGTCGGCGTCGCGCAGGCGCGCGAAGCACGCCGCGGCGGCGACGAGCAGCGCGAGCGCGGCGCACGCGGCGAGCGGGCGGAGGCTGCGGTACAGCGTGGGGCGCACGTCTTCGCGCGGCAGGCGCATCGCGAGCAGCGCGCCGCACAGGACCCAGAGCGCGCCGCTCGCGGCCCACGCCCAGCCGTCGACGTTCAGGAGGCGCGTGAAGGCGGCCCAGGCGCCGGCGGGCGGCGGCTCGAGCTCCGCGACGCTCCGTGCTTGACGGAGGTTCGCCCGGACGTCGGGGTCGCGCGGCGCGAGCAGCAGGGCGCGCTCCCAGGCGAGGATCGCCTCGCCGACGTCTCCCGCGCGGAAGCTCGCGTTGCCCAGGTTGAAGAGCAGCGCGGCGGACGCGCCCTCCTCGCAGATGAGGCGCGCGAAGCCGTCCCGCGCCTCGGCGTAGCGTCCCTCGCCGAAGGCCGCGTTCGCCGCCTCGAAGCGCTGCTCCACGGTCGCGGGGGGAGCCTCCTCCGCGGAGGACAGACCGGGTACGAGGCAAACGAGCGCCACGGCGAGCCGGGCGGCGACGAGCCCGCGCGCGGTACGCCGCGGACCCGGGCAGGCTCGCGCGGCGCCGCTCATCGCCGGCCCCGCGCCTCCCGGCGCTCGA
>FWPU01011815.1_pt1 | contig 11981 bp, 8 predicted proteins | sample 2228361 | NCBI WGS metagenome assembly FWPU01 (sample SAMEA103939777, study PRJEB20133) | metagenome | reverse complement strand
CCGGTTGCCGCCCGGGCGCCGATCGCCGGCGTATTCGAACGATCGGCGGCCGGCCGCGGCCCGGAAGGGGCCTCTCCGCCCGCGTCCTGCAAATGGAATTTTCCTACGCACATCGCTTGGTTTTCGTGGTTTGGGGGACTATGCTGGATGATCGGTCAGGATAGCCGACGGCGGTTGCCGTGGGCGGGGTTGAGTCGGTGCTTCGCCCCGCGTTGGTTCGACCTGTCGGCCGATCATGCTCCAATCGTTTGCGAAAGGTATCGCCGAACGTGTTCTCGGCGGTCAAGCTTTCCGTGATCGGTGTCCCTGCCTCATTGCCACCACAAAGGAGATTTCGTCATGAAGCGTCGCGATTTCTTGGCATCCGCCGGAGCGGCGGCGATGTTGTCCGCATTTCCCCTGCGCTGGACCAAGGGGGCGTTCGGCCAAGGCCGCAAGATCCTTTATTTTACCCGCTCCGCCGGTTTTCAGCACTCCGTTGTGGCTCGCAAAGACGGCGAGCTTGCACACTCCGAAAAGATCCTCGTGGAGTGGGGCAAGGAGTATGGCATCGAGGTCGTTTGCACCAAGGACGGTCGCGTATTCGACGAAGACCTGGACCAATTCGCGGCCATTGCTTTGTACGCCACCGGCGATCTGACGAAGCCCATCCAGGATCGCGATGAGCCGCCCATGACGGAAAGCGGATTGAAGCGATTCTTGGACGCCGTGGCCGCCGGCAAGGGCGTGGTCGGATTCCATGCCGCCAACGATGCGTTCCACAGTCGCGGCGACGAGGTGTCTCCCTTTATTCGGATGCTCGGGGGCGAATTCTTGACGCACGGCAGGCAGCAAGAGGCCGTCATGAAGGTAGTTTCGCCCAAGTTCCCCGGCGTCGAGAAGCTGGGCGATTCCTTCCGCATGATGGAAGAGTGGTACGCCATGAAGAATTTGGCCTCCGATTTGCATGTGATTTTGGTGCAAGAGACGGAGGGGATGGTGGATGAGTGCTATCAGCGGCCGCCGTATCCCGCCACCTGGGCGCGCCTGCACGAGAAAGGCCGAGTCTTCTACACCTCCCTGGGACATCGCGAGGACGTTTGGACCAGCGACATCATGAAACAGATTGCGGTCGGGGGCTTCGCTTGGGTGCTCGGCGAAGTAGATTTCGACCCGGTACCGAACATCGCGCAGGTCACCCCCGGCGCCAACCAGTGGAAGCGATGAGCCGGGCCGAGCCTTCGCGGTTTGAACGAGTCCGCAATCGGCTCGTTACTGTACAATCCTAGGAGAAATGCAAAGACAGGGGACGTGTCCGTCGCGATCGGACCGTCCCCTGCCAGACATGGTTGTGGTGTCACCGGACCGATAAGGCTTGCCTCGGGTTGTTTTCGAGCCGTCGGGCGGTTTTTCCGATCCATCGGTGCGACGGAGTCTTTCGGAGAAGATCAGGCCATGATAGAGCGGTCACGGCGCGACGTCTTGCGTGTCGGCTGCGCGGCGGTCGCCGGTTCCTGGGTCGGCGGCCGAGCAGTTACCCATGCTGAACACGCTCTGCCCGGGGCGGAAAACAGGACGCACAGCCCCTTCCGGTTTTGCTTGAACACCAGCACCATCCGCGGGTACAAACTTCCTCTGAGCGAAGAAATCGACATCGCGGCGGATGCGGGCTACGACGGAATCGAGCCTTGGACGCGAGAGATCGAGCAGTATCTAGAAGCCGGCGGAAAGTTGGCCGAGTTGCGAAAAAGGCTCGAGGACCGCGGTCTGCGATTGGAGAGCGCGATCGGTTTTCCGTCGTGGATGGTGGATGACGAGGAAAAGCGCCGGGCCGGCTTCGAACGCATGAAGCTGGAGATGGATTGGATCGCCCAATTGGGCGGGAACCGCATCGCGGCGCCCCCTGCCGGTGCCTACGGACCGCCCCTGCTGGACTTGGACGCCGTGGCGGAGCGATACCGCCTCCTGTTGGAGTTGGGACGCCGGATGGGGGTTGTGCCGCAACTCGAAATTTGGGGGGGATCGGCGAACTTGTCCAAGTTGAGTCAGGCGGCCTATGTCATCGTCGAATCCGGTGATGCGGACGCCTGCGGCCTATTCGACGTGTTTCATATCTACCGCGGCGGTTCTGATGTTCGCGGCCTTATGCATTTCAGCGGCGCCTCGATGCACGTTTTTCACGTCAACGACTACCCCGCCGATCCCCCGCGCGGCGACATTCAGGATTCGCAACGGGTCTTCCCTGGCGATGGGATCGCGCCGCTCGGAGAAATCCTCGGCATCCTGCGCCGCATCGGCTTTCGTGGGGCGCTCTCGCTGGAGCTTTTCAACCCCGCTTACTGGAACGATGACGCCGCCGCGACGGCCCGAACGGGTTTGGAAAAGATGAGGCGAGTCGCGGAACAGGCACCGCTGACGTGACGTGCCTTCACGTTGCCATGTCGCGGAGGGTCGCGCGACGCAACAAAAAACGCAAGGTCGTTGCCCGCCCGTCGGCGCAAAACGACCCTGCGTCGAGGTGCCCTGGAGAGGACTCGAACCTCCAAGGGGTTGCCCCCACATGGTCCTGAGCCATGCGCGTCTGCCAGTTCCGCCACCAGGGCTGAATCCGTGAAAATCCGGGTTGCCGCATTTCGCCCGGCCGAAATCGGCACGATTCGCACCCGACTTATGCGGATACGGGACCCGTTCACACCCCTATTTTTAGGGCAAACCGGTGCGATTTGCAAGGGCGTCCGCCAGAACTTTGTCGGCCGCGAATAGAAACGGCCCCTGATTTTCGCGAATGGAAATGTCCCCTGCTGGGGGTTCAAGGAGCTGCCGCACCCTGGACTAGGGAAGCAACCACAAAAGCATGGCGAGCGCGCCGGTCGCCGTCAGATAATAGGCCGTCGGCAGCAAGGTCTTGCGAATCACGAGACCCTCTCGACCCAAGATCCCCACGGTGGCCGCCGCCGCCACGACGTTGTGCACGCATATCATGTTGCCTGCCGCGCCGCCCACCGCCTGGAGCGCGACGATCCCCACGGGATCGAGACCGCTCTGCACAGCCACGCTGAACTGAAAAAGGGCGAACGTCATGTTGCTGATGGTATTGCTTCCGGCGACGAAGGCCCCGAACGCACCCACGGGGGCGGCTACCAACGGCCAAGCTCCGCCTACCAGGCGTGAGACGGTGGACGCCAGTTCGTGCGGCATGCTGCCCAGTCCGGCCGGATTGACGTCCGATTGCAAAAAGACGCGCACCGCCGGGACGGCGAAAACCAACACGATCCCCGCCCCAAGCGTCCCTCCCAGCGTTTCGCGCAGGGCCTGTCGCGCCGCCGAGGCGCTTGTTCGCAGCAAGACCAGGGCCACGCCGGCCGCGATCAGAAAGGCCGTGCCCGGCGAAAGAGTGGGATTCCATCGCACCTCGATGTCGGCCCCTTGCGAACCCGGTCGATCCAGAACGTGGCGGAATTCGGCATGCTCGAGAAACGCTCGAACCGTCGGTAATTGAGAAGACACCAATAAACCCGCCACCACGAGATACGGCACGATGGCCAAGACCGGATGCCGCGGAAAGGCGGGGGCGTCTTCGTTGCGCGCCGCTGCCGGAGCCGCGCTGCACCATTCGCCGGGCCAGGATTCCGGCGGCGAAAAGTCCCAAGATTGCCGGGGCATGAACCACCCGCGGCGAGCGGCCGTGAGCGTCAATACGGTCGCGCACAAACCGCCCAGCAGCGAGGGGAATTTGGGCCCCAGCGTCAATCCGAAAATCACATAAGGCAGGCAGAATGCAAGGGCGGCGAAGAGGCAGAATCGCCACGCCCCGAGACCGTCTCGCCAGGAGCGTCGGGGGCCGAAAAAGCGGGTCATCATGCAAACCATGAACAGCGGGATCAGCAAGCCGATGAGGGCGTGCAGCACGGCCACGTATCCGCCGATCATAAAAAGCAGCCTCTCGTAGGCTGCCTCGCCGTGCAGACCGCCGAAACGGTCGGCGTGCGCCGCCAAATACTCCAAGACCGAGGATTGGTTTTGCAGCCCTTTGTTGACGCCGATCAGGATGGGCGTTCCCACGGCGCCGAAAGAGACGGGCGTGCTCTGAATCGTGACCGCGGCGATGACGGCGGCAAGCGGGGGAAAGCCTAGAATGACGAGCAACGGCCCCGCCACGGCGGCGGGTGTGCCGAATCCGGATGCCCCCTCGATGAACGTCCCGAAGGCCCAGGCGGTGATCACCACCTGGATTCGGCGGTCCGGCGTAATGTTCTGAAAGGCGGCGCGAATCGCGGTCACGGCGCCCGCATGCTTCAAGACATAGAAAAGCAGGAGGGCGCCGAAGATGATGTACAACAACATTCCCGCAATTGCCACGCCTTCCGCGGTGGCGGCATACATCCGCCCGAGCGGTACCCGCCAGAAAAGACCGGCGACAAGCACTGTGGCAAGATAGGCCACCGGCATGCTCCGGCGAGCCGGCCACTTTCCGATCACCAAGAGGCCGAACACGAGGAGGAATGGGAACAACGCTACCAGAGCGTGCCACACGCTTTCCATCTCCCTGATCGCATGTTACGCAACGATCACCGTCCTTCCTCGAGCCGCCATTCTACGGGGCATCGATGCGCTTTGCCACCGGCGACTGCGACGTGAGAGCGTGCGCTGCGGGCGTCAGTCCCTGGACGCCTCGTTGCCGCGTGATACGTGGCGTGCTCTCATCACCGGTTTCCGCCGTCCTCCCGGGAGTGGGACCGTCGACCGGTGAACGTGACGAAGCGTCTCGTTACGGGAGCAGCACGACGGGGAGGGTCGCGCGCACCGTCTCCCTCAAAGGAGATTCGGGCAACGTCGTATCACCGATCGAGGAAAGCGAAACGCCGCCCGGCAAACAGAAACACCGCCCGGCTTCGAAGGTTACGGAAAGGATGCCGTGCGGTCGAGCGGCCGGCCGGGACGCCAGTGGAATCGCGGATCACCGTCTTCCAACACCCCTGCGGGCCGGGCGCCCTTGGCCGGCATGTTGCGCAAGGCGTCGCCGAGGTCCTCTCGCATCGAGTCCGCCAGGGTCTCGATCTCCTGAACTACTTGCGGGTACTGCTCGGCAACATTCGTGGTTTCGCCGGGGTCCGATTCCAAATCAAAAAGCGAAAGGCCGATCGATACCTGTTCGTAGGGCGCCGGTTTGCCGCCGGTACCGCCCGGCCGACCCGCCAAAGTCGGGTAACTATGGGGAAAATGAAGCTTCCACTTTCCCATGCGAACGGCGTGCAGCTCCCGCCCCCAGTAAAAGTACAGCGCTTGATGCGGGCTTTTGGCTTCGGCGTCGCCGCGAATCAGCGGCAGGATGCTCAGACCGTCGATTTTGTGAGGCGGCAGCGATGCTCCGATGATCTCCGCGATGGTCGGCAGCAGGTCGATGGTCATGACAGGCTCGCGGCAGACCGTTCCGGCGGGGACCGTCCCCGGCCACCACATGACGGTGGGCACGCGACAACCGCCGTCGAACATGGTGGCCTTTCCCTCTCGCAGGGGTTTGGCCGATCCGGCATGGTCGCCGTACGACAACCAGGGGCCGTTGTCCGTCGTGAAGACCACCAGCGTGCGCCGGTCGAGTTGATTCTCGCGGAGGGCATCGAGAATGCGGCCCACCGACCAGTCGATCTCCATGACCACGTCGCCGAACAGACCGCGGCGGCTCTTGCCGGCGAATTTGTCGCTGACGTAGAGCGGTACATGGACCATGGTATGCGGCACATAAAGCAGGAATGGTCGGTCCTTATTCTTCGTGATGAAGTCCACGGCATGTTCCGTATACCATGTCGTCAGATTCCTCTGGTCGTCGCCCGTCACGTCGTCGTCGATTACCTCGGTTTGCTGTAAGAGCGGCAGGTTGGGGTAATTCTTTCCGGCCGTGGGATGGAAGGGCCACATGTCGTTGGAGTAAGGCAAGCCGAAGTATTCGTCGAAGCCGTGGTTCGTCGGCAAGAATTTGGGGTGATGCCCGAGGTGCCATTTGCCGAAGCAGGCCGTGGCATAGCCTTTCTGCTTGGCGATCTCGGCGATGGTGACTTCGTCGGCATGGAGTCCGTGGCCGGCCGTGTGGTTCAGCGCGCCGAGGATGCCTACCCGGACGTTATAGCAGCCGGTTATCAGGCCGGCGCGGGACGCGGAGCAAACGGCTTGCGTGACGTAGAAGTCGGTGAAGATGCGGCCCTCCGCGGCCATGCGATCCAGGTGCGGAGTGGAATAGCCCTCGGCCCCGAAAGGCCCGATATCGGCGTAGCCCATGTCGTCGATAAAGATGATCACGAAATTCGGCGGCGCATCAGCCGACGGCGCGGCGGCGAAGGTCAGGCCGGCGGGACCGAGCCACGCCGCCGTGAACCCCACCAAGAGCCGAGAAACAAACCCGCGGATGCCGAGCCTCGAAGGGTGCTGGATGGTCATGGTCGTGAACGCTCCCGGCAAACCGTGCGAAGGAACATCTGCCTTCCGGCGGCATGACGCCGCCGGTCGGACGCCGTAATCCAAGCTCTCGCCACTATACCGTGTCCCACCGAGAAAACCAAGGCGCGGTTGGCGCTGTTGCCATTCGGGGGCATTCGTCGGAGACGCAGCTTGCGTTTGCGTAAACGTGATCGGTCGGGGATTTCGTGATTATTGACACCCGTATCAGGGGCCTCTAGAATCAGTCAAACTTCAAGCCGACGGCGGTCCGAGCTGTCTTTTCCACTCAGTAACCTTTACTCTTTCCGGAAAGGGAGGTGCCATCGATGGCAGCGCAGGGACAATCAGGTATTGTGAACGTCATGAAAGAGGCCCGCCTGTTTCCCCCGTCTCAGGAGTTCTCTTCCAAGGCCCGTATCAAAACCATGGCGGAATACGAGGCCCTGTGGCAACGGGCCAAGGATGATCCGGAAGGCTTTTGGGGAGAGTGGGCCAAGGAGCTTCACTGGTTCAAACCCTTCGAAAAGGTTTTGAAATGGAACGAGCCGTTCGCGGAATGGTTCGTCGGCGGTCAGACGAACATCTCCTATAACTGCCTCGACGTGCATTTGACCACCTGGCGTCGGAATAAGGTGGCGTACATTTGGGAAGGCGAACCGGGCGATGTTCGCGTGTTGACCTACGAAATGCTGCATCGCGAGGTCTGTAAGTTCGCCAACGTGCTCAAGGGCTTGGGCATCCAAAAGGGCGACCGCGTTTCCCTCTATATGCCCATGGTGCCCGAATTGGCGATCGCCATGTTGGCCTGTGCGCGAATCGGGGCCGTGCACTCGGTGGTCTTCGGCGGATTTGCGGCGGAGGCCTTGGCAGATCGCAACAACAACGCCGAGGCGAAGCTGATGATCACGGCCGACGGCGGGTGGCGGCGCGGCAAGATCGTCCCCTTGAAAGAGAACGTCGATGCGGCGTTGGCGAAGTCGCCGAGCGTGCAGAAGTGCATCGTCTTCAAGCGGACCGGCCAAGATATTCCCATGCAGGAAGGTCGCGATCTGTGGTGGCATGAATTGATGGAGAACGCTTCGGCGGATTGCCCGGCCGAGCCGATGGACAGCGAGGCGCCGCTGTTCCTGCTGTACACCAGCGGTTCCACCGGCAAGCCGAAGGGGATCAAACACACCACCGCGGGCTACAATCTGTACGCGAAGAAGACGACCGAATGGGTGTTCGACGTCCGCGACGACGACATCTACTGGTGCACGGCCGACATCGGCTGGATTACCGGCCACACCTATATCGTGTACGGTCCGCTCTCGGCCGGGGTGACCTCGTTCATGTACGAGGGCGCGCCGAATTTTCCCGCCGAGGATCGTTGGTGGGACATGATCGAGCGCTACAAGATCAACATCTTGTACACGGCGCCCACCGCGATTCGCACGTTTATCAAATGGGGCGATGAGCACGTGGAAAAGCACGATCTTTCCAGTCTCCGCCTCCTGGGCAGCGTGGGCGAAGGCATCAATCCCGAGGCTTGGATGTGGTACTACGAAAAGATCGGCGGCGGTCGCTGCCCCATCGTCGATACCTGGTGGCAAACGGAGACCGGCGGGATCATGATCTCTCCGTTACCCGGTTGCACTCCGCTCAAACCGGGAAGCGCCACCAAGCCGTTGCCGGGCATCGTTCCGGAGGTCGTGGGCGAAGACGGCAAGCCCGTTCCGCAGGGGACCGGGGGCTGGTTGGTCATCACCCAACCCTGGCCCGGCATGCTCCGCGGGATTTGGGGTGACGACGAACGCTATAAACAACAGTATTGGTCGGATGTGCCCCATAAGTATCTGGCGGGCGACAATGCCCGCTGCGACGAGGATGGTTACTACTGGATCATGGGCCGGATCGACGACGTGCTCAACGTTTCCGGCCACCGGCTCAGCACGATCGAAGTGGAAAGCGCGCTGGTCAGCCATCCCGCCGTGGCCGAGGCGGCCGCCGTGGGACGACCGCACGATGTCAAAGGCGAGGCCATTTGTGCTTTCGTAACCTTGGCCGAGGGCTTCGAGCCATCCGACCAATTGCGGGCGGATTTGAAACAGCACGTCCGCAAGGAGATCGGCGCGCTGGCCGTCCCCGATGACATCCACTTCACGGCTTCCTTGCCCAAGACCCGAAGCGGCAAGATCATGCGACGCTTGCTGCGGGATATCGCTTCCGGTCGAGAAACCGTGGGCGACACCAGCACCTTGGAGGATTACAGCGTGCTGGCTCGACTCCGTGCCGGAGACGAAGGTTGATCGGCGGCGGGGTGAAAACGCGTGCGGCTCCCTTGCGGGATCCGTAGCGCGCAGGAAAAGATCGTTTCACTCAGCAATGCAGGATGAGATGGGATTACACCGCCCGCGGCCGCCCATCACGGCTGCCGTGGGTGGTTCCTTTTTCGGGGGGATTTTGCTTGACGCACGCTTGTTCAGCCCTCTATATTAGAGGGCGAGCGCAGGTCCGGCATCTGTGAGCGACTGGAGACGGAGAGCCGAAAGGAGGTGGGCCGGATGTTGGAAAATCTCGGTATCGTCGATGCTTGTTTCACGCTCCCGAAGGAGCGGGCGAGGGCTTCTCGAAAACTCAACGGGAAATCGGTCTTGGAGTGGGTCGCGCGGCGCGCCACCGACAGCCAGCAATTGGACGGGGTGATCGTTGTTACCACGGCGGCCCCGGACAACGAATTTGTCAAGCATGTGACGCCGCTGGACGTACCCGTCTTCGTCGCGCAGGCGGCGGATCCCTTGGGCGCCTTAGCGGCCGCCTTGGAGGCCTATCCCGCCGCTCACTTGGTGCGGATCGAAACGGCCTGTCCGCTCTTTGACCCCGTGCTTTTGGACCGCTTGGTAAAGGACAGTCGCCGCCAGGCCGAACCGGTCGATTATCTTGGTTACCGCAGCCACGACGGCACGCCTGCGATGTCCACGCCGGTCGGCGTGTTCGGCGAATGGGTGAACGCGAAGACGTTGCTGGATGTCTCCCGGCGCGTGCAATCCGCCAAACACCGCGCCCATCCCACGCGCTACATCTACCAGCACCCGGATAGATTTCGGGTACACTGGATCCCGCTGCCGGAGGAAATCGATCGAGACGATATTCGGCTCACGCTGAATAGCGAGGATGACTGGGAATACCACCAGATCATTCTCGAAACGCTCGGGCCGGATTGCGACTTGCGGACCATCACCAATCTGCTGGACCGTTGCCCGTCGCTCCGTTATCAAATGGCCGAACTGAACCGTGCTTCGCGTATCGCCTGATAGGCCGGCCGAGGCCTAGGGAAGATTGATCGCACCGCTGCCGCTGTTTTCGAGCTTCGGCAGGCGAGGAGCAGGCATCGTCTCCATGTATTTCCGCTCCAGCGAATCGACCATCTCGGCGGGCCAGCCGGGAGGGGAGATCTGTACGACTTCGATGGCGACGTCCTCCTCGGAGCCGATGAACTCTTTCGCCCAGTTCCGCACGGCCTCGACCCGTCGCTGAGTCTCCTCGGCCTTGTAGGTCCGGCGCACGTAGATGGTTCGGCGCGTGCTGGGGGCTTCGGTCAAGATCCACTCGATTTTCAGTTTGCCCGCCTGGTTCAGCTTTCCGGTTTCCTGATCGAAATGCTGTTCCGAAATCAGGTTCTGGGCCGTCCAACCCTTCCTAATCATCAACTCGAGCGGTCCTTTGGCGGCGAAGCGGTCCTGAGGGACGAAACAATCAGGCCAAGAATTATTGCGGCAGGTATCTGCGCCGACGCGGTGAAAGAAGGCCTTGAGTCCCTGTGCCGTTGCCCGCGGGGCGACTGTCGCGACCATCATGCCGGCCAACGCCGCAAGTATCGTCCATGACCTTTGCATGGCAACCATCCTCGTGTAGTGGGGATGAGTCTGTGGTTGTGTCGGTCGGCGCGACGCGCCGGACCAACGGAAACCGCAGCCGGCGCGAAAGTCTCGACGACCATCGGGCTTTCAACGCCCCGGCGCTCTTACCGTGGTATCGGCAGGGATGCGGTGAGATTTTGCGGCGGATTCCCGGCGGCTACGCATATTTGCTATCTTGCGATCCGTGAAATGCACAAAGTAGATAGAGTAGTGGATTACTGCGGCCGAAAAAATCATCGCATTTATCCCAAGTCACGCAGTTCTCTGGATTCTTCCGGAAGATCTGCCGATGACAAGAAAACGGGTATTGCGGAGTCGATGCCCCGTTCGATTTACGAGAGGTCGCTCCGGTCGCGAACGTTACCGTCGGGCCGAGGGGCCGTGTGAACTTCCGACGGTCTCACTTCGGTCCGGCGCAGGACTTTACCATCAAGCCACGGAGGGTGGTGCCGTGCTCAGATTCCCCGCTTTGCTGTCCGCAATCATCGTCGGCCTTGTCGTTCCGGTGACGATCGGGGGATGTACCGCCCCGGGAAACGCGGCGAAGCCGCAGAATACGATCCAATCGGCTTACGGGAGCGCTTCCGGTGGAAAGTCGCCATTCTCGTTTTTTCCCGCTCCCGCCGGAGCCGCCGTCACGGCAAGCTATTCGGAGCCGGTGCAAACCGCCGATCCGACGTCGCTTTCCACAGAGGCCAAGCCTAGCCCGCGACTCTACGTTGCCATGGCGAAACTCCATGAGAAGTCCGACCAGCTCGACAAGGCGGAGGAGCAGTATCGCCGCGCGCTTCAGATGGACGGCCGATATCTCGACGCCTTACTGGGGTTGGGACGACTCAAGGATCGCGATGGGCAATTCAAGGAAGCCTTGGATACGTATCAGCGGGCGGTCAAGTATCATCCGGGCAGCGCGGCGGCTTGGAACCACCTCGGGCTTTGCCTGGCGCGGCAGGGAAGGCTTTCCGATGCGGCCGACGCACTGCAAAAGGCGGTCGATCTCGAACCTAGGCAAGAGCTGTACCGCACAAACCTGGCGGTTATCTTCGTTGAGTCCGGGCGTACGGAAGATGCCTTGCGGCAGCTTCGGGCCGTTCAGGACGAGGCTCAGGCTTATTACAATTTAGGATACTTGCTGCAAAAGAAGGGTGATGCGGCCGCCGCGGCACGGTACTTCAATCTCGCCCTGCAACGCAAACCCGACTTCGAGGAAGCGCGGCAATGGTTGGAGTCTTTGCGCACCCGGAATGACAACTCGTTGATTGCGAAGGAACCCAGCCTTGTGCGGGCGCAGCAGCAGGTCTCCCTGACCGAGCAATTGGCCGAGCCGGGCTTCGCCGCGTCCGGCACTTCCCGTGATTCTCATTCCGCCCCGGCGGAAAAGGAAAACTGGAGCCGTCGCTCGTTCAGCCTTCCGTTTTTCGGCAAGCCGTCCAACGCCTCGTCCGTTTCTTCCTCTGCGGTTGACGAGGCGACGCAAGGCATGGTGGGGCCGGAGGCAGGCAGCCCGGCGACAGGCTCATGGTCCGCGTTGCCGAAACAGTCTCCGTCCAGCCCGGAGCCTGAGAGGGGTGTCACCACCTCACGGGGCGCCCCTCCGGCGTAGCTCGGCGCACGCCTCCTGGCGGCTGAAACCGCCTTCGGGACCGATGATCAGAAAGATACGGGCGCCGT
>FWPU01011814.1_pt1 | contig 11982 bp, 11 predicted proteins | sample 2228361 | NCBI WGS metagenome assembly FWPU01 (sample SAMEA103939777, study PRJEB20133) | metagenome | reverse complement strand
CCTCCGTGGTCGCCCCGTGGTGGGCGGGCGCGGAGAGGGCGGGCACAGAGGCCCGCCCGTGGTCGCCCCGAACTAATGTACTCTGACCGATCCGACGCCTGCTTCGATCTCTATTTCGACTTTGTTGGCGGCGCTTTCGAACGTGGGCGAGCGATATGCATCGCCGAAGCGCGGAAAGCGCGACTCGTCTATTTCGATGGCGGCCAGGCCGCCTCGTGTCCGGATGTGCGCGGCCACATCGCCGGGCACGGCGATTGTCACGCCGGCCGCACCGGCCTCGATCCGGGCACGCGTGAAGCCGGCGTGCGCCGGCAGCGTCAGCCGGGTCGAGCTGGCGCCGGTGCTCAGCTTGAGCACGGCCACGCGCAGGTCGGCCAGGTCGAGATCGGCGCGACCGGCGCCCGCTTCGATTTTGAGGTAGAGCGGCACGGCATCGTTGAGCTGAATGTCCCAGTCGAGCGGGCCATGCCAGTTCCACGGGCCCAGAGACCACACGGAGATCGCCGGTCGCAACCTGGCCTCCAGCGCGGCATCCTCGCGCTCCGTATGGCAATCGAGCCCGCCGCTGAACCGGCCGGTCAGCAGGGCATCGGCCGGCGCGCCGGCCGTCAACGTCAATACGCCGGCGCCGTGCTCGATCTTGATCTCAGCGCGTTCGGCGCCCGCCAGCGGGATGGTCGCCGTCTCGATATCCAGAGGCCGACGTGGGCCGGCCAGCGCCCCCCACAGGAGCCACAAGCCCAGGGCCACCAGGAACAGTGCCCAGATCACGCCCCAGCTCACCCGCAAGATGCCCAGATTGTTCAGCAGCAACAATACGCCGCCGAGGATCAAAACGAGCCCCCAGAATACGCCGCTTTGCTTCATGGGCATGCCCTCCTGATACCTATTCCTATCGTACTCATTCAGCCTCACCCCGCCCTCTGTCCCCTCCTCTCCTGACCTGCGTCAGGAGAGGGGAGGGGTGAGGCCAGTACGCCGTCAGGTTGGATTTCGCTCTTTACCATTGGACCTCTCTCGCTCCCTGCTCCGCTCTCCCCTGCTAGGAGAGAACGGGGGGAACCTTCTTAGGGAGTATTTCGGGCGGCGAAGAAGCCCAAAATACCCCCCGGAGTTCGCCTCGCCCCCTACCAGGCGGCGGGGATGGGAGCGGGGGGCAGACGCCGCCGACTGTAAAATCCAGCCCGACGAGGCCCACCCCTCTTGCCCCTTTTCCCTCGCAAGGCGGGGGAAAGGAACAAGAAGGATAAAGGGCCTGAGTAGTTACTCCCCTATCGTGACTGGATGAAATAGCGGGCCAGGGCGATCAGCCCGAGCAGGATCAGCAGGATCGGCCAGTAGATGCCCAACAGCTGCGGGCCGCCCAGCAGCGACGAGAAGATCGCAAACAATACCAGGCTGACCAGGATGGTCCAGCCGCCTCCTGTCACCTTCCGTGGATGGCCCGCGAGCAGGCCCTCGATGACGGTGCCGATGCCGGCAAAGCCGGGGATCAACGTCCAGACATAGGCCCAGCTGTCCCAGTTGCCGCTCAGATTCTGCCAGTAGAGCAGCGCGCCGATCCCGCCGACGATGCAGGCCGGCACGGCCAGTCCCGGATTGCCGGTGGCCAGGCCCAGCAACAACAGGAAGATGCCAACGCCGATGACGCTCACCGGCCACGTGAAGAGGCCACGCCAGCCGAGAAGCTCCGGGAAAATCTGTCGGGCCAACAAGAACAGGCCCAACACGATCAGCAAGATGCCCACACTCAGAGCCGACCTGCGCGAACGCTCCATGGGATGCTCTCCTTCTGCCCCGCACCTGAAAATCGTCGCCGGACGTACCAGGCACCCTTCCAGGTCCCTGGCACGTGGGCCCAGATCAGGTCAGCCTTTCGTTTCGTCCGGGGACCGACCGCCGGTCATGCCCTCGCTCGGCTCCAGCGGGATGATCAACATCAGGATGATGTACAGCAACAGACCGGTGCCGCTGAACGCCGTCAACACGGCGAAGACGACGCGAATCACCGTCGGATCCAGGCCGAGATATTGCCCCAGACCGCCGCACACTCCGGCAAGCATCCGCTCCGTCCGGCTGCGATACAGCTTTTTGCTTTCCATGACGCATCCTCCACCTTCAGCACTGATCGGACACGTTTGCCTGTGTGTCCGATCGGACCTCTGTCCATCTACCTGTACGCAGAAGATGGATTTGGGTTTCATCGCCGCGCGGTCTCAGAGTGCATCCAGCGCCTGCTCCCACACACGTTGCGGCCGTTCCCAGACGCAGGCGACGTGCGCCAGGAATGGCGTGGCGCCCCATTTCTCTTTGAAATGCGCGACCCCGGCGTTGATCCCCAGGCCCAGGTTCAGATAGCGTTTGCCGCGCGCCCGCGCTGCTTCCATCAGTCGTGCCAGCAGCAGGTCGGATGTGCCAGGCACATAGCATTCACGACAGCGAAAGTTGAACAGGTAGAACGCGTATTCCCCCCCGAACGCGGCGATGTCGAATGCGACCAGCCGGCCGCCTGCATCCCGCGCCTCCAGGATGTATGGTGCGCCCGCTTCGGAAGTGTGCGCGTTCTGGGCCGGACGGAATCGGCGGAGCAGCGCCAGCCGGCCATGCACACGGCGCACCCAGTCCGCTATAGCCTCGTACTCTCTGGCCTGGCCGGCGTATCGCTCCAGCCGCTCGAAGATGAAGCGGGTGCCGTCGTCCACCGACACGGTGGCCAGGAAATCGGCCACCAGGCGGCGATGCGCCGCGCCCATGGCCGGGACGGTGTGGATCGTCACTGCGCGTTCGGCGCGACGCAACAGGTTGCGCACCTTCTTCGGAGGGCGCACCTCTGCCAGGTCGAGCCGATAGTAGGCATCGGCCGGGGATGCCGTGCAGTCGCGTAGGCGGGCGGGCAGTGCCGCCGCAGTGACCGCCACGAGGCGGGGCCGGAAGCGGACCAGCGCAGCGTCGAATGCTGCCAGCCAGGCCGCCTCGTCGCACGCGGCGCCCAGGGGGTAGCCCACGAAGATCAGTCGGTCGTCGCAGGTGTAGACCAGGAAATCGCCGCACAGGTGAGGCTGGCCGCCGGTGATGGCCGTCACGTAGGGGGGTAGATGCTCCGGCACGCAGGCATGCGCTGCGATGTAGGCGCGCTCCTGGCGGGTGATCATACGGTCACCTGAGTCACGGTATAGCCGGCTTCCTGAAACAGACGGGTCACGCCCGGCACGTGCGGAAAGCCGATGAACGCCACCGCATCCACGGTATCGAAAACCGGCCGCAAAGCGTCGAACATGCGGCGGTCGCGTTGGCCCACTATCACCGGCCCGCGGGTCACGAAGCCGGCGGTGAGCGCGATCAGGCCGGTCAGGTTGCCCTCCAGGTAGAGGCGCACGTATTCCCGGCGATAGGCGTCCCAGTGGGCCACATCGTTGAGCTGGCGCACGATGCGGCTCACGGGGATGCTGTCCAGCACAGCCAGTTGTTCTTCCAGCGTCTCCAGACAACCGATCCGTTTGCCCAGCTTGCAGGCCACCTGATACCCCTCGACGTCCACCGAGTAGCGCCAGTCCAGATAGGTGGCCCAGATCGAGAAGAAAGCCGCCCACGGCCGCACGTTGGCCGTGAGCTCGTCGAAATAAAGGCGGCCGATCAGCGTCGTCAGCATCCAGCTCTCCCGGCGATGATCCAGGCGGTCTCGTAAGTAGGCGTCAATTCGGCGGATGGCTTCCGGATCCACCTGGCGACCGAGGTCGTTGCTGCCCGTGCGGCCGTATTCGACGATGCGTCGGCTGCTTTCGTCGTCCAGGGGCCCTTCGGTCAAGACGACGTTCACCGGCCGGATCAGTCGGGTGAGGTTCCGGGCAAAGCTGTAGGGGAAGAAGTGCGCGGTGCCGACGATGTGCGAGCAAGGCGAACGCCGGCCATCGCGTTCCACGCGCCAGACCATGCGCAGCGGTCGTTCGCTCCAGGGCAAGGAGATCATAGTTTCCACTCCAGGAACAGATCGGCGATCGGATGGCCAGGGTTATAGCGACATTCGCAGAATTCATAGGCCATGTAGGGCACGCCGCCCCACTTTTCTTTGAAGCGCCGGATCCCTGCATTGACGCCCAGGCCTAGGTGGATCCACGTCTTGCCGGCCTGCTGTGCCCGTTCGATCATCGCCGCGCAGAGCAGATCGGACGCGTGGGGGACGTAGGGGTGCCGTGTGTAGGCGCCCAGCACGTAGACGTCGAACGTGCGGGCGGCCTCTTCGACTACAATGAACGCGGCCAGCGCGCCGGCGGCTGTGCGTGCCTCCAGCACGGTCGCGGTGGCCGTCCGCGCCAGGTAAGCGGGCATGGCACGGTAGAGGCCGGCCACCATCGGCGGCAAGGCCGTGCGCTGCATCAGTTCGGCCACCAGTGCCGTGTGCTCGGCCGTGTACGCGCGGCCGGCGTGGACGGTCAGGCTGGAAGCGGCCGCGCGGACCGCCCGCCGCGCCGCCGGCTTGAGCATTGCAGGCAGGTCGAGCCGGTAGTAGACGTCGGATTGTCGTTCTCGGCACTGCGCGGCCAGCTCCGGCGGCACGTGCGGCCCAATGAACCAGAGTACCTGCGGATGTGCCTGTGCCACGACGCGGGCCACCGCAGCCGCACAGCGTTCGACCGTGAAGGGCCCCTCCAGCGGATAGCCCACGAAGATCAGCCAGTTCTCGCGCGTGAAGTAGAGGTAGTCGTCCACCAGGTGCGGCGTTGCGGCAGAGATCCCCACCATCAGGTCGGGGAGATGTTCCGGCACGCAGGCATGGCTCAACACGTAAGCCTCTTGTTCGGGGCCGAATGTCGTGCCCTGCCCTCTCTCGGTGGACCGACCGGCCCGCAGCCGGTCGAACAGCATCTGCAGCGCCCCCTTGAGCGCCATCGGTCCTGCTCTCCCTGACGTTCCTGATGGCTGATTTCTGTTTGTCAGTATAGCCGGGAGCAGGCCGTCTTGTCAATGGCAGATCGTGTGCGTCTGCTGGCTTCAGGTTGCCTGACAACCGATTTCCCGTTATACTGTGCTCTGGCCTCGGCGCCGCCCCGCCGAAGCTCGCCGACGATCTTTCGAGGATGGAGCGGAGCCGGCACGGGGGCCCACGCCGGGCAAGAGGCAGAATGGAGACTTCAAGATCACGCGCCCAGGACATCATCATGGACATCAACTTCAGCACCTACTACACCTACTCTCAACTCACCGAGCGGCTGGCCTGGTTGGCCGGGCAGCATCCGGCCATCATGCAGGTGACCAGCCTGGGCAAGAGCTTCGAGGGCCGCGACATCCCGCTGGTCGTGCTGACCAACCGGCAGACTGGCCCGGACACCGAGAAGCCTGCGTTCTGGGTGGATGCGAACATCCACGCCACCGAGCTGACCGCGTCCATGGCTGCGTTGTACTTCATCAAGAAGACCGTCGAGGGTTACGGGAGTGATCCGAAGATCACGCGCGTGCTGGACGAGGCCGCCATCTACGTGGTGCCCCGACTCAACCCCGACGGCGCCGAGCTGGCGTTGGCCGCAAAGCCGAAATTCATCCGCTCGGGCACGCGGCCCTACCCATTCGAAGAGAAACAGGACGGCCTGCACCCCGAAGACATTGACGGCGACGGCCGTATCTTGCAAATGCGCATCCCCGACCCTGCCGGCGACTGGAAGGTCTCAGCGCGCGATCCGCGGCTGATGGTCAAGCGCGAGCCGGACGAAGAGGGCGGCACATACTACCGGCTGTTCCCGGAGGGGCTGATCGAGAACTACGACGGCCACATCATCACCGTGGCGCCGGCCTACCAGGGCCTCGACTTCAACCGCAACTTCCCCGGCGGCTGGCGGCCTGAGGGAGAGCAGCGCGGCGCGGGCGACTTCCCCACCTCCGAGCCGGAGATCCGGGCTGTCGTGGAGTTCATGGCAAAACATCCGAACATCTTCGGCGCACTCACCTTCCACACCTATAGCCGCGCCATCTTGCGGCCCTTCGGCACCAAACCCGACGACCAGATGGAGACCGATGATCTGTGGATCTTCGAGGCCATCGGCGAACGCGGCACCCAGCTCACCGGCTACCCCTGCGTCTCGGTCTATCACCACTTCCGCTACCACCCCAAAGAGGTGATCACCGGCGTGTTCGACGACTGGCTGTTCGAGCACAAAGGTGTCTTCGCCTTCACCGTCGAGATGTGGGATCTGGCCACCGCAGCCGGTGTGAAGGGCAAGAACGACGAGAAGAAGTTCATCGAGTGGTTCCGCAAGCACCCCGTGGAGGACGACTACAAGATCCTGGATTTCATCAACGAACACGCGCCAGACGGCCTGGTGCCGTGGTACGAGTTCGACCATCCGCAGCTGGGCAAGGTCGAGCTGGGCGGCTGGAACACCCTCTACACCTGGCGCAATCCGCCCCATGCTTTGCTCGAAGCCGAGATCGCGCCCCATGCCGATTTCGCGCTGGCCTTCGCGTCCCTGGCTCCTCGGCTCGCCTGGCGCGAGGTGACACTGACGCCGGTGGGCGAGGGCGTCTATCACCTGCTGGCTGTGGTAGAAAATACCGGCTTCCTGGCCACCAACGGCTCAGCCCAGGCCAAAAAGCTTAAAGCCGTTCGGCCGGTGCGCCTGGAGTTGGAACTGCCTGAGGGCGCCACGCTCAAAGCGGGCAAGCTCAAACAGGAGCTCGGCCACCTGGAGGGCCGCTCCAACAAGCTGAACGCGGCCTACTACGGCGCTTCGCCCACCGATAACCGGGCCAAAGCCGAGTGGTTGATTCATGCCCCCCAAGGCGGGACGTTGGTCGTGCGCGCCGTGGCCGAGCGAGCCGGGACGCTGCGCCGCGAGCTCGTCATCGGCTCATAGATCTTGTAGGCGCGCCGAATTGCTGGGGTCGGACCGGAGTTTCCCGGCCCCCACCGGGGCCATCTTATCATTCTGGCGCGCGTACCGGTGCTCCGTCAGGCTGGATTTTGCTCTTTGCGATTGGACCCCTCTCACCCCCGGCCCCGCTCTCCCCCGACAGGGGAGAGCGGGGGGAACCTTCCCAGGGGAACCTCCGGTGGCGAAATGGCCCGCCATACCCCCTCCGGAATTCACCCCGCTCCCTGCCAGGGGCAGGGATGGGAGAGGGGGGGCAGCCGCCGCGAACTGTAGAAGCCAGCCCAACGCAGCACTCGACCTTCGCTTCCACATCACAACGACGTACGGGTCACTCGCGAACGCAAATTGTGCCTTGCTACCGGCGTGTGGTATACTTTCATCCTGTAATCGTATCTACTCAGCCTCACCCAGCCCCCGTCCTCTCCCGTCTCTTGATCTCCGTTAGGAGAGGGGTGAGACTGGAAGGGGCCACCTCCTCATCCTTCACATCCCTTGTCCTCTGCCAGGCGGGGGAAGGGGGCAAGGGGGAGAGAGGGCCTGAGTAGCTACCGGTAATCGCAAAAGAACGTCTTCTCGCACAGGAGGCCTGAACATGGAGATCTCGACGGTAGACATGAAGCGGTGCACGCTGTTTCGGCTCGGCGGCCGTATAGACGGCAGCGTGGCGCCAGAGCTGGGCAGCCAATTGCGTGCTGCAACGGATGCTGGCAAATACAAGATCGTCGTCAACATGAAGGATGTGACCTACGCCAGCAGCGCCTGTCTGCGTGAGCTGATCGGCGCCTGGAAGACCTGTCGGCGGTGGAATCGAGGCGACCTGCGCCTGGCCGAGATCAGCCCGAACGTGGAAAAAGTCCTTGATCTGACGGGCCTCAAGAATCAGTTCATGATCTTCCCGACCGAAGCCGAGGCGGTGGGCAGTTTCTAGCGCCCGGCGGGAGCTGGCATGACCCCATTCCGACGGGAGCTGCACCTGATCGGCACGATGGCCGACCTAGCCCGCATTGGCACCTTCATCGAGGAGGCTTGTGCCCAGGCAAACGTTGACCCAGCCGCGCGTTTTGACCTCATGATGGCTGTGGATGAAGCGTGCTCGAACGTCTTCGAGCACGCTTATGACAGCATGGCCGGCGCATTGGCCGTGCGGTTCGAGACGCGGGGCCGAGACGTGGTGATCACCGTGCAAGATCATGGCCGTGCCTTCGACCCGGACAGCGTGCCCCTGCCAGATATGAACCTGCCCCTGGAAGAACGGCCGATCGGGGGGTTGGGCCTGCACCTGATGCGGCGACTGGTGGACGATATCTCCTTCACCTTTTCTCCGGAGCATGGCAACATCCTGATCATGGTCAAACGCGGCGTGGCGCCTGCCGACCCATCACCGTTGCCTGCCGGCCACCGGCGAGGCCGCACGCGCCGCAAGACATGATGGAGGCGCAGTAGACGCGCGTCTTGTGGGACCGAACATGGATCAGGCAGACCTGCGCGCAAGCGTCCCCGCCGATGAACTGGCCACCCTGGCCGAAATCGGCCGCACCCTCGTCGAAGCCCAGCTCGACGAAGCCCAGCTCTGCGAGCTGATCTACGAGCTGGCCGGTCACATCGTGCCGACCGAAAGCTTTCAGCTCGGCTTGTTCGACGGCGACAACTACCAGATCCGCGTCTGGATCAAGGAGGGCCAGCGTCAACCGCCCGCTACCTTTTCTGTGCCGGAAGGCCACGGGATCATCGGCTGGTTACGCGCCGCGCGCAAGCCGCTCCTGGTGCGCGACTTTCAGGCGGAACTGGAGCAGCTGCCTGCCCGGCCGACTTACATCGGTGAGCGACCGCCGCGTTCAGCCGTTTTTCTTCCTCTCGCCGTGGCCGACACCGTCATCGGCGCCATTTCCATCCAGAGCTCTCAACCATTCGCCTTCACCGAAAGCCATCTGCGCCTCCTGTCGGTTCTCGCAAATCAGGCTGCGTCGGCGCTGAACAATGCCCGGCTGTATGCCCGCGGCCAGGAACGGCTCAATGCCCTGCTGGCGATCGCCGAGGTGGGGCGCAAGCTGACCAGCATCCTTGACCTGAACCAGCTCCTCACTCAAGTCGTCGAGCTGATCTCGCTGCGCTTCGGCTACTATCATGTCCAGATCTTCCTGGTCGAGCGCGGCAGCGACCGGGCCCACTTCAAGGCCAGCAGCGGCCACGCGTTGAATGAGAAATGGCGGCGTGAGGGCCGCTCGACGCGCATTGGCGTCGAGGGCATCATCGGCTGGGTCGCCCAGCATGGCAAGCCGCTCCTGGTGAACGATGTCTCGCAGGAGCCCCGCTACATCCCCGACGACCCGCGGCTGCTACCAAACACGCGTGCCGAACTGGCCGTGCCGCTGATTTTCGAGGGCGAAATCCTGGGCGTCCTGGATGTCCAGAGCACCGAGGTCGGCGCGTTCGGCCCGCACGATCTGTTCGTCCTGAGTACGCTGGCCGACCAGGTGGCCGTGGCCGTCCAGTCGGCGCAGGCTTACGAGGCACAGCGCGAAGAAGCATGGGTCACCACGGTGATGCTCCAGGTGGCCGAAGCCACCAGCCAGGCCGAGAGCGTCGAAGGAGTCCTCGATGCTGCCGTGCGCGTCACGGCCATGCTGGCCGGCGTCGCCTCATGCGCCATCTGGCTTTGGGACGAGGATCTGGGGGCCTTTCAATATAGCGCCAGCTACGGCTTGTGGCCGGCCGATGGTTTTGACATAACGCCCGAAGCCGCGCTGCGCTTCTTCCCCGGCGATTGGCCCGCGCTCGATCGGCTGCGCATCGCCAAAACACCGATTGTGCTCGCCGCCGACACGCCGGACATGCCCGAATTGCTGCGCATGCTCTGCGCCGGCCGCACTGTGGCGCTCCTGCCGATGCTCAACAAGGGAGCCGTCTTCGGCGTGCTGGGCGTGAGCTTCAGTGCGGAAAGCGGTGGCCGGCCCAACGAACGCCGTCTCGCCATGCTCAGCGGCATCGCACATCAGGTGGCAGCTTCGGTGGATAACAGCCGTCTGGCTGCCGCGCGCGCCGAAGAGGCCTGGATCTCCACGATCCTGCTTCAGGTGGCCGAGGCGATCGGCCGGCTCCAGCCGATCGAGCAAACCCTGGAGCAGGTGGCGCGACTGGCACCGGCCGTCACCGGCGTGGACCGCTGCGCGGTGCTGCTGCGCAACGCCGACGGTAGCTTCCAGGTGCGCACCGTGTACGCGCTGCGCGCCGGCCTGGCCGAGGCCTATCGGGATCGGATCATCCGGCCGGGCGACCTGCCGCTCCTCGACGACGCCTGTCGGCTGGGCCAGCCGCTGGTCGTGGACGACACCTGCCACACCTCGCGCGTGCCGGAGGCATGGCTCTCGCAATTCGGCAGTTGCACGCTGCTCGTGGTGCCGTTGCTGGTGGCCGACGAGGTGATCGGCGCGCTGGTGGCCGACGATGTCGAGACCCCGCGCATGTTCAGCGAGCGCCGCGTGCGCATCCTGAGCGGTATCGCCAGCCAGGCCGCCATCGCCATCGAGAACGCCCGCCTGCAATTGCAGGAGGCCGAGCGTGCCCGCCTGGCGCGCGAGCTGGAGCTGGCCCACGACATCCAGCAGAGCCTGCTGCCGCAGACCGCGCCGCAGCTGCCCGGCTACGAGATCGCGTTTCGGTGGCGCGCCGCGCGCGAGGTGGGCGGCGACTTCTGCGATTTCGTGACGTTGTCCGACGGCCGGCTGGGCCTGATGATCGCGGATGTCTCGGGCAAAGGCATTCCGGCCGCCCTCTACATGATGTTCGCACGAACGTTGCTGCGCGCCGTGGCCCTCAGCGGTCGCGAGCCGGCCGCCATGCTGATGCGGACGAACGAGCTGGTGGTGGCCGACAGCACGTCGGATTATTTCATCACGGTCTACTACAGTTTGCTCGATCCTGAGCGCCATCGGCTGATCTGCGCCAGCGCCGGCCACAACCTGGCTTTTCACGTGTCGGCCCATAATGGCGTGCGGCCGCTGACGACGGCCGGTATCCCTCTGGGCGTGGTCTCTCCCGCCGAAATCGAACAGATCGAGCTGACGCTGGCAGCCGGCGACGTGGTGCTCTTCTATACCGATGGCGTCAGCGATGCCCTGAATGCAGCCAACGAGGAGTTCGGCCATGAACGGCTGGCCGAGCTCCTCCAGGCCCATCGTGATGCATCGGCCGAAGCGATCGCCGATGCCATCGTGGCTGCCGTGCGCGATTTCGCCGGCGATGTGGCCCAGTACGACGACTTCACCCTGATCGTGTTGAAACGCGTGGCCGATGAACCGTTGCCGGTCGGGACGGCCGGCCCCACACCGCTGCCCGATGAACTGCCTGCACATCGTTGATATCGCTGCACTGACGCTGGCGCAGCTCGACGCCGTGGTCGCCATCTATCGCGAGGCGTTCGAGGCGCCTTGGGAGATGCCGGTCGCCGCGCTGGAGCGCTTCGCGCGCGAACGCCGCGGAGAGAGCCTGCTCGGTCGCGGCCTGGCGCTCGTGGAGGCCGAGACGGCCGTCGGCCTGGCCCTCTCCGGCTATCTGGCAGCGGCCAATCTGCTGCACCTGAAATACCTGGCAGTCGCCCCGGATCGGCGTGGCCGCGGCTACGGGAGTCGTTTGCTCCAGGCCTCAGCTATGGCCGGCGAGTCCATTGCCCGGGCCGTCGGACACGCGGGCTGCTGTGGCGTGCTGCTCGAAGTGGAAATGCCGGAGGGGCCGCCGCCGACTGCAGACCGCCAGCTACGCCGTCGTCGGATTGCCTTCTACGAACGCCAGGGCGCGATACGTACCGGCATCCCCTTCCCGCGGCCACCCTGGGCGCCGGCCGAGCAGCCCGATTGGGAGGTGATGTTCCTGCCCGGCCGTACCTGGTCGGGCACTCTGGATGGGCCGGCCCGCCGCCACCTGGCCCGCGCCTTGTTGGTGGAAGGCTACCATGCCGACGAGCGCGCGGGCTGGTTCCGGGACTATCTGAACTCGGTCGAGAAGGGTGCGCCGTCGGCCGCGGCGACCGACGAACAGTCGGGCCGCGACAAACGTAAATAACAGCCGATCGGCGTAAGTGTTCACCTTTACAATGTGACAGCCCCCACCCCTGACCCCGCCC
>FWPU01008049.1_pt1 | contig 11984 bp, 11 predicted proteins | sample 2228361 | NCBI WGS metagenome assembly FWPU01 (sample SAMEA103939777, study PRJEB20133) | metagenome | reverse complement strand
GGATTCTTGCGCGAGAGCAGGTGCGAGCAAGAGTCGCAAGGCGGATCGAGAGGACGGATCGGTTCCGCGCCTCCCGTGAGGGGGATGACGATCGAGCAGTGGCGCCTCCCAGGGCTCGGGCGGGGGGCCCCGTCTCCCAGGCGAAGCCTGGGGAGGCTGTACCAGTGGCACAGCCCACAGACGGGGCGCGAGGGGAAGGCGGCGGTGGCGGGTGGGTCCAGCCCCGCCGTGGGGTTTAGGGCGGAGCGCGGGCAGGACTTCTCGGGGGGCGGGTCTGGGATGGAACGCCTGGCTCGGCATCACGGTCCTCGAAGTCACCCGGGAAGAAGTCCGGGGGCAGCCTGGCCGGGGCGATGGGCGGGGAGACGGTGGACAGGTGCAAGTGGTCGAAGATCTTGCGAACGACGCGCGGGTCCGTGATCAACGCGATGATGAGCATGGGAGTCGAGCAACGCGGGCACCGCAGGGTGTCTACATCCAGTACGCGACGCAGCAACTGGGCCCAGGAGGAGCGAGGGCGGCGAGGTGGGTCGGGTGGTGACTTGTCAGGGGGAGGCGGTTCAACAGCCGGGGTCTTGGTGGATGCGTCCGGCGGTGCAGAGTCGGCCGGGGATGAGGTCTGGACAGGGACCCTTGGGGTCGGCTTGGGTAGGAGGGGCCGAAACTTCCAAGCGATTCGCGAACACGCCATGGTAGCGGAGCAGGTAGCCGTAGGGCCGGGGCACCAAGGCGACGAGTCGCCTCATGAACTAGAGCGGGTCGAAGGCGACCTTGGTCCGGCCACCGGGTCCGGGCCAGGTGCGCAGCAGCCGCAATTGGTGGTCAGGTCTTGGGTGTCCTGGTCGGTGGGAGGAGAAAGTGGAGCGAAGGCCATGGGGCCGTCCGCAGTGGGCAGCCGCCGTCGCCCGGTGCCCGTCGAGGGGTCGGACTTCGAGGTCCCGTGTACCGCGATCATCGCGGCCGTCAGCCAGGAGCCCGACTTCGAGCCTCTGCCCCACCTGCGCGAGGGAAAGGACTGGGTCAAGGCGGACGCGCACGGCCGGACGAAGGAGCCCGGCGTCTTTGCGGGCGGCGACGTGCTGGACCTGGGCCTCGTGACCATCGCCATCGCCCAGGGCAAGCGGGCCGCGATCGCGATCGATTGCTTCCTGCGAGACCACCCCTTGCCCGAGGAGGCGACGAAGCCTCCCGTGATCAAGGGCGACCGGATGAAACTGTCCTGGTACAAGAAGGCCCCGCGCAACCGCCCCTCGGAGATGCCGGTCGCACAACGCCTCGCGAACCCCGAGGCCGAGATCGCGACGGGCCTGTCGCGCGACGAGGCCATCGCCGAGGCGAAGCGCTGCCTGTCCTGCGGGATGTGCTTCGACTGCGAGACCTGCTGGATGTTCTGCCAGAACAGCGTGTTCGAGCGATTGCCCAAGGGCCAGCACTACAAGTTCAAGATCGAACTGTGCAACGGCTGCAAGAAGTGCGCGGAAGAGTGCCCTTGCGGCTACATCGAGATGGTCTGACACCGGCCTGAGCGGTGTCAGACGGCTCGCGTGACGCGGACGGGCATCGCCCGCCGCTCCTGCTGGCCACGCTCGAACCCGATCACACGCCGGAACGTCAGTCCCCGTTCGCCAGGACCACGTCAACGTCCAGCATTTGAGACCCTCTTCTTGAGCGCCGCCTCGGCCGGGGCGCGGGAACGCTTCAGGTCCTCGTACATCGAGGGGACGACCATCACGAACCGGGCCGTGGTGGCGGGGTTGTTCTCTACGAGGACCCGCCCCTTCCGGATCACCGGCATCGCGACAATCGGGGAGGCATCGCGCAGCGAGACCACGTCCACGGGCACACCGAGGAGGTCCGCCATCCGTCCCCGAGCCTCGAAGACCACGACCGGGTCGAGCGGGTGCGATGCGAGAACCGCGAGGTCCACGTTGCTGTCCGGGGTCATCCGACCGGTCGCGGCGGAACCGAACAGGAAGACAGAGTCCGCGTCGAGCATCCGCAACAACCGATCGCCGCTTTGAGCAGCACGTCCTCCGGTGGCGTTGACGTCCGCATAGTCGAATCATAACCCGGCCTCGACATCCCGGCATCGCTCTTCGCCGAACCGGCAAGTCACGGCCCTTCGTGCTGGTTCACGGCGAACGGGTCCCGTGGACGCCAAGGACCCCCACCCGGCTCACGGCACCACGAGGACCGGGACCTTGAGCCCTTTCCGGGCGATCTCCATGATGAGGCGTTCGGTGGTGGAACCGAGGATGCGGCGGTCGCGGGCCGAGTGCCCGTACGACCCCATGACCAGGAAGGCCGCGTCGCCCGCCTTCTCCACGTAGTCCGCAATCTGCTCGAAGATCTCCTTGTCGGCCTCGAGGGCCACGGTCTCGACCGCGAGTCCCCGCGCAATCGCGGCCCGCGAGGCCTCGTCCAGGACCCCGCGCGCGAACTCCTGGAGTTCCTTCAGGATGTGTCGATCCCCCTACAGGGTCGGCTGCCAGTGCACGAGCCCGGTCTTCTGGATCACAATCCAGTCCTCGCCGCGCCCGAGCAGCCGGCCGTCCTTGATCACGTACGACTCGGCCACGTAGGTCCCCTCCTTGGCGGCCGGCGGGAACCGGAACGAGTGCTTGAACAGTTTCCCCCCCGCCACGCGGATCCGGTTCTCGTCCACATTGTACAGGTTCGCCTCGGTCTTGATCCGCAGGACGTCCTCGAAGACGAGGTCCCGGTCCCCCTCGGCGGGCTCGCCTCGGACGGCCTCCAGGGTCATGCGGTCCTTCAGGGTCTCGTACCCGATTCCGAGTTCCCGCGCGAGGTCCTGGGGCAAGAACTCCGCGAGGGGCCGGGTCGAATGGATCTTGTACATCCGGGGCAGTCCGGAAACGTGGTACTGCTTGACGTTCATCCAGAGAGGGCCGACCTGGCCCTTGATGTTGACCACGATGGGCTCGTCCTCGACCGAGGTCAAGCGCACGACCACGTCGGCCGCGGGGTCGGGCATCCAGCCGAAGAAATAGACGTACCCCCCGGCGTACATCATCCCAATGTCCACCTGGGTCTGGGTCGCGTCCGTGGCGATGGGCTCGGGGACGGGCGGCGGTTCGTCGGCGCGTGCCGGAATGGAGACGATGGCACCCGCATGAACGACCAGCGTGGCCATCGAAAACAACAACCTGCGGATCGGACGCGACATCTCGTTTCACAGCGCCGGTAGCGTGGGTGGACGACCTTGGTTCAGGTTTCGGCCACGCCCACGCCTACGCCCACGACGGCACGACGCGCTTCTCACTCCTAGTGCCCTCCCCCGCTGCCCCCGCCGATGGAGACGAGGTTGTCCGGGGCCACGAGCAGGTCCACCATGAACTTGACCGCGAACGCGAGCACGATGGTCGCGAGCAGGATGCGGATCTGCTCGCCCCGCAGCCTGCGCCCGACGCGCGCTCCGAACTGGGCCCCGACCGTGGACCCGACCAGGAGCAGCATGGCCAGGACCAGGTCCACGGTCTGGTTGCGGACCGCCTGCTGGAGCGTGACGTTGGCCGTAGTCAGGACGATCTGGAACAGGTCGGTCCCCACGGCCACGATCGTCGGCATCCCGATGATGTAGATCATAGCCGGGACCATGATGAACCCGCCGCCCACGCCCAGCAAGGCCGCGAGCACGCCCACGAAGAAGGCGATGCTGAACGGGAACAGGGCGGAGGTACGGATCCCCGACTGGGCGAAGGTCATCTGGAGGGGCAACCTTGCCCAGATCGAGACCTTGCGCTCACCGGCCGGCTTCGGCGGGGCCGCTCCGGGCGAACGCCGCAGCGTGCGCAGGCTCTCGAGGAACATCGAGCCGCCGATGGTGGTCAGCATCAAAACGTAGATCACCTTCATCACGAACTCGATGTTCCCGAGTTCGCGCAGGACCTTGACGACCTCGACCCCCACCGTTTCCGCCGGGGTTGACCGAGATCACCTTCCGGTCACTTCGTGGCGCCGGATTCCTCCAGGTGTCATCGTCCGAATTGACACGGCCCATGCGTCCCCTATGATGAGGGCGGCTGTCGGCGGGGAACGATTCATGGCCATCATCACGATCTCGCGGGGTTCGATGAGCGGGGGAGAGACGCTCGCCCAGTGCCTCGCCAGGGAACTCGGGTACCCGTGCGTGGGACGGGACATCCTGGTGGAGGCCGCGGCGAAACTCGGGGTCTCCGAGGAGACGCTGAGCAAGAAGTTCGAGAAGAGCCCGGGGCTGTGGGGGCGGCTGACCTCGGACCGGCGGCTGTACGTCATCGCGGTCCAGGCGGCGCTCGCGGAGCACGCGAGGGGGGGTGACCTCGTCTATCACGGGCACGCGGGGCACCTCCTCCTGAAGGGGATCCCCAATGTCCTGCGCGTGCGGCTCATTGCCCCGCTTGAGATGCGCGTGCGGGCCGTGATGGAGCGGCAGCACCTCGGGCACGACGCGGCGGTCGAGTACATCCGGGCCGTGGATGAGGACCGGATCCGGTGGACCAAGTTCCTGTATGGGGTTGATTGGCGCGACCCCTCCCTGTATGACCTGATCCTCAACCTCGAGAACATGTCGATCCGGACAGCCTGCGCCGTGGTGAGCCACGCCGTGGTCCAGGCCGAGTACGCGATGAGCGACGCGATTCGCCGGAGGCTCCAGGACTTCCACCTCGCCTGCCAGGTCAAGGTCGCCCTGGCCCGTAACCCCCAGACCCGCGGTGTGGAGTTTGAGGTCCAGGCCGACGACGGCGTGGTGGACGTGTTCGGCGAGATGCCGGCGGCCGGGATGCTCGGGCGGACGAGCCACCGCGGCGAGGAGGAGATCCACCAGACGGTTGCCGCGGTCGAGGGAGTCAAGACCGTGCGGGTCCACATCAAGGAGTTCGACGCGTACCACTGAGGCGATTTCGAGGGCAACGGCACGGGCGGGAGGAAACGATGGAGATCCTGGACTTCCTGTCGAGGCTGCGGGGAGACCCCCTGTGCGACCCGGCCTGGTCGGCGGGGGTGGGGTACGTGGCCCTGTGCGTGGGCCTGCCGCTCGCCTTCGGGGTCTCGGTGGGCGTGCTCCTGAAGGTGGTCGAGCGCGTCTTCAGCGTTGAACTCGGCAAGGGAGGGCACTGACGATGAGACCCTCCCTCGCGACCCTCCTCGAACGGTTCACGAGGAGGCCCTGGCTCCTGGCCGCGGGCGGCCTCCTGGTCACGCTGGCGGTCGTGTTCGCCGGATCCCCGGACGCGGCCGCGCACGGCCGTGACGAGGTGGTCTCGACCGCGGGGTCGATCCCGGCGGCGGACTGCGCGTCGAGGGCCGAGGACCTCAAGCAGAACATCCTGCGCAACTTCCCGTGGCTGGCCCTGTTCGGGCTGGTCGTGGGGATGCTGGGGGGGTTCTTCGGGGTGGGCGGGGGGTTCCTGATGGTCCCCATGCTCAATGTCATCTTCGGCATCCCTTACAACATCTGCGTCGGGTCGGACCTCGGGCAGATGGCCGGGATGTCCGCGTCGGCCACGGTCCGGCACATGCGCTTCGGCAACATTGACTTCAAACTGGGCTTCCTGATGATCGTGGGCACCGCGAGCGGGGTCGAGGTCGGGGCCCAGATCCTCCAGGTCCTGAAACACGCCGGGACCGTGTCGCTGATGGGCCGCGAGATCAACGTCATGGACGTGGTCATGAGCGTCGTCTATGCGGTCCTCCTCATCCTGCTCGGCCAGGCCATGATCCGCGAGGCCCTGCGTACCATGCGGCGCGAGGCGGGCCAGGTGGAACTGAAGACCAGCGAGGCCGCGGCGGGTGGGGCGGTCCTGCGCCTGCGTTCCCTGAGGATCCCCCCCATGGTGTCGCTCCCCGCGTCGGGCATCGAGAGCATCTCCCTGTGGGTCATTCTAGGCATCGGGTTCGCGACCGGCTTCTTGAGCGGGATGCTCGGGGTGGGCGGCGGGTTCATCCGGATGCCGGCCCTGGTCTATATCCTGGGGTGCCCGACCGTGGTGGCCGTGGGGACGGACCTGTTCGAGATCGTGTTCAGCGCGGGGTACGGGGTCTTCACGCACGCCCTGAAGGGCAACGTGGACCTGGTGCTGGTCGTCGCGCTCCTCGTGGGGACCACGCTGGGCGCCCAGATCGGGGCGTCGTACACGCGCAAGGCTGGCGGCCCGCGGGTCCGGCTTGGATTCGGCATCCTCGCGTTTGTCGGCGTGATCTCTGTCGTCGTGAAACTGGTCCTCAAGGTGACCGGCAGCGGGGGGTGATGGGACGCGAATGGGGGCCTTCTTCAAGCGACTGGCCTCCCGCCTTCAGCAACGCCGCCGGTCCCCGGTCCCGGTCGGCGAGCGCTTCGAGCACTTCCTGACCCTGTGCCGGGCCAACGACGACTTTTTGCACGGACTCGCGGACCTGACCGAGCGGGCGGAGACGCGGGACGTCCTGACCATGGGCGAGTTGGTCCGCGCGGCGGATGCCCTCGCCGACCACCTGCGGACCATGGTCGCGGCCCTGAACCGGATGTTTTGGGATTGATACCCGGACCTCCGGACCCGCCTCGAGGAGGTCGAGCGGGACGTCGCCATCGAGGTCTTCAAGGAGCGGCCCATCGAGTACGGGGCCTTCGTGGTCTGGCCCGGAGAGCCCGACGCGCTCCGGCCCGAGGTCGTGGGGGGCAAGGCCGCGCACCTCGCGTCCCTGCGAGGCCAGCCCTGCGTACAGGTCCCGCCCTTCTTCGCGGTCACGTCTTACGCCTTCCACCACTTCATGCAGGCGACCGGGCTGCGGGAGCGGGTGGACGAGTTCATCCGGGGCATGGGCGATCCGGACGAGACGGCCCGGTGGGCGATCCGGACGAGACGGCCCGGCAGGCCAGCGAGGCCATCCGGGCCGAGGTCCTGGAGGCCCCGCTCCCCGGAGACCTCCAGGCCGCGATACGGCAGGCCTGGCGCCGGCTGGCCGGGGGCGGGCACCTGCGGGTGGCTGTCCGGTCGAGCGCCCTGGTCGAGGACTCCGAGGTCTCGTTCGCGGGCCAATTCGAGACCGTGCTCGGGGTCGGGGAGGAGGGGCTGGCCGACGCTTATCGCCGCGTGGTGGCGAGCAAGTACCGCTGGCAGGCCCTCCGGTACGCGCGGATGTCGGGCCTCCTGGACGAGGAGGTCGCGATGCCGGTGCTCGTCATGGCCATGGTGGACCCGGTCGCGAGTGGGGTCGCGTTCTCGCAGGCACCGGACCGGCCGGGGGCGGTCCTCGTCACCGCGGTACCCGGACTCGCGGCGGCCATGGTCGAGGGGCGGGCCGACCCGGACCGCTTCCTGGTGGGTCGCGAGGAGCCGCACGAGGTCCTGGAGGCGGTCCGGGCGGAGAGGTCGTCCATCCTGCGTTGTGCGGAGGGGGGCGGGGTCGTGGAGACGACGGGGGACGCGGTGCCGCTGGACGTGGACATCGTACGCCGCGTGGCCCGCGCGGCCCTGCGATGCGAGGAGCACTTCGGCCGGCCCCAGGACATCGAGTGGGCCGTCCGCGGGGACGGGGTCCTGTTCGTGGTCCAGAGCCGCCCCCTGGTGTGGGAGGCCCGCGAGACCGCCGGCGCGGTGCCGGACCTGGCCGGGGTGCGGGTCCTGGCCTCGGGCGGGGTGCGGGCGTGCGGGGGGGCCGCGGCGGGTCCGGTCGCGCACGTCCTGGACGTGGAGGAGCCGTCCTGCGTGGAACCGGGGTCTGTCCTGGTAGTCCCGACCACGTCTCCGAGGCTCGCGGGGGTGGTGGGGAAGGCCGCCGCGATCCTGGCCGCCGCCGGGAGCGCGACCGGGCACATGGCCACGGTCGCACGCGAGTTCCACGTCCCCATGCTGGTCGGCGTCCCGGACCTGTTCGCGCGGGTCCCCGAGGGGGTGGTCGTCACGGTGGACGCGTGGGGCGGTCGCGTCTATGAGGGGCCGGTCTCGGGGTTGCTCGGCCGCGAGACAGGCGGCGGTGCGCGGGGCGCCGCGGACCCCGTGCGCCGGTGCCTGCAACGGTTCCTGGACCGGGCGTCCCCCCTGGCCCTGTCCGACCCGCGCTCCCCGGACTTCCGCGTCACCGAGTGCCGGTCGTACCACGACATCGCCCGGTTCGCGCACCAGAAGGCCATGACCGAGTTGTTCCTGATCGAGGGGCTGTCCCCCCAGGAGCGGCGCGAGGCGCGGATGCTCGACTGGAAGATCCCCCTGCCCGTCCTGGTCCTGGACGTGGGTGGGGGGCTGCGGCCTGGCGTGGGACGCCGCGTCGCGGCCGGGGAGGTCACGTCGGTCCCGTTCGCGGCCCTGATCGAGGGGATGATGGACCCGAGGGTACGCTGGGCCGGGCCGGTGGGCTTCGACTGGAAGGGGTTCATGTCCGTGGTCGTGCGCAGCGCCGCGGACGACCAGCGCTACGGCGAGCCGTCCTTCGCGGTCTGTTCGCGGGAATTCGTCCACTTCAGTTCCAGGCTCGCCTATCACTTCGCCACGGTGGCGTCCCTGTGCGGCGCGTCCGCGGACCAGAACTACGTCCGGTTCGTGTTCCACGGGGGGGCGGCGGTCGCCGAACGCCGCGAGTGGCGGGCCTACTTCCTGGCCACGGTGCTCCGGTACAATGGGTTTCAGGCGTACCAGGTCGGGGACCGCGTGGAGGCCGTGCTCGGTAAGCGGGGCGCGGAGGCCGTCGAGGAGGCGCTCGTGATGCTGGGGAGGCTGATGGTTTGCGCGCGGCACCTCGACATGATGATCGAGAACCGGGCCGCGGCTGAGACGTACGCGGCGGCCTTCCTGTCCGGGGACTACGGGTTCGAGTCGCTGCGGCGGGGGCCTGACCGGGAGGGGCGGTAGATGGGGTTTTTCGGCCGCCTGTTCGGGGGACACGCAGGTCCGGGTCACGGGCCGGGCGCGGACGAGCGCGCGGTCATTCGGAAGAAATACGAGCACTTCCGTGACCTCCTCGCCGCGAACAACGAGGTGCTGGAACAGATGGCCCGCCTCGAGGGGATGCTGTCCGGCGGCGAGGACGTGACGATCCCGCAGGTCCGCGAGGCGGCCGAGAAGATGCACGCACGCGTGCGCCGCCTGGTGGACTGCCTGGACGTGATCTCGGAGGGGCGCTACCGCGTCCTGTACGACAACCTCGAACGGATCGTGGCGGGGGTCTCGGAGGACCTCAAACAGGTCCGCGGGGTGCCCCTGACGCGGCCGTGCATCCCGCTCGAGGAGATCGGGCGCGAGATGTCGGACGCGGTGGGCGGCAAGACCGCGAACCTCGGCGAGGTCCGCAACCGCGTGGGGCTCCCGGTCCCGCACGGCTTCGCGTGCACGGCCTTCGCGTACCGCCTGTTCGTGGAGGGGGCGGGGATCCAGGGGGAACTGGCGCGGCTGTGGGACGCAGTGGTGTGGGACGACATGGCCGGACTGCTCGATGCCTCGCGGACCATGCAGGACCTGGTCATGGGCGCGAGGGTCCCCCAGGACGTGGCCGAGGCGATCCGGCTCCAGGCCCACGACCTGCACCGCAAGATGCGGGGGCACGGGCGCGTCTCCATCCGGTCGAGCGCCATCGGCGAGGACGGGCGATCCAGTTTCGCGGGACAGTACGCGACCTTCCTGAACGTCCCCATCGAGCAGGTCGTGCGCCGTTACCAGGAAGTCGTGGCGAGCAAGTTCACGCCGCGGGCCCTGTTCTACATGCACACCCACGGGTTTCGAGAGTCCGACGTGGCGATGAGCGTGGGGGTCTTCCAGATGGTCCCGGCGAAGGCCGCAGGGGTGGCGTACTCGGTGGACCCCACGGACCCGGCGCTCGACAAGATGGTGATCAGCGCGACGTGGGGTCTCGGAAAACCCGTGGTGGACGGGACGATTACGCCGGACACGTATCGGCTGCCGCGGCGCCCCGGGCGCGGGGAGGTGACCCGGCAGGTCGCGTCGAAGTGGACGCGGGTCGTGTGCGCGGGCGACGAGGGCGTGCGCGAGGAGGAGGTCCCTCCGGACCTGCGCGAGCGGCCGTGCCTGAACGACGACCAGGTCCAGCGCCTCGCCGGATACCTGCGGACGCTCGAGGCCCACTACCGCTGCCCCCAGGACGTGGAGTGGGTGCTCGACGAGGCGGACCGGCTGTTCATCCTCCAGACGAGGCCGTTGAGGCTCGGGGCCGAGCCCCGGGAGACCCACGACGTGGAGGTGGACTCCGCGAGGCACCCGGTCCTGCTGGCGGGTGGGGCGTGCGTGTCGCCCGGGGTCGGGAGCGGGGTCGTGGTCCGGGCCTTCAGCGACGAGGAACTCGCGTCCTTCCCGGAGGGTGGGGTCCTGGTCGCGCACCAGAACTCGCCGCGCTTCGTCAAGGTCATGACGCGGGCCGCGGCCATCGTGACCGAGGTCGGCAGCGCCACGGGCCACATGGCGTCGCTCGCGCGGGAGTACCGGGTCCCGACACTCGCGGACGTGCGGGACGCGGGGGTCCTGCGCGATGGCCTGGAGGTCACGGTGGACGCGGCGAGGAGGCGGGTGTACCAGGGGCGCGTCGAGTGCCTGCTCGTGGACTCGATGCGCCAGGCGCCCCCCTTGCGGGACTCCCCGGCCCTGGCCGTGCTGGAGCGGGTGCTCGCGCGGGTGTCCCGCCTGAACCTGACCGACCCGTCGCGCAACTCGTTCCGCGCGAAGAACTGCCGCACCTACCACGACATCACGCGCTTTTGCCATGAGATGGCGATCTGCGAGATGTTCCAGTTGAACGACTACCGCAACCTCAGCGAGCAGGGGGTCGCCTTTCGCCTGGAATCCGACATCCCGCTCGGGATCTACGTCGTGGACCTGGGCGGGGGGCTCGAGGCCCCGGAGGGGGCGCGGGTGGTGCGTCCCGAGCACGTGCGGTCGCGGCCCATGCTCGCCCTGTGGCGCGGGATGACCACGCCCGGGATCCGGTGGGCCGGGGCGAGACCCATTGACCTGAAAGGGTTCCTGTCGGTGTGGGCGAACACCCTGTACGACCCGGCCAAGGGGGAACGGGGGCTCGGCGAGAACTCGTATGCCATCCTGGGCGCGGAATACGTCAACTTTGGGTCGCGGCTCGGCTACCACTTCACGACCCTGGACTCACTGTGTTGTGACCGTCTGCATGATAACTATATCCTCTTTCGCTTCAAGGGTGGGGCCGCGGACATCGAACGGCGCGTGCGGCGGACCCGGTTCGTGGCGGACGTCCTGGACCATTTCCGCTTCCAGGTGGACCAGCGCGAGGACCTGCTCAACGCCTGGGTCAAGAAACTGCCCGCCAGCGAGATCGAGGACCTGCTTGCGATGGTGGGGCGCCTGATCGGGTGCGCCCGCCAACTCGACGTGGTCATGGAGGCCGACACCACGACCGACGAGTGCATCGCCGCTTTCCTGCGCGGGGACTACAGGTTCTTCGAGTTCAAGGGCGGGTGAGGAGTGGACCTTCCCCACTCGCTCGTGACCGATCAAGGAAAGCCCATCCTTTCTTTGGGTTGCCTCGAACCACCCCTGCGTTTGAAACACGGGACGATAAGAACTTCCATCCCCGAAACGCACCTCGGGGGTGATTGTCCCGAGGCGCCAGGATCGGGTCAAATGGATTCTTGCGCGAGAGCAGGTGCGAGCAAGAGTCGCAAGGCGGATCGAGGGGACGGATCGGTTCCGCGCCCCCCTGAGGGGGATGAGGACCGGGCGGTGGCGCCTCCCAGGGCTCGGGCGGGGGGCTCCGTCTCCCAAGCGAAACGTGGGGAGGCTGTGCCCAAGTGGACGGGCACAGCCGATAGACGGGGAATCCGTCTGCTCGTGCGCAGAGGGGCTTTTCTTGAGGTTGGCGGACCTGGTCGTTGTCGTCGTGGGGACGGGGGAGGTGACGGGAATCGGCCACGGCCGCGTGGACGCGGGCCTGGTCGTCGCCGGACCATGGTGGATGGCCCTGGACCTGCCCGAGCCTCGTGCGTGCGATGTCGCCGAGGCGTCTGGCCAGGCGGCCGGCGGGTCCCCGAT
>FWPU01001113.1_pt1 | contig 11984 bp, 11 predicted proteins | sample 2228361 | NCBI WGS metagenome assembly FWPU01 (sample SAMEA103939777, study PRJEB20133) | metagenome | reverse complement strand
TATACAGCAAATTCTGTGCCAAACTTTTCCTCATTTCTATGGCATTTCTAAAGGATTTTTTAAGGTATCACCTCCTATTACTCAAATCTTTTCATACTCCTCTTGAAAATTATTTACGGATCAGGGAAAAGAGTGATTGACTTGACTTATTTTTAGTAAAAGGGTATTATAAGAAATTAATTAGTAAGGAATCCAGTGCCGAAGAAAAGAGTTCTATTTATAGACAGTGATACCGCCTTCGTTGAGCAGTGGAGTAGGATTATTGAAAGGTTCGGTATTGAAGTCATTAAGCATCAGGATGGCTCCTCAGGCCTTATCCTTGCAAAGACATATCAGCCAGACCTCATAGTCCTCGGTCTGGAACTCAGAGATATGAATGGCTATCTTGTCTGCAAACGCTTGAGAGAGGATGCAGTGACCAGATCAATTCCGCTATTCGTAACATCATCTACTGCAACTCAAAAGGATTTTGCGAAGCACCAGAAACTCCGTGTTCGCGCTGATGAGTACTTTCATAAGCCGGTGGATGAAAAATCCTTTGTGGAAAAGATTAATGCGCTTCTCGGGGTTTCCCTGGAAACTGAAGCAGAGGGAGTGAAGAAATCTTCTGTCCCTTCTGTTACGGTTGATGATGCAGAGCTTATCGCCCTTAAGGAAAAGGTAAAATCACTGGAAGTTGATATTGAACTTTTAAGAAAGGACCTTGAGGATGCACATAATTCAAGAAAGGAACTCGCAGAGTCACTGGGCTTACAGTTAGATAGCGAGAGGGCAAAAGTCAAACAACTTCAGGATGAAAATGAATTATTAAAAGAGCAGATAAGAATCTTAAAGGATGAAAAACAGGAACTATCAAGGATTGTTGACAGAGTTGACTCAGAGAATAAAAGAAAAGAAAGAGAATATCAGGAAAAACTCAGCATTCAGGAAATTAAACTCAAAGAACTTGATCGTATAAAAGAGAGTTTTGTAAACTCGGAAATGGAAAAGGAAAAGTATAAAACAGAGATAAGCCAGTTTAGGAGTGAGCTTACAAAGTTTAAAGACAGGGTCGTTGAACTTGAGGAGATAGTGAGAGAAAAAGATAAGGAACTTGCACAGATTGATGCCTTATCCGAAAGGGTAAAAGAATTAGAAGATAGCGTTACTGCTCTTACGGACGAAAAGGAGAAACTTGAATCAGAACTGGCAGGCATACGAAAGGAGAACAGCGAAGAATTAACCTCACTCATGGACAAGTTAAATAATCTTACTGAAGAGAAGGCAGAACTTGCTTCTGCGTTTGATAGAACAAAGAGTGAATTAGAAAATCTCCAGGATTTACTCAGAGAAAAAGAGGTATCTCTGGAAAGAGCAATATCAGAGATGTCCCTTCTAAAAGAAATGCTCAAAAGTAAAGATGCGACTATAAACGGAAAGGAAGCCATTATACTGGAACTTAACCAAAAGGTAGAATCACAATTATCTGTTATTGAAGAAACACAGAAACAATTGAAGGAAAAGGAGGAGATGATAGAGGATCTTAATCAGAGGTTAATACATGTAGAAGAGAGAAGACAGGGGGAAGATGAACTAAAAGAGAGAATTAAGGAACTTGAAAGCCAGATTGCAGAGAAAGACGAAGAATTATTGAGAGCAAAGGGGAGTGCCGAGAGGATAAGTGAACTTGAATCAGAACTGAACAGAACTAAATCAAACGAGGAGGACTTAAAAAGGCGATTATCTGAATTAGAAGAACTTAGAAAAAAGGATGAGGAATTTTTGAATACACTTGATAATGTGGTCAAAGAAAAGGATAAACTGCTGAAAAGGGTAAAAGAACTTGAATGGGAAAATGTAAAAAAGGCGGAGGCATACAATGTTGCACTTGAGCAGGAAATTATCTCCCTGAAGGGACAACTTAAAGAAAAAGAACAAGAAGTCAAGAATCTAAAGGAACTTGTAGATGTGCAGATGGAGGAAAAGTTAGCCCTTGAGAAAGAACTAAAAGAGATAAAATCCAGTGTAATGGTAAACAGGGAGTCCATCAGCCCGGAGAAAAAAGAGGAGGAGGCGACTGAAGAAGAATTATTGGTTCTTGATGAATCAAAGGTTATTGAACCGAGTAAGGAGGCAACAATGGAGGACTCCGAACTTGTCAATATGCTTGAGAATATCTGGGAGGAAAGCAAGGGACAGGATGCAGTAGTGCAGGGACAGCAACCACAGGAGGAATTTTTTGAAGAGATGGAAACCATCGCTGTCGGGGCTGAAGAAAAAGAAGACCCGGAATCAATAGAGTGGAAGCAGATTATTGATAAATATAACAATATTTTTAATTTAATCTTTGTAAAATTAGTCCCTGAAAAAGGGAAGGAACAGGCAGAGGCAATCTGGAGAGAATTCCTTTCCGAGCAGGATGAAGGTGAAAAGGTTATATTTGAAAATGTTTGTATTAATGATGATGGTTCGCTCTCTGCATCTGAAATTCTAAAGAATTTAAAAAAAATCAGCGAGCGCGGCAGAATTGGGAAAATTGCAGGACTTGACAATCTTTACATAAATCAGCGACTGAAATCAAAATTGAACGAGTTTGTTGATTTTATGATTATCATTGCAAAGAAAAAACTGGACAGCGCAGATTCAGAGGATCTTATAAAAGCAGTAAAAGATAGGCTAAAATCAATTAAATAAATTATCCCTTCTCCATCATCCTTATCTCTTTCACTGTTTTTATTGTTTCGTTAAAGACAATTCCGACCTTTGCTCCGGGTAGAATCTTGACCACAAGAATCATCTCTTCATTGACAGAGTGCAGGAGTATTCCTCCCTTTGTTCCGAGAATCAGAGAGGATATAAGTTCTCCGCAATCCAGTTCCTGGGAGGTCTTTCTGTTTGAAATTAGAAGTTCTGAACTGATTGCGCCTACGCGGTCCTTTGTTGTATTGTCTGTATAAGTTGATACCAGAATAAGCCCATCCGGGGACACAATAGATACACCCTCAATAAATTTTGTTGTTGATTTTAGTTTTTTAACTTCTTCCTCAAGTGTGTTAAAATTCTGTGCCATCTTTACCTCCTTAATATCCGATTTTTTCCTTCAGACGCTGCCAGAAGGATACATGTTCAGAAAAGGAAACCTCAAGTGATATCTCTTGCTTGTCTTCTTTGTAAAAGGTTGAAAAAGGGACATCCCAAAGGACGGTCCTGTCATCTACTTTTTTACCCCCGGTGATGCTTATAGGCGGAGAGGGGAGTGTAAGTTCCAGTTTTAGATGGAATCTTGACAGTAGTGCACCTAAGAGGAGTGTTATATCGTGTTCATCCATTGGTTTGTTCATTGTTCCACCTGTCTTTAATTCATTTAATTTGTCTTCTTTTTTGAGAACAGTAACTTTTAGATATTTTTCGTTGCCCCGTTTATTTAAACTGTAAATTATTCTATCAGTGGAAATGTCCTCAATCCTGTCAAAGGAGAGTTTAATACTTATCTCCCTTGCCTTGTCTTTCTTTTTTGTCTTTGTCTCTTTTATCCTGACGCCCTTTTTTTGTGAATAGATTTTAATCAGGTCTTCCTCCTCTACAGGAATGTAGTCCTTCAATTTTTTGAGCGATACAGGATTCTGGTATAGTTTTTCAGGTATGTGATAAATTATATTTGCTGTTCCCTTTCCATCGCTCCTCAGTTTTATCTTCTGCTCCACATTGATACAGCGATAGAGCACAATGGGGAATGAAAGAATAAATAAAAATATGAGTGCACTTTTTAAAAATTTCATTGTTTTTTACTACTATGTTTAAATTATCAAATCTTTTAGAAAATGTCAATGGAATAAATTTGTAAAACAATGGAGGATGGATTATAATATTTCTTAATTTATGAGAGAGCCAAATTTTTTTGGGAAAAATTGGAAATGGTTTCTTCAAGAATATTTCAATAATGAAAGAATTGAAAATGTAAAGGCATCTCTTCTTGAGTTTTTAGGCGAAGGCTCTCTTGAGGGGAAAGATTTTATTGCTTCCTCCTTTCCCTCATTTTTCGTGAAGGATAATTTACATCAACTCTTCCTGTGTGACATTTCAAATATAGTAACATCAGAATTATCTTTTGAGTTGACTTTTTTAGAATTTGGTTTTAATATATTAAAAAAAAACAAAAAACAATAGGGAGGTGAAGTTGATGGCTTGCAAATCAAAGAAGAGTGCAAAGAACAAAAATAAGAAATAGCAATCTCATCCGTTTGCATTTAACCTGATAAATTCTTGAAAGGAAAGAGGATGAATGATATTGCGGAGTGGGCCATCGGCGTTTTTGATTCAGGTGTTGGCGGGCTCACAGTAGTTAAGGAGATAAAGAATTCTCTTCCGCAGGAGAAGATAATATATCTCGGAGATACAGCGAGAGTGCCATATGGTAACAGATCTCCTGAGACAGTACTAAGGTATTCTCGTGAAAATGCCCGCTTCCTGATGGAGAGGGGTATAAAACTCCTTGTTGTTGCATGTAACACTGCATCCTCTATTGCCCTCCCAGAATTAAAAAAGAGAATGCCTGTTGAAGTCATCGGAGTAGTTGAGCCTGGTGCACGCTCTGCTGTGATGAAAACAAAAAGAGGGAGGATAGGTGTAATAGGCACAGAGGCAACGATTAAGAGCGGATCATATACCAGAGCGATTCTTAAACTTGACAATAAGGTGAGGATATTTCCCATGGCATGTCCGCTCTTTGTCCCCCTCGTTGAGGAGGGGATGGTGGAGCATAAGATTACTTATAGTGTGGCTGAGCACTATCTTGCTGAATTCAGGAAATTAAAGATTGATGTCCTGATTCTCGGATGCACTCATTATCCTGTTTTGAAAAGAGTTATTCAGAAGACGGTGGGCGAGAAAGTGACCCTCGTTGATTCAGCAGAAGAGGTTGCAAGGGATGTGGAACGTCTGCTTATGGCTAAGGGAATAAAAGGAAATTCAAAAAAGGGAGATAATAACATTGAATATTATGTTACAGATGCACCGGATAAATTTATAAAACTTAGCAAGGTTTTTCTTAATAAAAAGATTCCAGCGGTTATGCGGGCAGAACTTTTTTAACTTATGGAGGACTTCAGGAAAATAATAAAGAATCGCGTCCTTGTTATGGATGGAGCAATGGGTACAATGCTCCAGTCAATGGGGATGAAGCCTGGTGCCTGTCCAGAAGAGTTAAACTTGAGCAGACCTGAATTGATTCAGAAGATTCACAGGATGTACATTCAGGCAGGGGCAATGGTTCTGGATACCAACACCTTTGGAGGGAATCGTATTAAACTCAAGGATTTTGGCCTTGAGAAAAAGGTTTATGATATTAATTTTGCCGGAGTGAAAAATGCGAAGAAGGCATCGCATGGGAGGGTCTATGTTGCCGGCTCCATTGGTCCCACGGGCAGGTTTATTGAACCGGTAGGTGACCTCACCTTTGAAGAGGCAGTGGATGTATTTAAAGAGCAGGCGAGAGCTATTATTGAGGCAGGCGCGGACCTCATTGCTATTGAGACCATGATGGATATTCGGGAGTTTAAAGCAGCAATTGTAGCGATCCGGGAGTGTTCTGACATTCCAGTACTTGCCATGATGACCTTTAATGAGGACCTCCGTAGTGTTCTTGGCACGCCAGGTGAGGTGACTGCTGTTGTGGCAGAGGGGCTTGGTGTTGATGTTGTTGGAGCAAACTGCAGTGTTGGTCCTGAACGGCTCTTTGAGGTAATTAAGGGAATGTCAAGGGTTACCTCCCTTCCGTTGATAATGGAGGCAAATGCGGGGATCCCAGAGCTTATTAATGGTATGACCTGCTATAAAGCCACACCGGAGGAGATGGCGAGATATGTAACGGATGCAGTTGCTGTTGGAGCAAGAATTATCGGTGGTTGCTGTGGAACCACGCCAGAACACATCAAAGCAATTTCTGATGCAGTTAAAAAATTGCCTTTTAAACTTGAACTCAAGAAGGTTCAAAGCGTCCTCAAGGTCGCGAGCAGGACAAAAGCGGTAATTCACACATTAGAATCCCTTCCGCTTGTAATTGGCGAGAGAATAAATCCAACTGGAAAGGAGCGATTTGCACAGGAGTTGCGGGAAGGCAACACACTTTACATAAGGGAAGAGGCACAGAGACAGAGCAAGCAAGGTGCAGCAATCCTTGATATTAATGTGAGTGCCGCGCTTGTTGATGAAAAGTCAATGATGAAGAAGGCAATCTTTGCGGTCAATACTGTCTGTGAGGCCCCGGTGATGATTGATTCCCCGAACCCTGATGTTATTGAGACAGGACTGATGGCAGTTGATGGCAAGCCCATTGTAAATTCTGTCACAGGCGAGAAGAAAAAGATGGATGTAATTCTTCCGCTTGTTAAAAAATACGGTGCATCTGTGATTGGACTTACAATTGATGAGAAAGGAATTCCTGATAGTGCAAAGAGGCGTCTAAAAATCGCTGAAAAAATCTTAAAAACAGCCGAGAGTTTTGGGATTGAGAGAGAGAATATCCTTATTGATGCACTGACGCTCGCCGTTGGTGCCGGTAAGGGAAAGCCGGAGGAAACACTTAAGACCATAAGTGAACTTCACAGGATGGGCGTCTTCACAATACTTGGGGTAAGCAATATCTCCTTTGGAATGCCAGCGAGGCAATATCTTAATTCGGCTTTTCTTGCGATGGCAATAGCCAGTGGTCTTGATTGTGCAATAATTAATCCGATGGATGAAAATACAGGTGGTATATTCTATGCCTCTGCACTCCTCGCCGGCAGGGATTCAGGGAGCCAGTTTTATGTAAGAAAGTACTCTCATGGTGAGGAGAGGGTTATAAAGAAATCTCCAGAGGAGGGAATAATAGAGCAAATCAAATCCGCAATTATTAATGGCCATGAAGAGAGCATTGTTGAACTTATTGAACAGGCGCTGAGGGAAGGTAGAACGCCTGTTGAGATTAGCCAGTGCGCCATTGTGTCAGCCCTTGAGATTGTTGGAAAGGACTTTGGGGCTGGTAAAATCTTTCTGCCCCAGGTTATGCTTTCAGCAGAGGTTGTAAAGAAGGGTTTTGAACGACTCAAAGATGAACTTAAAGCGGAAAAAAAACAGAAGATTGCGCGGGTGATTTTTGCAACTGTTGAAGGTGATGTTCATGATATAGGTAAGAATATTGTTATTGCAATGTTAGAGAATTTCGGCTTTGAGGTCATAGACCTTGGTAAAAATGTCCCGTCCAGAAGAATTATTGAAGTTGCAAAGGAAAAGAAACCGAACATAATAGCATTGAGTGCGCTGATGACTACCACAATGGTGAAGATGAAAGAGGTTATAGAGTTGCTCAGAAAGCAAGGGATGGAAATAAAAGTTGCAGTTGGAGGAGCAGCAGTTACTGAGGAATTCGCAAGGAAGATTGGTGCAGATATTTATGCGAGGGATGCAGTTGCAGCAGTTGAAAAGTTCAGAGAATGTTTTGAAAAAAATGTGATAAAATCATAGGTATGTAATGGTAATTACAGATGGTAAATAAGAAATTAATACTTGTAGCCAATAGGGACCCTGTATTTACTCTAAAATTGGGAAATCTCCTTGAATCCTCCAATTTTGAAGTGATAACCGCAGAATCAGGAGAGGAGTGTATCAAGTTGACGAAGAGGATGATACCTTCACTTATACTCCTCTCAGTTGAACTGGAGGATATGAATGGCTTTCTTGTCTGCAAAAAAATTAAGGAAGACCCGCAATTAAATGGTATCCCACTTATACTTATGTCAGAGGATGCAGAAGAAGGGGACTTCCAGAAACATAGAAAGTTAAAGGTCAGGGCAGATGATTACATGCATATTCCATTTACTGAGGAACAACTCCTTCAGAAGATTAATAATTTTCTCGGGTTCCATGTGACTGAAGAAGAATTTGCATCAATGCAGGAACAGGTTCTTGCAGTAATGCAGGAAAAAGTTGAACTTGAGAAGATTGTGAAGGAGCAAAAAGCGGAGATTGAGAGGTTGAAGGAAGAAATATTGACAAGGGATAGGAAAATAACAAAACTTGAAGAGGAGATTAAAAAAGAAAAGGAAAAATACAACAGAGTCAGGGATGACATAATAAATTATCTAAGGGAATCTGATTAGTACAATCAAAGAATTCAGATAATGATTACAAAAAAGATTGCTCCAATTAGTATTGTTTTTGGCAAAAAAAACGGGCGTTTTCCCTATGTTAATTCCATCGTGATTAAATCAAAGAAACTCACAGTTATAGATCCACATTCAGATAAAGTGGTTATGATGAAATATGCGAGAGAGAACCCCGAGGGGAATATTTTTCATTCTCATTTCCACTCAGACCATATAAGGTATACAGAATTTTTTGTATCTCCGAGGATTCATGTCCATAGCAAGGATGCACCTGTTTATAACTCAATTGAGACACTCGGAAGATTCACTGGTGTTAAGGAATTATTTGGCGAGGAGGGGCTCAGGGCAGAGGGGCGGTTATTCAGAATGAAAATGTCACCCCTTGTGGAATTTAATGACGGAGATGAATTTGATTGCGGTGTGACAAGATTTAAAATTATTCACACGCCCGGTCATTCACCGGGGCATTCCTGTTTTTACTTTCCGGTAGAAAAATTTTTCTATCTTGCGGACATTGACCTTACTGATTTTGGTCCATGGTATGGTAATCCATCGTCCGACCTGACTGACTTTATTGCATCACTGGAAAAGGTCAGGGCAATTGATGCTGAGTATTACTTAAGCGCTCATGAGACAGGACTTATGGATAAAGAGATCTTCGTTGAAAAATTTGAAAAATTTAGAGGACATTTTAAAAAGCGCGATGAGTTGATTATGGACTTTATTTCTGAGCCAAGAACACTTGAGGAAATTGTGGCAAAAAGATTTATATACAAAAAGGTTTTTAGTGGAAGACAGGACATATGGATTGCTTACGCAGAGAAAAAGATGATTGAACAGCATATTATTAGATTAAAAAATATGGGGCAGATAAGGGAGTTTCAGGGGAAATTTTTAAGGGTGTAGAAAAGAAATAAAATTTGACATTTTTTATTTTTTGTTCTATATTTCTGATAAGATGTGGTGGAAATGTAAAATAATGGTTATTTTCCTTGTGCTCTTTAAAGGCATTCTCTGGGCAGATATATACATGGGGCTGGACGAAAATGGGAATGTCCTTTTTACAAATGTTCCTACCAGATCCGGGCTAAGGTTGATTTACAAAGAGAGACTTAAATTGCCGAAAAATGATTCCTTTATGAAACAGATTGAAGGTCACATCAGGCATTTCTCTACTAAATATGGTGTTGATTATAATCTGGTGAAGGCAGTCATAAAGGTTGAGAGCGATTTTAATCCGAACGCCCTTTCACCGGCAGGTGCAATGGGCTTGATGCAACTGATGCCTGAAACGGCCGAGATGCTTGATGTTGACGATACATTCAATCCAGAGGATAATATTGATGGCGGCGTTCGTTTGTTGAAAAATTTACTGGATAGGTTTGACAATAATATCTCCCTCGCCCTTGCTGCATATCATGCAGGAGCTCATAGAGTTGAAAAATACAGGAACATCCCGCCAATTAAGGCGACGCAGAAATTTGTGCGCGATGTGATTTTATGGATGTTAAAATATAGTAAAATAGAAGAGATTTCTTCTAATGAGTAAAATTATATGGAGGAGTGAATGGCTAAGAAGGATTTAAAGGGTAAGGAAGGAAGTTTTGCACAATGTTTTAAAAACGCCAGGAAATTTTTGCAGAATAACAATATTGTTGAGGCAAAGGATGAGATTGAGAAGGCCCTTGAAATTAAACCTAACGACGATAAGGCATTGAATCTTTTGGGCATGGTCTATTTTAAACTTGAGGAATACACAAAAGCAGCAGATATCTTCAGACAGTTGATAAAAAGGAATGCTAATGTCACAACACTCTACACAAATCTTGGGCTTGCATATATAAAGATGGAGCAATACGAGAATGCCATCCCGGAGTTGAAGAAGGCACTTGAACTTGAGGCGGACCATGTAAACACGCACAATTATCTCGGACTTGCATATTATAAACTCGGTGACTATGAATCTGCCCTTAAGGAATTTCAGGCAATAAATGCTACAAAGATGATTGAGAAGATGCAACAGAAAATGAAAGAGGCAGAGAGCAAGGCATCCTTACCAGCGGATGTGAAAAAGGAGTTGCATGAAGAGGAAGCAAAAATTCTCTCTGCTCAGCCAGAGGAGATTCAACATGTGGAGGAGGATAAAAAACAGGAGTTGGAAAAAGAGAGGAAAGAAAAGGTAGAGGAAAAAGAAAAAGTAGAGGAAAAAGAAAAGGTAGAGGAAAAAGAAGAAGTAGAGGAAAAAGAAGAAGTAAAGGAAGAAAAGAAAGAAGAGGTAAAGGTGGAGGCGAAGGCGAAGGAAAGAGAAGATAGCGCAATTCCACTTATAACAAAATTTGCAGGAGATGTGATGCTTAAACTTCCTGAGATTGAGGGAATTAGACTTCTGGAGGATAAGCTCTTTCTCATTGGTGTAAAGAACTCAGTTGCCCATGCAAAAGTTAATAATATTATCTCGTACATGGGAGACCTTCAATTTTCTCAGGAATTTAAAAAATTTAAAGGGAAGGAAACAAAGGCTATCTTTGGCACAAAGGAATGCCCGATCAAAAAGATTGAGGGGAATGGTGAAGTTCTTTTACTTACGGAGGATACAAAGCCCGTCTTATTCCGACTGGAGGAGGGACACATATTTATAAGTGAAATGCGACTCCTTGCATTCTATGGAAAACTTGACTGGGAAAATGGCAGAATTCAGGCAGAGGGTTCTGAGGACCTGAACCTTGTACATATCTGGGGGAGCGGAGTGGTAGCAATTGATTCAAAGTCAAAGATACTAAGTATGGAGATTAATAACGCTCGTCCCTTTACTGTTGATTTTAATGCCTTTATTGGCTGGTTTGGGAGGCTGATTCCCCAGATTAAGTTAATAGATATTCCGGATAAGGGGGGCAATGAAAAGAAGGCAATGATTGAATTAAAAGGAGAAGGGGTTTTGCTCCTTGAGTGCATTTCGTGCTGAATGCAGTCCCCATTGAAAAGAGCCCCTACACTTCCGGATATTATAACAATCAGCAGGATATTTGCTGCGGTCATTATCTGTGTTATTCTCCATATACTAAAAGTATATACAGAAAATCCTGGCCTCAATTTAGCGTTAAGCTGGACATCAGGGATTTTGTTCATAATCGCTGCAATTACAGATTCTATTGATGGCTATCTTGCGAGAAAATACCAGATTACTACAAATATGGGGAAACTGCTTGACCCCATTGCAGACAAGGTGCTTGTCATCTCAGTCCTTGTTATGTTGATTCCTCTCAGCAGGGTGCCTGCATGGGTGGCTGTTGTACTTATTTTGAGAGAAATTGTAGTAACAGGAGTGAGGGGCATTGCTGCTGCTGATGGAATTATTATCTCTGCAACCCCTATGGGAAAACTCAAGACCGTTTTTCAGTCAATTGCCCTTGGTGCTCTGCTTCTTTATCATAGAGTGGATTTCTTTGGCATTGTTCTGGATTTCAAACTTATCGGAGCTTTTACAATCTATCTATCACTTATTGTATCCGTAATATCCGGATATTCCTATGTTGCAAATTTTATAAGGCAAAAAGGGGCGTAACGGGACCCTGTAATAAAATAAAAAAAATAAAACTGTTATTACTACTTAAAAATGTCACATATTTGGTATTTATCAGGTAGCCTGCGCAAATGACTATACCTTCACCCTCCCCTGTATCCCCTCCCATCAAGAGAGGGGGGATTAGAAAAGTGGAGGGGAGGTAAAATAAGAGTGAGGATAATTTGGTAAATGGGTGAGGTGGCGTCCCGAATGCAGACAGCAATGGGACCCAAATGATTGCTTCGGTTTCTCAAGCATCTATGCTCGTAGGCATTCCCATAATCCTGCTCTTCAACTTC
>FWPU01011802.1_pt1 | contig 11988 bp, 5 predicted proteins | sample 2228361 | NCBI WGS metagenome assembly FWPU01 (sample SAMEA103939777, study PRJEB20133) | metagenome | reverse complement strand
AAAAGGCTTATGAAGTTCAGAGTATCAATGGATTTTTAAGTGTGAAAAAAAACGGAGAATTTCTCTCTCTTCTATCCTTTAATTTTTTAAAGCCTTATCCTTTCTATATCAGAACTTTTGTAACAGGGAATATAAAAGAGCAAAATTTTAAAATAATTGATTTCAGAAATGAAGTTCTTGATATAAGAGGCGAAATATCCCTAAGTTTTCCTTTTGTAAGATTCAAATTTAAAAATTTAAAATTTGATAAGTTTTACTTTGATTACATAGAAGGTAAGTTAAAGATAAAAGATAATGACATAGACATAATTTTTATAGATGCAAAGGAGAAAAGAGGGGAGTTAATGCTTTCAGGAAAACTGAAAAACTACAGAGATTTAAATAAAATATCTCTTGAGACAGTGAATTATATTAAAGGAGAATATTCTTTTAAAAAACATAAATTTAATTTTGAACTTATAAGTGAAACAAACTTTGCAAGAAAAAAATCACAAATTAATTTATATATTGAAGATTTAAAAATAGATGATTTACACGAATTTAAAGGTTTTTCTGTTCTTACTTTTTTCTCCAAAAAAGATTCTTTCAGTATAGATACTTTTAAAATAAATTATAAGGGAATAAGCCTGCATGCAAAAGGGGGTTATCCTGGGGAGATAAAAATAAATATAGATTTACCAGAAAACAATGAAATTGATTATTTGCAGGGAATTAGAGGAGAGATTCTTGGTATTTATAGAGGTGATAATAGAGCTTATACATTTGTAATGTATGGAAATATAAAAAATTTTGCCTATAATAACTTAAAAATACCCAGATTCAATTTCAGCATAGGTAGAGATACAACAGGAGAGAAATTTCTTACCTTCAATTTTGATTCCCTTTTCTACAGGCAGACATTGCTTGGGGAGATAAGAGTGAATTTTAGAGGTAAGGATACTCTTTTCTTCTTTGACCTGGATGTAAACACCCCCTTTGCAGGGGCTTTTGAAGATAAGGGAACCCTGGTCATGAGTAAAAATTATTATATGATTGCTGATTCTTTAAATAAGCTTAAAATGAAATTTTCTGATGGAGTTTTTGAAATGGCTTTAAATGGTGTTGAAATATGGGGTGGAAAAGTGTTTTTAAATACATATTTTGACACAAAAAATAAGGGAATTATTGCACTTTTTAATGCCAAAAGCCTGCGTGTGAGAAAATTTCAACTGAGGAATATTTTATTTGATGGTGTATTTGATATAGACATGGATTTAAGAGGCAAAGGGGATACTTTTAATCTTACCACTTCTCTTCGTGCGGATAGTCTTTTACTGAACGATGTTCTGTTCACCGATTTCTGGGTTAAAGGGTATGGTGACCAGAGTGAAATTACACTGGATCTAAAAAGTAATATAATGGATGAAGGACTTTTGAAATTGTATGGTGTTCTAAATGCGAGTAGAAATTCAACATTCAATAAAGGTTACGAATTTGAAATTGCTGTGGAAAAATTGCCCTTAAAAGAATTTCAAAAATTTCTGAATTTAGATTTTATAAATTTTGAGAAGGGCAGAATTTTTGCAAATTGTAAAATTAAGGAAAACAATTTACAGGGGGATGTATTGGTAGAGAATGGAGAGGGTGAACTTCTTTCTACCCTTTCTCCTTTTTACAATCTATTTCTCTTTTTAAAAATAGATAAAAATAAATTTAATGGTAGATTCAATGGTTATTCAGGAGAGGGAAATTTTAGAGGAAATATTAAGGGCAAACTGAAAGAAGGCAGATTAGGTAATTTTGAGATTTCAACAGAATTTAAAAAAGTTCCTGTTTTCTATAGTTTTATTGATTCAAAGGCATCCGGTAAATTTAGTTTTTCAATAGATGAAGGAAATAAAAATATGGTGTTAGATTCTAAAATAGAAGAAGCTTATATAGTTCCTGTATTTAAAAAAGGAGAGGGAGAAGGTCGCTCACCTTCAGACTTTTTCTTTGATTTTCATTTTAAAAGCGATGGTAGAATTTTTCTGTTTAATGAATGGATAGATGCCGAACTAAAAGGAGAGATGAGAGTTAAAAAAAATGACCCTATCAGTTACTATCTATCAGGCGAACTTGAAGTTATTCAAGGGAAGATTTTTTATCTCGGTAATGTTTTTGATATAAAAGAGGGTAAAATATTCTTTCTTGCCCAGAAAGACATTATCCCTGATATTAATTTACGTGGGGAACTACCCTATAATATCGAAGGTGAAAACCTTAGAGTAATACTGGAGATAAGCGGAAAGTTAAGTGAACCTGTGTTTAAAATATATTCAGAACCAATTGCCTTTGATGAAAGCACACTTATAAAGTATCTTACTTTTGGTCATGCAGGAGCAAACCCCTTTTCTGAAATAGGCACTAAAGGTATGTATATAGGTGAGAAACTGCTCAGTGCACAGGTTAAAAAACAGATAAGGATAAGTGAATTTTCTTTAATCGGTGAGGGAAATCCATCCATTTTATTTGGAACATACATATCTCCTAAACTTTATGTGAAATATCAACATGATTTTTTATCCTATTATAAAGATTCTTTTTTAATAAAGTATTTCCTGAATCCACGTTTTTCTGTGTATTCAAAAAGAGAGAGAACTGGGGAAATGGTAACAGGTCTTGAACTGGAGTTCAGGTTTTAACTATTTCTTACGCAGAGAAAAATCCCTTTTGAATTTATGTAGAATCTCTTTTATCTGTGAAAATTCTTCTTTTGTCCCGATATTTTCAAGTAACTCAAAATAGAAACACAGGAATATACTGAAAATTATTGAAAGAAAAAGTCCGAGGAGTATAATTCTGGACTTCTTTGGAAATTTTTCAACAAGTTCAGGTTTTGCCATACTCAGAATGTTTATAAGATTTATTTTAGTGTTGGCTTCAATCTTTGCTTTTTCATACTCCTGAGATAAATAGGCAAAAGCCCCCTCCATTGCTTTATACTCTGTTTCTGTTCTAAGAAGTAAAGAATAAACATCAGGTAGTAACTTTATTGAAGAACCGTAAATTCCACCAAACCCCATGGGTTTTTGATGGGTTTCAAATTCTTTTAACTTCTTTCTTATATTAGAAAGTTCCTCTTTTAATTTTTTTAATTGAGGGTTGTCTGGAAATGTGTAACTCTCTAATGTTTTTATCTCTATTTCTTTCTCTAGTTCCTGCTTTTTCAAATCAGAATATACCTGGTAACTAAAGCTATACTCTCTATCTATGTTAAACACATTATATTTTTTCTTAAGAGAAGCAAGAGAATCAGCAATTTTTATTACCCTGTTTTTTGCTTTTGACAATGCCTCTTCAAGAAATTCCAGCTTCCATTTAGTATAAGAATAATAAAGTTCCTCTGTTACATTTATAAGGGCATCCACATAGGCGTTAGTGATTTCCGCTGAAAGGCTATCTTTTTCACTGAAAACTGATATATTTACAACGCCTTCAGGAGTTGACTTTATTTCTGTTTTATCCTTTAGCCATTCAAAAGCTTTTTTAATCTCTTTAATTTTTTTCTTTTCCATTAAACTTGTCTTCTCTATAACTTTCCTCATCACTTTTTCTACCATAAGAAATTTTGCAAATATATCACTCACATTAATTACCTCACCAAAACGGGAAGGTGTAGGTCTTATACCTATATATTGAGAAATCTCTCTATAAGTCGAAGGAAGCATGGTTGAGGTTAGGGGTATAAAACTGGAAGTTGCTATATAAGATTTTGGAAGGCAAAATGCGAGTATTATCGAGATTATAGTAAGGAATATTACATTAAAGTAAAGAGGTTTTCTCCATTTAGATATTACACTCAAAAAATCAGTTAATCTCATTTTCTCTCAAAAATTATCACATCCCCATTTTTCAAATAGGGATTTTCATCTAAGTCTCCTTCACTAAAATATTTTTCTATATTAAGTTCCCTTTTTTGACTATTTCTGACCAAATACACCTTTCCTTTTAAGACTTCCAGACCAATCAAACCACTTACAAGTAGCGCACCAGTTACCCGAGTAAGAGGGGATACCGCATAATAACCCGGATAAGGAAGTTCTCCTACAATATGAACCAATCTTGAACCCAGTTTTTTTATATTCACCACCACATCAGTATCTGGATATTTTTCTTTTAACTTCTCTCTTATCTCTTTTTCCAGATCCTTTGCTGTCTTATTCATGGCATTAAATTTGCCGAGAAAAGGTATGGTATCTATTGTTCTTTCCCCACGAAATACAGGATTCGCTGCAATCACTATCTCTCCTGTATTGGTAATCTGTATTTTTAAATTTGAGTTGTAATTCCCATAGAATTTTATATTGATAGAATCTCCAGAACCTATTTTATAATTTTCATCAACAAGATGAGGAAAATATGCAAGAGCACTCTGGAGAATGGGACTTTCTGCAAAGTAGATAAAATTATCCTTTACATTCTCTACAAATAGTGGCACTTCCCCTGGGTTTGCCCCCCTTTGAAATATAAGAAACAGTAAAAATATCTTCATAAGATATAAATTATATTTAAATTCATACTAATGGGTCAAATGAATGTCTATTTTTGAGTGCTCTCATACCATCTTCTTATTATGTAAACCGTTATTATAAAATCAATTATATCTATAAGCCTTTTTTCTTTTTCCTTTAAATTCTTTCTTATAAAGGATTTAAGCCTCTGTGCTTTTATTACAAATCTTTCATACTCTTCTTTATATTTACTTTTTACATTTTCCAATATCTTTGGTATTACCTTAGCCTTTAAATTTGTAAATTTCTCTTCTATTTCTTTCCATGTTATAGAATCAAAACAAAGTTCATAATGAAGAAGTATTTGAGAAAGGTCATTTATAAATGTATGAATTTTATCTCCATACTGGTCATAAATTTCCTTTGTCTCAGGAAAAGAGGAGTAAAGTACTCCAAAAGGATTGCCTATGTAAAATTTTTTAAAAAGGGGTTTAAAAGTTATGCCCTGAATTATCTCTTCCTCTATCTCTTGTTTTTCTTCTATCTCCACTTTTTTCTTTTCAATAATCCTGAAAAAGAGTTCTTCATAAATTATTCTATCTTCTTCTAATATTTCATCAGGTAAACATTCCTGCAATTTTAAATTTGAGTCTTTTTTCATACTATTTGCAAATACTATTATATCTTTCCCGTACTTTTCTATAATCTCAATTCCTTTGTTTTTTTGCTCAATAATATATCGTAGAACACCTGCTATTTTTTCAAACTTATATCCTATGCCTTTTAGATACATAAATGTTCTGCCATTTCTGCCTATGAAGAATTCATATTTTTCATTACCCGTTAATGGTTCACCTATAATAGATTCTCCCTGGAACCATTCCACAGGAAACGGCTCTCCATAAGGCATCTCTTTTGTAACTTTACTTATACTGGGAAGATCCAAGAAAAGAAAGTATGATGCAACAAAGTTAAAAATCACAGTTTTTTTTTCGTATACAAGATCCGCCATTTCCTTTATTTCAAATTCATATTTCTTTTCAAGCAATTCTTTTTCCTTTTTTATAAGGGATTCTTTTAATGAAGAAATCTTCTTTTTGAATTTCTCTGCCTTTGCCAGCTTAGGTGGGGTAAATCCCTCATATTTAGGTTCTTCCTCCTTTGAATACACTATAGAAAAATCCGATTTCTTTTTCCCCTTTTTTAAATCAGTGTATTTTATATACTCCTTTAATGATTTTTTCTTTTTATTCTCCATACTTTTATCTGGTTATACCTTTAACAAAAAATCTTATTGAAGGGTCTTTATCTTTTTCAAAATCTTTTAAAACTTTTAGATTATCTTTGTCTTTTAAATGCTCTGCTAATAGTTTAAGTATTTCAAGCCTGAAATAGTTTTCCTTATTCCTTTTTAAAGAAAATATGCCTTCTCTTTTAGCTATCTCAATAAGTTCTGCAACAATTCCTTCTATGTCAAATTTTCTTAAAGCCTTCAAAGCTTTCAGCTGAATATCATAGCTGAATTCTCCTTCAAACTTTTTTTTCTTTTCTATTATTTTTAAAAGTAATGTCAAAAATGAGTTTTTAGGTACTTCAAACAAGAATCTTAAAAACTTATCAATTTCTTTTTCTTTTCTTCTTCCAATACATTCTTCAAAATATCTTGCAACCTTTGATGGCTCCAGTAAAACCATTAATTTAAAAACCTTTGTACAGATATTCTTGTCACTCTGATTTGAATAAAGATTTAATAAAATATTTGGCTCTATAGGAACCTGGTTTTTTTCTATGATTTCAAGTAACCTCATAAGAATTTCCTTATCTTTTACTTCATTAATTATATTTCCTTTTGTTTCAAAAAGTTTTTCTTTAAATACTTCTTCAAAAATAGGATGCTCTTTATTTTCCTTTTTATACATTTTTGTGAATTTATTGAATTCTTTTACCCCTGTCTTTATCAAAAATTCCTTGAACTTTTCTTTTTCTGTCTTTCTAAGACTTTCCATTATCTCAAGGGAACTTTGTAAATTATTTATGAGAATAAATGGCTCTTTATTAATATAGGAAATTGATTTTTCTATATCATAAAAAAGTAGTTTACCCAGGTATTTGAAAATTATATCTTTGAGAAATTCTTTTATGTCAGGTAATGTTTTTTCAAAGTAAAAAGAAGTGATTTCTTCACATATATATTTTTTTATGTTTTCAGGAACTAAATTATATATCTTTTCAATAGTTTGAATTGCACTTTTCTGTTTCTGTAAAACATTTGAATAAAGCTCAATAAATACTTTACTAACAATTTCTTTAATTTTTTCCTCATTATTAATATACTTTTTAATTTTTTGTTCAGTAGATTCCTCTTTTCTTTCCTTTTCTGTCGGTTCTAATATTTGTGTTTCTATTTTGGGAGATCTCATAGATGTCTCTATTTTTTGGGTTTCCCTGTCCTCATTTCCAAGGTCAAAGTGCTCATATTCCAGAATTTCTTCGTAATCAGAACCTATGGCTATGTAGAGCCTTTCATTCGCATAAATGCCTTTAAGCCCCATGCTGTCAAGGGCATCTTCTATACTTTTATCTTCTACAATAATTTCTTTTAATTTTTTTGTAAATAATAGAAATCTCTTCAAACTATTTTCATCTACATCCTCTGTTAATATTATGGATTCCAGTTTTGACTCTGTCAGAATGTCCTTAATTCTCTTTATGTAAACTTTGTTTTCAGCCATTTCAATTTCATTGATTATTAATTTCCCTGCATAGGTACCAATAATCAGACATTTCTGTATAAGCAATATTTTTTTTAATATATCGTAGGTTTCCTTGCTTCTCTGTTCAACAATAGATGAGTTTTCAGGATATATTTTCGCTGCTTCAACTGAACCATAGAATCTTTTTAGAAACAGGTCTATTGCATTAAGAGCCTCTTTTTTCAAAGGTGTGAATTTTATCTGTTCTTTTAACCTGCTCTTTCTTCTCAATTTCTTCAGTCTTTTTAAATCAGGTAATTTTTGTATTCTTTCGAGAAAAGAATTCACCCTGTTTACTATTTTTTTGGCCTGTTCAACCTCACCCGCCACATTGTAGTGCTTTGCAATTTCTACAGAATTTAAAAATTGGGAATGAATTTGGGAATTCTCAAGAGTTTTTGCCATTCTTAGATGTAACTTTTTCTTTGTTTTTTCGTTAATGCCATTATATATCATATTCTTTACCATTGAGTTTTTGAAATAGTATATGTCTTCAGATATTTTTGATATAAAATTTTTCTGAACCAGTTTATCCACTATTTCATTTAATCTGCCACGATTTATACCCGTGTAATCAGCTGCAGTATATATGTCAAAGTATCTTTCCCCTATGGAAAGGGAATAAAGGAATATTTTTGACTCTCTGTCAAGACCTTTTATCCTTTCACTTGTTGTTTCAAATAGAGTGGGCTTAAGTGTTAAAATTTCATTTAGGTTTTTCAGTCTATATTCTCCATCTAATAGTCTTATATATTCTTTTTCTATAAGATATCTTATAATTTCTTCTATTAAGAAAGGATTTTTATTTGAAGTTTCTATGATCCACCTAAAAAAACCTTCAGGAGGTGCAAATCTGGGTAAAATATATCCTACATATCTTTTTATAAGTTCATCAGAAATTCCTGAGACAGAGATAAGAAAACTTTCTTCTATTAAACGGAGATCAAGAGATTGTGTGTCTGAAACACAGAGCAAAAATAAAGAGTTTCCCCTGTTCAATTCAATAAATTCAGAGGAATATCTGTCAAGGTTTTCTGCGTCATCTATTAAAAAGCTGATTTTAAAACTGTGAATAAATTTTTCCAGAAAATAAAACATCTCTTCTACATTTGTTTCTTCATTTTTAACATCCCCGTAGGAAGTAAAATATTTTAGATATTCCTTAAAATTCTTGTTTTCCATCATTTCTATTCTTTCTTCATCTAACCAGAAGTTTATTCCTCTCAAAAGGGAATTGAAAGGTAGAGTTCTATCATTTTTGTTGGTAAAACAGATTATGTTAAAAAACCCATTTTCCTGACATTTTATTTCAGCATATTTTAATAATCTTGTTTTCCCTGTTCCACTTTGACCTGATATTATAAAAAGTCCTTTGCCTCTGTTAACTCCTGTATCGATGATTTCTTTTTCCTCCTCAAAATTAACAATTTCCTTTGGGCTGAGAATGCCTTTTAACAATTTTTCTTTTTCAATTTTATGAGCAATACTTCTATAAATTACGAAGTTATTTTTCCCTCCCTTTTTTACATAGTAAAGTCCCTCGTCTGCTTTATTTAAAAGGTCTTCAGCAGAATTTGCGTCTTCAGGAAAGAAAGAAATTCCACAACTTATAGAAATTTTAATCTCTTTTTCATCTTTTTGTATTTCTGTTCTAAAAATCTTTTTAAACATTTCTTCTATTTTATTCACAGCTTTCTCTTTATCTGTATCAAGTATTGCAACCGCAAATTCGTCTCCTGCATATCTTATAGGCAATTCATTTTTTTCTACTATATCAAAAATTAATTCAATATTATTCTTTTTCAATTTAAAGAACTCAAAGATACTGAAAGAAGCTGGTCCCATTGCTGCACCTAAATCTAATATCTCAATTTTATCTTTATTAAAAATATCGGGATATAATTTATTAATTTCTTCTAATAAAAAATATGTTTTCATAAAAGATTGAGGGAAGAAAAATATAGAATAAGCAATTACATATTCTTTTTGAGTGAAATATGATCCATTCTTAATTTTATTATCATTTTTAAAGACTTCACTTAAATCATAAATCCATTTTTCTAATGAATTAGGAGCGAAAATATTTTTATCTGTAATAGAAATTATTTGAGGTAATAATTCTTTAATTTTATTATCGTAAAATGATAAAATATTGCTCATCAGATAATAATGATATCAATTAGAATAATATATTTCAATATAGTTGGAAAACTGCAGAGGGGCAGAGGATGCAGAGGGATGAAGGTATAAATGGGGATAGGTGGGTAAGCATTAATACGGGTTAGAGGATAAATGAAGAAGGTAAATGCAATAATATACCAAGATATTTCTCTGTGTTCTCTGTATTTCTGTGGTTAAATAAACCACAGAGGGGCAGAGGGCACAGAGAGGGGAAAGGGTGTAAGTGGGGATATAGTGGTATGGATTAATGCTGATTAGGGGATAATAAAGAAGACATATAAGAATTAATATACTAAGATATTTCTCTGTGTTCTCTGTATCTCTGTGGTTTATAAATTAAAAGCGTAACCAAGTTTCATAAATAAGGTTCTATCGGTTTGAGCTAATTTAGTATTTATGTAGCCGAGGCGATTATCGGTATAACCTATGAAAATGACTGTTCTTGGATTAAGTTTATAAGAAAATAGGATTTGAGTAAAGAATTTTTTTTCTTTTGGATCGACTTCATCAAAATAGAGTTTTTCATTCCTGGTAACATCTACATATTGGATTATAGTTCTAAGGAAGGTTTTGCTATTTATATGGTAAATGATACTTGCTTCTGTAATATGAGCTAAATATAGATTTTCTTCATTAATGTTCAATTTATCATAAGTGTAAGAAATAGAAGCAGAAAAATTATTAGAAAAGTTATACATAATTTCTGGGCTGATTAGGAACATTTTAGCTGGGCGTGTATTATCATAATCTATTTCATCACCGAAGTGTAATTCATTTTCTATATATATTTTCCCGGAGGGTTTACAGTTGAAGAAGAAGAAGTTTCTTAATTGATTTTTGAAGATAGTATCATCATATATTTTTTTTCTAAATGTAGTATTCCAGTAAACGAAGGATTGGAGAGGACCTTGTGCTTCAAATTCTATTTCATATTCTCTATGCAAGAAATCTCCATTATAAAAAGTTGTATAAGTAATTTCAGGTCCGAATGAAAAGGAAGATATTATTTTATTTTTACTATTTTGGTATACATATTTTGTTTCAAATGAATATTGTTTATAATCAACTTGAGGAATGTATCCTAAGTCAGCACGAAAATCTGGGCTATAGGTACTATGAATTATATCTACATAATATGATCGAGTTTCTTTAACATAAGACAATTTATAAAAGCTACCTGTAAAATCAGAGTATTTTTGCTTATAATCTTTAGCAATTGATTCAGGATAAAGAGTTTTCGTAGCACCTAATTGGAAACCTATTCTATCAGATTTAGTTAATCTAATTAAACCATCTATACTTGCAAGCCGATTATAATAGTTATTACTTTCTCTATCAGTAATTAACAATCCAATATTGGATGAATTTCCAAAATCTCTTCTAAAGCGGATAACAGAAGATATATTTTTTTGTTCTAAAGAATCAGAATCAGAGTTTTGGGCAGTAGGGAATAATAAATTAGTAGTAGAATCACGCACAACGAATAAGCCAATAGCATTAGAACCTTCTTTACCGGACAATTTTATTCCCCAATCCGGATCAGCTAATGTTCTTGTATAAATTATTTCTGTAGGAGTAATAAAGAAGTCATTACCTTCAAGAAAGAATGGTCTTTTTTCTGGGTAATATAATGCAAATTGTTTGTTTATATCTAATTGAGGTGAATCTGCTTCTATTTGAGAGAAATCTGGGTTATAGGTACCTGTAATTTTCAAATTAGTAGTAATTCCATATGAAGCTGTTATACCGAAATCTATAGTACCTGTTGTATTAGGGATAGGTTCCTCTTCATAGATATTTGATTCTCTTGTCCTTATACCGGTAATAGTAGGATTAATTTCAAGATTTCTACCAGGTTTAGCACCTTCAAATCCTATTAATTTAGGGAATTGGCATTGAAGACAGCTATTATTTCTATCGTGGATAAAGAAAGATATTTGATGTCTTAAATTACGCGGATAAATTCTAAGAGGGGCAAATCCCCATATTTGTTTTGAATCTTTTCTTTGAAATTGTATAGAGCGAAATGGGATTGCAAATTCAACTGTGTAACTATTCTCATTAATTTTGCCTGCTGAATTCCATATTGCATCCCATGTAGCATCTTCTATGCTTCCTCCTCTACTTTGAATTTCATCAGCTTGTATACCGTAAGGATTTACAAAGAAGCCAAAGGATCTGTTTTGATCATTAAAAGTATCAAAAAATATTCCTACAAAATCATCTAACAACATTTTATCCCTATCTGTTATATGGGCTCTTATTTTATTTGGTTCTGGGTCGTAAGCAATAAATGCAATATATATATTATCTTTATTGTGCATCATGAAGAAGTCAGTCTTAACTGGAGCTTCAATATTTTCACCGGGCGATATTTCATTATTAAATGTAATAGTTAAGGCTTGTTTCCATTCAGGCTCATCCATTACCGCATCAATTTTTATGTTAGTATTTATTTTTGGAATTTCAAATGTATCATCTTTTGTATATTTTTTTATTTCCTCTGCTTTAGAGTAAATAAAAGAAACAAAAAGAATTAATAAAATTATTTTCCATTTCATTTTAAAAATACCTTATTAAAT
>FWPU01011801.1_pt1 | contig 11988 bp, 10 predicted proteins | sample 2228361 | NCBI WGS metagenome assembly FWPU01 (sample SAMEA103939777, study PRJEB20133) | metagenome | reverse complement strand
CGGCGCTCGCCGGCGGCGCGCTGGCGGTGGCCGGCGTGGGCTTCCAGGCCCTGACGCGCAACCCGCTGGCCGAGCCCTCCGTGCTCGGCGTGTCGAGCGGCGCCGCCTTCGGCGTCGTGGTGGGACAGCTCACGGGGGCGGCCGGCGACCTGGCCGACGGCGCGCGGCTGACGGCGTTCGGCTTCGCCGGGGCCCTGGTGGCCGGCGTGACCGTCTACCGGATCGCCGTCACCGGGGGCGGCCTGCCGGTGCAGACGCTGCTGCTGGCCGGCGTCATCGTCGGGATCTTCTTCGCCTCGGCCATCACCGTGCTCACCTCGCTGGTGGACGTCGACCGGCTGGCCGGGGTCGTCCACTGGCTGCTCGGCAACGTCAGCGCCGTCCCGCCCCGGGCGCTGGCCGTCTTCGCCGCGCTGGCCGGCCTCGGCTTCTGGCTCGTCCTGGGGCGGGCGCGCGAGCTGAACGTGCTCGCGCTGGGCGAGGAGGCGGCGCTCCAGCTGGGGGTGGACGCCGAGCGCCTGAAGGTGCGCGTCTTCGCCGGCGCCGCGCTCCTGACCGCCTGCGTGGTGGCCTTCGCGGGGCCCATCGGCTTCGTGGGCCTGGTGGTGCCGCACAGCCTGCGACTCCTGCTGGGTCCCGACAACCGCGTGCTGGTCCCGGCCGCGCTGCTCGGCGGCGCGCTGTTCCTCCTCGCGGCCGACACGCTCGCCCGCAACCTGGTCTCGCCGGCCGAGCTCTCCGTGGGCGTCGTCACCTCGCTGTGCGGCGCGCCCTTCTTCGTGTACCTGCTGCGCACGCGGGCGCGGGTGGGGCCGTGAGGCGTCAAGACGGCGAGGGCGCCCCGAGCCCGCTGGTCAGCGTGCGCGACGTGGCGTTCGCGTATCCCGGCGCCGCGGCCGGGGGCCGGCGCTTCGCGCTCGGCGAGCTGTCCTTCGCGGTGCAGCGGGGCGAGATCCTCGGCGTCATCGGGCCGAACAGCGCCGGCAAGACCACGCTGATCCGGCTCCTGACCCGGGTCGTGAGGCCGTCACGGGGCGAGATCCGCTTCGAGGGCCGGTCCCTGGCCGACCTGTCGCGCGCCGAGCTGGCTCGCCGGGTGGCCGTGGTGCCCCAGGAGATGCCGGCGGCCCTGCCCTTCACGGTGGAGCAGCTCGTCCTCCTCGGCCGGTACCCGCACGGCCCCGGGCGGTTCTTCGACACGCCCGGGGACCTGGCGGCGGCGCGGGCCGCCATGGCCCTCACCGGCGTGGCCTCGCTGGCGGGCGCCCCGGTGGAGAGCCTGAGCGGCGGCGAGCGCCAGCGCGTGATCCTGGCCCGGGCGCTGGCCCAGGAGCCCGCGCTGCTGATCCTCGACGAGCCCACCGCCCACCTGGACCTGCGCTACCAGGGCGAGTGCGTGGCGCTCCTCAGGCGGGTGAACCGGGAGCAGGGCACGACCGTCCTGCTCGTCTCCCACGATCTCAACCTGGCCGCCGAGCTCGCCGATCGCCTGCTGCTGCTGGCCGGCGGGCGGCTGGCGGCGCTGGGCACGCCCGGCGAGGTGCTGGAGCCCGCGCGCCTGGAGCAGGCGTACGGCTGCCCCGTCCTGGTGGAGCGCAGCGCGACCAGCGGGCGGCCCTTCGTGCAGGTCGCCTGGCCGGCGGCGGAGGGGAGGTGAGAGGGCGGCGCGGGTGCTGATCGGGAGAGGCCCCGGATCGAGGGAAGCCGGTGAGGCCCGGGGGGCCGAGTCCGGCACGGTCCCGCCACTGTGAGTGGGGAGCGCGTCCTCTCCGCGACGCGGAGCCACTGTCCGGTGCTCGAGCGCGGACGGGAAGGCGAGGACGCGGCGGCGATCCACGAGTCAGGAGACCTGTCCGGGGCGCGCTTCGAACCCTTCGCGGAGAGGAGTGGAGCATGCGGCGCACGTTCATCGCCGCCGGGCTGGCGGCCGCCGTGGGGCTGGCCGGCGGAGCGGAGGCGCAGGAGACGCGGACGGTGGAGCCGGTGGTCGTCACCGCCACCAAGGTGCCGACGCCGCCGGAGCAGATCGGCGCGGCGGTCACCGTCATCACCGAGGACGAGCTGCGGACGTTCGAGTACGAGGACGTGACCGAGGCGCTGCGGCAGGTGCCGGGCCTCGAGGTGCAGCGCTCCGGAGGGCCCGGCAAGCTCACCACGCTGCGCATCCGGGGCGCCGGGTCCAACCAGGTCCAGGTCCTGGTGGACGGCATGCGGGTGTCGAGTCCCACCTCCGGGCTGGCCGACCTCTCGGAGCTGTCGCTGGACGCCGTCGAGCGCATCGAGGTGATCCGCGGCCCGCAGTCCACGCTCTACGGCGCCGACGCCATCGGGGGCGTCGTCAACATCATCACCCGCAAGGGCCAGGGGCCGCCCCGCGGCTTCGTGCACGTGGAGGGCGGCAGCGACGACACCTGGCGGGAGCGGGTGGGGGTCTCCGGGTCCTGGCAGCGCTTCAGCTACAGCCTGTCGGGCAGCCGCCTCGACCGCGGCGGCCGGTTCGACAACGACGACACCGAGCAGACGGCGGTGGCGGGCCGGCTGGGCTATGACTTCCCCTGGGGGGGCGAGCTCTCGTTCACCGGCCGCTACTCGCGGATTCTGACCGACCTGCCGGTCGACTCCACCATCCCGCCGCCCACGGTCCTCGACCCCAACGCCCAGCAGCAGGTGGAGACGTGGCTCTACACCCTGGCCTACCGGCAGCCGGTGCGCGAGTGGTGGGACGTGAGCGCCCGCTTCGGCCAGTGGTCGAACCACACGGGCTTCCAGGACTCGCCTCCGCCGCCCGGCGACTTCGTCACCGACTCGCTCATCAAGACCCGGCGCCGCGAGGTCGAGCTGCTCAACGCCTTTCATCCCGCCCGCTGGACCACGCTCACGGTCGGCAGCGAGTACCGGGTCGAGACGGGCGAGATCCGGGGCGGGTTCGACGAGACGATCGAGACCGTGGGGCTCTTCCTGCAGGACGAGCTCAGGCTCTTCGACCGCCTCTTCGTGACCGGGAGCGTGCGCTGGGAGGACAACAGCGTCTTCGGCGACGAGGTGACCCCCCGGGTGGCGGCGGCGCTGGCCGTCAAGGAGACCGGCACCCGGCTGCGCGCCAGCTGGGGGCTCGGGTTCCGGGCGCCGACGTTCAACGACCTGTTCTTCCCGGGGTTCGGCAACCCGGCCCTCGAGCCCGAGCACAGCGAGAGCTACGACGTGGGCGTGGACCAGCAGCTCTGGCGCAACCGCGTGCGGCTCGGCCTCACGTTCTTCCACAACCGCTTCGAGGACTTGATCCAGATCGAGTTCCGCAACGGGCAGTTCCTGCCGTTCAACGTGGGCCGGGCCCGCACCCAGGGGGTGGAGACGTCCCTCGAGGTGGAGCCGCTCGACTGGCTCCTGCTCTACGTCAACTACACCAACACCTCGACCCGCGACCTGATCACCGGTCAGCCGCTGCGGCGGTTCCCGGAGCACGTCTGGAACGCGGGTCTCACGGTCAGGCCCCTGCCGGTGCTCGAGCTGTTCGCCCAGGCCCACGTCGCGTCCAGCCACCTCGAGGCGCCCGGCGTGCGCAACCCGGGCTGGCACCGCATCGACGTCGGCGGCCGGTGGCGGCTGCTGGGGCGGCGCGGCGTGCTCGAGGGCCTGCACCTGACGGCCCGGGTGGAGAACGTGACCGACGAGAGCTACGAGGAGGTGTTCGGCTTCCGCGCGCCGGGCTTCAACGCGCTCGTCGGGCTCCGGGCCGAGTTCCAGTGACCGCGGGCGGCGGCGGGCAGGCCGGCGGCGGCGAGCGCGGGGCGTCGCCACGGGAGGTCTCGCGCCTCGCGCGCGCTCCGCTCGCGCTGTCGGAAGCGCGCGATCTGGGTGGCCGAGGGGTTCACCCACGCCATCAAGATGAAGGTGGGCGCGCTCTCCATCCGGGAGGACGCGGAGCGAGTCCGGGTGGTGCGGGAGACGGTAGGGCCGGATGTTAAGGTCATGGTGGACGCCAACTGCGCCTACCGGGTGCATGAGGCCATCCAACTGGCCAAACGCATCGAAGAGCACGAGCCCTACTGGTTCGAAGAGCCCATTGCGCCGGATGACTACGCCGGGCATCGCCGCCTGGCCGAAGCCACCACCATCCCCATCGCCACGGGCGAAAACGAGTACACCCGCTACGGCTTTCGGGACCTGATCCAGCAGCAGGCGGTGGCCATCCTCAACGCAGACGCGGTCATCCTGGGTGGCGTGACCGAGTTCATGAAAGTGGCCGCGCTGGCCCAGGCCTTCGACGTGGATATCGCCCCCCACGGCCCCCAGGAGATTCACGTCCACCTGGTGGCGGCCATCGCCAACGGCCTGATCCTGGAATTCTACCGGGACACGGTGGACCCCATGTGGGGCAAGGTCTACCATCACACATTGCGCCTGAACGACGACGGCACCGTCAGCCCGCCAGATGTGCCCGGCATCGGCATTGAACCCAACTACGAGGCCCTGGCGCCTTTCCGGATCGCCTGAAGCTGTGGATCGAAATAGAGGGGAATCTACGAGCCATGCGTGTCGAAGAACTGGATACACCCGTTTTAACCATTGACCTGGATGCCCTGGAAGAAAACCTGGACCGCTACCAGCGCTATTTCAACCAGCACGGCATCGGCCTGCGCCCCCACATCAAGACCCACAAAACCCTGGCCGTGGCCCGCATGCAGATGGACCGGGGCGCCATCGGCCTGACCTGCCAGAAGATCGGCGAGGCCGAGGTGCTGGTCTCCGGCGGCCTGGCGGTGGACATCCTCATCCCCTACAACATCATCGGCAAGCAGAAGCTGGACCGCCTCTGCGCCCTGGCCCGCCAGACCACCATCACCGTGGCCGCGGACTCGGCCTACACGGTCAACGGCCTCTCCGAAGCTGCCGGCGCGGAGGGCGTCACCCTGGGTGTGGTGGTGGAGATCGAGACCGGCCAGGAGCGCACCGGTACCATCACGCCGGCGCAAACCCTGGCCCTGGCCCAGCTTATCGACCGTTCCCCCGGCCTGGAGTTCCGGGGCATCATGGGCTTTCCCACACCGCCCGAGTCCCGCCCCCTGATCCAGGAGACCCTGGCCCTGCTGGATCGCCACGGCCTACCCCACCCTATGGTCAGCGGTGGCAGCACCAAATACGCATTTCAGGCCCACCTGATCCCCGAGCTGACTGAATACCGGATCGGCGAATATCCGGTGGGTGGCTATGGCCACCTGCTGGCCGGCCGCCACACCCTGGAACAGTGCGCGCTGCGGGTCATCGCCACCGTGGTCAGCCGGCCCACCGAGGGCCGGGCCATTCTGGACGCCGGCAGCAAAACCATGAGCGCATCCACCCTGGAGACAGAGCGGGGCACCTCCATCGGCTATATCGTGGAATATCCGGACGCCCATTTCTATGGTTTCTCGGAGGAACACGGCCACGTGGATGTCTCCGCCTGTGCCCGCAAACCGGAGATCGGCGAGCGAGTCCAGGTGCTGCCGGTCCACCCATGCCCCTGCGTCAACGAGCACGACGAGATCGTGGCGGTGCGCCAGGGCCGGGTGGAGGCCATCTGGCCCGTCTATGCCCGGGGCAAGATCCGGTAAGGAGGACCTATCACAGCCAGATGCGTACCACCCAACCAGATGTGGCGTCGCAGTAGAGCAGATCCTGGCCGAAGATGGAGAGCCCATGGGGCTCGGGAAGGGGCGCGGGCACGTCGATCCGGTCCAGCACCCGGCCATCGGCCAGGTCCAGCTTGACGATCACTCGCTCACTGGTGTGCACCACCCAGATGCCGTCTGCCACCCGCACCACCCCGTGGGCCCGGCCGTAGGGCAGGGGGATTACGTGCTGCACCTTCCAGTCGGCGATGCGCACTTTGGTGAGGGTCTGGCTCTTGAGGGTGGTGAGCCACAGCACGCCCTCTTCATAGCGGTCATACTCCAGGCCATGGGTGCCGCCGCCGCCCGGCAGGGGATAGCGGGCCAGGGTCGCGCCGCTGGCCGGGTCCACCTGAAAGATTTCGCCCATGCCGGCCTGGGCATCGGTGGGGCGGGGTGGCCGCCAGAGGGTGGCCGGGCCGTTGGCGGCCAACCACAGCGCGCCCCCGCCAAAGGTCAGGCCGCTGGTATTGGACGACTCGGTGGGAATGTCCCGGATCAGCCGGGTCACGCCGTATTCGTTGGGGTTTTCCAGTTCGATCAGGGCCACCCGGTCGGTGATCTGGTCCACGATCCACAGGCCTTCGTCGGTGACCTGGAGGCCGTTGGGGACGCTGTAGGGCGCGCGGAACCACGCCTCGATTTTCCTCGCCATTGGATTCGCTCCTTGGAACTGGGTGGTTGGGGGGACGAATGGCCGAGAACGCAAGACCAGGATAGGGCGCACCCCTCACGCCAGGTTGGGCACCGACACGCCCAGGCCGGCAGCCGTGGCGCAGATCTCCTCCCAGGTGGTCTCTTCCAGCGGGATCCCTTCGGCTTCCCGCTGGCGCCGGCGTTCTTCCTCGATCTCGCCGGGAACGTAGATCTTGTCCACGCCGGGGAGGGTGGGCGACGACTTGACCCATTCCACCAGGGTTTTGACCTCTCGTCTGAACTCCGCAGGGTCGATGAAACTCTCGATCTGGATGGCCAGGGCCAGGTAGCCACTGCCTCCTCGGGTGGGCTGGGCCGCGCTGCAGCCGGCCCAGGAGAGGCCGCCGGCGATGGCGTCGATCATCATGGCCAGGCCGAAGCCCTTGTAGCCGAAGGGGCCGCCCAACGGCAACATGGCCACGTCGCCGTCCCGGAAGAGGTTGGGGTCGGTGACGGGGTTGCCGTGGCGGTCGATGAGCCAGCCCTCGGGCAGGGGCAGGCCCCGGGCCCGCTGCACATCCACCTTGCCGCCCGCGGCCACGCTGGTGGTGATGTCCAGCATCAGGGGCGGGCCATCCTCCCGGGGGACGCTGATGGCGATGGGGTTGGGTGGGAGGCGCCGGGCCACGCCACCGAAGGGCGCGGTGAAGCGGGCACCGCCGTTGAGCATCAGGATACCGATGCAGTCCTGCTCCGCGGCCATGGGTGGAAAGGCCCCCAGCCGGCCGATGTGGCCGGAGTGGTGGACGGCCACGGCGCCGAAGGTGTGCTGTTGGGCCCGCTGGATGGCCATCTCCATGGCCTGGTAGCAGAGGACAATGCCGAAGCTGCGGTTGGCGTCAATGACCAGGGAGGCGGGCGTCTCCCGCACCACCCGGTGCTGGCCCACCGGCCGCAGCTCGCCTGCCCGCAGGCTGCGCACGTAGCCCGGGATGCGGATGATGCCATGGGAGTCGTGGCCCACCAGGTTGGACTCCACCAGATGGTCGATGGCGATCTGGGCCTGGTCCGTGGGCAGCCCGGCCGCTTCGAAGATGGCGCGGCCAAAGTCTTGCATCGCGGAGGGTGATAAAGTTGGCATGGGGAGTGCTCCTGTCTGGTCGCTGAAGGTTGAGCGTGGATATTGCCATCGTGGCTGCATTATAGCACGTTCTGCTTGCCACGCCGGGCCACCTCTCCCATGGCCAGCAGCCGCTTCCCGGCCTCCCGCAGGGTCTCCAGCCGTTTGGGAAAGGCAAAGCGTACCTGACCTTCACCGTGGCCGGGTGTGGAATAGAAGCTGCCCATGGGTACCACCGCCACGCCGACCTCCCGGGTCATCCACAGGGAGAAGTCCATGGGCGCCCACCGGGCCTGGGGAATAGGCAGTTGCGTGTAGTCCGCGACGGTGTAGTAAGCCCCTTCTGGCTGGAGGGCCAGGAAGCCCGCCTCTTCCAGGTAGCCCAACATGACATCCCGCCGTCGGTGATAGTCCCGGGCCATCTCCCCGTAGTAGCTCTCCGGCAGTTCCAGTGCGGCCAGGGCAGCGGCCTGCAAGGGGGTGGGCGCGCAGATGGTCAGGTAGTCGTGCGCGCTGTGGACCGCTTTGGCCAGGGGCGTGGGCGCGATGACATAGCCCAGCCGCCAGCCGGTGACGGCATAGGTCTTGCCCAGGCCACCCACGGTGATGGTCCGCTCCCGCAGGGGTTCCAGGCTGCCCGGCGACACGTGGACCCGCCCGTCGTACAGGATGCGGTCGTAGATCTCGTCGGTGATGAGCACCAGGTCGTGGCGGACTACCAGCTCTGCCAGTCCCGCCAGCTCCCCGGCATCGAAGACTCGGCCCGTGGGGTTGTGGGGGGTGTTGAGGATCAGGGCGCGCGTTCGGGGGGTGATGGCCGCGGCGATGCGCTCCGGATCCAGCCGATAGCCCGGCGGCTCCAAGGGTACCGGCACCGGGTTGGCGTTGACAAAGATGGCTGCGGGGCGGAAGTTCTCGTGGGCCGGCTCGATGATGATGATCTCGTCGCCGGGGTTGAGTACAGCCGTCTCCGCCACCACGATGCCCTCGGTCACGCCGCAGGTAACGGTGACGTGCCGGTCCGGGTCCACCGCCCAACCCAGGCGAGCGCTGTAGATCTGGGCCAGCTTCTCCCGCAGGGGTGGATAGCCCCAGGTGACGGTGTACTGGTTCAGCCCCTGCTGGATGGCCTGGATGGCTGCTTGCAGCACCGGCGCCGGCGGGTCGAAGTCCGGATAGCCCTGGCTCAGGTTGATGGCGCCGTGGGCCATGGCGTGGCGGGTCATTTCTCGGATGGTGGACTCGCCGAAGCGGGCGAGGCGGGTGGCTGGCTGCATGGCTTCTCCTTTTTTTCATGCCCTTCAATTTTATGCCCTTCAATGCGACGCGGCGAAGAATGGAAAAAGCCGCCGCATGGCCTCCGGCGTCAGCGGCGCGCCATATTCGCACGCCTCGAAGGCTTCGGCGTACTGCACCCGGCGTCCCTGGGCTTCGCCGTAGAGGGCCACCAGCTTCTCTCGATACAGGTCTGCAATCTGGCGGAAGCGCCCCTCCCGCCGGGCCTGGAGCCACTGCCGCCGCTCGGCCGGGGTGGCCGGCACTTCGTCCAGGTAGCCGCCGTTGTAGGGCAGCCACTCATACATCTGGGATTCGTGGCAGTGGAGCGCGTCGAACTTGGCCTGGATGACCTCGTCGATGGCCACGACCACATCCGCCTGGAAGGGATAGGGCTTCTGGAAGTGGTCCCAGGTATGCACGATGACGGGCATGGCGCGCAGGTGGGGCACGTGGGAGACCACGTTGGGCACCGTCACCATGTAGGAGGCGTCCTGGACCAGCTGGGAGGCGTAGCGGTGGTCCGGGTGATAGTCATTGGGGCGGTGGACCGCGATCAGGTCGGGCTGGAATTCCCGGATGATGGCGATCACCTGGTTGCGGTTTTCCAGGGTGGGCAGCAGGGCGCCGTCGTGGATGTCCAGGGTGATGTACTCCGCGCCCAGACAGCGACCCGCGGCGGCTGCCTCTTGGCGGCGGCGCCAGGCCAGGGGGGCACCGCCCATCTCGTGGTGGCCGGCGTCCCCATTGGTCAGGCTGACCATCTTCACCATGTGGCCCTGCCGGCTGTAGAGGGCTGCCAGCCCACCGGCGGCAAAGTCGGGATCGTCCGGATGGGCGCCGAAGATGAGCAACCGCAAGGATTGGTCCGTCATTGATTCCTCCTCCCGTGTGCTGGCGACAGATGGGCCGCTGCGAGCGGCGCCTACGACTACGACGGGGCACCTGTTTTCGTAGGGGCGGGCCTCCGTGCCCGCCCGCTGATGCCGGACCCCAGGTGGATGAAGGGGCGGCGACAGATGCGCCACTGCGAGCGGCGCCTACGACTACGACGGGGCACCTGTTTCCCGCTGTTGCCAAAGCCGGCGCTCAGAGAAGGCCGGCTGCCACCACGCGCGCAGCCGAGTCGCCGTCCAGGTAGAGCCGGGCGTGGTCCACCGTGCGCAGGATGGAGCCAGGCCGGCTTTCGTCCACCGGCTGGGCCAGACAGGCGTAGACCGCATCGGCCTTGCGGGCCTCGGGCACGATGGCCAGGACCTGCCTGGCGGCCAACAGCGCGGGGATGGTCAGGGTGATGGCGTGGGTGGGAACCTCCTCCAGGCTGGCGAAGTGGCCTTCTCCCACCTGCTGGCGGCGACTTACCAGATCCAGCCGCACCACCTTCACCCAGACCGGGTCGTTGAACTCCGCAAAGGGCGGATCGTTGAAGGCCAGGTGGCCGTTCTCGCCCCACCCCAGCGCCACCAGGTCCGCAGGGTGGCTGCGCAGCAGCGCGGCATAGTCGGCGCAGGCCTGTTCCACGCTGACGGTGGAGCCGGCCGCGCAGCTGGGAACCGGGTAGAACGCCGCCGGCCGGACATGGTCGAGGATGTGCTCCCGCAGGAAGCGGGGAAAGCTGGCCGGGTGGTTGGGGTCGATGCCCAGGTACTCGTCCATGTGAAAGACGCGGACCTTGTTCCACTCGATGCCGTCCAGCTCCCGCAGGGCATGAAGGAAGGTGAGCTGGGAATTGCCGGTGGCCAGGATCAGGTTGGCCTGGCCCCGTTCGGCGATGGCCTGGCGCAGAATGGCCCGGGCATCCCATGCGGCCGCGCGTCCCAGCTCCCGGTTGCTGGCGTAAACGGCCACCGGGAGCCGCCCCACCTGGCCTGTTCGTTGAGGTTGTACCGGGTTCATGGTCTCTTCTCAATTCTGTGAAATTTGTATTCTGTGAAATCCGTGTCATCTGTGGCCCTCGCCGAGCCGTCGCCCGCCTGGGCCGTCTCGCCGGGGCCGTGCACCCAGCGGCCCCGGACCAGGGTGCCCCAGGCGCTGAAGTCGGGGTTGAAGATGGCCACGTCGGCGTCCTTGCCCGGCGCCAGGCTGCCCTTCCGATCCGCCAGGCCGATGACCCGGGCTGGCGTCAGGCTGGCCATGCGCACCGCTTCTGCCAGGGGAATCCCCACCACATCGGTCAGGATGGGGAGCATCTGGTTGAGCAGGGTGGTGCTGCCGGCGAAGGCGGTGCGGTCCAGCAGCATGCCCACGCCGTCGTGGACTTCGTACTCCATGCCGCCCATGCGGAAGCGGGCACCTTCGGGCAGCCCGGCGCCGCTGGTGGCGTCGGAAATGGCGCAGAGGCGATCGGGCCCGATGCATTTGTAGGCCAGCTTCATTAAGGTGGGCGGCAGATGGCGGTTGTCGCTGATCATCTCTGCACTGAGGTTTTCATAGGTGAGGGTGACCTCCAGCAGACCGGGCTTTCGCCAGGGGCCCTCCCGCACGGTGGTGGACTGGGCGCTCCAGATGTGGATGGTGTGGCGCAGGCCGGCCTCCAGCGCGGGCAGGAGATCCTCTTCCCGGGCCGCACTGTGGCCAGCCGCGGGCACGATCCCCAGCGCCACCAATCGCCGGGTCAGCGCAACGGCGCCGGGCAACTCGGGCGCGTAGCTCATGATCCGGATTACGTCGTGGTGGGCCAGCAGGGCCTCAGGGCTGCCGTCGTCCGGCGTGCGCAGGTGGGCCGGGTCCTGGGCGCCTGCCTGGGCTGGGGCGAAGTACGGCCCCTCCACGTGGACCCCCAGGATCTGCGTCCCCCGCCGTGGATTTTGCATCCAGGAGCGGGCCTGCTCCAGACAGGCCACCAGCTCCGCAATCGGCGCGGTGGCCGTGGTGGCCAGCAGGCCGGTCACGCCCCGCCGGGCGTTTTCGCCGGTGATGGTGGCGAAGGCCTGGGCTGTCGACTCGTTGAAGGTGTGTCCCAGCGCGCCGTGGATGTGGATGTCCATGAGCCCGGGGGCGATCAGGCGCGCACCCACGTCCAGGCGCGGAAGGTCCGCCCCCAACTGGTCGGGCGTGGCGATGCCTGCGATGCGTTCGCCGTCGATCACCAGTGCCCGACCCTGGACGATGGCGTCGGGCAGGGCAAGTTGTCCGTTGACCAGGGCAAAGCGTCCGGCAGGGTATTGACTGGTATCCATGGCGCTATCCAGCTTCCGTGGTGGGACCAAAGTGTATGGGGGACATATCCGCAAAATTGGGTGCACGTAAGAGTTGTCATCAGGCGGCAGAGCGGTGATAAGAGCGTTTTGGGGGAGGGATGAGAGCAGC
>FWPU01011800.1_pt1 | contig 11989 bp, 7 predicted proteins | sample 2228361 | NCBI WGS metagenome assembly FWPU01 (sample SAMEA103939777, study PRJEB20133) | metagenome | reverse complement strand
TTTTGAGGTCGCCCAGTGTGGTTATGTTTTCAAGGCTGAGCCGATTGACGTTCGTGTCCCTGACAAGCGCGCAGCGGTGGGTTTCGTAGCCGTACATCGTGGTGTACTCGACCAGATAGGGGAACTCGCCCTGGGGGGCCGCGGGCTCCAGCTCGTCGAGGTGCCACCGGCCCACGGTGGCAAGATTGTTGTCGTTGCATATATACTCCAGGAAGGTCCATGTGTTCCTTGTCATCAGAACGCGCACTGTAACCGGCCGGGGCAACTCGTAATATACATAGGCCCCGAGCCCGGAGAACACACTCACCGTCCAGTAGTACAATGTTGTGGCGGGCTGGTCGGGAACGGTCAGGAGCTCCAGCTCCTCGGAGCGCCAGTCGAGACCTGGGGCTATCGATATTCCCTGACCGACAGTGCGGTTGGCAATAATCGTTCCGTCCTGTCTCCAGAACCTCAGCACCACAGAGACCGGGGTTATGAACTCCCAGGGCCGCCCCATCGGCAGGCGGAGACTCAGGTTGACGACCAGCCTCTCTCCGGGCAGAAGATGGCTGCCGCTGGAGCGGTAGAGGAGCTCGCTCGTCCACCCAACCGAGTAGGGAGCCACGGTGAAAGTAAAGTTAGCCCGTGCAGTGTCGGAGCCATGGGTTGCGGTCACGTATATTGTCACCGGGCCGGCCCACAGAGAGCCGCTGGAGTTGGAGGCGGTGTATTGAATAACGGCGCGGCCGGACGCGTCTGTGGGGGTGGAGGAGGAGGACCTCCAGCCCTGCGACGCTAGCCAATTCACCGTCGCCCCCGCCACCGGCTGGCCGCCCTTGAGCACGGTAGCCGTCAGGTTGCAGCTCCCCCAGCATGGAATGGGGTCATTGTCGGTCGAGACCGAGACGGTCATGTTCTGTATCTCCGAAACCACCCGGACGGTCTTGGAGCCAAGAATCGGTGCCCCAACCTCGGGCTGGACCTGGACGCTCAGCACCACATCGCCCGTCTCGGACACCGGGGGACGGTAGTCGAACCACCCCAGCCCGGCCCCGTCGGTCACCCTCTGCTGGTCCACGACCTCCCCCAGCGCCGGCGCCTCCACGAATATCGAGGCCCCGGCGACGGGCGAGGAGCCGTTTATGGCGCGGACTATGTAGCGCACCTGAGAGCCACCTGCCGCAATCTCATTGGGACCGTCGATGCCAACGCGCGCTATCGTCCTCACCCATACCGTGGCGAATCCCGTGGTGTAGGGAGGGATGTCGTACACCGCGGTGGCGTTTATCCGAACCGACCTCGCCTCCGGAATATCGCGGGGGGCGGTGTAGACGAAGTTCGCCACGCCCTGGGAGCCGGTCTGGGCCGAATCATGGTCGAACGTCCCCAGCTCGGCCTCCACATTGACCGTCGCGCCCACCACTTTGACCCCGCTCTCGTTGTAGACCGTGACATAGACGACAGTGGAGGCTCCTTCGTCGAGGGTTGAGCTCCCAACATCGACCTTGACCCGCGGCCCGAGGTAGACCCCATATGTGGTGGGAGCCAGCGATGGCAAAAGAACCAGCAGAGCGAGCAGCAAATGGACGCGCCTACCAGCGCTCATTTTCCTCATCCCCCCTCTCTCCCCATCCAATCCGGATTGGTCCCCCATTTCTCCGTTGGGGTATAAAGGTATTGCGCCTCTGCGGGTCCTCCCTCGCCCACAGAGAATTCCTTCGGATCCATCCGCTCACCCACGGCTCCGCCGATTGGGTTGCGGCGGCGCGCGCTCCAAAGCTTAATCGTAGAGCAAGCGATGCGGGGGCGATGCAGGGGCATGCATGAGGCCGCACATCAGAATGGTCGCGACGCTCTCTTCGCTCGTCTTCATCGTGATGATGGGCTACACAATCATCTCTCCGGTGCTGCCCCTATACGCGCTGGAGTTCGGCGCGAGCGTGAGCGCGGTCAGCTTTCTGATATCCGCGTTCGCTATATCGAGGCTCTCTCTCGACCTGCCTGCGGGCCTCCTGGGCTCGAGGCACCACCCGAAGTCCCTGATGCTCGCCGGCCTGGCCGCGATAAGCGCCTCCTCTGTCCTCTGTGCCCTCGCCCCGAGCTACTGGGTCCTCCTCGCGGGCAGGGTCGTCGAGGGCGCGGGTTCGGCGTTCTACACAACGATGTCAACCACTCTGCTCGCGATGACGGCGCCTGAGGAGAGTCGGGGGAGGCACATGAGCGTCTTCACGGCCATGCTCCTGCTCGGTGGAATCATGGGACCAGGGGTTGGGGGGCTGACCGCGGCCGCGCTCGGCCTCAGGGCCCCGTTCCTTCTCTACGCCCTCCTCACCGCCCTAGGCTTCCTACTAGTCCTCCTCACCGTCGAGAGGGCGGAGGTGCCGAGGGCGAGGGAGGAGCTGGTCCTCGCTGATATAAAAGAGGTCCTCAGGGACCGCTCCGTCCTTTTGGTCAATTTGGCGACCTTCTCTCTGTTCTTCACTCGCGCGGGCGTCACGGCCACCCTCGTGCCTTTATTCGCCTATAAGAACCTCGGGATGGGCGAGGCGGCGCTGGGCGGTGTTCTCACCCTGACGTCGCTGGCCACTTTCACCACAATGACCCCATCGGGCACCTACACGGACAGGCACGGCCGGAGGCGCTCGATGGTCGCTTGCCTCATCCTGACGGGCTTCCTGAGCGCGGCGATACCCCTGACGGACGGTGGCGCCTCATTCACACTCGTCATGCTGGGCTACGGCCTCACGCTGGGCCTCTCCGGCCCAATGGCCGCGTGGATAGCGGACCTCGTGCCCCGCGACAGGCTCCCTGCGGCGATGGGCTTCTTCAGAAGCTTCAACGACGCTGGCTTCGTTGCGGGGCCTCTGGTGCTCGGCTCAGTCGCGGAGGCCTCGGGTGGCGGGACCATAGGTCCCCTGCCATTCGTCATCGCCGCGGCCTATCTCGCGACCGTGGCCGCGCTCCTCACACGGGCTCGAGACCCGGTGCGCGAGGGCCTCTCGCCCGCCCGGGTCGATGTCGTCCACCACTCGCTCCACCGCTGAGCAACTGTGCTCACTCACCACAAAAGGTTTAACAACCCACATCTCGTTCCCGTTGCAGAGAGCGCGGTTGAGGGGTGTGTGGTTTGAGCCTGGCGGATGTGACTTCACGAGGCCCCAAAAGGGCTTTTTTGCTTGCGAACGAGGCGATGGTGAGGGGCGCTCTGGAGGCCGATGTGAAGCTCTACGCCGGCTACCCAGGCTCGCCGACGAGCGAGATTCTGGACACATTCGCGGCCATTGCCAAAGAAGTGGACATGGTCGCTGAGATCTCATCCAACGAGAAGGTCGCTCTGGAGACCGCGGCGGGCGCGGCGATGGCGGGGCTGCGCTCGATGACCTCGATGAAGAGCGTGGGGATGAACGTCGCCTCAGACTCCTTTTTCTCCCTCTCCTACACAGGCGTCTCCGGCGGCATGGTCATAGTGATGGCCGACGACCCCCACGCCCACTCCTCCCAGTCGGAGCAGGACGGTCGGTTCTTCGCCCCCGCCGCCTATGTCCCGATGCTCGAGCCCTCGGACCCTCAGGAGGCGATGGAGATGGTCAGGGAGGGCTTCGCCATATCCGAGAGGTTCGGCGCGCCCGTGCTCGTCAGGACAGTGACGAGGGTCAACCACCAGAGCGGCATCGTCGAGTTGGGCGGGCTCAAACGGACGCCGTTCAAGAGGGTCAGCTGGCCCCACGAGCCCACCAGATTCATAACGGTCGCGGACAGGGCGCGCGAGTTCAAGCAGCGAATGCTCAGGAGAACGGAGGAGGTGAGGAGGGAGTTCGAGGCGTCGGGCTTCAACAGCATCTGGGTCGGGATGATGAGGGGGGGGCCCCAGGACGCTCGCGAAAAGGGTGGAGATGCTGCGCTCGAGCCCCGTGGGACCGGCGCGCTCGCGTCGAGCGCCGGCTTCAACTACATCGCCGAGGCCTGCCGAATTCTGGGCGTCTCCATTCCAAGCCTAAAGCTCGGGACCACAGTCCCCCTCCCGACCAGGCTCCTCTCGGACTTCATCCGCCCCCTGAGGAGGTTGGTGGTCGTTGAGGAGCTCGCCCCCTACCTGGAGCAGAGCGTTCGGGCCCTGGCCAAGGACGCAAACCCCGCGCTCGAGATAGTGGGCAAGGCGAGCGGGCACCTCTCAGAGGCTATGGAGCTGAGCCCGACCATAGTCGCGTCCGCTCTCGCGAGGGCTCTGGGTCTGAAAACGCCCGTGGACTACGAAGCCGTCCTCGCCAGAGCGGAGAGGCTGAAGGATGGCTTGCCCCAGAGGCCCCCGACATTCTGCCCCGGCTGCCCGCACAGGGGGACGCTCTACGCGCTTCGGAGGGCGCTGAAGGGCGTCAAACATGTCCAGCCCACTGACATCGGGTGCTACTCCATGGCCCCTTTGGCCCCGATGTTCTACGGGGACACGCTGCTCAGCATGGGGGCCTCGCTGGGCGTCGCTGAGGGCCTCCAGCACTGCGTCGAGGAGCCCGTGGTGGCGATGATAGGCGACTCGACGTTCCTGCACGCGGGCCTGCCCGGCCTCGTCAACGCGGTCCACCAGAGGGCGAGGCTCAAGCTCATCATCCTCGACAACTCGGTCACGGCGATGACGGGTCAGCAGCACAACCCCGCAAGCCCCCATGAGGACGGGGAGGAGAGGGAGCAGAGGATAGACCTCGAGGCCCTCCTCAGGGGCCTCGGCGTCGGGGACATCACCGTGATAGACCCATATGACATCAAAAACACGCCCGCTCAAATCAAGGAGGCGCTCGGGAGGCCTGGGCTGGGTGTGGTCATATCCCGCAGGGAGTGCGCGCTCTACGGCGACAGGAGCAAGAGGCGCAGGGGCGTCCCAATCGCACCGAACGCTGTGGAAAAGAGCGTCTGCAAGAGAATCTACGCTTGCGTCAGGGACTTTCACTGCCCCGCAATATCACTGGATGAGGAGGGTCAGGCGTCCATATCCCGCGAGCTCTGCGACGGATGCATGATGTGCGCGAGGATATGCCCCGTCACAGCAATCAAACCGGCGCGCGTAGCGAGCGGCGAGGCACAGGGCGAGGGCGGAGATGAGGCAGAGTCGAGCTCAAATGGGGGAGGGCAGAGGGGGGGTGATCATTGATGGCAGATGATGGCCCAAAGGCCACCATGGGAGACCCTCAAGAGGCTCGGGCCGGCGCGCCGGGCGCCCAGAGCGGCGAGTTCAGTCTAATGATGGCCGGCGTGGGCGGCCAGGGGCTCGTGCTTCTGTCGAGCGTCATAGGGGCAGCGGGAGTCATCGCTAACTCAAGGGTCGTCACGGGCGAGCAGCACGGCCTCTCGCAGAGGTCGGGCTCAATTCAGGTCCATCTCAGAATCGGTCAGAGCGTTCGCTCACCCCTGATTCCAGTCGGGGGCGCGGACGCCCTCCTCTCGCTCGAGGCGCTCGAGGCCCTAAGGTACATAGAGTACCTGAGGGATGGGGGCGTGGCCATCCTGAACTCTCGCGTCATGCACCCGGTCACAGAGACCGGGGAGCTCGTCAAAGACAGAAAGAGGCCGCAGAGGTACATGGGCCTGGGCGACATCGTCAAGCGCGTTGAGGCTGTGACGCCCCACGTTCTGACCATGGACGCGCTCGAGCTCGCCAGAGCCGCTGGAAACCCCCTGACCGAGAACGTCGTGCTTCTCGGGGGCGTCAGCGCGCTCGAGGCCTTCCCCATACCACCGGGAGCGCTGCGCGAGGCCGTGGCCAGAGTGGTACCGAAAAGAGCGCTCGAGGCCAATTTGAGGGCCTTCGAGCTGGGGGCTAGGGCGGCGAGGGAGCGATTCTGCAGATTTTTGGCGTGCAGGGAGATGTGATAATGGTGTGAATGCCCCATCCCGCCCCCCTCCCGCGATTTATTTTCTGCACAGCTCTTTGGAACGGTCGTGGGAATTGACTTCGATTGAACATTGGTCTCGAACAAATGGCTCCGATTGAGCGCGAGACAGCAGCACCGCCCCCTGTCAAGACATGACGTGTCGTGTCATCCCAAATCGCGGCGAATCGGCCCCGCCCGAGAGCGCCCTATGCGGCGGACCCGCCGGTCACCCCCGCTCCCCCGGAGCGTAATTAAGGAATTGTTATATGATGACAATAGAAATGGGCTCTTTTCTTAAAAACCAGCCACGATTCACAATAAAACAAGATTTATATAGTCGCAAGAGAATCACCATACCCGATGGACGTAACAGACTTCCATGAAATGCAGAGGCATTTCGGGGGCAAGTTCGTGGCCCTCCTGAACGACGAGAAGGTCGTGGCATCGGGCAAAACCTTCAACGAGACGCTCCACAAGCTCCAGGAGATGAAGCTCGTCAACAAGGCCGGCCTCTCGATTCGATTCATAAAGCCGGTCTCGAACAAGAGCCCGTTCGACTGAGTGGGTGGCTCTTCTCAGCCGGGATGCGTCGCCCCTTCAGAATGACCTCCGACCCTCCACACCAATTGTATTAAATATCATCACTATAATGGTTGGTGCGTGATGGAATCGCTCCCGGCGGCCGTCGCTGTTGGGCTCCTGCTCCTCGCCCCTGCATCGCTCCCGGCGCCTCCGCCTCTCCCTCCGGCCCCTTCTCTTGTTGTCGTCGAGCTGCTCCCTCCCCTCCCGCCGGACGCGGCTGGGGTGATTCGGGCGTGCGGCGCGGAGCCCGTCGTCTTTCTGCCGCCCTCCTCTTTTATCGTCCTGATGGGCGAGGGCGCCTCGGGCCTCGCCCGCCACCTCCCTCTAGCCTCCGCCCGACCCCTTCAGCCAATGGAGAAGCTCTCGGCGGCCCTCCTTGAGTCCTGGTGCGGCGGGACCACTCGCGTCAAAGTGCTTTTCGCGGGAGAGGTGTCGACGCTGGAGCCGCGGGCTCGCCTCCTCGGCCTCGAGCCCCTCCACTGGAGCCCCGGGGGCTTCGTCGCCCTGGCCTCTCCGGCGCAGGTTCGGAGCCTTGCGGGGCTCGGGCAGGTGCTCTGGATAGAGCCCGCCCTCTCGCCGGTGCCCCTCAACGACCACGCCGCCCGCGTCCTCGGCGCAAGGCAGGCCCAGGACGGCCCCCACGAGCAGAGCGGGCTCTCCCTCTGGAGCTACAACGGCGGGTCTTTCGAAGGGGTGACGGGAGCCGGTGTGAACGTCTCAATCGCCGACAGTGGGATAGACGGCACCCATCCGGCGTTCGATGGGAGGAAGGTCGCGTACAAAGACTACGCCGGATACCCCCTGTGGACCGACGAGCACTCGAGCGCGGGCCATGGCACGATGTGCGCGGGAATCGTCGCGGGCAGCGGGGCGTGGCGCTCCTCTGACCCGAGCGGGCAGCCAGGCAAGTACGCGGGCATCGCCCCAGGCGCGGGCCTCGTGGGGCAGGCGATATATGACTCTTACTCCTCAGTGCACCAGCGGTGCAGGGACGCACTCCTCCTCGGCGCGAGCGTCCAGAGCAACAGCTGGGGCTACACAGCGTATTATGGAGATTACATCAGCGACTGCGCGGAGTACGACCGCCTCGTCAGGGACTCCGACCCGAACACGCCTGGGGACCAGCCCCTCGTCGTCGTCTTCTCCGCTGGCAATCACGGCCCCACGAGCATCACAGTGAGCCCGCCCGCGACCTCAAAGAACGTGATCTCCGTGGGCGCCACCGGCAACGACAGAAGCGGCTCCTATGGATACGTCTCCTCGAATGGAATCGTCTCCTTCAGCAGCCGCGGCCCCTGCGGCGACGGAAGAATCAAGCCCGACGTCGTCGCGCCCGGCATCGACACCTACACGACGAGCGCTACAAATAACCAGTACAAGAACTATTTAGGCTCCGTTCCCGACGATCCGGACGCCTCATCGTACTTCGTCGGCGGAGGGACGAGCGCCTCCTGTCCATACGTGGCCGGGGCTTGCGCTCTCGTGATATCCTACTGGAGGAGCGAGAGGGGGTCGGACCCAAGCCCGGCCCTCGTCAAGGCGCTGCTCATCAATGGAGCCACTCCACTGCCCGGCTATGCATACCCCGGGAGCGACCAGGGCTGGGGGAGAATAAACGTGACCAGATCCCTCGTCCCATCCGCGGGGAGGAGCATCATCACGGAGGACCAGAGCGTGGGTCTCGGGCAGGGAGAGAGCGCGTCCAAGCTGATCAGAGTGTCGGGCCTGGGCGAGCTCAAGGCAACGGCAACGGCGAGCCCCTCAAGCTCACCCGCGCGGTCACCGAGCCCCCGGCCGCACTTCTCGCGTCGGTGGCCACGGTGAACGACCTCGACCTCGAGCTCACTGACCCGGACGGGAATCTTTACTATGGAAACAATTTCGCCAACGGCCAGTCGGTCCCCGGCGGGTCCCCGGACGAGAGGAACAACGTCGAGGGCCTCCTCCTGAGCTCTCCGAGGCCTGGGAGGTGGTGGGTCAACGTCAGCGCGCGGAGCGCCCCGATGGGCCCTCAGGACTACGCTCTCGTTCTGTCGGGACCAATAGTGGAGATAACCGCGGACCCCTCCGCCGAGAGCGCCTCTATAGCGCCCCAGCCGCTGCTCGAGGGCGAGCTCGCCTCTCTGGACTTCGTGGTCCGCAACAAAGGCCGCGGCCCCGCATCCGGGTTCCCATATGTCGTAACCGTCGATGGCTATGCGCTCGAGAGCGGCCTCCTCCCCCACCTCCCTGCCGGCGAGAGCGCCACGGTCCACTCCTCATGGATGGCCGTGAGGGGAGAGCACACCATCGCTCTCGAGATAGACCCGGAGGGGCTATTTGACGAGCTCGTCGAGGGCAACAACCGGGTCGAGGAGCGCGCGACGGTGCTCCACTACGGCGTCAGGGCCTCCCTGACCCCCGATGAGACCCTCGTCGACCCGGGCGGGGCTTGTGAGCTCCTCGGCGAGGTGGAGAACACGGGGACGGCCGTGGATACGGTCCTGATTGAGTTCACAGCATCCGCACCGGGCTGGAGCGCTCAAGCCCAGCCCTCCTCGGTAGGTCTCGCGCCCGGAGAGAGCGCTCAGGTGGCGCTCAGAGCCCTTTGCCCCCCGGAGGCGCTCGCGGGCGAGGCTGCGAGGCTGACTCTCAGGGCGGTCTCGTCAGGGAACTCGAGCTACGTCGCCGAGGCCGTTGGGAGGGCCGTGACGCGCCAGATATTCGGCATCGGCCTCCCCCCATCGCCCGCTCCCGAGAGAATCCACCCATGGGAGGTCGCGGGCTTCAACCTGACGCTGACAAACAGCGGGAATGGGCTGGACGTTGTCAACCTCGGGATCGCCGGGCAGAGACCGGGCTGGACGGTGACCCAGAGCGCACAGACCATCTCGATCCCGGCCCGGAGCGAGGCCACGCTCGAGGTCAGCGTCGCGCCGGAGCCGATGAGCCTGGCCGGCAACTCCTCCACCATCACTGTGACCGCTGCTAGCTCCGGCGGCGTCTCAGCGAGCTGCGAGCTCACCGTCGTCGTCGAGCAGTTCTACAACCTGAGCCTGGAGCTCGTCCCCCTCAACCAGTCCGTGCCGCCCGGGGGGAGTGCCCTGGCGCTCTGCTTCGTCTCCAACAATGGAAACGGCCTGGACCGCGCCGGACTGGAGCTCGGCCTGCCTCCGGGCTGGTCTGCGCCGATAGAATCAGTGCTGCGCCTCGAGGGGTACGAGCACAGCCGCCGAGACCTGGAGATTCGAGTCCCGCCCGGAGAGCTCGCGGGAGACTATAGGGTCTCGCTCACCGTGCGCTCTGAGGGCGGCCAGGTACTCACGGAGGCTTTTCCCGTCCACGTCGAGCAGGTCTACGCCGTGGCCTCAAGGGCCTCCCCGATGAGAGAGCCGCTCTTTCCGGGCGATGTGGCCTCTTTCTACATATCAGTGACCAATCTAGGCAACGGACGGGACTCATTCGATGTTCTCCCCCTGGGCCTTCCGGAGTTCCTTAGCATAAGGAGACTCACTGGCCCTGTGCCGCTCGGACCGGGGGAGACCGCGGCGGTCGAGGCCCGGATATCGCCCTTGGAGGCCTCGCCGCCCGGAGAGCTCGTGCTGAGCTTCCGCGCGAGCTCCCGCGGGAGCCCGCTGACTCAGAACACCACTACCGTCACGCTCTCGCTCCTGGCGACCCCGGCGCAGCCACCGCCGGTCTCACCCGGCGGGATCTACTCGGGGCCGGCGACAGTGGGCGGCGGTGACCTCTGCCTTCCAGCCCTGGTGGTCGCGGTCGCCCTGACCGCTGCATATGCGACTATGCCGCGGCGGTCGAGGCTCGGCCTCACCCCGCCCCCGCCCTCTAATCTTAAGTACTGAGATAGTTATTTGGCGGCTGAGGGTGGGGGCTTGGAAGTCTACCTAAACGAGCTCAGGCTCGAGGGCTTCACCGTCGAGATGAGGAAGGACTACCGCATCGGCCGCAGAATCGAGCAGGGCGCGGACGGGGACGACATCATACTGGAGGGCAGAAAGTCAACGGAGTTCGCGCTCTCGGGAAGGGTGTCCCTCGCGCAGCTGAAGCAGCTCGAGAGGGAGCTCGCGCGCGGCGAGCCGACCTTCCGCTCGGAGCTCGGGGAGTACAAGGTCGCCGTGAAGTCCCTCCACTACCGAAGCGACACGTCCGAGGTGGCGATGGAGCGGATCGGGGGCGTTGCCACCGAGGGGGAGGGGGGGGAGGGGAGGGCGGGGGAGGCGTCGCGGTGATTGGACGGCGCGGCGGCGTCTGTCCGGCGGCGGACGGCTCCCCGACCTAAAGGGGTCGAATCAGACTACTGGGCTCAGCCTCATGTGGGGCATGCCCCTATCCTCGTCTGGCGTGATGACAAAGACGTTGGTCCTCGGGTTGACGCCGAAGACGCAGACAGAGTCGTGTATGTCGACTATTCTGAGGTGGGTGTCGGCCATGTTCATGATCTCCTGAGTCAGCTTCAGGCCGGGCTTGAGGATGCCCACACCGACGTCGCTTGAGATCTTGATTCTGCCGACCGTGTTGAAGAGGTCGCGAATGGCGATGTCGTTTCCCCGCAGGTACTCCAGCGTGTCGAAGGCGGCGAAGTCCATGATCGGTTTGTTCTCGGGGCCCCTCAGGCTCTGGAGGACCGTTCTCCAGTTTCGCAGAGCCTCCTCTTTGTTCCTTGTACCTAGGGCCATTATATAGGGCTTCTTCGTATCTTGAATAAAGTAGTCCGCGATCTGGACCCAGCGGTCGAAAAGGGAGCTGTCGACGAAGCGCGTCAAGTCGTCGCGAAGCGTGTCTGCCTGGTCGCCGCCCGGGAGAACGACGATAGCGCCCCTGCTGTGCCCGATGAAGTTGAGGAGGATCGGCCGGACGAGGGAGTAATACTCCTCGGTGGACACGTTCTCAGCCACTTCGATCACATTGTAGCTACCCCTCCTGAAGCCGCCCCCCAGTAGGTTGTCGAGGTCGGGGGTTCCCGTGCTGTAGTGTGTCGGTGTGTCCGGTATAGGCACCCACTTCCTCGGCTCACCCCGGGCGCTGAACGGCTCGAAGGCCCTGAACCTCCCGTTGCGAAGGCTGACGAGGCATCGGGGGCGCGATATCTCAGTCGCCCTGAGCTTATCGACCCGAATCTCCCTGACCCTCCTGCCATCAACCTCCATCATGTCCAGCGTCACCACGCCGTCCGCTAGATAGTCTATTGACGTCGATGTGCCTTTCTCGAGTATCACAAGCATGTTGACATTGGAGTGCTCCACGAGGTCCTTCTGCAGGGCGTGGACGAGCTCTTCGGGCTGAAGGCCGTAGCGGGTCGTCAGACCCTCCACGCTGTCTATCACGAAGAAGCTCTTTCTGGGCAGGCGCGTCTCCACCCTATCGTAGACGCGCACGATCTCTGGCAGGGTGTACTTATCCAGCAACTTGGAAAGGCATGTCCGGTCCACGGCCTCGGGGGCCTCGTCCCTCGGGCCCTGCAGAGAGCGCAGGAAATCCTTGGCCCCCTTTATCTTGACCTCTTTGTCTTTCTGAGCCCGGCTCTCATCGTCGTGGTATATCGTGGCCAGAAACTCACGGCT
>FWPU01011799.1_pt1 | contig 11990 bp, 12 predicted proteins | sample 2228361 | NCBI WGS metagenome assembly FWPU01 (sample SAMEA103939777, study PRJEB20133) | metagenome | reverse complement strand
AAAGTATGAGAGTAAGGGGGGATTGAGGAGAAGAATTAAAAATTAAAAAATAGTTTTTTAAAATGAAATTTCTAGTATAATTTAAAAAAAAGGAATCTTTATGTCTAAGAGTAAAATAGTAATTTCAGAAGAATCCAATATCAAGAAACCAAAAAAATCTCACAAAAAAATAATTATTATCTCCAGTGTTATAATCTTAGTTTTAGCTTTGGCTGGAGGGGGTGTTCTTATATATTTCAAGTATCCTCATCTTATTCCATTTTTCTCCCCGAAAGTCTCTGTAAGTGAAGATGAACGGATTATATCAGAAATTAATGAGAAATATAATTTAGCTAAAGAAAAAGTGAAAGAAAAATATTCCAATACAGAACCTAAATTAGTAATGGTGCAAGTGTTAAAAAATGCCAGTGAAGATGTAGCTTTTTCTTTGGGCGAGTTTGAAAATTTAAAAATTGGCTCAGAGGGCCATTATCTTTATGTCCTAAATGTATCTAAAACAAAAAATGTCCTTGTTTTTGTCAAAATTGATAGTAATGAAATCACAAAGATTGTAGAAGTAGTTCCCCGTTCAATTGGCAATGAGGTTTTCCTTGCAGAATTAGGGATAAGTTGGAGTAAAGCCTGGAGTATTTTGAACAAACATGGGGGAGAAACATTTAAAAACAAGAATGAGAATATTAGACAGTTTGGTCCTATTTTAGTGAATCATGAACAATATGGACTGGTATGGTATTTGGGATATATACAGGAGACAAAAAGTACATATAAAACACTTATATTCTATATTGATGCTAGAAGTGGGAAAATCAAAGCCCAGGAGAAATAAATTTCTAGTTATCCTTAAAAATAAAAACACCTATCAGTTTGGAATAGGATCTTTGATGGGTTTGGAGGAATCTAGTTAGTTTTTATAGAATTTATAGAAATTTTACTTTTTGGCTACCATAATGTAGTTTCTTTTGGTTTTTTTAGCTTGGAGGATATTGAATCCTGCCTGCTGAAGAAGTTTTGCTAAACTTCTTTGGGTAAAAAAATGGTAATAAAAATAAGCTACCACTTCTCCTTGCTTTATTTGAGGGAGATAAGCATCAAGCCAGTCAAGCTGGCTTTGACCCTTCAGTTTAGCTAAGATATTATCTCCCAGATATCTATAAAAGGGTCTTCGCCAGATATTTCTAGAGGTAATAATTAAGTATCCCTTATTTTTAAGTAAAGTATAGATTTTTTTCACCATTTCTCCTCTTAGTTCTTTGGAGGGTATATGATGTATTCCTGCAATCCAATAGATAATATCAAAGGGTCTCTTATTTTCAAAATTTAAATAATCTTTTACCTCAAATCTATAGCCCGGATATTGCAATTGGGCCAATTTAATGAGTTTTGGGGAGGCATCTATACCCCAATAGTCATCTTTTTCAAATTTTATCAGTCTTATGAGATCACCGCTTCCACAACCCAAATCTAATACTTTTTTGCCTTTTTGGTAATAATCCTTAATGATTTTTAAGTCTTTCCATATAGGAGAAAGCTTTCTGGTTCTGGCGAAAAGATAAGCAATTTTGTTATAATCAGAGATGGTCTTTTGGTAGACTTTATAAGCTATTTTTTTATCCATATGACTCCATTAAATGAAGAATTAATTAGAAAAGCTTTAACTTTAAATATTGCCTCCAAAGATGAATTTTTACAATTAAAAAGAGAATTAGCCAGGCAATATAAAAGGTCTTTGCCTTCTAATATAGCATTGTTTGGGACATATACCAAACTTATAGATCAAAACAAAATCAAACCCAACGCTGTTTTAGAGACCATCCTTCAAAAAAATAAAATTAGAAGTATTTCTGGAGTAACCATTATTACGTGTATAACTAAAGATTATCCTTGTCCGGGGAGTTGCCTTTATTGTCCCAAAGAAGCAAATATTCCCCAAAGCTATCTTTCAGATGAGCCAGCTATAATGAGGGCGGTAATGGTTAATTTTGACCCCTTTAGTCAGGTGAAAACCCGTCTTGAGGCCTTAAGATTACAAAATCATCCCCGAGATAAAATTGAGTTAATTATTTTAGGAGGCACCTTCTCCGCCCTTCCTAAAAGATATCGAGAAAACTTTGTTAAAAGATGCCTTGATGCTCTAAATGGGAGAGTAGCTAAAGATCTTAGGTCTGCTAAAAAAATGAATGAAAAAGCTAGACATAGGTGTATAGGTTTAACTATAGAAACTCGACCTGATTTTATAAATAAAAAAGAGATTGAGTATTTAAGGTATTTGGGAGTGACTCGGGTTGAGTTGGGAGTCCAGAGTACTTTTGATAATATCCTACAACTTAATAAGAGGGGTCATAAAGTGGCTGATACCATCCAAGCTACTAAACTCTTAAAGGATGCCGGAATGAAAGTTGGTTATCACATTATGCCTGGTCTTTATGGATCAAATCCCCAAAAAGATTTAGAAATTTTTAAAACCATATTTGATGATCAAAGATTCAGGCCAGATTATTTGAAAATCTATCCTTGTGTGGTTGTAAAGGAAGCTCCCCTTTATAGATTATGGCAAAGGGGCAAATATATTCCCTATAATGACAAAGAGCTTATTAGTTTGCTTATAAAAATCAAAAGACTTGTTCCTTTTTATGTTAGAATTCATAGACTAATTCGGGATATACCCTCCTCAGATATCGTAGCTGGCAATAAAATAACAAATTTGAGGCAGATTTTGAAAGAGAGAAAAGTAAGATGTAGATGTATTAGATGTCGGGAAATTAAAGATAAATTAATTAAAGAAAAGCCAGTAATGTTCCGGTGGGATTATCAAGCTTCTGGGGGGAGGGAAGTTTTTTTAAGTTTTGAGACCAAGGAAAGAAGATATCTATTAGCTCTTTTAAGATTGCGAATTCCCGCACCCGGAGATACTTTTTTGCCTTCTCTTAGGAAGGCGGGAATTATCAGGGAAGTCCATACTTATGGGCCACAGGTTGCAATAGGAGAGAGAAAAAATGATGCCTCACAACACAAAAATTTAGGTAAGAAATTAATCAAAGAGGCAGAAAAAATTATCAAAGAGGAGTTTAAACTGCCTAAAATAGCTGTGACTTCTGGCATAGGGGCGCGAGATTATTACAGAAAATTAGGATATGAGCTGGAAAATGAATATATGAGCAAAAGGCTTTAAAAAATTTAAAAAACTCTTATTGAAAATAATAAAAATTAAAGCAGGCTTTATTTGGTTGGAGATTTCAATATTAATATCAGCCTGCTTTTTGTTTGTAGTCCTTGATAAAGTTATAAGTTTGAAGTAAAATAGAATTTGTGTAGCTTTGGGAAGATTTAAGAAAGGAGATCCATGGTTGAAAAGAAAGAAAGAAAGAAATTGAGACCTTCAAGAGGATTCAGAAAATTTATAAGAAAACAAAAAACTCTAAACAGAAGAAATTATTTTGGAGATGAGAGAGAACAAAAATTAGCCGAACTTAAAAAATCTCTCACCCAAAATTTACAATTAAAAATAAAGAACCAAAAAGATAATAGAATAAAGAAAGTAGAGTAGATTTTTTTTACTTATAAAAATGCCCCAGAAGTTTAAATTGCTTTGCAACAAACTAACTGGGGCTTTTTTAAATTAATTTTCAATATTCAATATCTTTAATATCCTTGATACCTTTATACTTGCGATGCTGATAGAACTGATACAATCTCAATCCCCCCACTGCTACAGCGATTAATACAAGTAATATATTCAAAAGCAATTTCCAAGGAAAATTGACTATATTGACATTGACTTTTTGACTAGCTCTATTGCCAGCTATATCCTGGGCAGTAACTTCAATTTCCAACTTTCCCCTTTTATTTTTTCTAGTATCCCAATGCCACCTGTAAGGTGGCTTTAGCTTAGTATCAATTAACTTTCCATTTACTCTTATTTCCACTTTGTCTATCTGAGTATTATCTTTTATGTCGGCTTCAATTTCCATTTTTCCTTTGATCTCCTGATCTTCTCTGGGTTTCATTATTCTTATTTCTGGGGGAGTAATATCCAAGACAGTGATTTTGATGCTATCGGTGTCAGAATTTCCCACCTCATCTTTGACAGTTAATTTCAAGGTATATTGCCCTGGATCCTTATAGATATGAATAATCACAGGAGCAAAGGTAGCTGTAGTTTCACCGTCACCAAAATCCCAGAAGAAGCTTTTTTGATGAGCTTCTGGTGGAATATAATTATAAGATTCGGAACCATCAAAAAGAATTCTTCTATCTTCCTTAACAGTTCTGTCTAATCCCGCTTGAGCCTGGGGTTTTTCATTGTCGACAATGATAGCAGTAGTTTCTTCTCCTGAAACGTAGTTGCTGTCTATTGCTAAAGCGCTAATTGTATGGAAGCCCTCATTAAGGTGGTTTGTTTCCAGTTTATATTCAAGCACGCCCCTACTCTGTCCTAATTGTTCTTCACCAAGAGATTTAACCAATTCTCCATCAATATAAAGCCCGAAATCAACTATTCCGTCGGTATCTTCTGCAGTAGCTTTTATGTCTATTGTTTTACTAACAGCTTTTTGTTTATCAAGACCAGAAAGGGTAACTTGGGGTGGGGTTTGGCTAACTTTTATGGTGGCAATTTTTACTTCTTCGCCAGATTGAGGCACCTCTACAGCTTTTACTTTTAATTTCCATTTTCCTGGAATGGGATTGTCAATAATGTAATATTCTGAAGTATCGGTCTTAGAATGGACGAGGTTAAATATCTTAGTTTTTGAATCAATAATCTTTCCTTCGGGATCAATCAAGGTGAGTGAGAATTCGCTCCCGGGCCAGGTGATAGCTACCTCATATTTGATTTCAGATGAGGTGATTTCAAATTCTTGAGTATAAGTCTCTCCTTCCTTTAGAACCACCCGATCTTTTTTTAGAGGTACCTCTTCGCCTATGATGATAGGTTTTTCTCTTTCTTTTTCCAGATCTGCTTTCAATTTTTCAAGTTGTGCCGCCGAGGAATAATATATACCCCCTGTTGTTTTGGCAATCTTCTTAAGAAGATCGGGATTTGGCTTTTTAATTTCAAAATCCATAGAGGGTAGGGGCTGAGCTTGAAAGTCTGGTTTAGAGAGAAGTAAGGTATAAATCTTAACTCCCAGAGATTTATATTCTTGGAGAACCTTATCATCAAATAAGGGGTCAATTCCATCAGTGACTAGAATGGCTACTTTATGATTTAATGTTTTGTCTTCTTTGAAGTACTCTAAAGCTAGATTCAAGGCTTTGGTTATGTTGGTGCCAGGAGTGAAAGGATAGAGAGCAGGTACTGCCAAAGTGTTTTCAATTTCTCTTTTGTCTTTAGTGGGAGGGACCCTGACTATGGCATCACCATCAAAGTTAATTATCCCCAAAGAATCCTCTGGCTTTAGTCCATCAATAAGGCTCTCTGTCAGTTTATAGCGTTTTTCATAATAAGGATCATGGAAACTTGCACTATCACTTTCATCTACAATAAGCATCATGCTTAAGGTCTTTTCTAATTTTTTCTTGACTTTAATGAAGATAGGGTTAGTGTAGGCTACTTTTCCTTTTGAGGTTTCAGCTTCGAGATAGAGGAAAGTATCTTCTTGGGGAGTATATTTTTCCTGCCTTTCTCCTTGCAAACTGTCAGGATTGAGAGTAATTACTGGTTCATTTTTCCAGATACCTTTTTTGTCATAAATTCTGATTTCCTTAATCTGGCCACAACCTTCATTGCTTGACCAGAAGATATTTACTGGCACCTCTTTGCCTTGGGCTAATTCTACCTCTTCGCCAACATTAGCGCCTCCAACACTTATTGCAGCAAAAGGTCCATTGGAAATAACAGTTCGTCCCTTTAATAGGGAAAGGTAAAGTGCTGGAAGTCTAATTTTATTATTAGGAAAGTAGACATAAGAGTAGGAACAACCAATCTTATCAGAAAAATGAGCATCTGAGTTGCCAATAATAGGAACGTCTTTCATCTGAGACCAGTGGGCAAAAGTCTTTTTCTTTAATTGTTCTTCGGGAATTTTGCCACTGTTTATCCATTCAAGTCCAATGTATCCCTTGATCTCTGGAAGGTATTTACCAACCAAATCCCACTCTTTCCAAGGTAATCGGAAATAAGTAGGGTGGGCCACAAAGCCCAATCCTCCCATATTTCCAATGTCTTTGATAACCTCGGCAAACTTCCTATCTCTTTCAGTAACTCCCTTTGCCCAAAAAACCATAAAGGGTGCATTATAAGCTAAGAAATGTCCACGGCTAAGTTTAAGGGCGATGCTTCCCATCTCTACTCCAGAATCGATTAGGCATCCTCCTTGGGTTTGATTAAGCTCTTGACATTCTGTTTTGATAGCCAGATATTCTGGAGGATTAATCATTTGTTCATGATTAGTAATAATAAGCCACTTGTAGTTAAGTTCTACAGCTTTTTCATATTGATCTTTGGGTCCGGGAGGGGCTTTGAGGGGATTTGTAATGTACTCCCAATCGTAGTCTGAGTGTTTAGTATGCACATGCCCATCTCCTGGATAGAAGTGCCACTTGGAAGCATCAGGAGGACTAGCACCAGCAAGCACAATGTTAGTCAAAATCATTACTAGGCTGGCTGCTAACAAAACAACCTTTTTTCTACCCAAGACAATCACTCTCCTTTGTAGTTATTTTTAAAGTTCAATAAAGTTCAAGACTTTATTTAAAATTATAATAAAGAACAATTTTTTTATCAATTTAATTCGGAGATACGATCTCCGAATTTGACGATCTCCGAATTTGACATGGGGATATATTTTTGATTATACTTAGGTATTAAGTTGCTCTCTGATAAACAAATATTAAAAATATTAAATGAGGAAGGAGGTGTTGGAGAAAGCTTCAGTAATTGATTATTGAGAGGAAATTTTCAAGAGGAGATTTAAAGGAGGTGTTTGAGGTGAATAGGGAAAAGATGCAAGAGAATATATCTTGGGTTTTATTTATTGGTTTTTGGTTGCTGGTGTGTCTTTTGATTTCATTTGTGGTGAAGTATCTTCCAGGACATGATATTGGGCTACTGAATAATAGAATCGTAGTCGGTGATCTAATCAAGGGGGTTTTGGCAGTAGTAATCATAGCGCTTCTTGTAAATGTCTACTCAGCACTAAAATATTTGTCTTGCCATTATCTTTATGAATTTTTAGGTAGCCAGGTTGATGAGTTAGAGCTTGAAGATCTGGTTAAGGGATTGCTGGTTCTAGGGTATATCTTTCTTGTCTATCTACTTCTGGCTAAATATCCAGGAGTAGAAGAAGGATTTGGAATATTAGGGGCCCCCTGGGCTGTTTTGTATTTAGTAAGTGATGGGAGAATCCGGTTATTATATGAGTTTTCCAAGTGGTCTGTCGTTATTCTCTCATCACTCACTGCAGTCTATATTTTCTTAAAAGGCAAGCATTTAATAAAGATAGTTACTGATGTTATTGCAGAAAAGCTAATGACAAGTAAATCTACAGGTGGAAATGAAGGTGGTAAAGATGAGAACAGCTAGATTGGTTGGTACGATCATTGTGTTGGTTGTCATGTTTTTGGCTTCGGTGTTGTTTAGTCAAAAAGTTGAATATATAGAGCTTGAGCCGGAAACTGAGGAAACCATAATTGAATACGATACTCAGAATCGTCCCAATGATAAGATGTGGCAAGGAGAAGAAAAAATTGTTCAAGAGGGCAAGGAAGGAAAAAAAATTGAGACTAGATATTATATTCAGAAATACGTCAATGAAATCCCCGAAGGGCCTCCTCGGGAACTTGTAGCCAAACGAGATGTAAAAATTCAAAAGCCCATCCCAGAGATTATTGAGTATGGAACAAAAGTAGGCTGCCCCACAAAACAAGTTTGGGAAATCAAGACCAGCTGGCAGGAGGAATTTTATTATTCCGCATGTAAAATTCATACAAGTATAGAAATTCTGGATATTAAACGAGAAACCGATGGACTGCTGGTGAAATATAAAATAAATACACATTACTTCAAATCTCAAGATAGCTGGGGTGAATGGTGGGATGAATATTTTACCCCCCAAGAATTATTGCTAGAAATCACCAATGATGAATATAGTGGCTCCTTCTCCAATCTTCATGATCCCCATGTGAATGACGAGATAAAATCTCCAGGAGTCACTATAGTGGAAATAAAATATAGTTATTACATTACGTGGTTTTATGGGGAAGATTCAGATTTACTCCCCTCCACAATTAAAGCAGAAGATATAAAATTAACTCTAGATTTATCCGAATATGACATGAAGTTTGAACAGCCTCTCTCATATTTTTGGGAGGGGACCTTTCCTGAATCTAATGAATGAATTTAAATTTTCAGGCATCCAATTTCAATGAAGCTCTTTGATGAGCTTCCTGAAGTTGAATGCCTTTTTTATATAAATTGGTAATATTTCAGGTGATATTTTTCATCAGTCTATCTAATATATTATGAGTGTTATTGGTTGCTTAAGCTGGCAAATGGTGTTATAATATGATTAAAAATTAATAGATACCGAGATCGAAGATGAATGAATTGGTAAAACTTTTTAAAGCTTTGGGTAATAAAAATAGATTACTTATTTTAAGATATTTAATTAGAACTGACAAATTAACTATCCGAGAATTAGCTTCTCGGATTGGACTTTCTTATAAAAGCACCTCTAAACATCTTTTGATTCTGGAGACAAGAGGATTTATTGAGCAGATGAAGGAATCAGGCCGGGTATATTATTCTATTGCTCATTTTAACTCCGATGATGTAAGAGTTCACCTGTTGAAACTGATTAGATAATTTTCTTCTTGACAAGAATTTAAATAGATGATATTTATAAAGTAAGCTTAATTTTTGAGGTATTATATGACAGCTGGGACGGTAAAAAAGAAGAAAGAAGAAATAAAAAAATCAAAGAAAAAATCAGAGAAAGTAAGAGTTTTGGTTGTTGACGATGAAAAACCTTTAAATGATCTGTACTCAGCTCGTCTGGAGATGGAGGGGTATGAGATTTTCAATGCTTATGATGGTGAAGAAGCCTTAGAGGTAATAACTTCCCAGGCCCCCGATGTGGTTCTTCTAGATTTAATGATGCCCCGAGTATCTGGTATTGATGTTCTCGAAGTTCTAAAATCTACTCCGAAATTAAAGGATATTCCTGTAATTATTTTGACCGCTATTGTTACCAAAAGAAAGGTGGGAAAGAAATATCATACTGCTGGGACCTTAATTAAAGGGGAGTCTTCATTGCAGGATGTAGTCAATGAAGTTAACAGGGTGGTTCGAGAATATTGCAAAAAGTAATTAAGATAGAGTGGGTAGGAAAATTGTAAATAATAGAAAAGAGACAAAGAAATGATAATTTTGATTACAGTTTTTACTAGTTTGGGAGCAAGTAGAGAGGGTTTTTCAATTTAAAATAGAGAGTGGTGGATAACTCTCTATTTTAAATTGAAAGTAAAGGTATGGAGGGAATATAAAGTGGCGAGATTGATGGCAGATTTTTATGAAATTTCTTTTTATGAGGAACTTATACCAGACTTTTAGATTATTCTTTTAGATTATTGATAAAAGGAAAATTTTATGGTAAATTAAATTCTAGGGAAGGTCGGATATTAAAATTTATGGAGGAGAAATGGAAGAGAAGGGAAAATTTAAAATTCTTTTAGTTGAGGATGAGAGAGATATTCGGGATATGTATCGCCAGAGATTAGAAATGGAAGGATATAAAGTTTATGAAGCTGATAATGGGGGTCAGGCTATGAGGAAGATTGATACGATTAAACCTGATTTGATTATTCTGGATTTGGTTATGCCCGAGGTCTCAGGTATTGAATTTTTGGAACTTGTCAAAGGTTTGCCAGAAACCACCAATATTCCAGTGGTTGTTTTGACCGCTTATCCAGCCAAAGAATCAGAAATCGATCATATTAAAATAGAAGCTTTTTTGGTCAAATCAGAAATATCCATTGAAGATTTAGTCAAAAAGATAAACAAAATTATAGAGCAAAATTATATAGCCAAGGAATAATTCTTAGCGAATTTTTAGTTAGAGTTCTGATTTTTGGTTTTGGGGAATCAGATATTTTTTTGATGGGTAATATAAGTTAATAGATAATGTAGGGGATTGGGTTTTGTTATTTGTTATTTGTTATTTGTTATTTGTTATAAGTTTTATAAGTTTATTTTTGATTTACTTATGTTTCGCGATTTTGTGCGAAATGAGGAAGGGAATTGTCTTTTTCGCACGAAAGTGCGAAAAAGAAGAAAGGGGTTGACTTTTGAAAAAATTTGTGATAACTTAAAATTAAACTTAAAATTAAATGTGTGGAAAAAAGGGAATATTATAGAAAGAGAATATAGGTACCAGTCAATAGTTTGATTTTACAATAAAACCACCTCCAAATAAATTCCAACCTGTCAATATATAATTATTAATTGATCTTTGAAAAGTAATAATAACCAGTAAAAGTAAAACTGGTTAAGTTCGAAAATAAAAAAAAGAAAGAAGGTGAAGGAAGATGTTGGCTGGGTACAGGTACGATGTACTAAAGTGGCAGATAGCATTTGTTTTCCTGAAACCTCTTTTTAGACTTTTCGCTCGATTTGAGGTAGAAGGAGCCGAAAAAGTAGCTGATGTAAAAAAGCCCGCAATTGTTATTGCAAACCATGTAAGTCTTCTCGACCCGTTTGCCTTAGGAGTTGCTATCTATTTGGCTAATTTCTCACTAGTTCCAGCAAGATTTATGACTAAGGTGGAATATTCTAAATTTCCTTTGGGGTTTGTATTAAGACAATTTGGTGCTTTTTTTGTGGACACTAAAGCGCCACTTAAAGCTACCAAAAACGCTCTAAAGATCCTTAGGAAAGAAGAAGTTTTAGCAATTTTTCCAGAGGGCACACGGTCAGAAGATGGAAAGATACATCAATTTAAGCCTGGTTTGGTATTTCTGGCTGAGAAATCAAAAGCCCCAATTGTTCCAGCATACATCTCTGGAACTTTCAAAGCCGGTAGAGGATTTTGGAATCTAATCAAGAAAATCTTTTTGTTCTTGATATTCCAATACAAAATCAAGGTCATATTTGGCGAACCATTTACAATAGACACAGCCAAAGACCTTGAAGATAGAATTCGAACATTAGGAGGTGAGTAGAAGTGAGAAAATTAATACTAGAAAAAATTGGATCATCACTTTATAAAAAAGCTGAAACAGCCGAGGAAATTCTGGCAGCTCAAAGATTACACCATGACGGATATCTTGAAGTTGGTTATATCGATAAACCCACGTCTATTGGAATAATAGAAGATGGGTATCATAAATTCTCCGACTATATAGTAGCTATTCATATCAATGATAATCACAAAGGGGAAGTTGTAGGAGTAATAAGGGCTGTTAAATATTCCTCGTTAGGTTTCCCTGTACTGAATGAATTCAGGCTATACAAAAAGTGGGAAAAATTTCTTAAAAAGCTTGATCTCAATCAAGTAATTGAAGTTGGTGCCCTCTTCACAAAACCTGGCTATCATGTAGCCCGAGGGCTTTATAGGGAAATCTGGCAGTACTCTAAGATGAACGGTTATAAATATTGGCTTGCGGCAATAGATGAAAGACTATTCAAGGTGTTTACCAAGAGATTGTATTTCTACTTCGATAAGATAGGAAAAGAAAAGTTCTATCTTGGCTCCGTTTCTATTCCAGCTATTTTGGACTGTCAAAAGCAGAAAATACTGATGTATCAGCATGCACCAGAACTGGCAGTTTTTTACGACAAAATCAAATTTCCTCACGAAATTGAGAGAATTATTGAACTTGTTTAGGGGAACCAAATTTCTTATTTGAGGATCTGGTTCCCCTAAAATTAAATTTATGAAAGGAAGGTGAGAAGGATGTTATTTTGGAGAATCTATGCTGCCTTTTATGATGCTATTGCAGAATTAATTCCTTACCAAGAGATGATGGAAAATGTGATTTCTGTATTAAATATA
>FWPU01011798.1_pt1 | contig 11992 bp, 12 predicted proteins | sample 2228361 | NCBI WGS metagenome assembly FWPU01 (sample SAMEA103939777, study PRJEB20133) | metagenome | reverse complement strand
CCTCCCCGTGTGGCGCAGCTGCTGCGGGGAGGGGGCCGGGAGGCATATGTGCTAACTTAAGGGCGAGAGCCTCCCCGCCGGAGGGTGAACTCTCCGGGTAAGGGCGGCTTTCAAAGCCGCCCCTACAGCATACCCCTGCTTCGCAGGCTGGTACGGGCGACGCATGCGTCGCCCCTCCCGCTGCGCTTCGTGGCTCGCCACGAGCAGCCCCGAAGGGGCTTCCGCTTTGAGCCCGACGGTTTCGCGTCGGGCGGAGCATGCCCTGTCCCAACTCAAGTCCGAACTTCAGGGTAAGCGCCTTGCATCTCTTCAGGTTTTTAGTATACTTTGAGTGGCTTTTCGGGATGTGATGACCCACGATATCCGCCTCTGGCAGCAGGAACGGGCCGCAGCCATCCTTGCTCAAATGCGGGAGGTTCTCCTCCCCATCCTGGCCCGCTATCCGGTGATTGCGGCCTATATTTACGGCTCCGTCGCGCGGGGGACCGTGCTCCCCACCAGCGATGTGGATATCGCCCTGGTCCTGCGCCAGTCCCTCCCACCCTACGAACGTTTTCAACTGGAACTGGCGATAGAGGCAGAAATAGAGGACGCCACCGGCCTTTCCCCTATAGACGTGCGCGTAATTAACGACGCCCCTATCCGAGTACGGGGGCGGATTATTCGGGACGGGATTCTGGTCTACGAGGGAGACCGTCGGCAGCGGCTGATCTGGCAGGTGCAGACATACCAGCAGTTTCTGGATTTTGAACCCTTCGCCCGCAGGATAGAGCAGGCCTTCATAGCGTATCTGCAGCGGAAGTACGGGCATGGTGAATCCTGAGGACGTCAATTCCTTGCTGGGCAACCTGCGCCGGTATCTGGACCGATTGTCCCTGCTGGCGGCCATCCCCTACGATGAGTTTCGGGCCGATTTCACCAAAGTGGAAAGCGCCAAGTATCTGTTACAGGTCTCCGTCGGATGCTGCCTGGATATTGCCCAGCACATTGTGGCTGATGAAGGATACGGAACTCCGTCCAGTTACTACGAGACGTTCGTGCTCTTGAGCGAGCACGGGATTTTACCGCCCGATTTCCTGCCGGTTTTGCGCAATATGGTCAGTTTCCGAAACCGGCTGGTGCATCTGTACTGGGAAGTGGATGAGCGCATCGTCTATCAGGTTCTCCAGGAGAATCTGGGGGATTTTGAGAGATACATCGGCTATATTGTGGATTTTGTGCAGAAAGGGACAGCGCAATGACCATCTGGTATCACCGCCGCACCTGAAGTGATGGCTGGGGCGCCAGGGGGCGCCCGCAGACCGCTGGGCTCATGTCCGGGGGCGGCGGTGGTGCCGCACCCTGATGACGTTTGGGCGCGTGCCTCCAGGCCGCCGCCGGCGTGGGCCGGCGGCGGCTTTTCGTTGCCCACGCCGTGTCCGGGCGTTCCGGACGCGTGGAGAAATCCCAATATCAGGAGGTACGCACTATGTCCGAACATCTCACCCGCTTCTTCGCCTCGCGCTGGGGCATCCTCCTGGCCGGGGCGATCATCGGCATCCTGGCCCCGCTCCTGCAAAAGGCCGGCAACCCGCCCAATATGGGCATCTGCGTTGCCTGCTTTGAGCGGGACATCGCCGGGGCCCTGGGACTCCATCGGGTCGCGACGGTCCAGTACATCCGGCCCGAAATCCTCGCCTTCGTCCTGGGCTCCACGATCGCTGCCCTTCTCTTCCGGGAGTTCCGGCCCCGCGCCGGCTCCGCCCCCATCGTTCGCTTCCTCCTGGGGATGTTCGCCATGATCGGCGGCCTGGTCTTCCTGGGCTGCCCGTGGCGGGCGCTCCTGCGCCTGGCCGGTGGCGACCTGAATGCCATCCTGGGCCTGGCCGGACTGGTCACCGGGGTCGCTCTGGGGGTCTGGTTCCTTAAGCGGGGGTACTCCCTGGGCCGCTCCTATCGCGCCCCGGCCGCCGTGGGCTGGATCATGCCCGCCATCATGCTGGGCCTCCTGCTGCTCCTCCTCTTCCGCGTCCAGTTCACCAAGGACGGCCCCATCTTCTTCAGCGCCGAAGGGCCCGGCTCCAAACACGCCCCCATCCTCATCTCCCTGGGCGCGGGGCTGGTCATCGGCTTCCTGGCCCAGCGCACCCGCTTCTGCACGATGGGCGCCATCCGGGACGTCATCCTGATGCGGGATACACACCTCCTCACCGGGGTAGGCGCGCTCCTGGTGGTGGCCTTCATCGTCAACCTGATCCTGGGCCAGTTCAAGCCCGGCTTTGCTGCCCAGCCCGTGGCCCACTCCAACCATCTCTGGAACTTCCTGGGGATGACGTTGGCCGGGCTGGCCTTCGCCCTGGCCGGTGGCTGCCCCGGCCGGCAACTCTTCATGGCCGGAGAGGGCGACGGCGACGCGGCCCTCTTCGTCCTGGGGATGATTTTCGGCGCCGGCTTCGCCCATAACTGGGCCCTGACCGGCGTCCCGGATAAACTGGCCGAAGGGGTCCTCACCGTCGGCGGGCCCGGCCCCTACGGACAGGCCGCGGTGATCCTGGGACTGGTCGTCTGCGTTGTCCTGGGGTTCACGATGCGGGAGAGGAAGTAAGCAAGTTTGCAAGTAGGCAAGTTTGCAAGTAGGGAGGGAAGGAACGATGGCGAAGGTTGTGGACGCGCGCGGTCTCTCCTGCCCGCAGCCGGTCATCCTGACCCGGCAGGCGATGGAGGAGGGAGAGTTTCCCATTGAGGTGCTGGTGGATACGGTCACCTCTCGGGAGAATGTCCGTCGGGCCGCCGAACGGGCCGGCCTGAAGGTGCGCGTGGAGGAGATGGGCGACGAGTTCAAACTGACCCTCACGCGCTAACATACATGCCACGGGTTGCACGGACGACACGGACTTTTCCGTGAAATCCGTGCAATCCGTGGCCCATCAAGGAGCAAAATGGCGAAACGGGACTTCACTCGGCTGACGCAAATCGCCTCCTGCGCGGGTTGAGCGGGGAAACTGGCCCCTGGGGCCCTGGCGCAGGTCCTGCGCCCCCTGCTGCATGCGCTGCCAGAGAGCGACCGGGTCGTCGTCGGCCTGGAGTCGCCGGACGACGCGGTGGTCTACCGGATGGACGACGGCACCCTGCTGGTCGTCACGGCGGACTTCTTCGCGCCGGTGGTGGACGACGCGTATACCTACGGCGCTATCGCTGCTGCCAACTCTATCAGCGACGTCTACGCGATGGGCGGGACGCCCTTCCTGGCGATCAACCTCGCCGCCATCCCGTCCGACATGCCGCCGGAGATCGCGGCGGAAATCCTGCGCGGCGGGCTGGAGAAGGCGCACGAGGCCGGCGTCATCGTCGCCGGGGGGCATACGATGGACGACCGGGAGCCCAAGTACGGGCTGGCGGTGATCGGGACGGTGTCGCCGGAGCGGTTGCTGCTCAAGGGTGGCGCGCGCCCCGGCGAGCGGCTGGTGCTGACCAAGCCGCTGGGTTTGGGCGTCATCACCACCGCCGCCCGCGCCGGGCAGGCGCCGCCGGAGGCGCTGGCGGAGGCGATCCCCTGGATGCTGCGGCTGAACCGGGACGCCGTCGCCGCAGTCCACGCCACCTCTGCCCGCGGCGCCACCGACATCACCGGTTTCGGACTCCTGGGCCACGCTGTGGAGATGGCCCTGGCGGCGAAGGTCCGCTTCCGCCTCCGGGCCGACCGTATCCCGGTGCTTCCCAGCGCGCGCCCGCTGGCCGAGCAGTGGCTCTTCCCCGGCGGCACCGCCGCTAACGAGATGTACTACAGGGAGTGGGTGACGGTCGCCCCACACATCCCGGAGGAAGAATCCACGCTCTTCTACGACGCGCAGACCAACGGCGGCATCCTGGCAGCCATCCCCGCCGGAGAGATGGACCGCTTCGCCGAAGCCTGCCGCCGGCTGGACCAGCCCTTCTGGGAGATCGGGGAGGTGGTGGAGGGAGAGCCGGGAGTAGAGGTCAATTAACAATTAACAATTAACAATTAAAAATTAACAATGCATAATGCATAAATTCTGATACGCGATACGCGATATGCGATGAACGATATGCGATATGCGATACGCGATACGCCCATTTACCTGGACAACGCCGCGACGTCATGGCCGAAGCCGCCGGAGGTGGCTGAGGCGATGGTCCGTTTCCTCAACGAGGTCGGCGCTAATCCCGGCCGCTCCGGACATCGCCTTTCGGTAGAGGCGGGACGGATCGTCTATCAGGCGCGCGAGGCGCTGGCGGAACTCTTCGGTGTCGCCGATCCGCTGCGGGTCGTCTTCGGCTTGAACGCCACCGACGGGCTGAATCTGGCCATTCGGGGGCTTCTCCGCCCCGGCGACCATGTGGTCACCTCCAGCATGGAGCACAATTCGGTGATGCGGCCCCTGCGCGCCCTGGAGCGGGAGGGGGTGGAGGTGACCGTGGTGCACTGTTCGCCGGAGGGGGTGCTGGACCCGGCCGCGGTGGAGGCGGCCATCCGCCCCAACACCGCCCTGGTCGTCCTCAACCACGCGTCCAACGTGGTGGGGACGCTCCTGCCGGTGGCGGAAGTGGGGCGAATGCTGCGGGCGCGGGGGAACGGACCGCTCCTGCTGGTGGACGCGGCGCAGACCGGGGGCGCCGTCCCCATCGATATGGAAGGGGACGGGATTGACCTGCTGGCCTTCACCGGGCATAAGTCCCTCTACGGCCCGATGGGCACGGGCGGGCTGATTATCGGCCCGCGGGTGGACATAGAGCGGTTGCAGCCCATCCGGCGCGGGGGCACCGGCAGCCGGTCAGAGTACGAGGAGCAGCCGGACTTTCTCCCCGATTGCTATGAGAGCGGGACGCCCAACACGGTAGGGCTGGCCGGCCTGCTGGCCGGGGTGCGCTGGGTCCTGGAGCGGGGCGTGGAGGCCATCCGCGCCCACGAGCAGGCCCTGACCCGGCGTCTGATAGAGAGCCTCTCAGCCATCCCCGGCGTCACCGTCTACGGAACGCGCGACCCGGCGCGGCAGACGGCGATCGTCTCCTTCAACATCGCCGGGATGGAGCCCTCGGAGGTGGGGTTGCGGCTGGACGAGGAGTTCGGCATTATGTGCCGGGTAGGGCTGCACTGCGCGCCCGCTGCCCACCGCACCATCGGCACCTTCCCGACGGGCACCGTCCGTTTCGCCCCCGGCGCCTTCACGACGACGGAGGAGATAGACCGGGCGGTGGAAGCCGTCGCCCGTCTGGCACGGGGGCAACTCCTGCGGAGTTGCCCTACACAAAGTTTGTGATACAATGAACTCGTAGCGAATTCTCCAGAGGTCAGGATCCGCAATTCAAAACGCACCGAGGTGACGTGCTATGGTCAAAGCGCCCGAACCCCTGATTTTTGAGATTTCCCGCCCTGGCCGTTGCGCCGTGGCGCTCCCGGAACTGGACGTTCCCCCCAGCGAGTTGCCCCAGGAATTTCTGCGCGATGATCTGCCCCTGCCGGAGGTCAGTGAGGGGGACCTCATCCGCCACTACACCCGTCTCTCCCAGATGAACCACGCGGTGGACGTCGGCTTCTACCCCCTGGGCTCCTGCACGATGAAGTATAACCCCAAAATCAACGAGGAGATGGCCCGTCTGCCCGGCTTCGTCCACCTCCACCCTTATCAGGACGAGGATACCGTCCAGGGGGCCCTGGCGCTGATGTTCTTTCTGCAGGAGTTCCTGAAGGAGATCGGGGGGTTCGCCGCCGTCAGTCTGCAGCCGGCCGCGGGGGCGCACGGGGAACTGACCGGCGTGCTGATGATGCGCGCCTGGCAGTGCGACCGCGGGGAGTCCCACCGGGACATCATCCTGGTCCCCGACTCTGCCCATGGCACCAACCCCGCCACCACGACGATGAGCGGCCTCAAGGTGGTGGAGATCCCCTCCGACGACCGGGGCAACGTGGACCTGAAAGCGCTGGAGGCGGCCTGCCGGGAGCACGGCGAGCGACTGGTGGGGATGATGCTCACCAACCCGAACACGCTGGGGCTCTTTGACGAGCACCTGGAGGAAATCACCGCCCTCATCCACGAGCACGGCGGCCTGATGTACGGGGACGGGGCCAATATGAACGCTCTGCTGGGCATCGCCCGCCCCGGCGACCTGGGCTTTGACGTCCTCCACTACAATCTGCACAAGACCTTCAGCACCCCCCACGGCGGGGGCGGACCGGGGTCCGGCCCGGTGGGCGTCTCGGCGACTCTGGCCGATTTCCTGCCCAGCCCGATTGTCGTCATAGACCCGGAGCGCTCCACCGAGAACAGTCCCTACTTCACCTTCTACAACCCGCCCAAATCCATCGGACGGGTGAAGGCCTTCTACGGGCACTTCGGGGTGCTGGTGCGCGCCTACACCTACATCCGGATGATGGGGCCGGAGGGGTTGCGTCGGGTGGCAGAGGATGCCGTCCTGAACGCCAACTACCTGAAATCCCGCATCCAGCATGTCTATCACGTCCCCTACAACCGTACCTGCATGCACGAGTTCGTCTGCGAGGGACGGTTCCCCGACGCGCCCGACGTGCGGGCGCTGGATATCTCCAAACGGCTGATAGATTTCGGCTTCCATCCGCCCACCAACTACTTCCCGCTCATCGTCCACGAGGCGCTGATGATTGAGCCGACGGAGACGGAGAGCAAGGAAACCCTGGACGCTTTTGCCGACGCACTGCTGCAAATTGCCGAAGAAGCGCGGACGAACCCGCAACTTCTACACGAGGCGCCGCATTATGCGCCGGTGCGGCGGCTGGATGAGGTGCGGGCAGCGAAGGAACTGATTTTGCGCTACACGCGGTAGGAGCGGAAAGACCGACCCGCCGGGCAGGTTTCCGGGCGCGGGGGTTGTCGGTTATTTTCTCCCCCTTCTCCCCCGCCGCGGCGGGGGAGAAGGGGGCTGGGGGGATGAGGGGGCGTTGAATGCCGATTTTAATCTTGAAATGTGACACTTCTGTGGGCAATTGGTATATTATGCAGTAGCCGACCGATGCATTTCAGCCAGCGGATGTCCTCCAAAGAGACTCTCTGAAAAACCAAGATGGCGCTTAATGCCACACTTCTTTCAGCGCGGCGCCGGCAGCCTGGAGGGCAATTCCCTCGCAGGTCCCGGCCAGCCGGGCCGGATAGCGGTAGGCGTACGGGGCGATATCCACCTCATAGCCGCCTTCCGCATAGGCCTCCGCCGTGGGCAGGTAGCCAATACACCCATCGGTGACGCTGGCAAAGAGGGTGTGCCTCACCGGGGACGCCGCTTTGACCTTCCGGCCGATCTCGGTGAAGACCTCCGCCCCCATCGTGACCAACCCCACTTCGCCGATGCGGACCACGTTCAGGCGCATCGGCACGCTCCATCTCCCTTCCCGGGCCTCTATGCGCGATCTCCAGGGATACCGGCGGTTCAGCAGAAAGTCGGTCAGAAACCCCATCCAGGGCGGTAACCCCGCCAGGGCCAGCAACGGTTTGCGGTAGGTCCGGGGCGGCTGGGGGGTGGTCGCCGGAGCATCCAGCGGCAGCCAGACCTCCCGCCGGAGGATGCGCAGCGGGGTGCCGGAAACCCGTTTCCCCTCAGGAACAGCGCCAATCACTGCCGCAGCGACCCGTTCGCCCTGCTGGCGGACCATTTCAAAGGCCCGGGGGTCTTTCCAGTACATATCGGGGTTCAGGTTCGCGGTGGCCCCTTGCAGAAAAAGGGTCAGGCCACCCAACTCCTGTTCCACCCGGGCGCGCATCGCACCGATCCAGTCCGCCGAAACCAGAAGGTTGTCCGGCCCCAGCACCGTGCCGTGGCAGGCGAAATTGATAAGGGTGGCAATTCGGACCCGCTGGCTTTCTCCGGCAGAGGGAGCAGCATGGATACTGACCACCTGCACGGAACGGTCCACCACCCCTTCCGGATTCCGGCCGATCGCTATCCGGCCATCGGGCAGACGCTGGCGGCGGTTGATGGCGATATCCGCCTCCCCCTGGGCGTACTCCATCTCCGCCGGGGCGCACCCGGCAGCGGCCTCCTGCACTGCCCCGACGATGTGTTCCACCAGGGAGTGGATGTAGTCCTGATTCCTGCGAGGCGACCGCTCGTCGGCGTAGACGATGGGGCCGGAGTGGGTATGCGAACAGCACAGCACCACTTCCGTGCCCGGCAGACGGGCGCGCACGCGGTCCACGATAAACTCGTTGATCGCCAGCAGGTCCAGCGCGACGATCGCCAGCGACGTTTCCCCGTCCCGCAACACCAGGGCAGTGGCGGTCAGGTCGTCGTGGACGCCGATGTTGCCCTTTGTCCGGTCGCCGTAGCCGATGAGGTAGATGCCCCAGGGAGGGGTGATCATCCGGCGGGCGACACCCGCATAGAACGGTTCCTGAACCATACGACCTCCGGGAAGATTTTCAGATAAATCAGCCCTCTACAACCCCATGTTCCTGCGGGTCTCCTCCGGTGTATCCCCCAGGCGGTACTTCTGGAAGATGGCGAAGCCGACCAGCATAAAGAACGCCATCACCAGGAACGCTGCGCGCACGCCCAGCGGATTGGCGCGCGTGTAGCCAAACACGTCCAGCAACACCGGGAGGATCAGCGACCCTGCGGAGATTCCGAGTCCGTTGGCGAAGGAGAAGGACCCGTAGTAAATCGCCTCCCGACGGCGCCTGGTCAACATCTCATCGTAGTCCACCACGTTGCCCATCATGGCGTAGATGACGATGAAGTATCCGCCGAGAGATAGCCCGACGAGGAACAGGAAGAGGATGGCCTGGACGTTGACCGGTAGCCCCGGCACCGCGCCGACGAAAAAGCCCACCCCGAAGGCAAATGCCAACCCCAGCATGGTGATGTTCAGCAGGGTCCGCTGGGAGAGTTTCCGGTTCCAGAAGGACCAGATAGGGCCGGTCAGCGCCATCAGGATGATCAGTCCCCCCAGGTAGAGGCTGACGTCGCTTTCGCTGCCCCCCAGCACGAGGGTGACGAAATACGGGAAGTTGGCCTGCACCATCATGTAGGCGATGTGAACGAAGAGGGTGGAGAAGAAGACGATGAGGAACTGTCGGTTCTGGAGGGTTGCCTTGAGGCCCGCGACCGCCCCCATCGGCTCGCCGACGGGCCGATCCGTCTCGCGCAGGCCCAGCAGGGTCAGGTAGAAGGTGACCGCGCCCACCGCCCCGATGGCCAGCCCCATCGCCGGTGGTCCCACCCGCTCAAAGAGCATCCCGGAGAGGATGGAGCCGACCAGCACTCCGGCGACGCCGAAGGCGTATTTCCAGTACGAAAGCCCCACCCGATCCCGCGCGTCCGGAGCCATCTCCGGCAGGGTGCCGTCGTACGGGATGCCAACCATGCTGTAGGCGGTGTGGTACATCAGGATAACGGCCATCAGGTAGACGCCGTTGAGCAGGTAGTTGGTACGGCTGGGCGGCGTCCAGATGAGGACGGCCCCCAGGAAGACGAAGGGCGCGGCAAAGATGATGAAGGGGCGACGTCGCCCCCAGCGGCTGCGCAGCGTGTCCGACCAGTGGCCGATGAACGGGTCAATGCAGGCGTCCCACAGGCTGGCCCCCATCATCAGCGCGCCGAATACGGTCGCCGGCAGATAGGCGGGGCGGCCCGAGTCGGCAGGTGGGACGTAGAAGTACAGAATCCAGGTGCTGACCGTGATCGCCAGCAGGTTCAGCCCCAGGGAGGCCATAGAGTAGAGGGCGATACGGCCGAAGCCGGATTTGCGGGAAGCGGATGTCTCCATAAGTTCAGTTCTCCTTATCCGGACCGGAAAAACTCCGGCAGTTCTATCGTCTGGTAGCGGAAGGCCTCGGCATAGGCGCAGCCGAATTCCGCGCCGGTGCGGGCGTCATCGCCCGCACGCCCAGGTCAATCAGCGGCTCAAAGTGGAGGGGGTCAATGCCGGCCAGAAGCGCCTCGTCCACGCCCATCGCGCGCGCCTCGGCCAGTATCTCGTCAATGGTCAGCACCATCTGGGAGCGGTAGGCGTAGAGGGCCTGGATTTTGCGCTCAATGGTGGCGGAGGTGTCCACCCACCTGTTGACGTTCCAGCGGGCCTTGGAGTACCAGTACCATTCGGTCACCCGGTGTGGCCGGAGGCCCTCGGCCAGTTGTTCGGGGTGGAAGAGGGGCATGGCGCCAAAACTGCCTGTCCCCGCGTTTCATTTCACCCGCACCACCCGTCCCGTTCGGGCGCTCCGGTACGCCGCGTCCACAACCTTCATGTTCACCAGCCCCTCCAGACCCCCCGGCACGGGCGTCCGGTTCTCCCGGATGCACTCCGCGAAGTAGCGCATCTGCGCATCGTACATCGCCTGCGGGCAGTGCTCCGGGCGGGGGAACGGCGAACCGGCCTCCTCCCTCCCGTTCTCATCCTGGATGAAGGTCGGGAAGAGTTGCCCGAAGCCCTTTATGCCGTAGAGTTGCGTGGCCGCTTCAGGGCCGTCGGCGTGGGGCTGCCACCAGCCGGATTCAATGCAGGAGACCGCGCCGTTATCCCACTCCACCAGCACGACGCCCGTATCGTCCACGTCAAAGTCCCTGTAGTACGTGCCGATACGGGCATAGACCGATACCGGCTGCGGGTCGCTCAGCAGGAAGCGCGCTGTATCCAGCGCGTGAATCCCCATATCGGCCATCGCCCCGCCGCCCGCATACCGCTTCTGGGTGAACCAGCCCCCCGGCCCCCAGTTGACGTGGACGCCGTAACCCTTCGTGCGCACGATGGGTCCGAGGCAGGGGACACGCGCCTTAAGCCAGAGCACGTCCTCGTCAAACCGCCAGCAGTGGGCGACCATCAGCAACGCCCTCGATCGGATGCTTGCCTCCACCATTTTCTCCGCCTCCCGGGCGTTCATCGCCATCGGTTTCTCCACTATGACGTGCACCCCGGCCTGCAGGGCGGCGATGGTTTGGGGGGCATGCAGATAATTGGGCGTGCCGACGATCAGCGCGTCCACGCCCCCATCCCGGAGCAGGGCCTCCACCGTATCGTACTGGCGGGGGATGCCGAAGGTGGCGGCGAACTGGGCCATAGATTCGGGCCGGTGGTTCACCACGGCGACCAGTTCCATCCCGGCGTTTTTGGCCGCGGCAGCGTGGATTTTGCTGATATACCCGGTTCCGGCAAAGGCGACACGAATGGACATATTCCCTCCTTCATGGTTCGTGGGCAATTCCATAGGGCAGATGATGCTGACGACAGTACCAGGGGAGTTCCCGGAGAACGCGCGCGACGACATCCTTCGGGAGACAGTCCAGGCGAACCTGTGCAGCCTGAAGAGCATGGCGCAGCGGCGAGGGGTCCTGCCCCTGGCGTTCGGCGATGAGCAGGACGCCCGGGCCGAGGAGGTCGGCGTGGGGCCAGCCCGGACCGACGAACTGCTCGGCGCAGTAGGCGAAATAATGTTCGGAGCCTTCCTCCGGTCGGGAGTGGCCGAGCAGGTTGCACAACTGCACTTCCATACAGAGGCAGTCCAGCAGTTGTTTCATCCCGGTGGGGTCCCCTCGCCCGGCCGCTTCGGCGCAGTCCAGCGCGCCGCGCAGGATGCTCTGGGCGTTCTCCCAGGCCCAGGGGAGGAACTCCATCCCCGGAGGGTTCTGTCCCCGCTCGTCGGCGAACTTCCAGTCCCAGGCGCCGGTCGCGATGGAGAGGACGTCGGCGATCCCCGCGGCGCGAAGGTAGGCGGGGGCCTGGGCGATCACGTCCCAGTCCACAATGACCCTTTCGGGGGGCGGCGTCTCTATGTACCGAACGCATCCCCCTTCCCGCACCCCCACGGTGGCGGTGAGGAACGCGTCTACCGATTCTTCAGGCTATTTCCGGATGGATTGGGGGGGTATTCGCTCCAGTGAGTAGTGATTTTGGGTAAATGCCCCCTCACCCCCCCTTTGTCCCCCTCTCCCCCTGCTCTGACGGGCGGGGGAGACCTCACCCTCACCCCGTCGCCGCAGGCAGAACCCCTCTCCCTCTCCCACTGGAAGAGGGAGAGGGGTTGGGGGAGAG
>FWPU01011797.1_pt1 | contig 11993 bp, 11 predicted proteins | sample 2228361 | NCBI WGS metagenome assembly FWPU01 (sample SAMEA103939777, study PRJEB20133) | metagenome | reverse complement strand
GTCGGCATCTCGGTGAAGCTCGTGTTGAGGAACTGCCGGGCCGGCGCGGCCACCAGGCGGAACGGCTTGGCGGGGCTCACCTCGTCGATCACCGGCAGATGGTCGGGCAGCCGCGGCATGAGGTGCCCCATCGGCCCCATCGCCGCCCAGTCGGGCCGGAAGCGGAAGCGGCCGTCGGGGGTGGCGAAGCCGCGCGCGAAATGCGCCGTCTCGGCATCGGGCAGCGCGTCCCAGCCGCCCGCGGCGTGCACCGTCTCGGCATCGGGCCAGCCGGAGCGGCGCAACAGGTCGTCGACCATCTCCCACTCGGAGAGGGCGAAGCCCGGATGCTCCGCCCCCAGCCGCTTGGCCAGATCGCAGATCACGCGGTGGTTCGAGCGGCACTCGGCGAAGGGCTCGAGGACCGCCTTGTGGACCTGGATCCGCGAGTGCGCGCTCGCCTGGTAGACGTCCTCGTGCTCGAGGAACATGGTCGCCGGCAGCACGACGTCGGCCATCCTCGCGGTCTCGGTCATGAACTGCTCGTGCACCGCGACGAACAGGTCCTCGCGCGCGAAGCCCTTGTGCACCTTGGCGAGCTCGGGGGCGATGCACATCGGATTGGTGCTCTGGATCAGCATCGCGGTCACCGGCGGGCCGCCCTGGAGCGCGTCCGGCTCGCCCACGAGGATCGGGCCGATGCGCGGCGATGGCTTTCTCGATCACCTGGACCTTGTGCTCTAGGACGTCCGAGGTGATCCCGGTCCCACAGCCGGTCACTTCGCGCGGCGGCCGGCCCGTGATTACGGCGGTGATCGCTGCCGATGGCGTGGTGTTGCCGATCCCCATGTCGCCGCAGGCCAGCAGGTCAAGGCCACGCTCGATCTCCTCCTGGACGACGCGCGCCCCCAGCTCTAAAGCGGCTACGGCCTGCTCACGCGTCATCGCCGGGCCCACTGTTAAATCGGCTGTGCCCCAGGCGATCTTCCCCTGGACCAACCCGTCCGTGGGCGTGTTGTAAGCGGCCACGCCGGCGTCCACCACGGTCACACGGGCGCCGGCCTGCCGGGCGAGCACATTGATGGCCGCGCCCCCCCGCAAGAAGTTCAGCACCATCTGTGGCGTCACCTCCTGGGGATAAGCGCTGACCCCACGAGCGACAACGCCGTGATCGCCGGCGAAGACGAGCACGGCCTTGCGAGTAGGGACAGGCGGCGGGCAGCGTCCGGTGATGCCGGCCAGTTGCACGCTGAGATCCTCGAGACGGCCCAGGCTGCCCGCGGGCTTGGTCAACAGGTCCTGGCGGGCGCGCGCGGCCGCCATCGCGGCCTCATCCAGAGGCGCGATCCGATTGAGCCAGTCGAAAATAGCCATGTAAAACCTCCTCTTGTCGGAGCGGCGGGGAGGCCTATGAGCGAGGGTGCAAAAAACCCGGCCGAGGGATTCAGGCCGGGTTTTGCCAACGCCCAGGGGAAGCTCAAACCCCTTGCCCTAACCCCAACCCGCGAAGGTTAGTGGCTCCACCGAGGCGGGCGACCTGGCTCCCTGGCAGGCGGCTGATAGCTAATAGCTGATGAATCCGCCAGGTTACAGTTGCGGGACAGCACCGGACTTCCCTGATGGGTCACCGGCTTCGCCCTTGCGGCCCTCACCATCCGGGATGAGGACACCTCGGATCGGAGCAGGTTTTCGGTTGAACTAAGGAAAATGTATCACATCGCTCACAATGTGTCAAAGTAGCAGGATGCTTGAGCCCCGTCCGCTTCATGACTTCGGGTACTCCCGCACCGCGCGCCAGACTTCGATCATCGCCTCCACGCTCGACCACGGCGTGTCGGGGAAGAGGGCTTCCACCCAGAAGCAGATCGGCCAGAGCCAGCACCCCCGTCGTCGCAGCCCATCAAAACCCCCACGGCCCTCCCTGAGTTGCCCGACCTTCGGCTCGCGGGTATAATCACCAGTGTTGGTGTCACCCTTGACGACGGCGGAGGCGCTACCTTGCCATCACTTTCTGACATCTTCGAGGCTGTACGGGCGGACTTCGAGCGTCGAAACGCGCTGCGCGACGAGACCCTGCGCCGCTCGCGGGAGTTAATCCGCTTCTGCTCCCTGAGCATCCGCGCCACCCATCGGCGGGAATGGGCAGAAGCCTCTCAACTGCTGGAGACGGCCCGCCAGACAGCCACACAGATGGTGGCTGACTTGGCCGATTATCCCGACCTTTACTTCGCCGGCTACACCCAGGATGCCCTCAAGGAGCTGGCCGAGGCTTACATCGTCAACGCGCTGGTACAGGGCCAGTCGTTGCCTTCGCCGGATCATTTGCACATCGAGTACCCGGCTTATCTCAACGGCCTGGGCGAGGCGATGGGCGAGCTGCGCCGCTACATCCTTGACCTGATCCGCTCTGGCAAGGCGGCCGAGGCCGAGCCGCTGCTGGAGATCATGGACGATGTCTACAGCCAACTCGTCACCGTGGATTACCCCGATGCGATCACGGGCGGGCTGCGCCGAACGACGGACATGGTGCGCAGCGTGCTGGAACGCACGCGCGGCGATTTGACGATAGCGGTCCGCCAGGATCAGATGCAGGCCGCCCTGGCCGCGCTGGAGAAGCGGCTGGACATCTCGTCGGCTGAGGAGGCCCCTGCATGACCACAGACAACGAGCTGATCCGTGCCAGCGAGGTCGGCATGTATGTCTACTGCGCCCGCGCCTGGTGGCTGCAGACGGTGCGCGGCGTGAGCAGCCAGAACGTCCAGGCGTTGCGGGCTGGCGTCCGCCGCCACACGCGACATGGGGGCCTGGTGGCGCGTGCTTACCGACTGCAGATCATCGGCTACACGTTACTCGCATTGGCATTGCTACTGGTAGCCGCACAGCTACTGGTGGCCGTATGACCATTCACCCTGGGGACATGGTAGTATGCCCAGACAAAGCACGCATCTCCTTCTGCGGCTGGTTCTGAGCGCTATCCTGGCGGTAGTCGCCTGGTACGTGCTCAGCCTTATCCACACTGGGGATCTGGCTGCCCCCGGACAGCCCATTTTCGTCGGCCAGCCCTGGATGCGCCCGCCGCGCCCCACGTCCACACCCTGGCCCACGCCCGCATCTATGCCGACGCCAATACCGTTGCCGACGCCGACATCCACACCGGTATCCATGCCGGCTCCCACACCCGACGCGCGTATCCGCGCCCTGGTTGAGGAAAACGGGTTTGATCCGGCTGGCCGTTTCATCGTCGTGGACCAGGATCGCCAGCGAATGATGGTAGTGGAAGATGGGGTGATCGTGGCGGACTTGCCGGTCAGCACTGGTGATCCTGATCGCGGCTATCGCACCCCGGCCTGGGTAGGGCGGGTCGGTGAATATTGGGGCACGTTCTCGGCCTCCGGGGTCAGCGCTGACGAGGCGTGGTTCCTCTTCAAGGACGGAGGCAGTATCCTGATCCACGGCGCGCCTTATGTGGTTGAGGACGGCGTCAAGAAGTATAAGGAGATGTATGCGTTGGGCACATTTCCGGCCAGCCGGGGGTGCATTCGCCTCCACCCGGAGGATGCCGAATGGTTCACGCGGTGGGGGCCATACAACGTGCCGATCATTATCCTGCCGTGGACGCGCGGGCCAGCGCAGGGGTAGATGGTTGGGTTGTTAGGTTCACTATCTTTGCAGTTTCTGTCGGGCGAATAAATTCGCTGCAAAAGCCATCAAAACCGACCTTCGTCGGTTGTTTGCCAGTCGCCGAAGGGCGACTTGGCACTCATGTAGCACGCAGATTTATCTGCCGTGCGAAAATTTACCGCTAGATTCGTTTGCAGCAAACCGATACGGGAGACATGGCATAACGATGGATCGGCAAGAGGCAGTAGAGGCGATTCGCAAGTTACTGAAGGCTCGCGATGAGAAAGAACTCAGCCATCTCATCGGCTTATATCTCCCTGCCATTCACGGTGTTGAGTCAGGCGGTGGAGCAGTTGAAACGGGAGAATAAACCGGGAATCGCTCAGGCCCTGGAGGCATTGGGGGCCCAGATCCTCAGGATGAAGACGCTGATTTGACCTATGTTCGCTCCCCACAAACTATGGCAGATCCTCATCTCGATGGCAGTCATCGTCGCGATCGCCTGGATCGGTGAGCGGTACAGAGGCGCGGCCGGCGTTCTGGCCACAATGCCGCTGACTATCCCGATCACGCTGGCGATCGTATTTCAGAACACTGGCGGTGACCACGTCCGGGTGGCAGAGTTCACACAAGCCGCTGTGATCGGCATCCTGGGCACAGTCTGCTTTTTGCTGGCTGCCTGGTGGGCCGTTACTCGCCACTACAGCCTCCCGGCTGTGATCGCCGTCGGGTACGGTGCCTGGGCCGTTGTGCTGATTATAGAGCGAACGATCTTGCGGCTGTTCGCATAACAGCGTTGCTCGATGGTGTAGCCTGCGCTTGGAGGTCCTACGTGGTTTTGCGCTCCCCAGCTCGGCGGCATATATTGGTCCTGCTGAGCTATGGGATCCTGAGTTTAATCCTCACTTACCCCCTGATCTTGCGCTTTGCCACCCACGTCCCCGGCGATGGTATTGACGACCCCGCGTTGACTTGGAACCTGTGGTGGGTCCGCTTTTCTATCGTCGAACGGCATACCAATCCCTTCGATTGCCGTTGGATGTTCTGGCCAGTGGGGATCAACTTAGCGTTCTACACGTTGACGATTCTGAACGGCCTGCTGTCTGTGCCGCTACAAATCGCCTTCGACGTCGTACCAGCCTCCAACGTTTTACTGATACTGTCGCTTGTCCTGAGCGGCTATGGCGCCTACTTGCTGGTGTGGGAAGTGTGGGGCGCTGAGAAGAGGGGGGGGCCTCCCATCTCCTGGGGCGCGGCGTGGCTCTCCGGCCTGATTTACGCGTTCTCTGCTAACAAGCTGTTTTACGCGGCCCTGGGACAGTTCAACATCGCCAGCTCGCAGTGGATCCCCTTCTGCGCGCTCTACATCTGGCGGATGGGGCGAAGGCACGGCCGCGCGCGTGATGCCGCACTTGCCGGGTTATTCCTTGGGTTCCAGGCCTGGGCCGAGGCTACCTTCGCCTCGTTTTTGTTGATTTTCATCGCCATCTACGCGCTCTGGTGGGCGGCCTGGTCCCAGATCCGAGGGGTTTTCCCCGGCTTAGCCGCCAGAGATTCTTCGCGTTTGCTTCCTGAGATATCGAAAGGGTGCCATTTCGTCGTGATGGCAGCGATCTTTGCGGTGATCATCGCGCCCATGCTGGTCAAGATGCTGCCTGATTTGCAAGCTGAGGGGGATTTTTGGGAGTCCGGCGGCGGGTTTGCGAACGTATTTTCAGCCGATCTAGCAGGCTACCTGGTTCCCACGCAGCACCATCCTCTCTTCGGGCAATTCGCCAGCCGGATGCCGTTTCCACACGACAAGGGCCAGCACGTCTATTTGGGCTACAGTGTGATGGTGCTGGCCCTGGTAGGTGTCTGGGCTCGCCCACAACGGGTTGCCGTTTTCTGGACCATGGCCATGGTCATCTTCTGGGCGCTGACTTGGGGGCCGTCGCTCAGGTTGATGGGACGAGATACGGGCTTGCCCGGACCGTTTGCCCTGATCGCCGAATGGCCCTTCTTCAAAGGGAACCGTTACCCCAGCCGCTACGCTGTGATGCTGCTGTTGAGCGTATCCGTGCTGACTGCCGGGGGGCTGGCGGGCATGCAGCGTCGCCGGCCCGGCCCCCGCCTCAGGCTGTTGCCGGGCATTGCTGCGGCCTTCTTCTTGCTAGAGCACATCGCTGTGCCACTCCCTTTAAGTGACATGCGCGTGCCAGCCGTCTATCGCCAGATCGCGGCAGAAGCCGATCCCACGCCAGGCATCGTCATGGAGTTGCCTCTGGGATGGCGGAATGGTGCTCGCGTGGTGGGCAAGAAGGACATCATTATCATGTTTGAACAGTGGTATCAGACGGTACATCACCGGCCGATCCTGGGGGGGAACACCTCGCGCAACCCGGAGTTCAAGTTCCAGTATTTCAGCGAATCTCCCCTCCTTGATCTGCTCATCGGCATGGTGAATGCCGCTGATGAGCCGTTGCACCAGGCGTTGCGAGATGAGCTGGCACCGATCCACGCCGGGATCGAATCCGCTGATCAGTCCCCCCCCGATTGGCTGGCCGCCCATCGCCGCCAGGCGGCCCAGGTTTTAGATATCCTGGATGTGGCCTATGTGGTGATTCATCGGGCCCAAGTCCCTGCGGAGCTGGAACGATATGTGACAACGGTTTTCCCAGTCCAGTTGGTCAGTGAAGGGGAAGGGTTGGCACTCTACCGCGTACAGCACGACCGCCGCCCCCTTTCGGAAGAGATTGATCTGACGAGCGAAGTGGGGCACCTTCTGCTGGGCGAAGGGTGGAGCCAACCAGCTCGCTTGGCAGACGAACCTGCTGCCGCAGTGTGGGCGCAACGGCGTGAGGTACGCCTGCAATTGCCCATATCAGCATCTGTGCAAGGTGTCGAGATGTTGGCCTTCTCGCCGGGGCCGGGTCAAGAGGCTGCTCTCATCGTCAATGGACAGATGGTGAATCGCCAGCCGGTGCCGGAAACATGGGGCTGGGTACGGTTCACCTGGCAGCCGGGTCGCATGGGCGAGGGGTTGTTGCCTGTACGATTGCAGTTCACCCACCTGTACAGCCTGGATAAGGTCGGGGTCGCTTCCTACCGTCTCCCGAATGGACAGTCCACTGGCGTTTCACTGCTATTGCGTAGCGCTGGTGAGGAGGTGGGCAACTTTGCCCACATTTACATCAATGGGATAGACCGCTCACCTGGCCGACGGGGATACAACTTGGTGCAGATTGACCCAGCCTCAGGCGACGTTCTCAGTGCGGCGTCGTTTGATACCCACGCCAGTGCGCAGGAAAGCCAGGCCATGGCCGCCTGGTTGCGGGCGGTGCCGCCCGACCGATGGGTGCTGGGGGCTGTGAAGGATGAAGCTTCCTTGAACTTGACCGAGGAGGCTGCGGCGGCGCTACAGGAACTGGGCGTTGTCACAGACCTGCGTGGCCGTTTCCGTTGGAGCCATGCGTTCATCGGCGCCAAAGGGTGGCGACCGGGGGAGGCGGAGGAGTCGCTGGCCGCGCTCAGGCCTGCCGATGTCATAGTGGGATGGCCACTTAGCCAGCCGTACGTCGCGGCAGCAATAGCTTCCCTTCGATTGATTCCGGGCGAGAGCCGATAGAGTTCCAATTCGGTTGCCTGACATACGGTTCTGTAGTAAAATAATTTAGATGTTGCGAGCGTTCGCGAAGTTTGCAACGAGGGGTGAAAGTGGTGAGCATTTCTGGGAACTGTGTTCGGGTTGCGTTAGTTGGTTGTGGCTATTGGGGGCCCAATCTGGCCCGCAATTTCCACCAGATTGCGGATTCCTGCCTGGTAGCGTGTTGCGACCTGGACGAGCGCGCCCTGAGCAAGATGAGGCCGCTCTACCCTAACACGCGAATGACCACCGACTTCGAATCCATTTGTCGGGACGAGGATGTTGACGCGATAGCTATTGCCACTCCGGCCCGTTCCCATCATGCATTGACCAAGGCTGCCTTGCAGAGTGGCAAGCACGTCCTGGTCGAAAAGCCGCTGGCCCTCAGCAGTCAGGAGGCAAGCGAACTTGTGGCCCTGGCGGAGGCTCGGGGCTGCGTGCTCATGGTCGGGCATGTATTTCAGTACAACCCGGCTGTACGCTACATCAAGCAACTCATTGTGAACGGGGAGTTAGGGCAAATCTATTATCTGTACTCAACGCGCGTGAACCTGGGGCGTGTCCAGAGCGACATTAACGCGTTGTGGAGCATCGCGCCCCATGACATTTCAATCTTGCTGTATCTTTTGGAAAGCGAGCCGGAGTGGGTGAGCGCGTGCGGGGCCACATATCTGACCAGGGGCGTTGAAGATGTGGTGTTTGTTGATCTGGGGTTTCCGGGGGGCATCCTGGCGCATGTGCACGTCAGTTGGTTGGATCCCAGCAAGGTCAGGCACATGACCATCGTCGGCAGCAAGCAGATGGTGGTATACGATGATGTGGCCGACGAGGGTAAGGTCAGGCTGTATGAAAAGGGAGTTTATCGCAAAGATGAACCTGGGTTTGGCGAATTTCAGTATCGGGTTCACTCAGGCGCGATCATCATTCCCCGCATAGACCTGGTAGAACCACTGAGATTGGAATGCCAGCATTTTGTGGAGTGCATCAAGGAGAAACGTCGCCCTGAGACGGACGGCGTGCACGGGTTGCAAGTGGTGCGAGTACTGGAAGCAGCCCAAGCCTCGCTGAAACAAGATGGGAAGCTCCAGCGGCTTGAAGCCTTGGCCTAATGTCCTTAACTTTCGCGCTCTAAGCCCCGTCCCCGGGGCGATTCCCCGTGCTGAGACGCCCCCAGGGACGGGGGCCGGGAGCATTTTGGGGGAAAGTTAGCGCCATTGGGCTTCGGCCTCTAATACGTGTTAGGACGTATTGCGTGAGCAGGTGTGGGTGTGGGCACAAGAATGACCACGCGAGTTCTACCGGTAGTAGCAGACACCGGCGTGGGCTCTGACGTCGGTGGAACATCATCGTTGTTCTGCTCTGGCAGGACCGAAGGGACTGTCGTGGGCGAGGCAGGCTGCGCGGGAGGCGGTGTGCGAACCGGCTGTGGAGACGTTGGAGCGGCAGCAGGGGCAGCTCCTCCACACTGATTAGTGGGGATACGCAGCATCTGCCCCACACGAAGCAGGCTGTTCGCGGCCAGTCCGTTGGCTCTTGCCAGATCGTAAACATCCACACCGAATCGGCGTGCTACGGCAAAAAGACCTTCATGGGGCTGTACTCTATAGGTGCAACTGTCAGTAGTGGAAGGGCCCTGGTTGGAAGAAGAGGTGGCCACATGGGTTTGCGGTTGTGATGTTGCAGGGAGGCTGGTTCCGGCTGTATCAGGCACAATGACTCGCTGTCCAACCCGAATCTGGTTGGGATTAGGTAGCCGGTTAAGGCGCTGCAGCGCTGCAACCGAGGTGCCGTATCGCCTGGCGATGCTGGCGAGCGTGTCACCTTCTCGGACGATGTAGATGCCCTGCTGGGAAGCAGCCCATGCTGGCTTAGTTAGAGGCCCAAGGTAACCCCACATCAAGCAAAGGGTTGCTATAATTGTAAGTGTGCGGACATACCATGCTTTCATTGGGAACCTCTAGAGTCTTTCTACCAGATGGGACAAAGCGGATCGGATAACCAATTAAGATTACTGCGAACCTTTTTCATCATTAAATATATCCGTATGGAGCATGTAGCTCAATAGGTCAAGGGTATGCAAGAGCAAGGTAGTAATAGCGCTATAAGCTGGATGGAGGTTAAGAGACACAGTGATGGGCGAGTGGGTGAGGATCTTTCCGGGAGTTGAGTTGGGGAAAGGCTCTCGGCTGGAAGATTTTGTCATCTTAGGACAACCACCGCGTGGACATCAGCCGGGTGACCTGCAAACCGTGATCGGTGAGGGTGCCCTCGTCCGGTCTCATACGGTGATCTACGCTGGCAATCAGATTGGGCGACGCTTTCAAACCGGACATGGGGTGACGGTGCGAGAGTGTAACGTGATCGGCGATGATGTCAGTATAGGAACGAGCACAGTTATTGAACATCATGTTCTGATCGGAAATGGCGTTCGTATTCATTCTCAGGCTTTTATCCCTGAATACTCTACTCTGGAAGACGGATGTTGGATCGGCCCCAATGTGGTGCTGACCAATGCGTTACACCCATTGTGTCCCAAAGCGAAGGTGTGTTTGAAAGGGGCTACCATCCGACGGGGTGCAAAGATTGGGGCCAATGCTACTCTCCTGCCAGATATCACCATCGGCGAAGGGGCACTGGTGGGAGCTGGGGCCGTCGTAACGCAAGACGTGCCACCCTACTCAGTCGTAGCAGGCAATCCGGCGCGTATCATCAAGCACATCAACGAACTAACCTGCCCGTATGATCTGATCGCTCGACCATATGAGGAGCATTGGCCGTAATTTTCCACCCGCTCTGGAATCGCTGGGGGGATCATGCTTTCACAGCGACATCTCTGGGCTTATTTGGTCGTTGTATGTTTGAGCTTGAGCATGGCGATTTCCGCAGTACAAGCTCAGGTGGATGTTAGCCGGTGGCATCCGTTTACGACCTCAAATGGCCTGGTGGATAACAGTGTCAATGCTGTCCTTCAGGACCGTTATGGCGTACTGTGGTTTGGCACTAACGCTGGTGTCAGCCGCTTCGATGGCTCTTTCACGACCCTAACGGACATCCTTGCCCTGGACAGCGGTGTGCTCACCATTTACGAGATGGCCGACGGGACGCTATGGTTGGGCACGAATAACGGGGCCGTGCGTTATGCACCAGCCACTCAAGAGTGGGAGGTACTGACCCGTGACCAGGGGATGGCGTCTAACCAGGTTCGCTCGATTCTTGCAGATCGGGAAGGGCGTCTATGGTTCGGAACGAACGAAGGGGTCAGTCAATACGATCCAGCTAGTGGGGAGTGGAGGACATTTACCACAGCGGACGGCTTGTCTCATAACGCGGTGAACGCGATCGCCTTGGGGCCTGACCAGGCGCTGTGGTTAGGCACAGAGAAGGGGGTCACGCGGTACGATCCCGTCAGGAACCGTTGGTCACAATTCGGTACCAAGGATGGCCTCGTTGGCGATCGTGTATTTGACGTGCAGGCAGGCAGTGCAGGCGAGTTGTGGTTTGCTACGTCGAATGGTGTTAGCCGTTATCACCCATTTACAGGGCGGTGGCAGACGTTCACAGTGGCTGATGGCCTGGGCGCCAATTTCGTTTGGACCATTCTGCGGGATAGGCAAGGGCACCTCTGGTTTGGCACTAACTCTGGCGGTGTCTCGCACTTTGATCCGGTCAGCGAGCGATGGGAGACTTTTACCACAAACGAGGGCCTCATCGCTAACTACGTCCGGGACATCTGGGAAGACACGGATGGTGGCGTGTGGTTTGCGACCCTTGGTGGAGTCAGCCTCTACACCGGGCGCGCGTGGCGCATCGTGCCCGTGGGCAACCTGGACGCAGTGGGAATCAACGCTCTGATGATAGATCGCCACCAGTATTTGTGGGTAGGCACCGACGGCCAGGGGGTGTGGCGTTATGACAAGGCAGATTGGACCCAGTTCTCGGCCCAGGAAGGAACGATCGGCTCTGACGCCGTCTGGTCCCTGTACGAGGACAGGGATGGCAATATCTGGGTAGGTACAGGGGGGGGCGGTGTTAGCCGCTGGGATGGCCAGCAGTGGAGAACCTTCACGAAGAAAGACGGACTAGCTGACGACTATGTGACGACCATCCGTCAGGCCCCCGATGGGGCGATGTGGTTCGGCACGACCCAGGGGGCTAGCCGCTTGGACGTAACCACCGGGCAGTGGTGGACATTGGATACGGAGGAAGGGTTACCTGAGCCGCGTGTTAATGCCATCGCCATCATGCAGAGCGGGGAGGTCTGGTTAGGCACTGATACTCGTGGGATTTGCCGCTATAACGGCTCACGGTGTGAGATCTTCACCGAGCAGAATGGTTTAAGTGACGATGGCGTTGCTACCGGTGCCGTTGTTTCGGACGGTGCAGGCGGATTGTGGTTTGGTCACTGGCGCGGCGGCCTGAGTCATTGGACCGGCAAAGAGTGGATACGCGTCGGGACGGCGGACGGGTTAGCAGCCGATCGGGTGTATAGCCTGTATCGAGCCAGTGACGGCAGTCTGTGGGCGGGCACTTTGGGTGGATTGAGTCGGTATGATGGACGCAGTTGGCAGACGTACACACGGTTGAACGGCCTGGCCAGCAATGAGGTGACCGCGATCGTAGAAACTCAGGAGGGGGCTTTTTGGTTAGGAACAGTTTCAGGACTGTCATGGCATCGGCCTGAGCACTCTCCTCCCTGGGTGAGGCTTCAGACAGTCAATGGGAGGATTACGGGGGGTGAGTCCACCACCGTACCGGATAATAATGTGAC
>FWPU01011794.1_pt1 | contig 11996 bp, 11 predicted proteins | sample 2228361 | NCBI WGS metagenome assembly FWPU01 (sample SAMEA103939777, study PRJEB20133) | metagenome | reverse complement strand
TCGGTTGGCCCAGATTTGGATGGGCAAGAAACTTGCTCTAGCAAAATCGTAACTACTCAGCCACTTTCGCAAATACCGCAAATACAGACCTAAAGGTAACTTCACCCTAACCCTTTACCACTTCGTACCCATTCTGGGCATAATGGCACACGTTCCAAAGGGAGAGGAAAACGGAAACGAAAAACGGACTCCTTTAGTAATTGAATAAACCGAGGCATAGCGCAAAGGCGTATAATTAGGGGAAAAAGCCCGGGTAAATCTCAATGACCGATCTCCGCAAGCGCGCACTGCGCATCCACCAAAAACTCCTGGAAACGTATGGCCAACCAATCTGGCGCAATCCCTTGCCGCCAGTGGATGAACTAATCTCCACCATCCTCTCTCAAAATACCAACGACACCAACCGCGACCACGCCTTCGATGCGCTGCGAGCGAAGTTCCCCACCTGGGAAGCGGTGCGCGACGCCCAAACCGACGAGGTGATTGCCGCCATCCGCCCGGCCGGGCTGGCCAATCAGAAGGGTCCGCGCATCCAGAAGGTACTACGCCAAATCACCTCCGAGCGCGGCTCACTGGACCTTTCGTTTCTTGCAGACCTGCCATTGGAAGAAGCGCGCACCTGGCTGATGAAATTCGACGGCGTTGGCCCTAAAACTGCCGCTATCGTGTTATGTTTTTCGCTCGATCGGCCAGCCTTTCCCGTAGATACCCACATCTACCGCGTGAGCGGCCGCATGGGCCTGCGTCCCCAAAAAATGACCGTCGAACAGGCGCACCTATACCTGGAAGGTCTGTTCCCACCACAAGCCTATTATGCCGCCCACCTCAACCTTATCCGCCTGGGACGTGAAGTATGCGCCGCCCGCAAGCCAGATTGCCTGCACTGCCCTGTTCGGGAACTGTGCGACTACGGGAAACAAGTGACATTGTCGAATGACTTGGGACAACGGTAAGGAGTAAAGTCATGGAAGCCCAGCGCAAAAAGATCGGCTATATGGTAGGCGGCGGCCTGAAAGAAAATTTCCGCGTGCGACTGACCGTCTCGCCGCAAGAGGTACAAGAGGGCGCTTTTGTGGTATTGGCCAGCGGCCACTGGCGATATTATGGCATCGTCACCGACATCCAACTCGGCGCCACCGATCCGCGCTTTGCCGATGAGCAAATGGAAGGGCGCTTTCCGCCCCACATTGCCAACGCCTTGCACGGACAAACCCTCTTCGCCACCCTGGAAGTGCTGCCCAACCTGATGCTCGAAATCGGGCCGGACTCATCCGGCCCGGAGTACGAACGCTGGGCGCGCTCGAACCCACAGTCGAAACTGTTGCCGGTCAAGAACGTTCCTCCGCACCATGCGGAGGCCTTCCTGGCAGCCGAAGGCGACATTGCTCAAATCTTCGGCGACCCACAGGAAAAAAGCAACTTCGTCATTGGCTACACCCGTGAGCAAGGACATCCCGTGTGCATAGACCTGGAGCGATTCGTCCAACGGTCTGCGGGTGTGTTCGGCGCCACTGGCACCGGCAAGTCTTTCCTCACGCGCCTGGTGTTGGCCGGGCTGATCCATGCCGGCAAGACCTCGCTGCTGGTGTTGGACATGCACAATGAATATGGCTTCGATGACGTGGCTTCCGACACCAAGAATCCCGTCACAGGGCTGAAGACCAAATTCAGGTCCAAAGTCAGAATCGTGGGGCTGGGAAGCGGGGCCACTATTCGCGGTCAGATGCCGGACTTCAACCTGGAAATCGCCGCCAGCGACATTTCCCCGGCCGACATCGAGGCCCTCACCCGCGAACTCAACCTGAAAGAAACCACCCCAACCACCTTGAATGCCCTATACGGCTCCTTCCGAGAACATTGGTTTGCGCGCTTCCACAGCATGACGCGCAATACTATTATCGTCGAAGACGAGAAAGGGAGAAAGAAAGAAGCGCCGGCCGAGGGAAGCGTGGCGGCCTGGGCGCTCGAAAACGGCGTCAATGTGGCGGCCGCCGAAGCGTTACATGACAAACTCCGCCGCCTGTTCACCAAACCTTACATCGTCGAGCAGCCCGCCGCCGACAGCGTGAGAGAAATCATCCAATCGCTCGAAAACGGGCAGCATGTCATCCTGTCCTTCGGCGAACATGAAAGCGACCTGGATTATCTGCTGGTCTCGAATATCCTGACGCGCAAAATTCGCGCCGCCTGGGAACGCCAAACCAACCAATTCCGTTCACAGGGCCCCTCGGGCGGAGCCGTTGAACCGCGTCCGTTGGTCATCGTGGTCGAGGAGGCCCACAAACTGCTCAACCGCGAAATGGCCGCTCAGACCACCTTTGCCACTATCGCCAGGGAAATGCGCAAATATTATGTCACACTCCTCATCGTGGACCAACGTCCCTCCCAAATAGACGACGAGGTCATGTCTCAACTGGGTACGCGCATCTCCGGCTGGCTGGGTGACGAAGACGACATTCATGCCGTTCTCTCCGGCCTGGCCAGGCGCGAAGCCCTACGGGGAATGCTGGCGCGCCTGCAACCAAAAGAAGAGGCTCTACTGCTGGGCTGGGGCGTCCCAATGCCGCTGCCAGTGCGCTCACGCCGCTATGACGATGCCTTTTGGAAGGAATTGTTGGGTGGAAAGAGGAGTCAGGAACAAACCTTGAAAGAACTGGGCTACTAATAAGATGAGCCTGGACCTTACCCAAATCCGCGCCTTGTGCTTCGACGTAGACGGCACCCTGAGCGATACCGACGACCTCTACGTCCAACGAATAACCTCCCTGTTGCGCCCTCTGGGGCAGAACGTTCCACGCCTGGCCCGCCGTCTGGTGATGTGGCTGGAAGCGCCCGGCAACGCTCTGCTAGGGCTGGCCGATACGCTCGGCGTAGACGATGAAATCGCCGCCCTTCTCGATTGGGTATCCCGCCATCGCAACAAGACCCGCAAGAACTTCCTGCTGACACCGGGCGTGGATGACATGCTGGCTGCCTTGCATGGACATTACCCCATGGCCGTCGTCAGCGCCCGTGACGAGACCAGCACCCTGCGCTTCCTGGAACAATTTGGCCTGACCCGTTACTTCGACGTCATCGTGACCGCTCTGAGCGCCAAACACACCAAACCTTACCCCGACCCCGTTTTGCTGGCCGCCGACAAGATGGGGGTTGCTCCCAGCCACTGCCTGATGATTGGCGACACCACCGTAGATATTCGCGCCGGAAGGACCGCCGGCGCCCAAACTGCGGGCGTGCTGTGTGGCTTTGGTGAAGAGGGCGAATTGAGACGCCTGGGCGCCGACTTGATTCTGGCCTCCACGCCGGAATTGAAAACCATCCTCCTGCCATCCTCGAGAGCGGCGCTATGACCTGTCGAACCCCTCCTTAGGACGATGCTCACCGCCTCTGACTTCCTGCGCTTGCCCTACACCCCCGATCTGAGCGAGGGCGGCATTGCCTACGCCGTCCGTTCACTGCCCTATACCTACAACCGCATGGGCGGCTCGCCCTTCGAGCGTTTGCGGCGCATCGTTGCGGGCGTGGCTGTCGAATTAGCCTTCCGCCGCTACCTCAGCCAGCAAGACATCCCCTACGACGTCAAAGGCGCCACTCCCTTCACCGAACCAGATCGGTACGACGTGGCGCTGGGCGGCCATCGCTGCGACATCAAATCCTTCCTCATCTCTCAGCGTCGCCAGATTAGCGCGCTTCGCGCTCGTCCCGACCTGCTCCTGACCGCCCCGGCCCTGGTGCCTGCCGACCAACACGCCGCCGAAGGGCATCGCTCCAAAGACTTGTATCTGTTTGCCTTCCTCACTGGCCTGGTAGCCGCCTCGCTAGGCGAAATCCGCAAAGCGCAAGCCGCCGGTCAGCCGCTCTACCTGGTTCACGCCATGCCCAAAGCATGGACACGCCCGCATGCCTGGCAATCGCTGACCCCGCTGGCGCTCAAGTCGGCAGCAGACGAGACGATGAACGTCGAAATCGGCGGGCAGGCCGAAAATCGGGAATTCATGACGCGCACGGTGGAATTGCCGCCACGCACCCGAGTCGAAGTCACCGATCCCTTCTTTGCCGTCTCCTTCCTGCACATCTCCTCTTTGCCCGCCGCACGTATCGGCATTCACAGTCCGTGCAGGGGTGAACCATACATCATCAGCCCGTTCGAGTGGGGGAATATCTGGGTGTACGGCATGGACATCATCCTGACCGGTTACATTACCTACGATGAATTTGGCCGTCGTAGTCAGCCGCTACCGCCCAACAGCCGGGTATTTCAATACAACAGGACCAAGACCAAAAATCTGACCATGCCCATTGCCGATCTAAAGCCCTTGCCCAACCTGTTTGCGCGCGTCAAGGATTGGGCCTCTCGGTAACAAAATATCGAATAGAGTGCAAGAGGCCTGGCGATTGACGACATATCACACCTTGCGCAATATTGCCCTGCTGACCATTGTGGTTGTGAATGTTTTGGCAGTAACTGCTTACCCTATCGAACAGGATGGAAAGGGTAGAAAGGATAGCCGTTCAACGAAAGGCAAAAAAAATCCTTTCATCCTTGAAATCCTGTCTCGCGCTCCTTCCAACAGGCTCGATTTCGACCCAATGGCTGCCTGGTAAGCAGTTACTTTTGGCAAATGTCCAGGATAGATTCCGAAGGACAATACTGTAAGGGGATGAAGTCCGTGCTGCGAATCTTCGATTGAATTGATGTGTAATAGAATGTGAAGTTAGCAGCCGTAGTAGAGTCTGTGGATTGTGTGGATAGGCATCCTTTGCCCGTATATCTGGGTTGGGAGGCCTGCTCAACGCTCCATTTGGCGGATAGCGCTGCTGGGGGCATGGGGAGTGCCTGTGGATAAACATCTCACCGCCCGGTCAGACAAAAGCAGGCAGGATTCACATAAATCTAGATGTTGGGTACTCGAAAAAATACCCCCCATATATGGCGGTGTCGAAATGCGCCTGCTTTGGACGAATCCCGAACAATTGAGCAGGTTTTCCACAAACGCCCCCAGTTATCCACAGTTTCTCGTCACTTATCCACAGTTGATGGCCGGCTTCCTTTCTAGCAACCACCCCCAGATATAGCCCTTAAGTACTATTAGTGTAACTACCTATCCACCCTCACGCTTCGACAGGGTCTCGATGAACTCAACCCAGCGACTCTCGACAGGGTCTTGATGAACTCGCCCCGGCGGCCTTCGGCGTGAGCGCTCAGGCGAACGCTCAGGGCAGGCTGCTCAGGCGAACGCTCAGCGCCACGCCCCCGGCCCCTTATCATCCCCGCAGGGGACTCCCAAAGGGAGAGGGGGGAAATGTCTTGAAAACGGCGCTGTTCCCCTCTCCCAAAGGGAGAGGGGCAGGGTGAGGGTAGGCAGTTACCTATTATTAGTTATGAGCCGTTGCCCCCCAGCAGTGCAATAGCGTCCCCTTGGGGGACTGCTGAGGAAACAATCGTGGAAATGCTCAATGACTCAAAGTCTAATCACTATAACGTCTTATACCTTGTGATGTAGGTCGGCTTGTCTATGAGGGAGGCTTCGTCGTCAATCCGACTTGCGCTTGGCGCTTCAGGCCGCCGTCTCCAGGCCGTTGGCGGCGGCGATCTCCTCTAGCAGCAACTCAATCTCGTCCAGAAAATGGTCCAATCCCTGCACGCGCTCGGCAAAACGCTCACCCACCAGCCCCAGGTGGGCGCAGGCCTCTTGCCAGGGATGCGTCTCTCTGGCGGGCAATGCCACTGCCGCAAACGTCCAGGTATGGATCAGCGGCCACAGCAGCGCGGTCGGTTCATCGCTGCCCAGCATGGCCTCGAAGCATTTTTGGTAGTAATTCAGGCGCGCAGTGTGGATGCGCGGGTCGGCTTTGCCACTCTCGAAAGCCGCTTTGAACATCGCCGTCCAGCCTGGCAGGAAGGCCTCTAGCGTGGACGAATCCAGCCCGGCGCCGCCCAGCAGCCCTAGCAAGCCGGCGCTCATGCCCGGCCGACCGGCTTGCTCGGCCAGCCCCGGAAACAGCAGCAACAGACGACGCTCTGGAAGCGGCGGCCCGTGCAGTTCGGCGATGGCGTTGACAGCATGATACAGCGACTTGAGATACTGAGCCACCTCCTTGGGCCCGGCCTTCTCGCCCACATCCATCAGGTCGAACCAGATTTGACGGCCATGATCGAGCAATTTTCGGCAGCGCGCCAGCGCCAACGCCGGTTGGTGGAATTCGAAACCTGCCCGCACCGCCGCCTGCGTGAACTCGAAGAAGTGCTGGCTTTCGAGAAGAAGCATGGGGTCGTAGATTTCGTAGCCCAGCCAGGGGTTGACGCGCAGTTCGCGCGGCGGCTGGTAGTCTGCCTTGCTGCGGTAGGAAATATCTACGTGGAAATCGGGCGTCAGCGGCACGATTTCCCGCGAGCGGGGCGGCTTTCCAGCCGTCACCAGCACCAGATCGATGTCGGTCACGCCGCCCAGAAACGGTTCATCTGTCAACAGCGAGCCGGTCAGGTAGGCGGCGATGATGGACTTGTCATCGAAAGCGCGTGCCTGGGCGGTCTCTTTGGCGAGGCGGATGAGGGTCTCTCGGGTGACGCGCATAGACAGTCTTCCTAGATGGAGTTTGCAGGCGCAAGGGGTGAAGGGGGCGCGGGGAAATGTTCGGGCAGGGGCAACCCCGGTTGAAACGGAGGCAGGCCCAGGCTTTGTTTGATGCGATTCTCGATCAGCGCCAAATGTTCCACGTTTTGTACGATGTTCAGATGGTTGGTGTCTATTTTCAGCACCGGCACGTGGTCATACGGGCGGGAGAAGAAGTCCTCGTAGGCCAGGTTCAATTCGTCTATGTAGGAGCGTTCCATCTGCCGTTCGTAGGGGCGGTCGCGCAGGGCAATGCGCCCCATCAGCACGTCGGTGTTGGCTTGCAGGTAAACGATCAGGTTGGGCTTGGGAATTTTCTCGCCCAGCGCCTCGTGGACTTTGTGGTACATCGCGAGTTCGTCGCCGCTCAGGTTGATGCCTGCAAAGAGCGCATCTTTGGCAAAGGTGTAATCGGCCAGCAGATTCTTGCCGGCCGCCAGGATTTGTGGCACCGTGCTGTTTTGTTGGCGGTAGCGGCTGAGCAGGAAGAAAATTTGCGTCTGAAAGGCATAGCGCGCCCGGTCGGCGTAGAAATCGGACAGGAAGGGGTTTTCCTCGAAGATTTCGAGCAGCAGTTCAGCGTCGAAACGGGGTTGCAACAAGCGGGCCAGGGTGGTCTTGCCAACGCCGATCACCCCTTCGATGGCTACGTACATGGGCAGTCTCCGGCGAGTAGGATGGGTCAAGGATACCACAAGTTGAATGATGATTGATGAGTGAGGAATGGTGTGGGGATTATAATACGGTCGTGACTCGTATTTGCATCACCCCGTGCGCCGAGAGCGGCGGCGTGGCTTCCTTTCGGATGAAATTCGAGGATGGGCTGCGTCAGCGCGGGATAGACGTGACCTACGACCCCGCTCGAGGGGCAGACGCCGTCCTCGTTCTGGGCGGGACCCGCCGCCTGCTCCCGTTATGGAGGGCGAAACGCCGCCGCGAGCGCCTCGTCCAGCGGCTGGATGGCGTCAATTGGGTTCAGCGGGCGCGTTGGAGCGGATTGCGCTATACGCTGCGCGCCGAATACGGCAATGCCTTGCTGGCCTTCATCCGTAGTCACCTGGCGGAGCGGGTGGTCTATCAAAGTCACTTCATCCGCCGCTGGTGGCAGGCCTGGTATGGGGCGGTGGAGGCGCCAGGGGAGGTGATTTGGAACGGCGTGGATTTGCAGATGTATGCGCCTGCGGCCATGCCTGACGCTCCGCCCTATCGCCTGCTGGTGGTGGAAGGCAGCCTGGCAGGCGGGTTGGATACCGGCCTGCGCGCCGCTGTCCAACTGGCAGAGGCTTTGTCTGGTTCGATGGCGGTGGAGTTGCTGGTGGCCGGTCAGGTAGAGGCGCGCGCGGCCGTCCAACTGGCGAGGGAGAGCCGCGCGCCGGTGCGGATGCTGGGCGTTCTTCCGCGCGAGCAAATTCCTGCGTTGATGCGTTCTGCACACCTTTTGTTTTCGGCCGAGATCAATCCACCTTGCCCCAACGCTGTCATCGAGGCGCTGGCTTGCGGGCTGCCTGTCATCGGCTTCGAGACTGGCTCACTGCGTGAACTGGTGGGAGAGCAGGCCGGCCGGCTTGTGCTGTATGGCGCGGATGAGTGGAAACTTGAGCCGCCAGATGTGCCTGCACTGGCAGAGGCGGCTCGGGAAGTGCTGAGCGATCAGCCAAAATTTCGGGCTGCGGCGCGCGAGCGGGCCGAAGCCGTTTTTGGATTGGATGGGATGGTGGAGGCTTACTTGAAGGTGTTGTTGGGAGGATAACCGCGTAGAGAAACCACAGATTCGGCTTGAAACCGAATGTACAGTCCTTTCCAGTAACTGCCTACTTTGGGTAATTTCTGATGGCAACGCATGACTTTTGGTCGCTCCAGAGACAGGCGAAGACTTGTCTGGCGCATTGTGGGGCAAATCTCTGATTTGCCACGCTTCGCAAGTCGGAGACTTGCGCCACAGGTAGGCAGTTACCATTTCCAGGAGAAATCATGGACGAAGAAATCAAAACCTTTCTTTTGCGTCATTTGCAGGCCATCCAGGAAAACGATGTGGCCGGTTACTATGAAACTACCTCCGAGGACCTGACGCTCTATGAGTGGTGGGTCACGCCGCATCGCATAGACGGGCTGCCCTTCCATGAATTCATGATGGAGGCCAACGCGGAGCGCGGTTCGGTCTTTGGGGCAGAGGATGGCGGTCAGAAAGCCAAATCCCGCTTCGACCTGTCCAATCTGCGCATTCAGCGTTATGGCGATACGGCTATTGCCAGTTATACTTTGCTGGTCAGCACGGCCTTGCCTGAGGGGGTGCGCGTGGCTGCCCACAACGAGAGCCGCGTCATCGTCAAAATAGATGAGCAGTGGAAGGTGGTGCATTGTCACAAGTCGCCGGCCTGGCAGGCGAGGCATGTTGGCAGTGTTCAGTGATCAGTGAGGAGAGGCCAGATGAATTTCTCTGGGCGGTTGGGGATTCAACAGCGCGTGTTGCCTGAGTATCGCGCGCCGTTCTTCGACCTGCTGGCGCAATCTTGTGAGGGAGGTTTGTCGCTGCTGGCTGGTCAACCTCGTCCGCAGGAGGGCATTGTCACTGCCTCCGGCTTGCGCGTGGCGCAGTATGCGGCCGCTCGAAACTTTCACCTCTTCGATGGCCGCTTCTACCTGTGTTACCAGGCCGGTTTTTTGAACTGGCTGGCAGGCTGGGACCCCGATGCGTTGATTGTGGAGGCCAACCCGCGCTACCTGGCTACGCCGGCTGGCGTGCGCTGGATGAAGAGGCGCGGGCGTCCGGTGTTGGGCTGGGGCTTGGGTGCGCCCTCTGCCATGCGCTCTTTTGCCCCCGCGAGAGCGGTAGGGGCGTGGTTCTGGATGGCTTTCCTACGCCCGTTCGATGGTTTGGTTGCTTACAGTCAACGTGGGGCAGATGAGTATGCCGCCCTAGGCTTTCCGCGAGAGAGGATTTTTGTGGCTCACAACGCTGTGGCGCCTGCGCCCCCTCGCCCTATCGAGCGCCCCATCGCGCCAAATACCCCTCCTGTGGTGTTGTTCGTGGGGCGATTACAGGCCCGCAAACGGGTGGACGCGCTGTTGCGCGCCTGCGCTCACATGTTTTTTCCACTGCGCCTGGTCATTGTGGGCGATGGGCCAGAGCGCCAGGAGTTGGAGGAACTGGCCAGGCAAGTTTACCCAGCGGCAGAATTCGTAGGCGCAAAACATGGAGACGAGTTGGCCGCTCATTTTGCCGCCGCAGACTTGTTTGTCTTGCCTGGTACCGGCGGATTGGCCGTGCAGCAGGCCATGAGTCACGGCTTGCCGGTCATCGTTGCCAAAGGCGATGGCACGCAGGATGACCTGGTGCGCCCTGGCAACGGCTGGCAGGTGCCGCCAGAGGATGAGGCGGCGCTCACGGCTGCGTTGCGTGAGGCGTTGTCGGATATGGGGCGTCTGCGCGCCATGGGTGCGGAGTCGTATCGCATCGTTGCTCAAGAGATCAGCCTGGAAAAGATGGTAGAGACTTTCACGAAGGCTTTGCAAGCAGTCGTTCGGGAATTGGTATAATCGGGGCGATGTTTTCTCGCTTGCGGATTTTCCGCCTCATCTTGCTGGGGAGTTTGGGGCTTTCGGCTTGCGCCTCTTTTTGGGGGACGCTTGCTACGCCTACGCCGCTGCTGCCAACCTTCACGCCCCTCCCGCCCACGCCTACCCCGCCTCCGCTGGCGGCCACCGTCAACGGCGAGTGGATTACGAAGGCGGAGTTCGAGGCCGAGGTCGAGCGTTATCGTGCCGCCCGCCTGTCGCTAGGCGAGGAGACGCCGGCAGACCAGGCTGCCGCTGCCGTCCTGGATGACCTGGTGTCGCAGGTCTTGCTGGCACAAGCCGCCAGGCAGGAGGGCTTCGAGATAACGGAAGCAGACCTGAATTCCAGGTTGGAGGCGTTGGCCTCTCAGGCTGGGGGCGCAGAGGCGCTGTCGAAGTGGCAGTCGGCTCACGGTTACACGGACGATTCGTTCCGTTCCGCGTTGAAACGCGCCGCTGAGGCTGCCTGGATGCGTGACAAAATCATTGCGGCTGTGCCAACGACGTCCGAACAGGTTCACGTGCGGCAAATTTTGACCTATAATGAGGAAACGGCGCGCAAAGTGGCCGAGCAATTGACCGGCGGAAGCTCGTTCGAGGAGTTGGCGGCGTTGTACGATCCGGTGACGCATGGTGAGTTGGGCTGGTTCCCGCGCGGCTATCTGCTGGAACCCCAGTTGGAGGAAGCCGCTTTTGCGTTGCAGGCAGGCCAGTTTAGCGAGGTGATTGCCAGCCAGGTCGGTTTTCACATCTTGTATGTGGTCGAGCGCGAGGCTCAGCGTCCGCTTTCGCCGGATGCGTATCTGATGATGCAGGAACGCGCCTTGCAGGCCTGGCTGGACCAGGAGCGCGCCAGGGCCGTCATTGTGCTTTCGCCCTAGCCGGCCATACGGAGATCTTCATGGACAGTTTCGACTTTCAAGATCAGAAACCCAAACGTTCGTCCTTTGCAATGCCCTCATTGGGAATGTGGGATATTCTTTCCATCCTTGTCTTGCTGCTGACGTGTTGCCTGGTGGGTTATTTTGCATTGGTGTTTACCAACCCTCTGATTTTCTTGAATCCGCTGCGGCCGTATTATTTGTTGACCCCCTCGCCTACGATGACGCCGCTACCTTTGCCGCCAACCTGGACGCCCACCCCGACTTTATACTTGTCGCCCACGGCTACGTTGCTGCCCAGCATCACACCGCCGCCCACGTTCACGCCGCCGGTGTTGACTCCGCCTACGAACACGCCCACCCTGACCGAAACGCCCACGCTGACTCCCACCCCCAAGGCGCCTTTTTCGGCTGTGGCGGTCAATGCGCTTGCCAGTACGATTTATTATCCAGAAGCCGGCTGCAATTGGTTTGGGGTGGCTGTGACCATAGACGATCAGAACAACAGCCCGCTGGTCGGCCAGCAAGTCAAGTTGATGGGTTCTTTACAAGGCAAACCAATCGATAAAGTGTTGGTGAGCGGCGTCAGTACTCAATATGGTCAGTCGGGGGCCGAGTTTTTCCTGGGGACGACGCCGATTGCTTCCAACAAGACGTTGTTCGTGCAGGTGTTCGATCAATCGGGCCTGATGCCGTTGTCGGAAAAGGTGTATTTCTCCACTTACACGGATTGCGATAAGAATTTGATACTGATTCGTTTCAAGAAGAATCGATAAAAAAAGTAACTGCTTAACGAAGCTTCGCCTCAAACCGACAAGGTTGACGGGTGAGGTGAAATTCAGTAGCATAGGAGGGAAGAGGTGAACTATGCTCACAGTGAAACAGATCTTGACGGATAAAATCAGCCTGGATATTGAATGTATTGGCCGGGTCTACTTGAATGGGT
>FWPU01011790.1_pt1 | contig 11997 bp, 11 predicted proteins | sample 2228361 | NCBI WGS metagenome assembly FWPU01 (sample SAMEA103939777, study PRJEB20133) | metagenome | reverse complement strand
ACGCCGTAGCTCTCATAGTAGCTGGCCAGGACGGTCGCCTGTTCCGGGCCGGAGACGGCGTAGAAGGAAGCATCGTAGCGCGACATCCAGTCGGTCCCATCATGGGACTTGAGGAGGATGCCCAGGTTGTGTTGGGCCAGCACCGAGACGATCTGCTCCGGCGGGCCATCGCGGGAGAACTGCCACACCCAGGCCAGATGGCGGGGCCCGTTGACGCGACCGCGCTGAGGTACGGGCGGCCAGGGTGGCGGAGGGACGCAGGTAAAGCCGACAGTCGTAGCTGCAGCGACGGCGGCTGCCCCTATGCCCAGAAACCGGCGTCTTCCAATGCGCCGCTGAAGGAGCATTCCCCGCTTGAGACCCCAAAACTACAGAGAGCCGGGGCCCCTCTCTAGCCCGCCACCGTCGCCCTCGCGAGCGGACACAGGTCACTAGGGTGGCACGTCTTTCGGCGGCTGTCAAGATGTGGATCTGCCGCCAGGCCTTCGCCGGTCACGGCGCCACCGCCAGAAGGATGACGCCTGTGGCGATAAGGGCGGAGCCCAGGATGCGTGGGGCTCCGTAGGGCTCGCCCAGGAGGAAGACGCCCAGGGCCGCCCCCAACACTATGCCCACCTCCCGCACCGGGGCCACATAGCTGACGCGACTGGTCGTCAAGGCCGCCAGCACCAGGACGTAGGCCAGGGGCGAGAGGACCGCCGGGGCCACATAGCTGACGCGACTGGTCGTCAAGGCCGCCAGCACCAGGACGTAGGCCAGGGGCGAGAGGACGCCGGCGGCCAGGACGCTGCCGAGCCGCTCCCGCCACTCGGCCCGGGCGGCCACGGCTCCTCCCGCCAGGGCTATGGGCGCCAGCACCAGGGCATGGCCGGCCATGGCGAACTGGTTGAGGGCCACGGCAGGCACGTGATCCAGGGCCGCCTTGTCCCACAGCGTATAGGTGGCAATGAGGGCGCCTGTAACCAGAGCGTATCGACTATCGGGCCGGTCCCAGAAGCGCAGGGGGCTAAGGACGGCGGCCGGCGCCATGGACTCGGCATGGAGGGCATAGATGCCGGCCACCACCAGGGCGACGCCGCCCGCCGCCAGCGCCGACACCGATTCCCCTAGGATGGGCACTGCCAGAACGGGCACCAGCAGAGGCCCCATCCCCCTCGAGATCGGGTACACCATCGAAAGGTCACCTAGCTGGTAGCCGCGCGAAAGGGACAGGCCGTACACGCCGTGGAGAAAGGCTGTGCCCAGGCCCCGCAGCCAGCCTTCGGCCGAGACGCCGTCGCGGACAGCGAAGACCAGGGCTGCGGGCAGGTACAGCGCGAAGGCGACCGACGTGAAGCACCAGAAGAAGGCCGTCTTATGGGTGCTGCGCTTGGCCAGGAAGTTCCAGGTAGCGTGGGATACGGCGGAGGCAAGAACTAGAAGGAAGGCGCCTGTACTCATCCGCCTCGACCCGTCGGGAGGCAGGCGCGCCTCAGACGGAGCGGTGGCGCTGAACGAAGCGCCCTATTGCCTCTAGCGCCTTCTCAATATTCTCCATAGAGGTGGCGTAGCAAGCGCGCACGTGGCCGCGCCCACCGTGGCCGAAGGCCGAGCCCGGCACCACGGCCACCTTCTCCTCCAGTAGCAGCCTCTCAGCGAACTCCTCGTCCGAAAGACCGGTGATAGAAACAGAAGGGAAGGCGAAGAAGGCGCCCCGCGGCTCGAAGCAGCGGAGGCCCAGCGAATTAAAGCCGTCGACGATGACCTGTCGACGGCGGTCGTACTCGGCCACCATTCCCCGTACGTCCTCTTCACCGGAAGCCAGAGCTGCCAGAGCGGCGTACTGGGCGGCCGTAGGCGCCGACATCATGACGTACTGGTGCACCTTCATCATGGCCTCCAGCACGTCGGGGCGAGCGGCCGCCCAGGCCAGGCGCCAGCCCGTCATGGCGTAAGCTTTGGAAAAGCCGCCCAGCAGAATGGTGCGCTCCTGCATGTCCGGCAGGGAGCTAAAACACACGTGCTTGTGGTTGTAGACCAGCCGGTCGTAGATCTCATCTGAGATGACAAAGAGGTCGTAGCGACGGGCCACCGCGGCCACCGCCAGCAGGTCATCGCGCTCCATCACAGCGCCGGTGGGGTTGGCCGGGTAGCCCATCATGATGGCTTTGGTCCGGGAGGTGATGCGGGCCTCCAGGTCATCGGCGTAGACTTTGAAGTCGTTGTCAGCGCTGGTCGGCACCGGCACGAAGACGCCGCCCGCCAGAATGACGCACGGCAGGTAGGCCACGTAGTAAGGATCGGGGCAGAGGACTTCATCGCCGTTGTCGAGGAGGGGCTGCATGGCGATGTTCAAGCCTTCGCTGACGCCCGTGGTGATGAGCACTTCCCGCTCCGGGTCGTAAGGGACGCCGTACAGGCGGTCCAGGTGGGCAGCCACCGCCTCGCGCAGCTCCGTCAGACCGAAGTTGGAGGTGTAGCCGGTGCGTCCCTCTTCGATGCTGCGGATGCCCGCCTGGCTGATATGGCCGGGGGTGGCGAAGTCGGGTTCACCGACGCCCAGGGAGACGACGTCGTCGGTGCGAGCCAGCAGGTCGAAGAAGCGGCGGATGCCCGAGGGCGGGATGGACTCCACCCGCTGCGAGATCCGGCCTCGACGGTTCTCCATAGCCTCGAACTCGCTCACAGCTCTACCACCGACCAAAGGTCCTCCTCCGGCACATAGTACAGTATCACCTTTGTACCGTCTTCCAGCGTTAGGCGCCAGCCCCGGCGGTCAGGCTCCTGCCAGCGGCTCTCGACCTCTCGCACAGCGGTGCGGCGGCCCTCGTACTCGATCCAGCGGGGCTCCTCGCCGTAGCGGCCGCCGGAGTAGCAGCCGACGCGCACCGGGAAGGCGCGCAGTCCCTCTTCTTCGGTTGGCAGGACAGCTCTCCTATGTCGATGTAGGGGAGGCCTTGGGGCCTCCCGCTGTGAACGGGCGACCTTATGGTCATTGACCAAAAGAGCCGGCGGCGGACCGCCACCTGTAGCGGCGACCTTCAGGTCGCCACGAGCTTCTCTGCTGTCGAGCACGTGGCGAGCTGAAGCTCGCCCCTACAGCCGCTCACCTCACCCGGTAGCAGCCGTCCGGGAGCCTCTCGATGGTGACGAAGGCGCCAGGGCGGAAGTCCAGCAGGTGGCGAAAGTGGCCGGCCTCCAGGTGGTAGTGCTGGTGGGGCGGGGGCACGCGCAGACGGGCGCCCAACCGGGCGCAGCTACACTCCTCGCCTACGATGCAGGTGCGAAACTCGCGGCCGCCCACGACCACGGTGAACTCCTCCAGCGGCGGCGGGAACATGCGCCAGCGTCCCTTCTCGATGAGGACGCTGCCCGTCTCCACGTCCTCGGGAGAGACGGCGGGTGTAGAGGGTCACATGGGACCTAGGCATCGCGCAAGTCTTCCTCAGTCAGGCCGAGGTCACGGAGGATGGCGGCGAGGGTTTTCTTCTTGATTTCCCCACCGGGATGCCTCGGAATGAGAGCATATAGCTTCCGCCTAGGATCCCACCAGATCTCCTGGCTGCCCCGGGACTGACGGCGGAACTCGATGCCCAGACGCCGCAGCTTCCGGGTGAGCTCGCCATACTTCATTCGGCCACTGTCACCACAAGCTGAGCCTTGATGACAGTTCCGGGCTCCAGGCGCTCCAGCCCTTCAGGCAGAGGCAAGCCATCTTCGAGTCTCAGCTCAAGCAAATTGCGAGCGGCATCCTCGAGGTTCTCCAGCGCTTCTGCTACCGTGTCGCCCTCGGCGTGGCACCCCTGGATGACCTGGCATGTGGCCAGATAACCACCCTCTTCCAGGGGTTCCACTTCCACCGGTATCAAGAGCCGTTTCATTGCGTCCTCATTATAGCGGCGGCCGCTCCTTGTGCCAGGCCGTCGCCTGCTCGAAGGCGTGGGCCACGCGCAGCACCGTCTCCTCCTCGAAGGGGCGGCCGACGATCTGGAGGCCCACCGGCAGCTTCTGCCCATTCGGCCCTGCGCAGAAGCCGGCGGGCACCGAGACGGCCGGCAGGCCGCCCAGGTTGATGGGCAGCGTGAAGACGTCGCTCAGGTACATGGTCCACGGATCGTCCACCTTCTCGCCCAGCTTGAAGGCGGGCGTCGGCGAGACCGGGCAGACCAGCACATCGTGGTCCTGGAAGGCCTGCTCAAATTCGCGACGGATGACGGTGCGCACCTTCTGGGCCTTCAGATAGTAGGCGTCGTAGTAGCCGGCAGAGAGGGCGTAGGTGCCCAGCATGATGCGCCGTTTCACCTCGGGCCCAAAGCCGTACTGGCGCGTCTTCTCCATGTTCTCCCACATGCTTTCGCCTTGCTGGTAGGAGAAGCCGTACTTGACGCCGTCGTAGCGGGCCAGGTTGGCCGAGGCCTCGCTAGGGGCAATGATGTAGTAGCAGGCGATGGCATAGGGCGTGCTGGGCAGCGCCACCTCCCAGTCGACGGCGGCGCCCAGGTCTGCCAATATGTTGACGGCCTCGGTCATGACACTGCGGACACCGGGGTCCATGTCGGGCGGCAGGTACTCCTTGGGGGCGCCGACGCGCAGGCCCCGGAGGTCGACACCCTCAAGGACGCGAGTGTAATCGGGCACCGGCAGGGGCGCCGAAGTGGAGTCACGCTCGTCGTGGCCGGCGATGACGTTCATCACCAGGGCGCAGTCGCGGACGTCTCGCGTCAGAGCCCCCACCTGATCCAGAGACGAAGCGAAGGCCACCAGCCCGTAGCGGCTGACACGCCCGTATGTCGGCTTTAGACCGACGACGCTGCACAGGCTGGCGGGCTGCCGTACGCTGCCCCCTGTGTCCGAACCCAGGGCGAAGAGGCACTCGCCGGCCGCCACCGCTGCCGCCGAGCCGCCGGAGGAACCGCCCGGCACCCGGTCCAGGGCCCAGGGGTTACGGGTAGGGAAGAAGCCCGAGTTCTCCGTCGAGGAGCCCATGGCGAACTCGTCCATGTTCGTCTTGCCGACGATGACAGCGCCTGCCTGGCGCAGCCTTTCGACAACGTGGGCGTCGTAAGGCGGCACGAAGTTCTCCAGGATGCGCGAGGCGCAGGTAGTGCGGATGCCCCGCGTGCAGAGGACATCCTTGACGGCCATGGGAATGCCGGTAAAGGGCGTGCCTTCGCCGCGGCCCAGGCGAGCATCGGCCTCATCGGCCTGGCGGAGGGCCTCCTGCTCCGTCAGCGTCAGGAAGGCGCGCACGCGGGGCTCCACTGCCGCAATGCGGTCCAGGACGGCGCGCGTCAGCTCCCGCGCCGAGAGCTCACGCTTCGCCAGGAGCTCAGCAGCTTCGTGGATGGTAAGGTAGTATAGTTCCGTTCCTCGTTCCTCGTCGCTCGTTACCCGCTCCTTGTTGCCTGTTGCCTGTTGCTTGTTGCTACTCCAAGACGGCCCTCACGCGGAAGTGGCCCTCTTCGGCCAGGGGAGCGTTGGCCAGGACCTCCTCCCGCGGGAAGGACTCCCGCGCTTCGTCGGAGGCGGTGATATCCTTAAGGTCCAGGGTATGGGACGTGGGAGGGATGCCCTCGGTGTCGATCTGCTGGAGGAACTGGAAGTGGTCCAGAATAGTCGATAGCTGCTCCTGGAATTTGACGACGTCCTCATCGCTGAGGCCGACCCGCGCCAGGCGGGCGATATGGAGAACCTGTTCTCGCGTGAGACCCAAGGGTAAGCCCCTCCCGTTATGTCGGGGCGAATTATAGCATTGCCTACGCCCCTGGTCAGCCCCGGCTCCAGGGTGCAAGGAACAGGGAACACGGAACAAGCAACGAGATGCCCTCTGAGGTTCCGGCTCTATCTTCTCACCAGCTTCTTGTTCCATGTTCCCTGTTCCTTGTTCCTCTGCTACCATGAGTCATGGCGGAGAAGGACCCGCGCGCATGATCCAGGCTCCTGAGAGGCAGACGGCCATAGGCGCCGTGGCCCTGGGGCACCCCAGCTACGTCTGGCGGTCCGGCCAGGACCGCCGCCTCGCCCTCATTCGCCGCTATGCTCCCCTGGAGGGCCGCGCCATCCTCGATATCGGCTGCGGCATCGGCACTTACGTCCGCAAGCTGGGCGAGCTCGCAGACCGGGTGTACGGCGTCGATATCGAAGCAATGCGGGTTCGCCAGGGGGCGCCTGCCATGGCAGGACCGGGCCTGGCCGTGGCCGCCAGCGAGCACCTGCCCTTCGCCAATGGCGCTTTTGACGTGGTTCTCCTGAACGAGGTCATCGAGCACGTGAGGAGCGAGGTCGCCACGTTGCGCGAGGCTTATCGAGTGCTGCGACCAGGTGGTCGTGTGGTCATCTTCGCCCCCAACCGCCTGTTCCCCTTCGAGACCCATGGCGTGTACCTGGGCCAGCGATACATCTTCGGCAATATACCGCTGGTGAACTACCTGCCGGGCTTCCTGCGCAAGCGTCTGGTGCCTCACGCTCACGCGTATTTCAAGAGGGACCTGCGCCGGCTCAGCCGAGGGCTGGACGCCCGGATAGTGGTGGATTCCTACGTGTACCCCGGCTTCGATAACATAGCCGCCCGTAGCCCACTGATGGCAAAGCTGCTGCGGGGCCTGTTGTACCGGTTGGAAGGGACGCGGTTGGGGATATTCGGCTTGTCCCATTTTCTGGTTCTGGAGAAGACGGCCCATCGCTGGGGCCGGCTTGCCCCAGACGGGGGGCGAGAAGAACAACATGGCTAGCGCGTACTGGCGAAGACGGCTTCGCCAGCGGAGGCTGAACGGCAAGAACGGCGGCTTGTCCCTGGGCGCGAAGCTCCTGCTGGCGGCCGGTGGGTTGATGCTGGCCGCGGTCATTGCCGTGGTGGGCGCTGGGGCCGGGGTATACATGTACTACGCCCAAGACCTGGTGCCGCCCGAGGAGGCCCTGGCCGACCAGCCGTCCAGCGGCGCTAAGATCTACGATCGCAACGGCAAGCTCCTCTACCAGTTCGTGGACGACCTGGCCGGCCTGCGCAACCCCGTGCCCCTGTCCGAAGTCTCCCAGTACCTCATCGACGCCACCATCGCCACCGAGGACGACACCTTCTATTCCAACCCCGGCGTGAACATCAAGGGCCTCATCCGCGCCGCCTACGAGAACTTCTTCCCCGGCGAGCTGGGCTTCCTCCAGGGCAGCGGCGGCAGCTCTATCACCCAGCAGTTGGTGAAGAACGTCTACATTGCGCCGGAGGAGCGCACCAAGCGCTCCATCCCTCGCAAGATCAAAGAGACGGTTTTCGCTCTGGAGCTCACCCGCCGGGCTTCCGAGGGACTGGACGGCGGAGGGGGCGTCGGCGGGCTGATCGACCTCGTGGACTTCCTGCTCACCGGCCCCGACAAGACGAGCAAGGACCAGATCCTGGAGTGGTACCTGAACCAGATCTCCTACGGCGGTCTCTACAACGGCGTCGAGGCGGCGTCGCTGGGCTACTTCGGCAAGCACGCCAAAGACCTCACTCTGGCCGAGGCGGCGCTGCTGGCCGGCATCCCCGCCTCGCCAGCCACCTATGACCCCGTCAACAACCCGGAGGCGGCTTTGGCTCGCCGCAGCCAGGTGCTGGACCTGATGCTGGACGAAGGCAAGATCTCCGCCGTCGAGGCCTATGCGGCCAAGCTAGAGCCTTTGAACCTGGCCCCCCAGCGCTTCCCCATCGAGGCGCCTCACTTCGTCCTTACTTACGTCCAGCCCCAGTTGGAGCAACTGGTGGGCCGCGACGCTTTATATCGGGGCGGTCTGCGCGTCACTACCACTCTGGACCTGGACCTCCAGCGTAAGGGGGAGGAGGTCCTGGAGCGCTGGATTTCTGAGTTTGAAGAGACCTCTAACGGGCACAACGGCGCCTTGGTGGCCATTGACCCTAAAACGGGCGAGATCCTGGTGATGATAGGCAGTCGCGATTACTTCCGGGACGATATCCAGGGCCGTAACAACATGACCATCGCTCTCAACTCGCCCGGCTCGGCCTTTAAGCCCTTCGCCTACATGACGTCCTTCATGGAGCTGGGCTGGGGACCAGGCACCATGATCCTGGACACGCCCGTCTCCTTCACGGAGGCCGATGGCGATGTCTTCACGCCCCGCAACCCCAAGGGGGACTTCAAAGGCCCTATCTCTATACGTACTGCCCTGGGTAACTCCCTTAACGTCCCCGCCTTCAAGATGGCTTGGGCGACAGGGGTGGAGAACATCGTGCGCGTGGCGCGCAAGATGGGCATCACCTCGCTGACCGGCTACTATGGCCCCTCCATCACCATCGGCGGCGTCGACGTAACGCTGCTGGACATGGTGTTCGGCTACTCGGTCTTCGCCAACAACGGCCTTATGCGGGGCATGCCTTCTATCCTCGACCTGCCCGAAGGCTATCGTGAACTGGACCCCATCGCGATCCTCAAGGTAGAGGACAGCGAAGGCAACGTGGTCTGGGAGCCCGAGCGCTCGGAGGTGCAGGTGGTGCCGCCCCAATACCCCTACCTGGTGACAGACATCCTGACGGACCCCAGCGCCCAGTGTGCCACCTTCGGCTGCGGGGGCATCACCATCCCCGGCCAGGTAGCGGCCGTCAAGACCGGCACCAGCGAGCCCTACGAGGACAGTCGCGCCATCGGCGATACCTGGGCCTTTGGCTACACGCCGGCCCTGGCCGCCGGCGTCTGGGCCGGCAACGCCGACAACTCACCCATGGTCAATATCTACAGCACCTCTATCTCCTGGCGGGCGGTGCGCGACTTCATGGTCTTCGCCCTGGAGGGTAAGCCGCCGGAGCGTGTCCCGCGGCCGGAGGGCATCGTCGAGGCCACCGTCTGCGTCCCCTCTGGCAAGCTGCCCACCCCGTACTGCGGGAAAACGACGACTGACATCTTCGCCGAAGGCAGCGTGCCCAAGGAGAAGGATGACTGGTGGCGGCCGCTGAAGATAGACACCCGCAACGGCCTGCTGGCCACGGCGCGCACGCCGCGCCGCTTCGTGGAGGAGAGGGTTTTCCTCGTCCTGCCGGAGGAGCTGGAGGGCTTCAGTCGTGAGCAGGCCGAGGAGTGGGCCCGGGCCCTGGGCGTGCCCCTGGCCCCTACTGAAGAGAGCCCCCTCGGCGCCGAGACGGGCGGCATCCTTTCTGGCCCCGCCGCCATCAGCTCGCCCGACAGCGGCTCCGTGGTAAGCGGTATCATGGGCATTATCGGCCGGGCCGACTCACCGGACTTCGTCTCCTACCGGCTCGAGTACGGTGAGGGTACCGTCCCGTCCGACTGGAGCCTCATCAAGCGCTCCACTGACCCCGTTGAAAGCGGTCTCCTGGGCGTCTGGGATACCGGAGGCCTACAGCCGGGTATCTACACCATTCGCCTGGTGGTGGTCGATAGGAAGCTGGGGCAGGTCGCGACCTCGGTGGCGGTCCAGGTGGCGGCCGCTGGCGGCCCAGACCTGCCCGAGACCCAGGAGACTGAGGAACCTGCACGCCGCACGCCCAGGCCCGCCGCCACCCCCCACCCCTTCCGGCGACTGATGACCCCTACCGCAGAAAGCGGCGAGCGGTGACCCACGCGGCCCTCCTCGACGAGGGCCGCTCGCTACGGTCGCCTCGGCAGAGATCGCATGCTTCGCGCCTCTAGGTGAGCGTTGCTGTACACTTGTAGTGACACAGATTACGGCTCGGGCTCATGGAGCAAGTGGACTCGAAGGCTGATATAAGGGCTGGCACCAGGCGTTCCCTGGCCACAGACGATGAGCTGGAGCGCTCCGGCCGCTACCGTGTGCCCCGGCGCCGGGCGCCCTTGATCCCGTCCCTGGAACTCCACGAGGTGCGGCAGGGGCAAAAGCCGGGCTCGCGCTATGTGCGGGTTGTTCCGCGCCGGGAGCAGCCCTTCCGCCGGCTGGGGCGGCCCGACCTCCTCCAGGCTACGGAGGCGGCTATACGGCCTCGCACCGCCCTGGAGGCCGTGTGGCGCCAGTTCAAGCGCCTGCTGGTGGGGGCGCCCCTAGCTACCACCCAACTGGTTCAGGAGAGGCTCAGCAAGGCCAAGGCTCTCGCCGTCTTCTCCTCCGACAACCTGTCGTCCAGCGCCTACGCCACGGAGGAGATCCTTCTCGTTCTCATCCTGGCCGGGACCGTTGCCTTCAATTGGTCCGTCCCCATCGCCCTGGCTATCGCCGCCCTGGTGGCCGTCGTGGCGACATCCTACCGCCAGACCATCCGTGCTTATCCCAGCGGCGGCGGCGCCTATCTAGTGGCCGAGGAAAACCTGGGCACCTTGCCAGGGCTGGTGGCCGGCGCCTCGCTGCTGGTAGACTACACGCTGACGGTGGCAGTGAGCGTGGCGGCCGGGGTGGCCGCCATAACGTCAGCGGCACCGGTCCTGCATGACGAACGGGTTCTCCTGGCCGTCCTCTTTGTAGCCGTCATCACCCTGGGTAACCTGCGCGGCATCCGCGAGTCGGGCACCATCTTCGCCATTCCGGCCTACATATTCATAGCCAGCTTTGGCTCCATGCTGGTGGTGGGTCTGGTGCGCCTCCTCATCGACGCCGACCTGCAGGCGGCAGCACCGCCCAACGCCGTCGCCGCCGGCACCCAGGGCGTTGGCCTCCTCCTTATCCTGAGAGCCTTCTCCTCGGGTTCCGCTGCCCTCACCGGCATCGAGGCCGTCTCCAACGGCGTACCGAACTTCAAGCCGCCCGAGTCAAAGAACGCCGCTACTGTCATGGTGTGGATGGCCGCCATCTTGACGTTCTTCTTCGTAGGGTTGACGGTGCTGGCCTACCGGTTCGACGTGACCCCCTCGGAGACGAAGACGGTAGTAGCCCAGGTGGCGGAGACGGTCTTCGGCAAGACGCCCCTCTTCTACATCGTCCAGGCGGCGACGGCCATGATCCTCATCCTGGCCGCCAATACCAGCTTCAACGGGCTGCCCATCCTGGCTTCGGTGATGGCGCGGGATGGCTTCTTGCCGCGCCAGTTCGCCTTCCGCGGCGACCGCCTGGCCTTCTCCTACGGCATCGTGGCTCTTGGGACATCTTCCGCCGGACTCCTCGTGCTTTTCGGCGCCGAGACCCACCGCCTGATCCCCCTCTACGCCGTCGGGGTGTTCGTGGGGTTCACACTCTCACAGTTGGGAATGGTGGTGCACTGGCACAAGACTCGAGAGGGGGGCTGGACCCGCTCCTTGGTCATCAACGGAGTAGGCGCCGTGGCGACGGGTGTGGTGGCGGTGATCATCGCCGCTACCAAGTTTGTATCCGGTGCCTGGATCACACTGCTGGGCATCGCGTTCCTTACTTACCTCTTTGTCGCCATCCGCCGCCACTATGACGAGGTGAGAAGGCAGTTAGAGGTGGCAACACCAGCACCTGCTGCTTCTCAGCAGGTGCCGCAGCGGGGCCAGCCGGTGCTCCTTCCCGTGGACGACGTGAACGAGGCTGTTCGGAGGACTGTCGAGCACGCGAGGACTGTTTCCGATAACATCACGGCGCTCCATGTCACCGATGACGTGGAACAAGCCGAGGAGTTGCGTCAGCGCTGGGAGGAGATCATCCCTGATGTCCCCATCGTGATCATTGAATCGCCCTACCGGTCCTTCATCGCTCCCATCCTGGCTTATATCGACGCCCTGGACCACGCCCACCCGGGCGAGACCATCACCGTGGTCCTCCCGGAGTTCGTGCCCAACTATTTCTGGCAGGCCATCCTCCACAACCAGGCGGCCATACCTTTGAAGAAGGCTCTTCTATCGCGGCCGAACACCGTAGTCATTGATATGCCTTACCGCATTAAGGGGTAGGGGGCAGGCGAGGTTCTTCAGACCCTGGCGGTGAGGCAGCCAGTGTACGAGGCCATACAATAACACACCCAAAATGCATCGGGCAGGAGGGGGTGTAGCGGCGAGCTTTAACTCGCCACGTGCGTTACCCCTAGCATGCTCGTGGCGGCCTGATGGTCATCGACAAAATAAGCTTGCATTTGCGCCGTAGGGGCGTAGCTTTAGCTGCGCCCGCCGG
>FWPU01011789.1_pt1 | contig 11998 bp, 9 predicted proteins | sample 2228361 | NCBI WGS metagenome assembly FWPU01 (sample SAMEA103939777, study PRJEB20133) | metagenome | reverse complement strand
AACCTGTAGTGGGACAGAGAAAGCATTTGGCGGACTGTCTTGGAGCGAATCTTGCGCCGCGATTTGCTCACCATTTGAGAGGTATCAAACGAGGGCAACAAAATCACATCGAAGTTGTCCACCAAAAACTTTGCTGTTTTATGGTGTAGCTCTTCGATAAGGTGCTTGATTTTCGCTCTTATCCGGTCAGCCCCTTTCTTGAGTCGCCGCTTTTGAGCAGATTTGGCTTGGCTCATTTTCGAGATGAGCTTATCCAGCTTGCAGCAGAGCTTCTGGATACGCAGATTAGCGCCCTCTCCAATCCACCCGTAGGACGACTCAGAGAAGAACGTGATGAACGTGCGAACACCGGGGTCTAAGGCAACCACGCGCCCTTGGCTCTCGGTCTGCCGTGGTTGCACTTCCTCAGAAACGACCAGATAGTACTCGCCATAGACGAGTGTCAATCGACCGTCACTGAAGTCTTTAGGGAGTGCTTCCTTGAGGGGACATTTTCCCAGAATCGTGTGGTACACTCCACAATCTTTGATAGCCGTTTGGGGAATAAATATCGTCTGCTGCTTGTCCTTGCGGCTACGAAACTTGCATTTGCGGATTTTGCCGTCTTGTTGGTACTTCCTTTTGGCTTCCCGTACTGCTAGACAGGCATCCTTCACGGCAATCTTCTTGATTTGGTAGGGAACTGACTTAGCCCAATCCGGCAAGTCCCCAAGGATAACGGGAGCCACAGCCATCCACTGCGCCTTTGTATCCGGCTGTTGCAGATATTCGATAGTTTTGTTGTAAACGTATCGGGAAACGCCAAGCCATTGCTTGAGGAGTGCCCGCTGTTCAGGGTTTGGGAAGAGCCGGATTTTCCTAGTCCTTCTTGCGGTGGCCGCAAAACCCTTACCGTCGGGACGAGAAGAGGCAAGAGATGGCGAGAAAAGCGACTGTGAGCTAGGATTCTGCTCGCGTAAGCGCGTCCCCACCTTGAACAGCTTGGTCAAGAACCAAGATTGAGCCGCCGTTCTTGGCTGCCAGATACTCAAACAGTTCAAACCCGTTGCGGCAGAGCTGGTCTCGATGGGCAACAACAATCGTGAGCTTATCTCTGCGCACAAGTCGTTCCAGTAGAGCCCGCAACCCTTTTCGCTTGAAGTTGAGGCCAGACCCAACATCTTGGATGATTTCGGCCTTTGGGAATCGTTCCCGCATAAACTCAACTTATCTGGCAAGGTCGTCTCGTTGCTTTGCAGAACTGACGCGACAGTAGCAAACAACGGCAGGCTGAGTTGTTCTACGCCGTTCGCGTCAGCGGGACGTAGTCCGTAGGTAAGACTCGACGTTGTACAGTCGTTGTCCTGCGTCGTTGCGGATGCAATCGATCTTACCTTCATCTACGTATTTTCTCAGCGTGTTTGGATGCAATCCCAGAAACTCAACCGCTTTTCTGAGAGGAACGTATGCCATGTCTAGCTTAAATGTTAACTTGTGTTAGTAAATGGTAGCAAATCAATCACTGTTGATTAACCCTCAACCATAGGTTATTGACACGACCTATGGTCAACTCAATCTTATGCATTTGTGTAGCGTTTTGCTGCAACGGGGGGGTACAGTTTTTGGCCTCTGGGGTGGTTTATTGCGCAATGGGTAATTTGTTAAGAAACTTTGGTAAAACGTTAAGCATTATTAACTTTGATTGATCAAATAAATAAGACTTATCACACTACTAAGAAGCGATCCCGGCGATCGCCCCAACAAACACTTGAACTTACTATAAACGCTGTTATTTGGATGGTATAGATGATGCACGGATTTTCGCTTGCCCCTCGCTATCGTTTAGATGATCCTGATCCATGGCTGTTGGGAATTGATCCCAGTCGTCAGTACTGGTTACAGATCAACGGCGATCCGGAGCAGGTGGCAACGATTCCGGGGCTGACGGTGGACAGTATTTCTGAATTGCGCGAGATCATGACCACGGTGCGATCGCTCTTGCCGGGGCAGCGGGTACAGTTTCAGCGGGCGGCCACCTGTTTGGAGCTCCACTGTGTGGGGGAAAATCTGCTGGCCATTGCCGATGCGGTGGCAGGGGCACCGGTTTGGCACCTGTTTGATCGCGAAACTCTCGAAAGCTTACTGATGAGTGCGCACCCGAACTGGCAGTGCCGTCCGGAAGATGTGGAGTTGGGTCGGCAGCAGCTTTGGCGCTCGTTTCAGTTACCCGTTGCCGCCTAAGGTCTGACCGGCGATCCAGCCGGTGGTCCAAGCACTTTGCAGGTTAAAGCCACCGGTAATGCCGTCAATATCCAAAATTTCCCCGGCGAAAAACAGCCCCGGACAACGGCGACTGGTCATGGTCTTAAAGTCCACTTCTTTAAGATCAACGCCGCCACAGGTGACAAACTCCTCTTTGAAGGCACCTTTACCAGTAACGCTAAATTCACTGCGCTGGAGCAACGTGAGTAACTGTTGGGTTTGTTTTTTGCTCAGGTGTGCCCACGTCTGATCAGCGGGAATCGCTGCGGTTTCCAGCCAGTAGCGCCAGAGGCGACGGGGCAGGGTAACTGGACAATGGTTGGCGATCGCCCGCTTGGGCATTGCCGTACGACAGGTCTCTAACTGAGTGCGGAGGTCAGCATCGGTAAGCGTTGGCAACCAGTTCACGACGAGGGTGGCTTGGTAGTTCGACTCCGCCAAGGCACGGGCACCCCACGCTGAGAGCCGCAGGATCACTGGGCCACTGAAGCCCCAATGGGTTACTAGCAGCGCTCCCTCTTCGCTTAAAGGCGGATAATTGACCACCTTCAGCGTCGCTTTGACGGGGTTCACACTCAACCCGGCTCGCTCGTGTAGCTTGGGATCAGCGATTTGAAACGTAAAAAGGGAGGGCACCGGTGGGACAATCGTGTGGCCGAGGTTTGCCGCTAAACGATAGCCTTGGGCACTGCTTCCTGTTGCCAACAGAAGGCGATCGCCCACGAGGGGCTCGGATTGTGAAGCGAGTGTGACTTGAAATTTTCCGGCCACTTTGGTGATCTGCTTCACTGCTGCGCGGGTGCGAATGCATATGCCCAGCCTCTTGGCTTCTGTCACGAGGCAGTCAATGATCGTGTTGGCATCATCAGAAACCGGAAAGACGCGCCCATCCGTCTCAGTTTTGAGAGCAACGCCGCGCTCTTGGAACCAGCGCAGGGTATCGCGGGGTTGAAAGCGGTGAAAGGCAGCCTGCAAGGCTTTGCCCCCCCGCGGATAATGCTGTACCAGCAATGCCGGATCAACGCAATGGTGGGTAACATTACAGCGACCACCACCAGAGATGCGTACTTTGGCCAACACCTGTGGGCCCGCTTCCAGCACCGTCACTCGGGCATAGGGGTTGACACTGGCACTGGCGATCGCCCCGAAAAAGCCAGCGGCACCCCCCCCTACAACAATGATGTGATTTTGCCCTGCTGCAACCATTGGCTTCGGCCTTGTCAACCTTGACCATTGAGCGGTTCTTGGTGTACCACATGCAGTTGCTGGTGCAGACGGCCAATGGGGATGTGATGAGCTGCCAGTAACTTGAGGATGCGGCGGCGGAACTCACGCCCGACAGCCCATTGCTGTCCGGGTTGGGTTGTAATCCAAATGCGCACCAGCAGTCCACTGGCGGTCACTTCATCAATGCCTAGCACCTCTGGCGGCGCAAGGGCCTTGGATTGCCATTCCGGATCGGCGTAAAACTCTGCACTTAACCCCTCCAAAAGACTCAGAATGCGATCGGGGGGTGTGGTAATGTCCACCCACAGCTCTAGGTTCACCCGTGACCACGTGCGGGTCAGGTTGGCCACCTTGGTGATTGTACTGTTGGGAATGGTAATTAAATGACCTTCGGCATTTCGCAGTTGGGTTACCCGCAGATTCAGGTTTTCCACCATGCCCGCGTAGGGTTCAATTTCCACCACATCGCCAATGCCGTACTGATCCTCCCAAACAATCAGTAGTCCATTAATAATATCTTTGACTAAGTTTTGTGACCCTAGGGAAATCGCCAAGGCTAGGAAGCCCCCCACCGCCAAGATGGAGGAGATAGGAACCCCTAAGGAATTGAGAATGACCACCGCCCGAGTGAGGTAGAGGAGCCCAGTTTTAAGGCTACGCAGGACTTCCACCGTCGTGCTAATTCGCAGAGTGCGACGTTGGCCATCACTAAACTGGACAAGATTGTTCTGCTCCCAGAAAACCCGTAGGCGATCCAGCGCCAAATCTGCCACTTGATTCAGCAGACCTGTGCCAAACCAAACCGCCATCCAGAGAATCGGCAAACCATAGACTTGGGAACTCCACCCCCGGGTTGCGGGAAAAAGGCGCAGGATCAGGGCCACAGCATACAGCCATAGGGCAATCTGTCCCCAAAGCAGTAAGTAGCGCCCAATGTGGATGAGCCGGAGCTGTTGCTTCAGGAAAAATTCTGACCCCCAATTGGGTAAGAGGGACAAGGGTCGATCCACCTCGTGGGGTTGGGTCTCCACCCTAAGGGAAACCACTTGCTGCTGGAGCCTGTGGCGCTGACGTGCCAGCACCCGCTGGCCTAAAAACATCAGGGCACTCACCGCAAGCACTTTGAGCAGAATCGCTGCTGCGGCTTGCAGTTGGCCAATTAAGGCCGCATAGGTGCGTTCTCCAATCGCCTGATTCATCTGGGCTTGTAAAATGTCCCGCCACTCTTGGGCAAGAGCTTCTGCAGGCAGTTGATGGTAATCGCTATCGGCCTCAGTAATTGTGAGGATGCGGGTAGTCCGCTCAGAGCGACCCAAGCGAGCACTGATCACTAGTTCATTGTTCAGGCGAGCCACGCCAATGTTGACCACCTCTGGCGAGCGGCGGCGATTGGTTAGGGCACTCCGGAGAATTCGGCGCAAGTTCGATTGAATCAGTTCGGCTCGCAGCTCTACGGGTATCAGATTGCCCGGTGCATGGCGATCGCGCACGGTGGGGGCAGCAATGGTGAATAACACATCGCCATCAAAGCGCACGTCTGTCACTTCCAATTCACCAATGCGGGTGACACCCGGGGGTGGTGGCGCTAGCGAGGTTTGGTTGAACGCCGGAATGGGCGCTTGGGCACCGCTTGGTGCGGCTAACCACAACACCAAACAAAAGCTGGCAAGGACAAGAGTCCACCACACCCGCTTCGGGAAATGAATTCTGTGCAAAAGCTTTTACCCAAATTCACCATTCCATATGCCATCAAGGACGGCAACTCACTAGATCTATCAATTTCAGCACCACCGCATCAAGCCCACGTCGTAAGTCGGCTGCCGAACGACCGGCCTGATTGACCACCACACTAAAGACCAAGGGCGGATGCTGGGGGGGATCCGCATAGCCCGATAAGGCAACGACGCCCCGCAGAGTTCCCGTTTTTGCCCAAACCCGTCCTTGGGCAGGGGTCTGCTGAAAGCGGCTGCGGAGCGTGCCCGATGTGCCGGCAAGGGGGAGCGATCGCCGCCAAACGGGAAACTCCGGACGACCATAGACTACCTGCAACAGACGGGTTAAGGTGCGAGGAGTGAGCCAATTTTGCCGCGATAGACCTGAGCCATCCACCAGTACTGCCGGTTCGGGGTGCTGTTGTTGTAAATACTGCTGACGGTAGCCGGGGCGTGCCTGTTCAAGGGCAATGTGGAGGACTTCGGCATAAAAGTTATCACTGCTTTGGTTAATGGGCACGATTAGCTCCGCCAAGGGGGGCGAGGCATGACGCAGGACAATATTCGGTAAGTGATCCGTGCTCTCAATCAGGCGGGTTTGCGCCACTGAGATTCCCGCCCCCTGCAGGGCTTGGCGAATTTGGGCTTGGATATAGGGAGCGGGTTGGGTCAAGGGCACGCGAATGTCCCCCGGGGCACTGCCCTCGTGCAGTTGACCGCGAATAATGATTTGGCGATCGCTCACCTCGCTCTCGAGAAATTCTGGCTCGCTGGTGGCGACCGTGCGGGTTTCATTCAGCAACTGCCATCCTTGCGCTGCTTGCGGTTCTCGCCAGGTTAAGGCAAGAGGTTGTCCTAGGGCTTGGGGGGTGGCCTCCACCTCAAGGGCATTTTGATTGACACTTAGGCGGGTTACGGGGACCGCGTAGCCCATTGTTAGATCCTCAATCGCCCACGTGGGCTCAAGCCAAACGGTTGTGGCGCCGCCAATTTCTAAGGTTTGAATCCGCTGCACCCCCTGAGCCGCTAAAGTACGGGCAATTTGGGCAAGGTCTGTGCTACTCAAGCTGGGGTCAAAACCGCCCTGAAAACGCACCCGCTCCAGCAGGGGCGATCGCCCTGGGGCACTCACCACCGTTTCAAAGCGATGATTGGCACCCCAGTAGGCTAAAGCAGCCGCAGTGGTGGTGAGCTTGACATTTGAAGCCACCAAAAAGAGCTTCGTCGCTTGATGGCTGTAGAGCACTTCGCCGGTACGCAGATTGCGCACCTCAATGCCCCATTGCCCCGTCTGCCACACGGGCTGTTGAATCTGTGCCTCAATGGCTCTTGGTAAATCCGCTGGGCAGAGGGCATTGGCAGTGCCGGTTAAAGCGAGGGCGATCGCCCCGAGGAGCCCCCTAGCAAGAGGCCGCAGCAATGGCTGCCACCCCATCGGGCTGTAAATCTTTGACATAGACGCGATCGCAGCGCTGAGTCTCCACACCACTGGTGGGTTGGTAGCCCGCCTTCTCGTACAGATGCACTGCCGTGGTCATCACCGAAGCGGTTTCAATCCAAATTTTGCGATACCCAGCCCCTTGAATCGCCTGCTCAAGGTGATGGAGTAAAAATGTTCCCAATCCCTGACCCCGCACCCGCGGATGCAAATACATTTTGCGAATTTCCACCGCGGCTTCACCGCGATCAATCGGGTAAAAACCAATTGTGCCCACGATCTCCTGGGCGTGTTCCACCACCCAAAACTGGCCTCCGCGGCGGTGGTAATACTCTTCGACGTGAACCACATCGCGATCCGCGCCCTCCGGCTGCCAGTTCAGGCCAAATTCTGCCAAGACGCTTTGAATTAACTCGATGACAGCGGGGCGATCGCTCGGCTGCCAGTGGCGCACCCAGCAATCCTGACCAAACTGTAGAAAAAATGGACTCAAGGAACGCTGCCTCCCGCTCAATGTTGCAAGTTTAGCGATTAAACTTAAAGACTCGCAAGTTGACTTTGTTACACTTTTAACCGCCGAGCCATCAGCCCGTAAAAGGCAGCGTAGGATAGAAAAGATTAAACTTTACCAAACCAAAAGCTCACAATAGGGCACCCAAAAAGGACAAGGAATGCAGAACTTTGCCGTAGTGATTGTGGGTGGCGGGTTAGCCGGCTGTCGCGCCGCTCTGGAAATTTGTCGTCTAGCACCGGACACCCCCATTGCCTTAGTGGCTAAAACCCATCCCATCCGTTCCCACTCCGTTGCGGCCCAAGGGGGAATTGCCGCCACCCTCAAAAATGTGGACAGCGAAGACTCGTGGGAAAGTCATGCGTTTGATACCGTCAAGGGGGCTGATTTCCTCGCTGATCAGGATGCAGTTACCATTCTGGCTCAAGAAGCCCCGGATGTCGTCATTGATCTGGAGCACTTGGGGGTGCTCTTTTCCCGCTTGCCCAATGGGCGCATTGCCCAACGCCCTTTTGGCGGGCACAGCCACCCCCGTACCTGCTATGCCGCCGATAAAACCGGTCATGCCATCCTGCACGAGTTGTACTGCAACTTGCTGAAGTATAATGTCACCTTTTTTAGTGAATGGTACGTCCTACGCCTCATTGTGGAAGACCAGCAAGCCAAGGGGGTGGTTGCCTACCAGATCGAAACGGGTCAATTAGAGGTGCTGCGCGCCAAAGCCATCCTGTTTGCCACGGGCGGCTATGGTCGTGTGTTTAACACCACTTCCAACGACTTTGCCTCCACAGGCGATGGCCTTGCCATGACCGCCCGCGCGGGGTTGCCCCTCGAAGATATGGAATTTGTCCAGTTTCATCCCACCGGCTTGTATCCGGCGGGGGTACTGATTTCGGAGGCGGTACGCGGCGAAGGTGCCTACCTGATTAATGCCGCTGGCGATCGCTTCATGGCTCACTACGCCCCGAGTCGGATGGAGCTTGCCCCGCGCGACATTACCTCCCGCGCCATTGCCACGGAGATTCGCCTCGGTCGCGGCCTACACCCCGATGGCACTGCAGGGGGTCCCTTTGTTTACTTGGACTTGCGCCACATGGGGCGGGAAAAAATCATGAGTCGCATTCCCTTTTGCTGGGAAGAGGCTCACCGTCTCGCGGGGGTGGATGCTGTTGTGGAGCCTATCCCTGTGCGCCCGACGGTGCACTACTCCATGGGGGGCATTCCCGTGACCGTGGAAGGGCGAGTGCGGGCAAGCCCCACGGATACAGTTACTGGCTTTTACGCTGCCGGCGAATGCGCCTGTGTTTCGGTGCACGGAGCCAATCGTTTAGGCAGTAATTCCCTGTTGGAGTGTGTGGTCTATGGACGGCGCACCGGTCGCTCCATTGCGGCGGATTTGTCTCGGTTAGCTTGGCCAGATCTGAATCCCCGACCCTACCTTGAAACGGCACAACAACAGCTACAGAAGCTCTTTGAACGGCAAGGTAACTTACGCATTGCCCAACTGCGGCAGCAGGTGCAAGACTGTATGACCCAATACTGTGGTGTGTTCCGCACCGCAGAGCTGATGGAAAAGGGGTTACAGGAACTCCAAGCCTTAAAAGCCCAGTACCCCCGCATTCATCTTGAGGATCACAGTCGCTATTGGAATACAGAACTTTTAGAAGCACTAGAGCTGGCTAATCTACTGGTGGTGGCCGAGGTGATCTTACAAGGGGCATTGGCGCGCCAAGAAAGTCGGGGAGCCCACTTCCGCGAGGACTATCCCCAGCGAGATGATGAGAATTTTTTACGGCATACGTTGGCCTACTATCGTCCCGAGGGAATTGCCATTGAGTACGTCCCAGTGGTCATCACCCTCTTTCCCCCTCAAGAGCGCACCTATTGAGGATTGCCAGCAATGCCTTCGGAACGCTATTTGTTCACCCCTGCCCTCAAGCGTGTTGTGGTGGGCTCGAGCATCTTCCTGTTGACAATGGTCATGGCAGTGATGGGGTATCTCAGCTTTGGCTGGAGCACCCTTGATGCGTTTTACATGTACGTGATCACCGTGTTTGGCGTTGGCTATGGGGAAGTACGCCCCCTGGTGACGCCCCAGCAGCGTATTTTCAACATGATCGTGATTGTGACCGGCACAACTTCAGCAATCTATACCGTGGGTGCTGTTTTGCAAATGGTGACCGAAGGAGAGCTGAAGCGGTTGTTGGATGTGCAGCGGACGGTGCGGGATATTAGCAAACTCAAGGGTCACGTCATTATCTGTGGTTTTGGGCGTATTGGCCAAGTGATGGCTCAAGAACTGGCGGCAATCCAAATCCCTTTCATTATCTTGGATGTGGATGAGGAGCGCATTAGCCTTGCAGAAAAACTTGGCTATTTGGTGTATTTCGGTAATGCCACTGAAGAAGATGCCTTGCGTGGTGTGGGAATTGACCGGGCGATCGCCCTTGCCAGTGTTCTGCCCAACGACACCATGAATGTCTTTATCACGCTCACGGCGCGGTACATGAACGATAAACTCCTCATTTTGGCGCGAGCCAACGTACCGGCAACGGAAGCCAAGTTACGTATGGCAGGTGCCGATCATGTCGTCTTACCCACGCGGATTGGTGCAAGTCAGATGGCCAACCTCATCCGGCGACCTCGCAATATAGATTTTCTTGAGCAAACTGGCGATCGCCAAGGGTTGAACCAACTGCTCCATCAAATCCATGTGGAACTGGTGGAAATGGAAGCCATGTTCGGAGATGCTTACATTGGTTCTCCCTTGCAGAACTTGGAAGTGCGCGGGGCAGGACAATTCATTGTGATTGGCTTGCGCAAGCCCAGCGGTCAATTATTTCCAGCCCGGACAAACCCTACAATTGCGGTCGGGGATACCCTCATTTTGTTAGGACATGCGGAAGACCGACCCAAGTTTGTGCGTGAGCTGAAGCGCCGTCCGGTGACTTGAGGCTCTGAAGATGGCTATTGACTTAACGGCGCTCCGTAACCATGTCATTATCTGCGGCTACGATTTGCTGGGGAGTAGTTTAGCTGCTGACCTTAGCCAAGCAGAGATTCCCTTTATTGTTATCGATGACCAACGGGAGCACATTCGCCTAGCCACGCAGATGGGACATCCCCTCTACTACACCGATGACCTCATGGATGAGAAGGAGCTTCTTGCCGTTCAAATTCAACAGGCGCAAACTCTTGTGGCCGTGCTGCCTGACGATGCTAGCAATGTATTCATGACGCTCACGGCACGCCGCCTCAACCCTCATTTGCAAATTTTGGCTCAGGGCAATCTACCCGCTACCGAATCGAAATTGCGCTTTGCCGGTGCGGATCACGTCATTTTGCCCGCCAGTGTGAGTGCCCAGCGGATGGTGCAGCTCATTACGCGACCGACAGTCCTCGATTTTTTAGCTATTAGGCGGGAAGCCCCGCGCTCTACCCGTTGGCGAAGCCTGCCGGAGGCACAGGTGAGCGTCGGGATGAGAGCCGCGTGAGCCGAAGGCGAACAGTCAGCACGATGTAGCTCAATACAAAATCTTTGCTTGGGGAGCAAGCACAAGCTCCCTAAAATTAATATAATTTATTCATGCTGACATTGACTTATCGCTACCGCATATATCCAAGCTTGCAGCAAGAGCTCCAAATGCTTAATTGGCTGGAGACATGCCGCAAGGTCTATAACTATGCGCTGAGAGAGCGTAAAGACTGGATTAATAGTCGGAAATGCTCGGTCAATGCCTGCTCTCTCCAGTCGGAGTACATCATCCCAGCGGATGCGCCATTCCCTGACTATTACAAGCAGAAGAAGGCGCTGACTGAAGCTAAGAAGAAGAATCCAGAACTCAGAGCCGTACATTCTCAGGTGCTTCAAGACGTGATTGGCAGAGTTGATTCTGCTTTTGCCGCCATGAAGCAAAGAGGGTACGGCTTTCCCAGATTCAAGAAATTTGGGCAGTTCAAATCGTTTCTGTTCCCTCAAATTAACAATGATGCCATTGTCGGGAATGAGATTAAGTTGCCCAAGATTGGCAAAGTCACGATTAATTTGCATCGACCAATCCCAGACGGATTCAAACTGAAAACCGCTCGGATTATCCGCAAGTCTTCGGGGTGGTATGTTTCCATCGCCATGCAAATGGATGTCAGCATTCCTGACTCCGTTCCCCAAGGTCATGCTCTGGGAATTGACGTTGGGTTGGAATTCTTTCTCTCAACTTCCGACGGAGAACAAGTCAAGCGACCTCGCTTTTTCGACAATCTGCACCGCAAGCTTAAATTGCTGCAACGCCGATTGAAGAATAAGCAGAAGGGGTCAGCAAACTGGCTAAAGCTCCAGAAGAAGATTGCGAGAGTCTATCAACGCATTGCCGATACTCGCAAGGACTGGCATTTCAAATTGGCTCATCACCTCTGCAATAACGCTGGGATGATATTTGTGGAAGACCTTGATTTCCGCATGTTGGCCAAAGGAATGCTAGGCAAACACGTTCTGGACGCTGGTCTGGGTCAATTCGTGAACCAGATTCTTCCTTGGGTATGCTGGAAGCGAGATGTTTTCTATGGCAAGGTTGACCCGAACGGCACCAGTCAAGACTGTCCTGACTGTGGTGCGGTTGTCAAAAAGGATTTGAGCGTTCGGATTCATCATTGTCCTGAATGCGGTTCAACTAAACCTAGGGATGTTGCCAGTGCTCAAGTGATACGAAATCGTGGTCTTTCTGCGGTGGGACTCATCGTAGATGAAATTGCCTGTGGACGGGATCTGTCGGGGGCGTTGCCTAGACAAGACCGAGTGAAGCAGGAAAGTCTCAGGAGCGATCTTGAGAAGCCCGCGCTGTATACGTAGCATCAGCGCCGGGAGGAGGTCAC
>FWPU01006554.1_pt1 | contig 12000 bp, 8 predicted proteins | sample 2228361 | NCBI WGS metagenome assembly FWPU01 (sample SAMEA103939777, study PRJEB20133) | metagenome | reverse complement strand
AGGGGGTGGCGGGCGGCTTTGCCGTCCGCCACCCTGCACCCTTCGCACTCCCCTTCTCCCGCAAGGCGGAGGAAAGGGGCAAGGGGGAGAGAGGGCCTGAGTAGTTACCCAAATCTTGAAGGAGGTCAATCATGATCGGTTTTGGGGGTTGGGGACTGTACTTGCTGTTCAGCCTGCCAGCTCTCATCTTGGGACTCTGGGCGCAATGGAAAGTGCAATCGGCATTTCGCAGATTCTCGCAAATCCGCACCATGCGAGGGTGGACCGGCGCCCAGGTGGCGCGGGCGGTATTGGACGGCAACGGCCTGTACGATGTGGCGGTCGAACGCGTCCAGGGTTTTCTGAGCGACCATTACGATCCGAGCAAACGGGTGTTGCGGCTGAGCCCGGAGGTATATGACACGCCGAGCCTGGCCGCCGCGGGCGTGGCGGCGCACGAGGCCGGCCATGCGATCCAGCACAAGATGGCCTATGGGCCGCTGCAATTGCGCAGCACCATGGTGCCCACCGTCCAGATCGGCAGCTGGATGGGGCCGATCATCTTCATGATCGGCTTCTTCATGCAGGGCAGCCTGGGCACGACCCTGGCATGGATCGGCGTGGCGATGTTCGCAGCGATCGCCCTGTTCGCGCTCGTGACCCTGCCGGTGGAGTTCGACGCCAGCCGGCGGGCCAGGCAGCAACTCGTCGCAAGCGGCATCGTCATCGGCAACGAGATACGGGGTGTGAACGCTGTCCTCGACGCGGCCGCGCTCACCTATGTGGCCGGCGCGGTGCAGGCGATCTCAACCCTGCTGTATTATGTGTTCCTGCTGTCTGGTCGGCGAGACGAGTAGCGCAGGCAACAAAGACAAAGCCTGATCAATGTCAGGCTGGACCGCCAGACTGCCGGGGTCGCAGCACAACCAGACGGGCATTCGCCGACGGAGGTCGCCCATGGAGATCGAGGCCAAGTTTGCCGTGCCGAATCGGGCCATCTATCGCCGGTTGGCGCGGCTGAGAGCCCTGGCAGGCTACGTGCTGCGACCGGCAGGCGAGAGCGAGGTCGCCGATCGCTACTTCGATACCGCCGACGGCCGACTGCTGGCGGCCGGTTTCGCCTGTCGTCTCCGCATGGAGGGCGACGTCATTATTGCCACCCTCAAGGGGCTGGGCGGGGCACAAGGCGCCGTGCATCGTCGTGCCGAAGAAGAGGTGCGCCTGCCCCGCTGGGAGCCCGACCCGGCCGCCTGGCCGGAGAGCCCGGCCCGTTCCCTGGCGCTTGAGCTCACGGCCAATGCAACGCTCCAGCCCCTGTTCGATCTCCATCAACGCCGGCTGCGCGCCGACCTCTGCGACGGTGCACAGCGCGTTGCGCAGCTCAGCCTCGACCGCGTGCGCGTCGAGTTGACCGGCCTGCGGCGCCCCGGTCGCACGGCCTACTACGAGCTGGAAGTCGAGCTGACCGCCGACGGCCGGGAGGCCGATCTGGCCGCGGTCGTGGCCGAGTTGACCGATCGTTGGGCCCTGCCGGCCGAATCACGCTCCAAGTTCGAGCGCGGCCTGGCACTCTGGCGTCAGCGCCTTGCCGCCGAAGACCTGGGACTGACCGCCGAGGAGCGCCAGGCGCTCACGGCGCATGCCGCGGGCGAGACGCCGACCCTGGCCCATCGCGCCCTGGCCGTGCTCGGCTGGGCCGACGGCCTCCCCCTGGCCGAAATCGCAGCGCGCAGCGGGCTGTCGGTCGCTCGCGTGCGCTACTGGGTGCGCGCGTTTCGCGCCAGACGGCTGGATATCTTCAGCCGACCTCCCAGGCCGTTCCCGATGCCTGACGCTGCCAGGGCCGCGCCGGAGCGCGAGCACGCAACAGAAGAGACAACTGCTGTATCCGTGCCGCCCTCGCCGCCCCCGACCGCTCTCGCCGGGCCGATGCGCACAGTGAACACGCTTTGCGCGGCGTATGAGGTAGACATGGCGCACGCACGCTGTGTGGCGCAGCATGCAGCCCGGTTGTTCGAGGCGCTCCGTCCGCGGCACAAGCTGCCGCGCAAACATCGCAAGCTCCTGCGCCACGCGGCATGGCTGTATACCGTCGGCGCGACGAGTGACCGCACGCGCCCCCATGCGGCCGGACGCGACATCATCCTGGCCGCGCCGCTGCACAAGGTCAGCACGACCGAGCGGCTGATGCTCGCCTGCATCGTCGCGTTCGCCGCGGGTAAGCTGCGCGCCGAACGCGAGCCCACCATGGCCGCGCTGGATGAGAAGGCACAGCGCCAGGTCCTGGTGCTGGCCGCGCTTGCCCGCATCGCCGAGGCGCTCGACAGCTCGCGCACGCAGCGCACAGAGATCGTCGCGGTAACAGGAGCCGACGGCGCCCGCTGCGAGATCACGCTGGCCGGGCCGGCAGCCGAGCCCGATGCGGCTGAAGCCGGCCGCCAGGCCGAAGCGTGGCGGACACTCCTCAAACAAGAGCTGATCTTTCGATGGCGCCCGGCAGTCACCGCCACAGCTGAGCCGGCCCAGCCTGAAGTCGCGCCGGCTGTGACTGTTGGGCCGTCCACCGCTGCTGCGCCGTCACCCCCTGCCGAGATACCGCCCCTGGCCGCCGACGACCCGATGAGCGAGGCCGGTCGCAAAGTGCTGGCCATTCATTTCGGCCGCATGCTGGCGAACGAACCCGGCACGCGGTTGGGCGAAGACCCGGAGGCGTTGCACGACATGCGCGTGGCAACCCGACGGATGCGCGCCGCGTTCGCCCTGTTCGAGCCGTATTACGAAGCCAGGGTCATCCGGCCCCTCGGCAAGGGCCTGCGCCGCGCCGGTCGCACCCTCGGCGCGGTGCGCGACCTGGATGTGCTGCTGGAAAAGGCACGGGCCTATGTCGCCGGCCTGCCTGCCGAAAATGCCGGCGCGCTCGACCCATTGCTCGAGGCCTGGAGCGAACGCCGCGAAGCCGCGCGACGTCAAATGCTCGACTATCTGGACTCGTCGGCCTATCGCCGGCTGGTGACCGAGTTCAGCGCGTTTCTGACCACGCCGGGTGCCGGCGCCATTGCGGTCGCGGCCGATGCGGCGACGCCCTATCAGGTGCGCCATGTGATCCCCGGCCTGATCCTGGAACGCTACGCATCGGTGCGCGCCTACGAGCGGCTGCTGCCCGATGCCCCCACCACCACCTACCACGCCCTGCGCATCGAATGCAAGCGCCTGCGCTACGCGCTCGAATTCTTCCGCGAGGTGCTGGGCGAAGAGACGCCGGCGCTCATCAAACAGATCACCGCCATGCAGGACCTGCTGGGCGAGCTGCAGGATGCCTGTGTGGCCGCCGGATTGCTGACCGATTTCTTGGACGAACACCGCCGACAAGCGCAGAAACGCGGCGACCCGGCCGTGGTGGCGGGGATCGAGGCCTACCTCGCAGCGCAACAGGTTCGTCAGGCCGAATTGCTGGCAAGCTTCGGCGCGCCATGGGCTGAGCTGATCGGCCCGGAGTTCCGCCGCAGGCTGGCACTGGCGATCGCGGCGCTTTGAGTGACCGTTGCCGCGGAGCCTGACCGCTTACGAAATGCTGACCACAGATCAAGTTGCGATGGCTATCCGGCCGGGTCAAGGCCTGGCGGCGAGATACGGGGATGAACATCCCCCTATGATCGGCCTGTTCGATTCCGGTGTGGGGGGCCTGTCGGTCGCGCGCGAGGTGCGGCGCCAGCTGCCCGACTGGCCGCTGATCTACCTGGCGGACCAGAGTCATGCGCCCTATGGCTCGCGACCTCTGACGGAAATCCGTGCTTTTGCAGCTGCAATCACCCGTTTTCTACTGGCACAGGGCGCGCAGGTCATCGTCATCGCCTGTAACACAGCTTCTGCGGCCGCGCTGCGCTGGCTGCGCCAGACCTTTCCCCGCGTGCCGTTCGTCGGCATGGAACCGGCGCTGAAGCCGGCCGCCGAGCGCACGCGCACGCGCCATGTCGGCGTGATCGCCACAGCCGCCACCTTCCAGGGCGAGCTGTTCGCCAGCCTGGTGGCACGTTTCGCCGGCGATGTCGTGGTGCACACCCAGGTTTGCCCGCAGCTGGTGCCGCTGGTCGAGGCGGGTGAACTCGACTCACCGGCCGCGGCGGCAGCCGTCGCCGGCTGTCTGGCGCCGCTGGTGGCTGCGGGCATTGACGAGCTGGTGCTCGGCTGCACGCACTACCCGTTCCTGCGGCCGTTGATCGAAGCCGCCGTCGGCCCGGCCGTAGAGGTGATTGACCCGGCCGCTGCAGTTGCCCGCCAGACCGGTCGCGTTCTCGCACAGCACGGCTGGCCGACGGACGACGGCGCCGCGCGTCCCGCCGCATCCGAAGATGGCGTTCCGCGCGATCTTTTCTACACCACCGGCGATCCGGCACGCTTTCAGGTCATGCTCCAACGCCTGCTGGGCTGGCGAGCAGAGGTACGCGCGGCCGCCTGGGGCCCGACCGGCGAGCTGGCGCCTGTCCCAAGATAACCCAAAGATATCCCAAATTATTTGGGATATCTTTGGGTTATCCGTGATCGCAGAACATCCTTTATGGGGTGGGGAGAAGCCCTCCGATGACCTCACAACGCCTTTCCACATGGTGGATCGTGATCGTGGTCAGCGTGCTGGTAGCGGCCTGCTTGCCTGCTGCACACAGACTGCGCGGTATCCCGAATCAGCCCACGAAGGAAGCAGCCGATCTGCCCCTGACCGACCAGCATGGCCAGCCCTTCATGTTGCAGAATCATCGGGGCAAAGTGCTGGCCGTTTATTTCGGCTATACCTACTGCCCCGATGTTTGCCCGATCACTCTGGCCCAGCTCGCCCAGGTGTGGCGCAGCCTGTCGGACGAGGAAGCCCGCCGATTCCAGCCGATCTTCGTGACGGTAGATCCCGAGCGAGACACGGAGGAGCTGCTGACGCGCTATCTGGCGCGGTTCGACAGCGCGGTCGGCAACGACCTGGGGCTGGCATTCATCGGCCTGCGCGGGGACTCCGAGGCACTGCAAAGAGCCCTCGCCGGCTATGGAGCTGAAGCCTATAAGAGGCCGCAGCCCGGTTCGGCGACCGGCTACACGGTAGATCACACCGCCTCGATCTTCATCATTGACGCAGCCGGTCAGCTGGTCGAACGGTTTCCGTATGGCTCAGCTACAGAGGACATCCTGGCAGACATACGATATCTCATTCAGAAAGGAAGCCGTTGATGAAGCGACATATCGCACTGATCACCGGTTTGGCATGTGCTGCCTTGCTGGCGGCCTGTGTGGCGCCGCCGGCAGCTCCTTCCGCTGGCCGCGGCGATGGGATCGTGGTGGCGGACGCCTGGGCGCGGGCCGCGGTCACGGGCAACAGTGCCGCCTACATGATCCTGCGCAACGAAGGCCCCGAGGCCGATCGCCTCATCCGGGCCGAATGCGATGCCGCCGCCGCCGTGGAACTGCACCAGACGACCATGGAAGGCGGCATGATGAAGATGGCGCTGGTAGACGGCATCGTGGTGTCGGCGCGCGGCCAGACCGAGCTCAAGCCGGCCGGCCTGCATATCATGCTGATCGGCCTCAAGCGCGAGCTGAAAGCCGGCGAAAAGCTGGCGCTGAAGCTTCATTTCGAGAAAGCAGGCACGCGTGAGATCACGGTCGAAGTGCGCCAGTAGGCTGCGGTCATTTGACCGTGCAATTGTATGTAAAAATACAATATGATTTAGATCATGCTTCTGTGATGCTTTATGTGCTAAAATGAACACAGTCTGTTGGCAGCAAAATGCCGGTACGGTGTGATGGGGGCCGCAGGAGGCGAATCAGCGGTCTTGCCCCGTACGGTGTATCCCCATCGAATGCGCGAGGTGGTTGCTAGCGTCAAGGCAATCGGCAAAAGGCCCAGCGCCAAACGGGACCGACGGAGTACACGAACGGATTCCGGTCTTGACGCTCTCCAATCCATCGGCGTAACAACAGAAAGGAGGTCAAACGAAATCGTATAGCCTTGCCTGGTTCTGTTCTCACCCACATCTTCAACCCGTAACGGAGGGAATCCAACGATGAAGACTCTGCCCAAGAACCTCGGCCTGGCTGTCGGGGTAGCGGCTGTGTTGTTGATTGTCATGTTCGTGGCCGCTTGTAGCACCCCGACGCCGATCACCGTCAAGGAGACGGTTGTCGTGGAAAAGCCGGTCGAAAAAGTCGTCGAAAAAGTCGTCGAAAAGCCGGTCGAAAAGGTCGTCGAAAAAGTGGTCGAGAAAGTTGTGACCCCGACTCCGGCGCCGCAAGCACCGGTCGCCAAACTGGAGCTGTTGGCGATTCCTGGCTACATCTCGGACCCGAATGCAATCACGGCAACTATAAAGTATATCTCTGACACCGCGATTGGCGAAGCGCGCTCTACGGTGGCACTCTATACCAGCGGCTTGACCAACGTCCCCATCAGCGTGCCGGTCAAGTTGCAGGTCAGCGCCATTGGCAGCAGCGGTGTGGTCACCCCTACCTGGGCGCTGAGTGCCAAGCCGGTCGGATCAAAGGCGGCGATCACAACCACCAAATTCATAACGGTTGCCACGTTTATCCCTGATGTAGTCGGCATGTACGGTGTCAGCGTATCGCTCAAGAATGCGGCCGGGCTGACCAGCCAGACGCAATACCTCTATCTCCATGCCGGCACCTACATCGGCGTGATAGAAGGCAAATGCGAGACCTGTCACGCGCAGAAGGTAGCCGAATGGGCCAAGACCGGCCATGCCGTGCTCTTCTCTGAGGAGCTGGACAACAAAGTAGATGGGCCGCTGGGCGTGAAGCCTGGCCCGGCAGGCTATATCACCCATTACTCCGAGACCTGCACCCGTTGCCATACCACCGGTTGGTATCCGGCGCCATACAACGGTTCCGGCGGTTACTGGGACGCCAAGGCTGCTGCAAAGTGGACTTTCCCCACCTGGAAGCAGATCGACGCGGCCTTCTTGAAGACCGGTCCCAGCAACTGGGAGACGGCACCGGCCGCGATCAAGAACATGGGGAATATCGGCTGCGAAGTGTGCCATGGCCCGGCCGCCGAACATGTCAAGAACGGGGCCAAAGTGATGAAGACCTCGCTCAGCGATGGCGTGTGCGATCAGTGCCACGGCGCAGCGGCCAACCACTCGCGCGGCTGGCAACTGGTCAATTCCAAGCACACTCAGGGCACCTCGTTCGAGGAGATCAATGGCCCGGCGCGGCAGGCATGCATGCGCTGCCATGGCGGCGAGGGCTTCATCACGTTTGTCGCCAATCCCAAGAATCAGTCGGCCTGGAGCTTCGAAGAAGGACCGATCACCTGTGCCGTCTGCCATGATCCGCACTCGGATGCCAACCCCTTCCAGCTGCGCGTCATGAGCAAGCCGCTGGAGGTTCCTTTCGAAGTGAAGAAAGACGTGGGCCTGTCGGCTATCTGCTTCACCTGCCACAACGCCCGCACCAACCCGGCCGATGCGATCAAGTCAACCTTCCCGCATTACAGCTCGGTTGCCGAGATGCTGAGCGACACGGGTGGCGTGACCTACGGCCAGACGGTGCCGAACTCGCCGCACGGCATGATGGTCGGCGCCGCACCGATCCCCAATCCGGCATACGACAAAGAGAAGAACCCGGGCGCAGCCCAGTTCCTGTACAGCGCGCCAGGCGACAGCAAGGGTAACATCCCCGGACCATGCGTTACCTGCCACATGTACGCGCCGATCACCGATGCGAAGGATCCGAACTACATGAAGGTCGGTGGCCACTCGTTCAACGTCGTCAGCCCGGACGGCAAGTTCGACTACGGCGCCTCCTGTAAGTCCTGCCACGGCGACGTAACCGACTTCAACCTGAAGGCTAAGGCGGACTACGATGGCAACGGCAAGGTGGAGGGCGTGCAGGACGAGGTCAGGGGCCTGCTGAACGTGCTGTGGAAGGCGTTGGAAGCCAAGGGCGTCAAGAAAGTGGATACCGGCTATCCGTATGCAACCCTGCCCAGGGGCGCCGATGGCCAGGTGGACAACAAGATTGACAATGCCTGGTACAACTTCCGCACCGTCTACGGCGTGATGTGGGGGCCGGCGGGACCCGGCAACGAGGGCAAAGCTCAGGCCGTCCACAACTTCAAGCGCTCGGTGGCCTTGCTACAACTCTCGATCAAAGACCTGACCGGCAGCCTGCCGGCAGGCATGGCCGAGATGAAGTGAGATCGCTCGCCTGACCGCGTCGGTTTCAGACGAAACCGACGCGGCCGGACCGAGAACAATGGAGGGGAGACGATATGTCTCCCCTCTCTTGTTTCGCGCACCTGAGGAATCGTTTCGGCCACAAGTACCGGCCCAAAAACAGCCGCGAGTGCCGCGGCCTCATCCAGTGACATCATGAACGTTCAACCGATCCCCCCCACCATTACGGAACGCGAAAAATTTCGCCGGCTGCCGTGGGCATTCCTCCACATCGCGACCAATACCATCTTCTGCCAACTCACCGTTTTCGGATCGGTATTCATCCTATTCCTCACCGAGCTGGGCCTGGACAAGGCGCAGATCGGCCTGCTGCTGGCATTTTTCCCGCTGGCCGGCATCATCGCGCCGCTGGTGGCCCCGCTGGTGGCACGGCTCGGCTACAAACGGGTCTTCGTGACGCTATGGGGCACGCGCAAGCTCGTCATCGCCGGGTTGCTGCTGACCCCCCTGATCGCCGCGCGCTACGGCCCAGTCGGCACCCTGCGCTTCGTCACGGCCGACATGATCGCGTTCGCGCTTTGTCGTGCAATCGCCGAGACCGGCATGTATCCCTGGATGCGCGAATTTATCCCCGACCGGGTGCGCGGCCGCTTCGCCGCAGCCGAGATCCTGCTGACCACCCTCTTCGGCTTTCTGGCGGTCAGCTTTGCCAGCTACATCATCGGTCGCAGCCACGGCCTCGACGGTTACATGCTGCTGATTGCGATTGGCGTCCTGTTCGGCCTGTTGGCCACCGCCGCGATCGCATTCGTGCCCGGCGGCGCACCGCAGCGCGGCAACGGTTCGGTCTGGCCCGACCTGCGCGCCACGCGCGCGGCGCTGCACGACCGCGCATTCGTGCGCTTCCTGGTCGGTCTGGGGCTGATGACCCTGGCGGTGGTGCCGCTGAACTCGTTTCTGGCACTTTTCGCCCACGAACGGCTGGGCCTACCGCAGGCCAATGTGATCTCTCTGCAGGGCGCCGGGCTGATCGGCGGGCTACTGTTCAGCTATGTATGGGGATGGACGGCCGATCGCTTCGGAAGCAAACCCGTGATGCTGGCCGGCGTCATTGCAGCCAGCGCGCTGCCCCTGCTCTGGCTGGCCACGCCAGCCAGCAGCCCGTGGACATTCGGGGCGGCGCTCGCAGCGGCCTTCCTCACCGGTGCCTGCCAGCCGGCATGGACCATCGGCTCCGGCCGCTTCCTCTTCATGGATGTCGTGCCGCGCGAGGGTACGTCCCACTACATGGCCGCGTTCTATGCCTGGGCCGGCATCACCGGCGCAACCGGCGCCATCCTGGCCGGCCGCATCCTGCAGAGCGTGGCGGACAGCTTCGGCCCGGCGGCACGCCACGGGATGGACGCATACAGCATTCTCTTCGTCGCCAGCGCGATCATGGCTTTCGCCAGCCTGATCGTCCTGCGCGTGTGTCCCGCGCAGGCACACTCAAGATGACCACGACATGAGCGAGCTCGTCACGGTAGAAATGCCGATCCGGGGCATGGATTGCCCCGAATGCACCGAGCATGTCCGACACGCCATCGCCGGGCTGCCGGGCGTGGCCTCGGTAGAGGTCTTTCTGGCCGCCGAAAAGGCGACCGTACGTCTGGACCCGAGTCGAGTTGACGTGTCCGCAATCCGCCGGGCCGTTGCGGCTGTCGGCTATTCTGCCCCTGAGATGCCCGCTCCCGACGCAGCGTTTCGGTCCGACTTCGGGCGTCGGACGGACATCATGCTGGCCGGCTTATTCGTCGCCGTGCTCCTGGCCGTCATTGTTGGCGAAGGCCTCGATGTTTTCGCGTCCATCAACGCGGCTTTTCCGCTGCCCGTGGGCCTGATCGCGGTGCTTGCCGCCGGGCTCCCCGTCTTCCGCAACGTAGCGCGCGCTGCCCTTCGCGGCCAGATCATCGCGCACACCCTGATGACTCTGGGCGTCCTCGCGGCTCTGGCGGTCGGCCAGTGGGTCACGGCTCTCCTGGTAGTCGGCTTCATGCGCGTCGGCGACTATGTCGAACGCTTTACCACAGACCGCGCCCGGCGCGCGATCAGGGACCTATCGGCCCTGGCTCCCCAGACGGCACGCATCGAGCGAGATGGCCGCGAGGTGGAGACACCGATCGCAGCAGTACAACCGGACGATCTGGTGATCGTGCGCCCCGGCGAACAGATTCCGGTGGACGGCGAGGTCGTCAGTGGAGAGGCGACGGTGGATCAGGCGGCCATCACCGGTGAAGGGTTGCCGGTCGAGGCGGGGCCAGGCGCTTATGTGTACGCGGCGACCTTTGTGCGCCTGGGCCACCTGCGTATTCGCGCCGCACGAGTCGGTCCGGCGACGACCTTCGGCAGGGTCATTCGACTGGTCGAAGAGGCCGAAGCGCAGCGAGCGCATGTGCAGCGCGCGGCTGACCGCCTGGCTGCCTGGTATCTGCCGGTCGTCGCCGGCCTGGCCGGCCTCACTTTCCTGCTGCGCGGCGATCCATTGGCGACCGCGGCGGTATTGGTCGTCGCCTGTTCCTGCTCCTTCGCCCTCGCCACCCCCATCGCCATGCTGGCGTCCATCGCTGCGGGTGCCCGCCGTGGCCTGCTGGTCAAAGGCGGCCGCTATCTGGAGCTCCTGGCCCGTGCCGATGTGGCACTGATAGACAAAACCGGCACGGTGACCCTGGGCAAACCACAGGTGACTGACGTGATCCCCGCGCCGGGCCGCCATTGGCCAACAGACGATCCAGATATGTCGTGCCACGACCCCCGGTCCATCATCCTGCGGCTGGCGGCTTCGGCCGAACGCTACTCCGAGCATCCGCTGGCCGAGGCGATCCGCGCAGCAGCGCGAGCAGGCAATCTAACCCTGGCCGATCCGCTCGACTTCGAGGTATTGCCGGGGCTGGGCGTGCGGGCGACGGTGGATGGCCGGCGGGTGACGGTGGGAAATCGGCGGTTGGCCGGTCTGGCAGAGGAGAAGCAGCCGATTCGCGCCGTCCCTCAAGCTGGCGCGGCCAATCTCGACGGGATCGAGCCGGCCGGATCCCCGGAAAGTGCCTTTGCCGAGACACTGGCTGCGTTAGCACGCGTCGGCAAGACGCTGCTTTTTGTGGCAGCCGATGGCGACCTGCTGGGCGTGATCGCTATGGCCGATACTCTGCGCGAAGACGCACCGGCTGCCGTAGCTGCGCTGCGCGACCTCGGCGTACGCCATGTCGAGCTGCTCACAGGCGATCATGAGCAGGCCGCCGCCACGATTGCCACAGCACTCGCGATCCCGTATCGGGCCAGCCTGTTGCCGGAAGACAAAATCCGCATCGTGCGAGAATACCAGGCGGCCGGTCACATCGTCATGATGATCGGAGACGGCATCAACGATGCGCCGGCGCTGGCTCAGGCCGATGTCGGCATCGCCATGGCTACCAGTGGCTCCGATATTGCAGTCGAGGCCGCGCCTGTGGCGCTGATGCGCGATGATTGGATGCTGGTGCCCTTGCTCTTGCGCACAGCCCGGCGCACGATGCGCGTCGTAAGAATCAACCTGGCGTTCGCTGTCCTCTACAACGTCGTCGGCCTCTCACTCGCCGCCCTGGGCCTTTTGCCGCCCGTCCTGGCGGCTGCCGCACAGTCGTTGCCCGATCTAGGCATTCTGGGCAATTCAGCACGACTGCTGCGCGATCGCGTCCCGAGTTAACCGTTCATGCCGCCCGCGCAGCGGGCCGGGGCGGGATGATGAACATTAAAAATTTAACCGTATAACGAATGCGTGCTACACTAACCTCTGGAGGTAGTATGGCACCAACTTTGACACTCACACTGACCG
>FWPU01011786.1_pt1 | contig 12001 bp, 12 predicted proteins | sample 2228361 | NCBI WGS metagenome assembly FWPU01 (sample SAMEA103939777, study PRJEB20133) | metagenome | reverse complement strand
ATTTAAAATCAAAGCAAGAAAAATATCAACAAGATTTTACAAATTTAAAAGATCAGTTAGAGCAAATAAAAAATCAATCTCAACAATTAATTCAAGATATAATAGATAATCTAAATAAACTACTATCCTAATAATAATTTAGTATTCAGGTAAAAATACTAAATATTTTCTTAGAGATATTTTTTCACTTCTACTAATGAATCTTCTCCATAATGAATAGAGAAATCAAACTTTTTAAATACTGATATCATACGAGGATTATCAGTAGTGGTTTGTGCTACAAATTTTTTAGTCCCCAGTCTCGTGCTATATCAATACAGAATGAGATAATTTGTGTACCAAGATCTTTATCTTGCCAAGCATCAGTAATTAATATAGCATATTCAGCAGTTTCATGATTAGGGTCAGCAATCAATCTACCAATACCGATTAATTGTTTACCGTCAAGAGTACCTATTTCAGTAACTATTGCAATTTCTCTACTATAATCAATATAACAGTATCGAGCTGCAACTTCATGAGAATCCCAGTGGAACATATAGCGGAATCTTGCGTAAATTGTTTCTTTTGAGCAAGAAGCAAGCATTTTTAACCACATAGGTTCATCTTCCGGTTTAATAGGACAAGCAAAACTTTGTTACCATCTCTCATAATAATATTTTTTGAATAATGTTCAGGATAAGGCTGTAAAATTAAATGAGAATATGGTTTAATAGTTTTAAAAAATAGTTCGGGAGAAACAACAATTCTTGCATCCAATGCAATAACTTCTTTTTCAGTCACAAGAAGTGGATTAATATCCATTTTTCTAGTATCTCTGGAAAATCAGCTATTAAATATGAAAAACGTATAATTATTTCTAATAGCTTATTAACATTTTTAGGAAATTCCTGTCTATAACCTTGTAATAGTTTATAAACTTTTAATGGTTCTAATAGTGCTTTAGCTAATCTTTCATTAAGAGGTGGTAATCCTATATTAAGGTCTGCAAATATTTCAGCTTTAAGACCGCCCATTCCTATTAAAATAATGGAACCGAAAATATTATCTTTTTTACTTCCTAATAGCAGTTCAATTCCCTTATTTGTATCAAACATATGTTGAATAGTTACTCCATCAATTTTAGCATCTGGTGCATTTTTATTAACCCTTTCAATCATCCAATCAAAATTATTTATTACTTCTTGAGTCGAATTAAGATTTAAAACAACTCCTCCGACATCAGATTTATGAATAATATCCGGTGAATCTATTTTCATAACAACCGGATATCCCAATTTATCAGCTATAATAGCAGCTTCATTTTTTTCTTTTGCTTTATAAGGGAATGCAGTAAGGATACCATATTCTTCAAGGAGCATTTTAGAGAAATATTCAGATAACAATGAAGAGTTTTTCGGAATCAATTCAAGGAATTTATCACGTATCAATTGACGATTTATTTTAAATTCAAGTGAGATTTCCTTAGGTGTTTCATACAATTGTTGAAGGTTCCGGGAATACTCTACCAATTTCATAAAAGCTTGAATAGCTTCTTCCGGGGTTCTATAAGCAGGTATACCTGCTTTTAATAAAATATATATAGCTTCATACATACTGGCGCCACCGAGGAATGCTGCAATTATAAGCTTAGGATTTTTTTCAGCTATATTAACTATTTCCTTAGCAGTTGATGTAGCATTTGTCATAGCTTGTGGAGTAAGTATTACCAGGACTGCATCCACTTCTTCATCTTTAATAACTATATCAACAGCTTTAGCAAATCGTATTGGTGGAGCATCACCTAATACATCCACCGGATTACGATGTGACCAATATTCTTAAAGATTTTAATTAAGTAATGAAATAGTTTTAGAAGATAAGTGTGCAAGTTCTCCCTTAACAGCTATAAGTTTATCACTTACCATAACTCCCGGACCACCTGCATTTGTTACTATAGCTAACTTGGGACCTGATGGCATTTTATTTCTACCAAGTAATTCAGCACACGCAAATATTTCACCTATATCATTAACTCTTACCATACCAGCTCTTCTAAAAACAGCATCATAAATAATATCCTCTGTCGCCATAGCACCTGTATGTGATGATGCTACCGCTGCTGACTCAGGAAATCTGCCAGCTTTATATACTAATATAGGTTTATTCCTAGCAAAGGCTCTCGCTGCTGAAACAAAATTACGCCCATCCTTTATATGCTCTATATATAATATGATTGAACGTGTATTCGGATCCTCTCCTACATAATCAATTAAATCTGCAAAATCTATGTCTAAACAATTACCAACTGATACAAAATAAGAAAAGCCTATACCTTCTTGAATTGCCCAATTTAAAACAGCTAAACAAAGTGCACCTGACTGAGATATAAATGCTACATTACCGGCACGTGGCATTCCAGCTGCAAAACTTGCATTAAGTTTAATCGATGGTACAATCGCTCCTAAACAATTAGGACCAAGTATACGTATCCCAGGGTTTTGCTCCTTAATTTTTCTTATCCTATCTTCTAATTCTATACCTTCCTTCCCAATTTCTTTGAATCCTGCTGACTTAATTATTATCCCTAATATATTATTTTCTGCACATTCCTGAACTACATCCGGTACTTTATTCGCTGGACTACAAATAATTGCTAAATCAGCTCTACGCGGTAAACTTTTTAAATCAGCATAACATGCTATACCCAATACTGCCTCAAATTCTGGATTAACAGGATAAACTACCCCTCTATATCCTCCTCCTACTAAATTAGCTAATGTCTTCCCTCCTACGCTATTAGGATTTATCCCAACTCCTATTAATGCAATACGCTTCGGATTAAATATCTTATCAAGATTTAATATACTCATCTATCTCATTTCTCCTTTTAAGGAGGGGGACAGTCCCCTTTCCCCAAATCCTGGATTAACAGCATAAACCACTCCTCTATATTCTTACAAATAATAACATTTATCCAATTTATAAATACCTTTGCTCATATCTAATATTAAATTATATCATAAAAGGAGGGGGAAGGGGACTGTCCCCCTCCCTCCCAATATTGCCTCTACATTATCATTATGATAAACTCTTATTAATATGAAAAAGGGACCTCAATTCTTTATTGGGACATCAGGATGGTTTTATCAATGGAATCCAAATAAATCACTGGATTGGTATATCAATAATACAGGCTTCAATACAATTGAATTAAATGCTTCCTTTTATCGCTTCCCATTTCCCAATCAAATAAAAAAATGGAGTCAAATCGGCTTCCCCCTCAGATGGTCTGTTAAAGTTACAAGACGCATTACTCATCTACACAAATTCTCTTTAACTAATTGCTCAGATTTGTGGAAAAGATTTTCTGAATTGTTTCAACCGCTCGACCCATTCATCGATTTCTACTTATTTCAAGCTCATCCAAAATTTACTAACGAAAATAAAACTACCTTACAAGAATTTATTAACTTTACTAATTTAAAGCAAAGATTCGCATTTGAAATACGGCATCAATCCTGGCTTGATAAAAATACTATCAATTGCCTAAAAAAAACTGGTATAACTTTAGTCTCAATTGATTCCCCTAAATTCCAAAATATTATCTTTAATAATAACGGTTTGATCTATTTAAGACTACATGGAAGAAAACAATGGTATCGTCATAATTACTCAGAAGATGAATTAATTGAAATAAAAAATAATATCTTAACTTCAGGTAAAATTAAGAAAGGATACCTATATTTTAATAATGATCATGATATGTTAGAAAATGGGAAAAAAATGAAATTACTGTTAATGAACTGAACAACTTATACAGGGATCAAAAGCACGAATCAACTTTCTTATTACTGTTTCAACATCATTAATTAAATTATTATCAATTAAATATTGTGCATATAATTTACAATATTTTTCTATATCCTTAGCATTTTGTGCAGTCGGTGTAACAATATCTGCATGGAAAATATTTCCATTTTTTATTTCATAATAATGTAATAAAGTACCGCGTGGAGCTTCCACAGCTCCGGTAGCTGCCCCATTTTTATTTTGTATTTGCACATCCTTTTGTTCTATCTCTATATCCTCTGATTCTATCTCCCTTATTACCTCTATTATCCTCTCTAAAGAATAAACTATTTCAATCATCTGAGCTATAATATTGTAAAATGGATTGCCTTTCCAACTCTCTTTATAATATTTCTTATACAATGAAAATGCATCCCCTTTTAATCTTTCTCCTAATAAATTAATTCTTGCTAATGCTCCCACTGTATATGAAGTTTGTTTGTATAATGAATGTTTAGCATAAGAATATTCAATAACTTTCTCTTCAGCAAAATTCTTATATTCTTGAATTGAAAATCTTTGCCCATCTGAAACAATAATTTCATCACCTACGAAACCATAATTATCCCCAACAGGTTCCAATGCCGCATAAACAGTATCATATTCCGGATAATCAGGAAATTTTACCTTCTTTATACCATCTGAAGCTTCAATTGTATAAACAAGTAATCCTTCAGCCTTTTCCTTAATCTTCTTTAATTCCTGTTTTGATGGATATTTACCAAATTGCCCCAATACAGGATTTTCTCCATGTATTGCTCTCCCAGTAATAATCTCCATTACCTCATTACCAAAATTCTTTAATCTTAATCCTAAAGCAATTTCTTTACTAAATCTATAATACATTGATATAGCTGATGAAAAACCAAATAAATCCGGTAATGAAAGAAGAAATACATGGAGTGAATTACTCTCTATTATTTCTCCGAGATGCATTAATTCCCTTAATCTACAAACTATAGGATTTACTTTAATATTTAATGCATTCTCTAAAGCTTTTATTGCAGCATATCTATGCGAAACACTACAAATAGCACATATCCTCGGGACTATATTTAATACCTCATAAATTGATTTACCAATAACAAGTTTCTCTACTAATCTCGGTCCTTCATTCACAATAAACTTTACATCCTTCACCATTTTATCTTCTATATTTATTTCAAGGCTTCCATGTCCTTCTACCCTTTCAATATGTTCCACAAGTATCTTTCTCATCGTTTCCACTCCTTAATGCTATTAATAAAATTATTCAACTTAGTACCACTAAAATTCTTTAACTTCCTTATAACAAATTCTCTGTTAAAACCTTTATCCAATAATAAATTAAATTCTGACCAAACATTAGCTTCTTCATACACACCGAAACATCCTACACATGGCAAATTACATGTCGGACATATTGCTTTACATCCACTGGTAGTTAAAGGTCCTAAACATAAAATATTTTTATTAAGCAAACAATCATTCTCCTTATATTTACATTCCATACATACAGGTTGCTTTGCAAATTCTGGCTGACTCCCTCTCATTATTCTTGCAAGCATTAATAATATCTGATCCTTACTAATGGGACAACCAGGTAAATAATAATCAACTTTTATATATGAATCTATGGGCTGTGATTTTATAGCTTCTGTACAATTTATCTCTACATCAGAATATACTTCTTTATATGCTCTCTTCCATTCCTCAAATTCTCCAAGCATAGCTTGTATACCACCAAATATAGCACATATACCTATAGCTACTACTTTCTTACTATTTAATCTTATCCTCTTTACTGCTTCCTCATCCTCTTTAGTGCTTACTGAACCTTCTATAAATGCTATATCTATATCTTCATCTATATTATCACTCTTAGCCATTAAAAAACTTCTAACCTCAAACGCTTCAAAAATCTTTATTAATTGATCTTCACAATTAAGTATAGTTAATTGATCTCCTGCACATCCAGTTAATCCATATATTCCTATCTTAATATCTTCTTTCTTTATCATATTCATCTCCTTTCCTTTAAATCAACTCTCTCATATATATAACATCCCAATAAGAAAAAACAGGACCATCTATACATGTATATATATAATCAATAGCGCAATGACCACATTTTCCTATGCCGCATTTCATTCTCCTCTCTAATGTCATAAGTATCTGATGCTTCGGTATTTGATACTTTAATAACTCTTCTATAACATATTTATACATAATTGGTGGACCACATACCAATGCATAAGTCTCGTTAGGTATTATTTCTTTTATATATTTAAATAATGATGTTACCACCCCTTTCTTTTCTGTCCATGTTGATTACTCATCTCTCTCAACTGCAAGATAACATTCTAAATCATCCCTTTTGGATAATGCTAAAAATTCATCACGAAATATCATATCAGCAGGTTCACGCGCTCCATATAAAAATATTAAATCACGATAAAAATCTCTATTATCTAATGCATATAACAATACAGAACGTAAAGGAGCTACGCCCAACCCTCCCGCTATTATTATTAAATCCTTATTAACCATATCAGATACAGGAAAACCATTACCATACGGTCCTCTAACACCTATAATTGAATTCTCTCTCATCTCAAATAATGCTTTTGTTAATTGACCAACTTTACGTATGCAAAATTCTAACATTCCCGGACGCGATGGTGTTGATGAAATTGAAATAGGCGCTTCACCTACTCCCGGTACTGAAATCATTACAAATTGCCCCGGTAAATATCTAAATTCAAATGCCTTCTCTACATCCACTATCCTTACTTGAAAAAATTTAACATCTTCTGTTAAATAATAAGAACGTACAATCCTCGCTGGCTCCGGTAAAAATGGATTCTCTATCTTTTTTACTTTATTACTTCTTATCATTGTGAACCTCCTTTGGTAATCTATTCCAAAATGCATACACTTCTATACCTTGTAATGATTTCGCAACTGTTAATACATTAATATCAACAGGACATGTTACCAAACATCTACCACAACCTACACAACTCGGCTTACCATATTTACTTATAAAAGCTTGCATCTTATGTGTATACCATAACCTTAATCTATCTGCACGATTCTTTCTAAAATTCTCCCCCCCAGCTACCATAGAATATTCTATTAACATACATGAATCCCAATACCTAATACGCTTCTTCCTGTCTTCTCCTATTATCTCCTCATCTATTACATTATAACAATTACATGTCGGACATACCATCGAACATGAACCACACCCTAAACACGCCTTTCCCATCTTCTCCCAAAATGACTCATAATAATTCAATTCCATTAAATCCGGCATACCAATAAAATTTAATTTTATTTTATACGATGTATCCCGTTCTATCTGTAAATATGTAAAATCCTGTATGTCCTTCTCTGTAGGCTTATTATTAAAAAATTCCGGCTTTAATTTTATTAAATCATCTCCTTTACTCGAACCAACCCACACTAAATATGAATGTCCTATATCAGAAAAAAATAAATCAAATCCTTCTCGTATTATATGCGTATTAGTAGAACGTGCAAAACAATATTCATCAGGCCAACATGATAATCCAATTATAATCGTATTCTCTCTTGCTCTTATATAATACGGATCCGGATAATCCTGAGAAAATAACTTATCTAAAATTAATAACCCATGTATATCACATGGATGAATCCCAAATAATATCTTCTTCCTTGCATGCTGAAATACTTCTTCATATTCATTATCCTTCATCACAAACATCTCAAATCGCTGCGGAATTATTACTTTCTTCGGTGGTATCACTGTCCTCGTCGTCTTCATCTCTATCTTAGAAAAATCCTCTATTAAATCATAAATTACTTCATTATCCCTCTTTACAGGAGCATATAATTCACAATCAACCGATATTATTTGTAAAAATGGTATTAATCTCTCTTTTTCTATTTTTATGACTTTCATATATCTTCTTACTCCAATTTATATTTCTTCATTTTTGCCCTAAGTGTTTTTCTATCTATACCTAACATCTCTGCTACTTTAGATTTATTCTTATGAAAAACTTCAAGCATACGACTTATATACTCTTTTTCAATCTCTTCAAGACTTTTAAATCCTGCTATCAATGGATTAAATTGCATCCCTTTAACAGCTAAACCATGATATATTAATTCTGCAGGTTCTATTTCATTCCCTTTGGATAGTACAACAGCTCTCTCAATCGTATTCTCCAATTCTCTTACATTCCCAGGCCAATCATACTCTATTAAAGTCTTCATAGCTTGCTTGGATATACCGGTTACATTCTTTTTAATTTTTTTTCTATACTTCTCAAGAAAATACATAGCTAACAACGGTATATCGCCTTTACGCTGCCTTAAAGGCGGTACATGAATAGGTACTACATTTAACCTATAATATAAATCTTCACGAAATTTTCCCTCATTTACATATTCACTTAAATCCTTATTTGTTGCTGCTACTATCCTTACATCTATCTTTATAACACGAGAACTGCCTACACGCGTTATCTCTTTCTCCTGAATCACACGTAATAGTTTTGCTTGCACATTTAAACTTATGTTTGACACCTCATCAAGAAATATAGTACCACCATTAGCTATCTCAAATCTACCATGCTTAGTTGCAATTGCTCCAGTAAATGAACCCTTCTCATGCCCAAATAATTCACTCTCAAATAAACTCTCTACCAATGCACCACAATCTACTACAACAAATGGATTATTTCTACGCTCACTTAATTTATGTATTATCCTCGCAATCACTTCCTTACCTACACCACTTTCACCCGTTATCAATACCGTTGTATCTGTTACACTTACTTTCTTTACTAATTCCATCACCACTTGCATTGCTGAACTCTCTCCTACAATAAAATCATACTCCGTTCGTAAATCTAACTCCTGCTTTAAATATATATTCTCTAATATTAACCTACGATTATTTAATGCTTTCTTAACTACTACACGAAGCTCATCCGGCGAAAACGGTTTTACTAAATAATCAAAAGCCCCTGCTTTCATAGCTTCCACAGCTGTTTCAACCGTCGCATATCCGGTTATCATAATAACAGGAATTTCCGGATTATCTTCACGACTCCTCTTTAATACATCCATACCACTTATACCAGGTAACTTTAAATCTACTATTACAAGATCAAAATCCTCCTTCTTTAACAATTCTAATCCCATTTCACCTGTCTCTGCTAATACAGGTATATACCTCTCCCTCTCTAATACTGTGCTACATGCCTCTCTTATTCCTTCATCATCATCTATTACTAATATCCTGTTCTTCACTTATCTAACCTATCACTAATATGTTATTGCTCCTTCGCAATCGGAAACATTATTATAAATGTCGTTCCTTTCCCTTCTTCACTCTTTACCTTAATATCACCATTGTGACGCTTTATTATACCATATGATATGGCAAGACCAAGACCTGTTCCTTTTCCAACAGGCTTAGTAGTAAAAAATGGCTCAAATATTCTCTGTATATTATCTTTAGAAATACCACATCCTGTATCCGTTACCTCAGCACACACACATCCCCGCTCATCATCATATGTCCTTATAAATAAATCACCATCCCCATTCATCGCCTCCGCTGCATTTATTATTATATTCATAAATACCTGCTGAAGTTGAGATGCATCCCCTATTATTCGCGGTAATTTTATGTCCATTTCCTTCCTTATTTTTACATTCTGAAATAATGCTTGCTTCTCAAGAATCCCTAATGAATAATTTATTACATCATTAAGATTAACTACATTCATCTCAGGCTCTTTAGGTCTCGCAAACTCTAATAATCCCTTAACTATCTCTTTACTCCGTACCGTCTCCTTTATTATCTTTTTTAAATTCTCTGCATAAGGTGAATCATTTCCTAAATCTTCTAATAATAAATGACTATACAGCAATATCCCCCCTAAAGGATTATTAATCTCGTGTGCAATCCCTGCTGCTAACTTACCTAAAGATGCAAGCTTCTCAGATTGTATTAAATGTTCCTGCATTTCTTGAAGTTCCTTAGTCCTTTCTTCTACTTTCTTCTCTAATGTTTTACCCCACTCTTTAAGCTCTTCATTAGCTCTCGCTAAATCCTCTACCATCTTATTAAATGATTTAGCTAAAATCCCTATTTCATCATCTGATTCAGTATTTATTTTAACCGTATAATCACCCTTTGCTATCTTCTGCGTCGCTACAACTATCTCTCCTAATGGCTTTACTATCCTTTTCGTAGAAAAATATAATATTATTAATAATAAAAAGACACATATTAACGCAATACCAATAAAAGTTAACATTACATGATTTATTAAATCTATATATGGCTTCTCTAACATCCCTACATAAAGAACACCTATTATTTTACCATTAATATTCCTTATAGGTTCATATGCAGTTATATACCATTCATTCACTACAAAAGCTCTATCTATCCATACTTTCCCTTCATAAACTACCGCTTTATATACTTGCTCAGATAAACGCGTTCCTATCGCTCTATTACCTCTTGCGTCTTTTACATTCGTCGCTATCCTTAAATCATCCTGAAAAATAGTTGATGTCCCTATTTCTTTCCCATAATATTTTTCTCCCTTAAATACTATATCTTTTACTTTATCAACTATTTCATTATTCCTATTAAGCAACACACCGCCATACAAAATCCCTATCTTTTTTCCTTTATATCTTACAGGTGCAGCTGCTTTTAACATCATCCCACTCGTTTGTTTATCTTCTTTTCTTGGCATTTCCAATGGCGTCGGTATATATCTAATTACTGCTCTTTCTGCTAAATCCTCTCCTTCTTTAATTAATTCCTCCCTGCTTATAATTTCCGTCCCATAAACTGTACCATCCTCTATCGCTCTCCTTACTATACTATCCCTTGACTGATCATCACCAAATACCTGAGGATTCCTTGTCCTTAATATTACTTTACCATTTTCATCTGTTAAAGTTAATACATCTAAATTATATTTAACTCTTACCCTTGATAAATATAGATTTAATACATCCATTTTATGCTCTAATAGATACTCTTGCATACTTTCTCTTGCAGCAGTTAAATCAACAATCAATGCTATATCAAGTAGCTTCTGCTGATAAATCATCCTCGCCGACGATAAATCATGCTTTACTTTAGCTTGTGCTTGTGAAATTATTGTGTTATGAACTATCCTGCTACCTAAAATTATTGTTGATATACCACCAAATATTATTACTACTATAAAACTTATAAATAACTTTGTTCTTAATGATGATGTCCAAGGTATCATTTCTATATCTCTTTTAATCCATTAAATTGAATTATAATATTAAAAGCGCTTCTATGCAAATTATATTATAGGGGCAATTCGTGAATTGCCCCTACAATTAATATCCTGAATATGCCGTTCATATCAATATCACCTAACCTTCGGCACAACCATATGCGTTAACCAGAATCTTATACAAATGCTGTGGGGACGTATTGCATATACCCCTGCAAAAAGAATGTGAAATAATTCAAATAAATATAACATATTATTTATTATGTAATATGATATAATACGACATATTATGTTATGATATATAAAATTATGTTCTACACAATATCTAATTTATTATGATTAATATTTTCAGGCAAACTCCAGATCTGATTAATTTGACTTTTTACAATCACTTTGCTATCTTTCATTGCTACATACCATTAATGAACACAGGAATTATTTTTGATATAAAAAAATACTGCACCCATGATGGACCGGGCATCCGAACTACCATCTTCTTTAAAGGATGTCCACTACATTGCTGGTGGTGTCATAATCCAGAAGGACAATCTAATAAACCAGAACTTATGTATGATGCTAAAAAATGTATCAAATGCTTCACCTGTATTAAGAATTGCTCCTATCGGGCTCTTAAATATATTAAAAATTCTATTATCCTCTCTAAAGATAAATGTGATTTGTGTGGTTTATGTGTGTCCTCTTGTCCATCTAATGCACTTGAATTAATAGGTAAAATCGTATCTGCTGAAAATATAATCAAAGAAATACTTAAAGATTCTATCTTTTATGAAGAAAATAACGGCGGAGTTACATTCTCAGGTGGCGAACCACTTTCTCAAATTAATTTCTTAAAAAATCTACTTACCATCTGTAAAAAAAATAATCTACATACT
>FWPU01011785.1_pt1 | contig 12001 bp, 8 predicted proteins | sample 2228361 | NCBI WGS metagenome assembly FWPU01 (sample SAMEA103939777, study PRJEB20133) | metagenome | reverse complement strand
TTCTGGCGCGAGCGCGAGGAGAACAGCGACTATGACTGCGAGGAACGCGAAGAAAGCCATTCCACTCTGCCAGAAAACATACGCCAGGGCCAATAGAATTATTGTAGTGAACGCGCCCATTCAGTAAGCACCTCCAGGATAATACCCGGCTGGGCCAGCTCCTGAATCCGCTTTAACAAGCAGGAGGAACACCACGAAAAGCCCGCCTGCCAGGACAAGGTCGTTGCTGTACCCTGCCCAGATGAGGAACACGAGCGCCCCGCCAACAAACGCTGCCGCGAGGGGCAGTTTTCCCTTTGCAGTAAAAAGCAGGAGGAGGAAGAGCCCTGCGCCGATCACCACCAACCCGCTCTGGGCAGCGAACACCATTAAAATGACTATGAAGAGAAAAGTGAAGTCCAATTCACTCACCAACCACCACGCGCTTCAATCCACTCACTCCAACACAGTACCGCCGCCATCACCACTCCCACGGTTTTATCGTCTCCTTCTGAAAAGCCTGGTAAAAGACAAGGGTCACGAACAAGAACACTCGCACCCACTCGTATGGAATGACTAGGACGAAAAAAATCACAGTCACCACAACCAGTGCCAGGAGGGGGTTTCCCGTGTTGTCGATGACCAGCCAGTAAAGCATTATGAATATGGCCACGAGCATGACCAACTGGAAGTCCTCCCACAGGCCGAGGACAGGAAAAACAAATGGAAGCATCTTTACCCCGATAATCTTTTTGCCTTCAGGCATTTAAAATAACGATTCCTATCCGCCCGCCCGCCTTTTCTTCAGCCCGAGCAAGCGTTCCGCCTCTTTTTCCATGGTTTTTTCCACGCCCTTTGCCAGCCTCCACACGCCCAGCAAATATTCCCCTTCGAACAAGAAGGCGAAGAGCATTACTCCGAGGAGCATTCCGTAGAAAAACCACTTGAACAACAAGTCCCCGATTGTCCCAGGAACCCCCGGCGGAAGGGCGGTGATGGAGTATTTTGCCTGGAGCGTGCCCCACGCGTAGTAAAGAATCAGGCCGGCTACGACGATGATGAAAACGCGCCAGACAGGATGGAAGGCCACGTGCCTCTGTTTCGTGAGGACCCTGTGGTATTTCAAAAACCTCTGCGTCCTTGAACCAATCCCCATCCAAACCACCTCAACATTTCAAACAAATTATTTTCTGAGCTTCCAGAGGAACGGCGCAACCACGCCCAGCATGTAAAGCAGTCCAGAAAACAGAATAAGGTTCACTACAAAGCCGAGCACTCCGAGCCACGGGTAAACAAAAACGAGGTAGTAAATGAGCACTGCAGCTACCACGGTCGTCAAGAGGGGGGAAAACGCCAAGTGGTCCCTTGCCCACGAGTAATAAAAATACGCCAGCGCAAGGAGCGCGACCCACTTGATTAACTCGAGTTCCTCGAGGAAAAACACGAAAGCCAAAAAAAACACCCGTTTATTTGTAAATCATTCTCCGCCGCGCCATTTCCTGCGCGTACTGGGACTGCATCTGCGCCGCCTCCTGTTTCTCCTGGTACTTCTGCAACTCAGCCATTTCCTTTTCAGAAAGCTCCTGGCCAGCAGCCAGCTTTTGCTGGAGTTCGCCCATGTACTCGTATTCATACTGCGTAGCATACTTTCCAACCCCGAAAACGCCGAGAATGGGCTCGAGCCCGAACATTATCAGCATCTGGAGCTGGTTCCCGAACAAGAACACCGCGAAAAACACTATGACCAGCAAAAACACTGGAATGGGTTGAATGAACATGAAATACGCGGCCACGACAGTCACCAGCCCGAAGAGGAGTGGAATGTCGCGGAACGTCATGTAGAGCCAGAAAAGAATGTAGGAGAACACCATTATCTGGATGACGAAACCAATGTCAGCAAGCATTTGAATGATTTCTCCAATGAAAAACAACGGGGGCGCCAGCATCCAATCCAGAAAACCTTACCGCAAGGGAATTAAAAGCGTTTTTACAGCCCGGCGGCGGTGGAGAAAACAGTTCTTCACACCCCATCTCTCTTCTCCACGCTCCTACGATTTTCTCCGCGTCCACCACGTCCACGCTGAACTTATTGGTCCTGAACCGCTCGCGAATCGCTTTGGGAGCACCACTGGTGAAAAAAATCAAACGCGGTAAACCTGGAGGTGCGGCACTCCTGCAATGCGCCTGACCCCTGCGCGCGAACCAAGTGCCTTTTCTGCAGCAGCAACCGCCCTCTCGCCCACGAGGTTCACGTTCTCCGCCCCTCGAATCAATTCAACCACCTCCCCTTCCCCAACAACCCTGCCCTTGTAAAACGCCGCGTACTTCCTCAAATCCAGCTCCCTCCCGCCCTCTCGGAACACTTTCCCCACCAATTCCTCGTCGCAGACGGCAACCACTCTCAAAACCCTTCCGCCGGGCCCGCGCCTCTCATGAACCTTCACAAAAACCATGAAAAAATCCTTTGGCGGCATCAGCACCTGAATGAGCGAATCATGTACTCGGCCACGACGCGGTCGGCTGAAGCGCTTTCGGGAATCGAGGCGTGGACGACCGCAGTGTATTCACCGCAATTTATATAGGCGACTGTGACGAAAACATTTTCCACCCCCGGCAGCGACTCGTTCAAGTAAAACAAGTACGCGTCCCTGTCGTTTATGGTCGTCGCCTCTTTTTTCATCAACTGTCTCGGAACGTCAGCGGAGGGAATGTCTACCGCATCTCGTTCAAATTCGGCAGTCCCATAGGGCAGTGGAGAAACGTAAACGCTTATCATTTCAACCAAGCCGAGCGGATTGGTTACGGAAAATCTCACGCGGGTTACGGCATCGGGGTCGAGCTCGGCCCTGTAGCCTATTGGATAAAATATTGTGAAAAAATACTCGGGATCCGAATAGTTGATGAAATTTTTTGCATTGTCGCGCGCAAAAGAGTCCAGCGCCGAAGGAGCCAGCACCTTGATTTGTTTCGCGACCTGCTGCTGGCCGCCGAAAACAAACAGCCACGCCAGTAAAACAACGACCACGAACCCTGCTGCCAGCATCCTGGTGCTCACCATTCACTTCACCTATGCCGATGCCACCGAGCCCGCAAGCACGCCCTTGACAGGCGGCACTTTCTCAACCTCGGGCGCTTTCCCTAGGTCGGCGTCGGATATCACTGGCGCGTCGGGCAGGAAGAACGAAGAAATTATTTTCTCCTTGTCCTGCGCCTTGTCACTCAAGCCTACGATCAGAATGAATCCCTGCAAGCCAGTCTCCTTGTCCTTGAGCCTAGGGTCATAAAACATGTTTAAGCATATGCGTTTTTTCTTTGGGCACAGCTCCTCCATTTCTTGGTAGACTGAAAAGTCTTTGCTGGCGTAGGAGTATCTGACAATGGTCGGGTCCCAGAAAAGTTTCTTGGACTGCTCGTAGTGAAACACTGCCACGTGGTTCAGATAATTGGGATCAAATTTTGCCTCCACGGGCCTCAGGTCGCACTCGGTCGCGAGAAGCAGGCCGAACGTGCCGAGTTTTGCCGCGGCCCTCACGGTTTCAAGCCTGATTATTTTTTGCTTCACTGCTTCGGCGTTCTGGGCCAACCTCGCGCCGGCGCTTGGAGCTATTTTTTCCGCAACCAGGGCAGAGCGCTTTTGGAACTCGGCCAGAACAGTCTTCGGCTTCGCTTCAACACCCCACTTGCTGGCGAGGCGTTTAACTAACTCGGCGTCATCACTAGCCATTTGTTCAAGCTTGTTATGCTTTTTCAGCGTCTCCAAGAACGCATTAACGTGCGCTGCGTCAGTCTGTCCTTTTGGAAGGCCTGCCCCGACTAAAAATGTTGCGACCTTGGCCGCGTCAGTAATGGCGGCGCCCTTGCCCAACTGGGCGCTAATCTCTTCTGCGGCTGCGAACGCGTCCGGCACCCCTGTTTTAATGGCAATGGTCCTGAGGTTTTTAGCCATCCATTTTATGGGCGCGCCCGCCTGCATCAGCCAGTAAGGCGTGTTTTCCGGAGCTATTTCTCCGGCCAGCGTCAGCGTCGTCGCCGTGGTGGCCAAGCCGGTCTGCCACGCCAGGGTCTGCCAGCCTTTCTGTTTGAGCCAGAATTCACTCTTCACCAGGTTTCTAGACGCTTCTCTGGTCAGGCCTCCGGTCCTACGGATGGCTTCCCTGAGGCTCGCCACCTCTACTTTTGCCGCCGGGCCGGCTGGTGTGAGTATCGAGTACCAAGCAGCCATGAGGCAGTCGCACATTGACTGGCATCCTTCTTGAATGGGTCTGTCCGTCGCCCATTCGCCCACTTGCCTTATCGCGCCTGGCAGCGCGCACCACGCGCCGAACATCACGAGCCTTCTGGCTATGTCCGCCCACCCAATTCCAGGCAAAAGCGCTTCGACTGCGATTATAACTGCTGCATCGAATGCAAAAAACGTGCCTGGACCAATCGCGTTATACGCGCACTTCACATTATCAGAATAAGGAGTTGCTTGCCTGACCGGCGCCCTCGCGGCGGGCTTGCCTTCTTCTTCCTTGAACACGATGCCGTAGAGCGCGTTGGTGAGCGCGTCCATGGTTTTCTTGTCCTCGAGGTGTTCTTCTTCCTTGTAAAGCCCGATGGTCACCGAGCCAAACTTGAGCTTTAACACGTTTAGCGCCTCCTGGGGCCAGTGGGTCACGGTCCTGCCGTCAATGAACTCAACGTTTTCAGCCATGAGTATTGCTGCATTGGCCAACTCGTTTCCCTTTGTTAATTCATCGCAGTCCACGAGTTTCTCTGCCTTGACTTGGATGACTGTTTCTTTCTTCCACTCCTCCCACGTCCTTTTTTCTCCAGCGCACCAGGCGTTGATTTTTGCGGTGAAGCGGTAAATGCCGCATCCCCTGAGTTCGAATGGAAGCACGATTATTTTCGTCACCTCGTTGTTGAACGCCTTTCCAGTCAGGTCCCTGACAGTGTCCTCGCTAAAGGTCTTGGCGGCTTCCAAGGAATTAATGAATTGAATAGTGATTGTTTTCTCGAGCGGCCGGTAGTCTCCTTCGCGCACGCCCATTTGACAGAATTGTTTCCATCCCTCAAAGAACTTTTCCCTGGGCACTGCCGCGTCCAAGTACTTGTTGAGCGTCCTCATGAATGAAGTGAATGCGTTGCTGGCTTGTTCGTGGTTGCAGTAGAATTTTTCGCACAACTTGAAGTAATCGTCCGCGTCCGCCTTCTTCTCTGCCCTCACGATGTCGCCCTGGGGCGTGCCCTGATAGAGGGCCGCCACTGTCGGGTCGGGCTTCCACACGACCACCTTGATTTTCTTTACCTCCACACCGGGTTCCTTTCCCTTTTCCTTCGTCACTTCCTGGTATTGGATGAAGGTGTCGGCTGGTCCTCCTCCAGTGTCCTTGAGCGCGGTGCAGTTGAGGACGATTGCTTGAGCTGGAGCCAAGTAAAGCGGGTTTTGCTGAGAATGGTCGTTGAACCTGGTGGTTGTCCCGTGCACGCTGCAGTCCAAGAGTTCCTTGAACTTGTCACTCGGCCAGACGCCGACTTTCTCCACTTCGACAGGCAAGTTGTTTATCACGGTCACGAACCGCGAGTGGCCGGTGTTTTTGAACGAGAGCCTCATTTTTTCTTTTGGATTGTTTTCATTGGTCTCGTTCGCGTCGTAGTTTATCGTCAGGTCGCCGAGGCTCTCGAGCGCTTCTTTAGCTGCTTTGTACGGACAGTTTTTCTCGTCTTTTTGAATCTCCACCACGACGGGGAGGTCGAGCGCGTTTGAGGACAAGCGGTCGCGGTCGCTTGGCCTGATGATTATTTTTCCCAAGATTGGCGTTGCAGGGGGGGTGTCGCGCGCCACGCACCCGTGCGCGTCCCTGTAGTCCTTCGGCACCTGGACGGTCACCTGGAACTTGTATCCTTTTTTTCCGGCCTCGGCCAGTTGTCCCTCGAGAGGAGCGTATTCAGCGATTGGCGGAAGGTATTCGGTGAACCCGGTTTTTGGGCCCACGAGCAGGTCAGGGAAGGGAAGGCTTTTTTCATATATTCCCACTGCATCGAGTTTCGAGGCACCCCTGTTGAAAATGGTTATCACGTCGCTGTCCTCCATTTTTCCGTCGGAGAGCACGAATTTCTTCAGCTTCTTGTCCGAAACCAGTATCTGGGCCGGGGACGAGAACACGGGCCGGTCAGGCGCCAGGGCAGCTGGAGTGAAATCCTCGCAGGGCTTGAAGTCCACGCAAGGATAATTGCCGCCTGCTGCTGTCAGCGAAGCGCCGGTCACTGGCTCGCCCTCGGCCGGAAGGAAAGCGGTTTTTCCCCCTCCCATGCTCGACTTGGGCGGGAAACGCATCTGGACCGTCCCGAGCTGGAAGACGTCTGCGTATTCCTTTTTCTTCTCTTCCCTGACCGCGAACAAGTTGACGCGCTCGCACCCAGGCGCGTTTGCCACGTAATTTGTTCTTTCAACACTCGTTCCTTCGCTGAACGCGAACTCCAGCACGGGTTCCTGGAAGCACGCGGTGAAGTACTGGACGTCGCCGCTGAGGCCGGGACAGAATTCCACCGTGAACGGAGTGCCTGCTGGCACGCTGGCTGTAGCTGGTTTTCCTGGAGAAACTGTTCTGGGGAGAGTCGCTCTTCCCTTCGGGAACGAAATCCTTTTCGCTCCCGGGAGCGCGAGGGCAGTGAAGCCGTCTTTCTTCACCAGCGTGCGGTTGCATGCGCTCAAGTAAATTATTTTCGCGTCCGAGTCAACGTACGCCACGTTAGGCACCTCGAACTTCGAGTCAAAAGGCAGGCCCTTGAAATCCACTTTCCTCAATCCAGTGTCCTCTCCCCTCGCGAACTCCACGATTACCGGAAGCCCAGCGGCTACTGAAGCAACTTTTTTAACGTCCCTCTTATAGTACGTGCTTTGACTCAGGAGCGTGTACGCCTGGGCCGGGGTGTACGGATAGTACTGGGCATCCCGGGGATAGAGAGGATAATACCAGGCGTTTGGATTCAAAGGCGTTTGGGGAGTGATTGGAGAAAATCCTATTCCGCCCATTGCGGTGGGCAGGCTCGCGTCCACCACCCGGGTCCCTGCTGGAAATATCACGCGCGCGTTGTCATACTCCACCGGCTGGGGAGTGGACAGGTACGAGGGCAGCCCGACCGCGGTTTTAACGCCCCACGACGTTGGAAAGGGGAAAGTGATTTGAGTCCTTGGAACCGGGCCAGCAGGAGTGACCAGCCCCGGCGTCACTGAAAGCCACGCGGGCGGAAGAATAACCAAACCACCTGTTCCCACGAGCGCCTCGTTCTGCCTCGCCCACCCTCCCTGGACGAGCATCCTGTTTCCATCCGGGAACTGGAGCGCAAAAGAACCGTCCGTGTTCCTCTTCAGTATGGTCAGTTCGGGGATGGTGAAGTATATTTCGGTCGGCGCAACGAACTGCATTCCGTCCCTGGGCGCACAGTTGTCCGAAGAAGCGATTTCTATCGTGGCAACGATTTTCTTCGAGGAACGAATGCCCTGGAAAGTGGCGTAAACAAAAATGTCTCCAACCAACTGCTTGTCCTCCATCACGCACCCTTCGTACAAGTATTCCCTCACCGCGCTGGACGTGACTTGGAACTCGGTGCTCCCGCCTGCTGGAACGACTGCGGAGAGAGGGGTGATGAACACCGTGGGAACCATGGGCTGGAAATTGATAACGACTGGATGGGGCGCGTTGTTCGTTATCACGAGGGGCTGCATTCTCGAAACATACTTGGGCGGCTTGAGCTCGAAATCCACCGCGTCCCTGCTCAGGGACCACAATTCAGCCAGGCTCTGCTGGGAGAAAACGGTTTTCACAGTGAACGGAATCTCCTCGGTCTGCGCAGCCCCGCCAGCCCTGGCAATGATTCGAACCACGCCGGAAACGTCTTCCTTCAGAATCCTCGGCGCGTCCGCTATTCCCAGAACGAATTCGCTCACGCGCGCCCTCAAGTTGAACTGCCCGGTCTCCCCGTCCTTCAACGCCAGCGAAGCACGGTCTGTTTCAATAGACGTATAGGACGCTGGAGAGGCCCTGATTATTGATATCCCTATCCTGGCCTCGCTGCTCAAAAGATTTCTTACGCTCACTGGCGACGAGACATAGGTTTTTGAATCAACAGAAAGCGCCAGGCTCTTTGGCTCGAATTCGACCACCGTGCTCGCAACCACTTCAATCTGCCCGCGCTTCACCCTATAACCATCCGCTTCCACGCGCCAGTCAATGAACCCCGCATCCCTGGGTTCAACTGACAACACGTACCTTCCCTTGTCAGCGCCGCGAGCTGTTTTTCCAACAACCCCTTCTTCGTTTGCAGCAAAAGCCTCGATGGTCTGGCCGCGGAGGACGTCGAACTCCGAGCCCAGCACCACGTGCGCATCCTCGACAGGCAAGCCAGTCATTGAGTCGGTTATTGTGAAAACGATTTTCCTCTCCTTGAGCGCCTCCACTGTTTTTGGAGACACTGAAACAAGCAAAGCGGGCTGGGGGCCAACGACTTTAACTGAAAGCGTTCTCTGCACGCGGGCGCCCTCCCTTCCCTCTGCAGTGAATTGAAGCACTGCGTCCTTGGAAAGCCGAATTGCTTGCGCGCTGAACTCTCCCTCCACCCCCTCTTCCTTTCCAGGAACTGTTAAGGAAATTGATTGTTCTCCTTCAACAGTCCTCGCCTCTCCGACCACTCCGCCAGCTGAGCCTGATTTGAGCAACACCGCTTTGCCACTTGTGGACAAGGAAATCGCTGCAGTTCCTTCGAAAAAAGCTTTGAACCCGACCCTGAATTCCTCGCCGACCCTCGGCTCAAGCGAAGCGCCTTTTCCAGAAGGCCCCTCGAGCCACGCTTGAACACACAGTCCAGCAGCGCACTGGCCCTCGAACTCGATTGGAATAATGGTTGGTGGATTGATTTCGGCCAGGAGCTCGTGCTTTGAAACCCCCGCGGCAGCGTCGGGCGGGTCCCTGACGGTTTCATTCACCAGAAAGAACGCGGTCCTGTGGGCCAGTTCCACTTTTCCCCTTTCCACGGGCTTGGTCTTGAACTGCACGCTGAGCTCTCTTGTTCCAGTGAATTTTCCGAACTCGAAATTAACCCACTTGTACTCGCTGGGCGTTTCCTTCAAAGCACTCGGCGGCTGGACGGTGTAGGAAGCGTTGGAAACGTTTGTAGCATTCCCGGCGCCTGGTGCAGCAAGCGGCGCAAAAAATTCTTGAACCGCGTAATCCGCTCCAGCCACTGCCTTTGCTCCAAAAGCCTCGTATCCCGTTATTCCAGCATCACCCAACCCGGTCTGGGGCCCGACGCGTATGTGCGCAAGCGCTTTGGCAAAAGGAATTCCTGGGTCGCGAATCAAGTACTTGGCAGTGTAGTGGGCGGAGGGCGCAAGCGAATTCACTTTATTCCCGTTCAGGTCAAACACTCCCAAAAACACGAGTCTGATGTTCTTTGCGACAGTCAGGGAAACCATTTCCGCGCTCGCGCGCGTTTCAGTGTTCGGCGCAACCAAGAACTCCGCCAGCTCAACCGCCTCGTATCCAGAAAGAGTCACAACTGCTTTGGCAGGGCCTTCAATCAATTCAACAACGCACTTTCCCTTCTTTGTTGAACACACTTTCGCAGCCCCGTCAGCCCCAGTTGCTCTCACGCTCGCGCCGTCCAATGGTTTTCCGGAATAATGGTCCAAAACCGAGAAAACGACTTTTCCCTTTCCGGGCAGCAAGTCAATGGAGAAATTCGCTACGCCTGCCGCAATTATTTCTCCGGCATCACTCGAGCCAGTCCTTCCCTCGAAAGACGCTTTTGCAAACACCGTGACGAGCGGGACGCCGTCGAACAACGCAATTCCATCAATGCCGGTTGATTGTTCCGGAATTCCGAGCGGCGAGCCATCCTGCTTGAATAATCCAACAGACGCGCCTGGAACGGGCAACCCGTCCTTGTCCGAAACCTCCACGCTTGCAGAGCCTGAATTCGTTGTCCTCGCCTCGCGCAACACAATCGTGTGAGAGCCTTTTTCGCCAGGAGCGCTGGCAGGCAAATACCCTGTCTTCCACGCAGTCACCACAACTTTTCCGGCCTGGGCGTCGAACGAAGTGATGCCATCAGCAGGAGTTTTTTCCTCAACCACCCCGCCGTCAACGTAAAGCCGCACGATTGGGTTGCTTACTGGATTGTTTTCCGCGTCAACCACGAAAACCCGAATCGCCTTCGAGTTCTCCGGAGTCACTTTCGGCAAGCGAATGAGCACAGGCGTGTCTTGTTCAACGGTTATCGGCGCGCTCGTCATGGCCAGGAAGTCGGGCGCGCTCGCTGAAACAACAATGCTTGTTCCCAGCTTCAAGTCAACTGGGTCCATCGTCCCGTCCTCGCTCGTCTCGTCAGCGTACAATAATTTTCCAGTCGCCTCATCCATTACCTTCACAGTCGCGTTTTCAACCGGGTTCCCCAACCCCACCGTGTCCAGCACGCCGACCCTGACCCTTCCCAGCGTGTCCTTTCCCTGTTCGTAGAGCGTCACCGAAACCGCGTCGTTGCGCGCGCCGACCGAAACAGTCCTCTCCTCGTCCCTGAATCCAGGCGAAACGATTCGAATTGAATACGTTTGGTTCGGACTCACTTCAAAAGAAACATCGGTTCCATTCTCTTCACCCACTTGGACGCCGTATGAATCAAACAACAGCACGCTGGCTGTTTCCGGTCCCTTGACTGAGACGCTGAGGGAAACCTTTTCCACAACGATTCTCTGGAGCGTGAGCGTCTCGCGCCTCTCCCCTGGTTCTGTGGTGAAGGTAACGGGCTCGGAAGAGTATTCGGGCGGCGGTTCTGCAAAGACTTGAACCAACGCGCCAACGGGCGCGTCCTTGAAAACCGCTTTCCCGTCCAAGTCAGTTGTTTCATTCCTCCTCGCAAACAAGGGTTCTGCTTCAGCGGAAGCCAGGTACACTGTCACGCTTGGAAAAGGGGTTCCGGCAATGTCCTGGACCGTGACCGCAATCACCGCCGCAGGCGGCGCTAGAGCTGGCAGGACGAGGAAAACAACCCCGGCAGCCACTGCCGCCAGAGCCAGGGCGAACGCGGGCAGGGAGGGAATTCCCTTCTCCTCAAGCGCGTCAGCCAGCGCCTTCAAGGGAAGGCCTTTCTCAGCCGCCCACTCGAGAAAACTCTGCCAACCCGCGTTAACCGAATCCCACCACTCAGTCAAACCCATGAAACGAATTGGGTGAAAAGGGTTTTAAATCAGTTGCGAAACGCTCAACACAGGAAATCGCCGAACTTCACGGTGTTCGAGGGAAAAAGGACGAAGGAGTGCTTGAAGGAAACGCGCCAGTCCCTTAGAAACTCTTCGAACCTGTCCATTGACCGGACTAAATCTCTCCAAACCCGCATGATTTTTTTAATCAACCAAACACATGTTTTTCTATAGTTTGGTTAAATCAAATGACCAGCATCACTTCAAAAAAAAGTGCGCCAGGGTTACAAAAACAGAAAACAAACGCGCCCGGACTCCTTTTTCAAAAATAAGTACATGATAGTGTACATAAAATTCAAAAACAAGTACATGACAGTGTTTTTATGGAAGTAAGCGAGTTGGAGGAGGTCAACGAGTGGTGGTTCACGGGAAAGGTGCGGGAGGAGTTCGCGCCCGCCTTCCGGAGAAAGGTGTTCGGCGAGCTGGCGCGCCTCATGAACCGACGGCAGGTGCTCGCCATCACGGGACTGCGGCGCGTTGGCAAAACCACGCTGATGCACCAAATGATTCAGGACCTTCTCGCTTCGGGAACCCCACCGGATAACGTCATGTATTTTTCGTTCGACGAGCGAGTGCGCGGCCTCGGAGAAGTGCTTTCAACCTATGCAGAAGCCCGCGGAAAAAATCTTGCGGAGCAACGCGTTTTCGTCTTCCTGGACGAGGTGCAGAAGCTCAAGGCGCTGCGGGGTAGCGGCGAACATGGCCCGCATGGCGTCCGCCTCGGCTTCGAGCAGCGCATAGCGCGCCTCGCTCTCGGCCCGTGCCAGACGGTCGCCGGTA
>FWPU01011784.1_pt1 | contig 12002 bp, 12 predicted proteins | sample 2228361 | NCBI WGS metagenome assembly FWPU01 (sample SAMEA103939777, study PRJEB20133) | metagenome | reverse complement strand
GGGGGCCCGGAGGGCGGCCACGAAGTCGGCGATGGTTACGTCCACCTCGTGGCCGACCGCCGAGACGACGGGCACCTTGGAGCCCGCGATGGCGCGGGCCACCGTCTCCTCGTTGAAGGCCCAGAGGTCCTCCAGCGAGCCGCCGCCGCGGCCGACGATGATCACGTCCACGTCGCCCAGCCGGTTGAGGTCGGCCAGCCCCTGGGCGATCTCCTCCGCCGCGCCCTCGCCCTGCACCCGGCAGGGGGCGACGACGATGTGCAGGCCGGCGAAGCGCCGGCCGATGACGCGCAGCATGTCCCGCAGCGCCGCGCCGTTCGGGGAGGTGACGATGCCGATCTTGCGGGGGAAGCGCGGCAGCGGCCGCTTGCGGCCCGGATCGAAGAGGCCCTCGGCGCCCAGGCGCTGCTTGAGCTGCTCGAAGGCCAGCTGCAGGGCCCCGAGGCCCCGGGGCTCGAGCAGCTCGACCACCAGCTGGTACTCCCCCCGCTGCGCGTACACCTCCAGGGCGCAGAAGGCCAGCACGTGCTGGCCGTCGCCGGGCTCGAAGCGCAGGCGGCGGAGCCGGGTGCGGAAGAGCACGGCGCGGAGCTGCGCCGTCTCGTCCTTCAGCGTGAAGTAGACGTGGCCGGAGCCGTAGGCGCGGAAGTTGGAGATCTCGCCCTCCACCCACACGGCCGGGAAGGCGTCCTCCACGGTCTTCCGCAGCCGCTCCGTCAGCTGCGACACGGTCAGCACCGTCCGCGCGTTGCTCATGCCTGGTTCGAGCGCGGGCCTTGCCCGCGCGATCCTGCCTCGGCCCCCCCTGCGAGCTGCTGCTCGGCCGCCCGCAGCGTGTTGCGCAGCAGCATGGCCACCGTCAGGGGGCCCACGCCGCCGGGCACCGGGGTGACGGCGTGCGCCCGGCGGGCGACCGACTCGAAGTCCACGTCGCCCACCAGCGCGCCGCTCTCCAGCCGGTTGATGCCGACGTCGATGACCCAGGCGCCCTCCTTCACCATGTCGCCGGTGATGACCTGCGGCCGCCCGGCCGCCACGCAGAGCAGGTCGGCCCGGCGCGTGTGCGCGGCCAGGTCCCGCGTGCGGGTGTGGCAGACGGTGACGGTGGCGTGGCGGGCCAGGAGCAGCTGGGCCAGGGGCTTGCCGACCAGGCGGGAGCGGCCCACCACGACCGCCTCCAGCCCCTCCAGCTTGGCCCCGTAGTGGTCGAGGATCTCCAGGCAGCCGGCCGGCGTGCAGGCCACCAGGCCCGGCTCCCCGGCCAGCAGGCGGCCCAGGTTGGTCGGGGTGAGCCCGTCGGCGTCCTTGTCGGGCGCGATGGCGGCGATGGCCGCCGCCTCGTCCAGCCCCCGGGGCAGCGGCAGCTGGAGCAGGATGCCGTGCACGCCGGGATCGGCGCTCAGCTCGCGCAGCAGCCCCAGCAGCCGCTCCTGGGTGAGCCCCTCGGGGTGGATGTGATCCCGGGAGGCGATGCCCACCGACTCCGCCGCCCGCCTCTTGGTGTTGACGTAGATGCGGGAGGGCGCGAAGTCGCCGACCAGCACCACGGCCAGCGTGGGGGTGACGCCGGTGCGCTCCCGCAGCCGGGCCACCCCGGCGCGGACCTCGCCGAGCACCTTCTGGGCGACGACCTTGCCGTCGAGGATCAAGCGACGACGCGGAGGCGGACGATGTCCGAGGCGCGACCCGTGTCGGGGTCGATCGTGATCACCGCGCCGTGCAGGGCGGCCGGCCCCCGGGCCGGCTCGAAGCGGACCGGCATCTGGGTCAGGAACCGCTGCAGGATCAGGTCCTTGTCCACCCCGATGACGGAGTCCACCGGCCCCGTCATGCCGAGGTCCGTGATGTAGGCCGTGCCGCCGGGCAGCACGCGCTCGTCGGCCGTCTGCACGTGGCGGTGGGTGCCGACGACCGCGCTCACCCGGCCGGCCAGGTACCAGCCCATGGCCACCGACTCCGAGGTCGCCTCGGCGTGCATGTCCACCAGGATGATCGGCGTCTCCCGCCGCAGCTCGGGCAGGAGCTCGTCCGCCCGGCGGAACGGGCAGTCGATCGGGTTCATGAACACCCGGCCCATGAGGTTGACGACGGCCACCCGGTGGGGGCCGGCCTTGATCGTCACGTGGCCGGTGCCGGGCGTGCCCGCCGGGTAGTTGGCGGGCCGCAGCAGCAGGTTCTCCTTGACGATGTGCTCGACGATCTCCTTGCGGTCCCAGATGTGGTTGCCGCTCGTCATGACGTCGGCCCCGGCGTCCAGGATCTCCCGGCAGATCTGGGGCGTGACCCCGAACCCCGCCGCCGCGTTCTCGACGTTGACGACCGCCAGGTCGACGCCGTGCTCCTGGCGGAGGCGGGGCAGCAGCGTCCGGACGGCGGCCCGGCCCGGCTCGCCGAAGACATCACCGACCATCAACACCTTCATGCGACTACTTCGCCACTTCGACGGCCCGCGTCTCCCGGATGACCACGACCTTGATGTGCCCCGGATACTGCATCTCCGCCTCGATCCGCTTGGTGATGTCCTTGGCCAGCTGGTGGGCGTCGAGATCGGTGACGATGTCGGCCTTGGTGATCACCCTGAGCTCGCGGCCGGCCTGGATGGCGTAGCACATCTCCACGCCCTTGTAGCTGAGCGCGATCTCCTCCAGCTTGGCCAGCCGCCGGATGTAGGACTCCAGCACGTCGCGCCGGGCCCCGGGCCGGGCGGCCGAGATGCCGTCGGCCGCCTCCACCAGCACGGCCTCGATGGTCTGCGGCTCGACGTTCTCGTGGCCGCACAGCGCGGCGTTGATCACCTCCGGGCTCTCGTTGTACTTGGTGAGGACCTGGAGCGACAGCTCGGGGTGGCTGCCCTCCTGCTCGTGGGTCAGCGCCTTGCCGATGTCGTGGAGCAGCCCCATGCGCTTGGCCAGCTTGACGTCGGCCTTGATCTCGGCCGCCATCATGCCCGCCAGCCAGGCCACCTCCTTGGAGTGCTGCAGGCAGTTCTGGCCGTACGAGGTGCGGTACCGCAGCCGGCCGACCAGCTTCGTGAGCTCCGGGTGCAGGCCGTGCACCCCCACCTCGAAGCAGGCCTTCTCGCCTTCCTCCCGTCGGGGCTGCTCCATCTCGCGCTTGACCTTCTCCACGACCTCCTCGATGCGCGCCGGGTGGATGCGCCCGTCGGCGATGAGGATCTGCAGCGCGCGGCGGGCGATCTCCCGCCGGTAGGGGTCGTAGGCCGAGATGAGGACGGCCTCCGGCGTGTCGTCCACGATCAGGTCCACGCCGGTGTGCAGCTCGAGGGCGCGGATGTTGCGGCCCTCGCGGCCGATGATCCGGCCCTTCATGTCGTCCGAGGGCAGGTCCACCACCGAGACGGTCGTCTCCACCGTGTAGTCGGGGGCCAGCCGCTGGATGGTGGTGGCCAGGACCTCCCTGGCCTTCTCCCGCGCCGTCTCGCGCGCCTGCTCCTCCAGCCGCATGGCGATCAGGGCGGCCTCCCGCCGGGCCTCCTCCTCCATCTGGGCCACCAGCTGCCGCTTGGCCTCCTCGGCGGTCAGCCCGGCGATCACCTCCAGCTTGCGCCGCTGCTCCTCGACGGCCTGGGCCAGCCGGGCCTCCTTCTCGGCGATGCCCTTCTCCCGCTCCCCCAGGCTGCGCTCGCGGGAGGCGTAGTCGGCCAGGCGCCGCTCGAGGTCGTCGAGCTTGCGCGCCAGCTGCTCCTCCTTGTTCAGGATCCGCTGCTCGATCTGCTGGATCTCGCGCTCGCGCCGCCGCACCTCGGCCTCGAACTCGGCCCGGGCCTTGAGCACGATCTCCCTGGCTTCCAGCTCGGCCGACCGGTGCCGCGCCTCGGCGTCGCGCTGGGCCTCGTCGAGGATGCGCTCGGCGCGCAGACCGGCGGCGCCCACCTTGCGTTCACCCAGCTGCTTGTGGAGGAAGTACCCGACGAACAGCGCGACGACGGCTACCAGGGGAAGAAGGAACCAGACGGGCTGGGTCATGCTATGTCATCCCCTTTGCAGGGTGTGTTGTGAAACGCAAATACCGATCAGATTTGACAAGTATAGGCGGGGGGGCCGGGAGCCGTCAAACAATCCCCACCTCTGCCGTGTGCCGACGGTGTTTCGAACCTGGCTCTGCCAGGTGGGCGCCAACGTTGGAGGGCTTCAGGCTTCCCCTTCGCAGAGGGGCTTGCTCACCACCCCCGGTGCGGCTCCCTTGCGGTGAATGAGGTTGAAACTTCCCCCCGGCATCACGTACAGCGCAGGGACTGCTCCTTAGTACCCGGCGCCGGTACGCCAGTCAAGAGACCAGACGCCCCGGGGTCCCGCAGCCGGCACCCCGGGGCGGCGCCGGCCGGGCGGGGAGCAGGAGGACCGCCACCCGGAGCGTCGCGGCCCGGCGCGGCCCCGTCCGGGGGGCGCTCAGTCGGACGGCCGCGGCACGGCCTGCTCGAGGAGCGCGATGAGCGCCCCCAGCCGGGTGCCGACGTCGCCCTCGGTCCGCTCCCGGTCGTCGCGGGCGCGGAACAGCTCGTCGGTGATGTCGAGCGCGGCCAGCAGCAGCGCCTTGGTGGAATCCTGCACGCCGCTCTGGCGCAGGACCGCGACCCGGTCTTCCAGGTAGCGCGCGAGGCGGCCGACGTACTCCGGCGCCGCCTCGGTGCGCACCGTCAGCGTCTGGCCCAGCAGTGACAGCTCGACGCGGTTAGCCAAGGTCGAGCTTGGCGATGTCGTTCAGGATGGCGTCGATCTGGGCGGCCACCTGCTTGCGCTCGTTGCCCAGGCGGGCGACCTCGCGCCGCAGCCGCTCGTTCTCCTCGCGCAGCCGGCCCAGGGCCTCCGCCGCCCGCCGCACGGCGTCCTCGAGCTGTCCGAGCCGGTCCAGGACCTCGTCGGCCATCACGCTCCTCGCCAGGTGATGTTGAACTGCTCCTCGACCCGCCGGGCCACCCGCTCCTGGATGCCGTTGACCTCCTCGTCGGTCAGCGTGCGGTCCTCGGCCTGGAAGACCAGGCGCCAGGCCAGGCTGCGCCGGCCGTCCTCGAAGGCGAAGACGTCGAAGAGGGTGACCTGCCGCAGGAGGGGTCCGGCCGCCTGCTTGATGGCGGCCTCGATCTCGGCCGCGCTCAGCTGCCGGTAAGCGCCGATCACGAACGCCAGGTCGCGCTGGACCGACGGGTAGCGCGGCAGGGGCTCGTAGCGCACCGGGGGGGGCGCCAGGCGCAGGATCTCGTCCAGCGGCAGCAGGGCGGCGAAGACCGGCGCCTGGATGTCCCACAGCCGCCGGACGTCGGCCGCCACCTCGCCGAACTCGGCCACGGTGACCCCGCTCCCCGTCACCAGGGCGGCGTGGCAGTCGGGCTCGAAGCCCTTGACGCCGCCGGCCAGCAGCGGCCGGGTGGCGAGGTCGTCCAGCCCCAGGGCGTCCAGGACGTGCTCGGCCAGGCCCTTGGCGTCGTACACGTCCGCCGGCTCGGGCCGGCCGCCCACCTTGGGCGCCCACCAGGCCGCCGGCATGCGCGCCCCGGCCAGGGCGATGGCCAGCCAGCGCGACTCCGCCGGCAACCCGGGCGCCGGCTCGTAGACGCGGGTGATCTCGAAGACGCGCACGTTGGGCTGCTGGCGCCGGAGGTTCGTGGCCACCACGCCCAGCACGCCCTCCAGGGGGTTGTAGCGCAGCCAGGAGGCGTCGCGGCTGAGCGGGTTGAGCAGCGTGAGGGGCGGCATGGCCCCGCTGGCGCGCAGGACCTCCTCGAAGGCGGGGTCGCTGAAGCTGTAGGTGATGACCTCGGTCAGGCCGGCCCCCACCAGGACCTGGCGCACGCTCCCGGCCTGGCGGAGCGAGGCGGGCAGCTGGACGAGGCGGATGGTGCCGCCGGGCAGCGTCGAGGGGATCCGGTCGTAGCCCCAGACGCGGATGATCTCCTCGACCAGGTCGTCCTCGATGGCCAGGTCCCGCCGGAAGGAGGGCACGTCCACCTCCAGCGCGTCGTCCTCCTCGCGGGTGGGCAGCTGCAGGCTGGTCAGGATGCGGGCGGCCTCGGCGCGGGACGGCGCCACCCCGAGCACCCGCCGCACCCGCGACAGCCGCACCCGCACCTGCCGGCGCGGCAGCGGGGCCGGGAAGGCGTCCACCATGCCGCGGGCGACGGTGCCGCCGCTCAGCTCGGCGATCATCTGCGCGGCGCGGTCGCTGGCGTCCACCAGCGCCTCGATGTCGGCGCCCCGCTCGAAGCGGTAGGCGGCGTCGGTGGCCAGGCCGAGCGCGCGGGCGGTGCGGCGGATCGAGGCCGGGTGGAAGTAGGCCGCCTCCAGCAGCACCCGCGTGGTGCGCGCGGTGACCTCGGTGTCGGCGCCGCCCATGATCCCGGCCAGGCCGATGGCGCGCGCGGGGTCGGCGATCACCAGCATGCCCTCGGCCAGGACGCGCTCCTGGCCGTCGAGCGTGGTGATGCGCTCCCCGGCGCCGGCCCGCCGGACCACGATGGTGGCTTCCCGCACCGTGGCGTGGTCGAAGGCGTGCAGCGGGTGGCCGAGCTCCCACATCACGGCGTTGGTCACGTCCACCACGTTGCTGATCGGCCGGAGCCCGACGGCCCGCAGCCGGGCCCGCAGCCAGGCCGGCGAGGGGCCGACGCTGACCTGGCTGATGACCCGGGCCGTGAAGCGCCGGCAGAGGTCGGGCGCCTCGATGCGGACCCGCGCCAGCGCCTCCACCGGCTCGTCCGACTCCTTCACCGCCGTGGAGGGGTACCGGAACGGCGCACCGGTCAGGGCGGCCAGCTCCCGGGCCACGCCGACGACGCTCAGGCAGTCGGGCCGGTTGGGCGTGACCTCCACCTCCAGGACGTGGTCGTCGAGGCCCAGGTGGTGGACCAGGTCGGCGCCGAGCGGCGCCGTGGGCTCGAGCGCCAGCAGCCCGGCCTCGTGCTCCTCGCCGAGCCCCAGCTCGCGCTCCGAGCACAGCATGCCCTGCGACTCGACGCCCCGGATCCGGGCCGCGGCGATGCGCCGGTCGCCGGGCAGCACGGCGCCCGGGGGCGCGAAGGCCGCCCGGAGGCCGACGGCGGTGTTGGGCGCCCCGCACACCACCGCGAAGCGCTCCCGCCCGGTGGAGACCCGGCACAGGAGCAGCCGATGGCCGTGGCTCTCGCCCAGCTCGCGCTCGACGGCCTCGATCTCGCCCACGACCACCCCCTGGAACGCCGGGGCCAGGGGCGTCACGGCGGCCACCTCGATGCCGGCCTGGATCAGGCGGTCGGCGGCCCGGGCCGGGTCCAGGTCCAGGTCCACGAACTCGCGCAGCCAGCGGTACGGGATCTTCATCAGGCGAACTGCCGGAGGAAGCGCAGGTCGTTCTCGAAGAAGAGCCGGATGTCGTCGATGCCGTACTTGAGCATGGCCACCCGCTCGATGCCCATGCCGAACGCCCAGCCGGTCACCGCCTCCGGATCGTAGCCGACGTTGCGCAGCACCTGGGGATGGACCATGCCCGAGCCCAGGATCTCCAGCCACCCGGACTGCTTGCAGACCCGGCAGCCGCGGCCGCCGCAGAGGAAGCAGAGCACGTCCACCTCGGCCGAGGGCTCGGTGAACGGGAAGAACGAGGGCCGGAACCGGATCCGGGAGCGGGCGCCGAACATCTCGCGCGCGAACAGCTCCAGCGTCCCCTTGAGGTCGCCCATCGAGATGTCCCGGTCCACGGCCAGCCCCTCCACCTGGTGGAACATCGGCGAGTGCGTGATGTCGGCGTCCCGCCGGTAGACCCGGCCCGGGCAGATGATCCGGACCGGCGGCGGCTGGGCCTGCATCACGCGGACCTGGACGGGGGAGGTGTGGGTGCGCAGCACCACGTCCTCGGAGAGGTAGAACGTGTCCTGCATGTCGCGCGCCGGATGGTCGCGCGGGATGTTGAGCGCCTCGAAGTTGTGGTAGTCGTCCTCGATCTCCGGCCCCTCGGCCACCGAGAACCCGAGGCCCACGAAGATGGCGACGATCTCGTCCTGGACCTGCGTGAGGGGGTGCCGGCCGCCCGCCGGGGGCCGCCGGCCGGGCAGCGTCAGGTCCAGGCGCTGCCGGGCCCGGGCCTGCCGGCGCTCGGCGTCTCGCGCAGGCGCACCTCCGGCGGCGCCTCCGGCTCGCGCTGGACCTCGTTGGCCGCCGCCCCGACCCGCGGCCGCTCGGCGGCCGGCAGCGAGCCGAGGGAGCGCAGGAGCCGGGTGAGGACCCCGGCCCGCCCGAGGTAGCGGACGCGGAGCTGCTCCAGCTCGGCCGACGAGGTCGCGCCCCGGATGGCGGCGCGCGCCTCCTCGGCGATGGGGTCGACCCGCGGGTGCGCCACGCCGAGGTCAGCCGGCGTGGGCTCTGGCGGTGTCCGCGAGCTTGGCGAACGCGGCGGGATCGCTCACGGCCAGCTCGGCCAGGATCTTCCGGTCGAGCTGCACGCCGGCCTTCCGGAGGACGATCCACAGCGAGCGCGCCCGCCGCTTGCGCTGGCGCCGGTCGCGGTAGGCGAAGGCGCCGGCCCGCAGCACCGTCTCGGCCGCCGTGCGGTACAGCCGGGAGCGGGCGCCCACATAGCCCTTGGCCTTCTTGAGCACCTTCTTGCGCCGCCGGCGCGTCTTGAATCCGCCCTTGGCCCGTGGCATGAGTCCGTTCCTCCTAGAGGTAGGGCACGAGCGCCTTCATCCGCCGCTCGTCCGCCCTGGCGACCAGCGCCGGCTTGCGGAGGTGACGCCGCCGCCGGGGCGACTTGGCCTCCAGCAAGTGGCTCTTCCATCCCTTGTGCCGCTTGAGCTTCCCGGAGCCGGTCCGCTTCAGCCGCTTGGCGGCTCCGCGCTTCGTCTTCATCTTGGGCATGCCTCTCTCCCCTGCTCAGCCCGCCCGGACCGGGCCCGCCGGCGGCGACGCGGCGCGGGCGGCGGCGGCCCGCGCCTCCTGGGGCCGCGGCGACAGCACGATGTGCAGCATCCGCCCTTCCATCCGCGGCGTGTTCTCGACCGTGGCCAGGTCCTGGGTGGCCTCCACCATCTTCTGGAGCATCTTCCAGCCCAGCTCGGTGTGGGCCATCTCGCGGCCCTTGAAGCGCACCGTCACCTTCGCCTTGTGCCCCTCCTCCAGGAACCGGCGCACGTGCTTGACCTTGAAGTCGAAGTCGTGCTTCTCGGTCTTGGGGCCCATCTTGACTTCCTTGACCTGGATCGTCGTCTGCTTCTTGCGCGCTTCCTTCAGCCGCCGGGACTGGGTGTACTTGTACTTGCCGAAGTCCATGATGCGGCAGACCGGCGGCTGGGCCTCGGGGGCCACCTCGACCAGGTCCAGGTCCCGGCTCCGCGCCGTCTCCAGCGCCTGCTGGATGGGCATGATGCCGAGCTGCTCGCCTTCCGGGCTCACGACACGCACCTCGCGGACGCGAATCCCCTCGTTGACACGGATCTCTCTGGCTTGACTGATGGGCAACTCCTAGTGGGCCGCGGGCCGGCGTCCGGCGCCGGCCGCGGCGGCAGCGAAGGTGATGGGTGGCCGGACGATCACGAACGGCCCACGGTCAGCTCGGGGGCCCGCGCGGCGATCTCCCGGGCGAGGTCGGCCGCGACCCGCTCGAGCGGCACCGCGCCCAGGTCCTCGCCCGTCCGGGGCCGCAGGCTCACGGTGCCGCCGGCGCGCTCCCGCTCGCCCACGACCAGCATGTAGGGCACCTTCTGCAGCTGGGCCTCGCGGATGCGGTAGCCCAGCTTCTCGTTGCGGTCGTCCAGCTCCACGCGCACCCGGGCCGCCCGCAGCCGCTCGTACACCGCGCGGCCGTACGCGGCGTGCTTCTCGCTCACCGGCAGCACGCGGGCCTGGACGGGGGCCAGCCAGGTGGGAAAGGCGCCGGCATAGTGCTCGGTCAGGATGCCGATGAAGCGCTCGAACGAGCCGTAGATCGCCCGGTGGATGGCCACCGGCCGCTTGGGCCGGCCGTCGGCATCGATGTACTCGAGCTGGAACTGCTCGGGCAGCATGGTCAGGTCGAGCTGGGCGGTGGCGATCTGCCAGTCGCGACCGAGCGCGTCCTGCACGTGGATGTCGATCTTCGGGCCGTAGAAGGTGGCGTCTCCGGGCTTCAGATCATAGGCCAGCCCGTTGGCCCGCAGCGCCTCCGCCAGCGCGCGCTCGGCGGCGTCCCACTGCTCGGCGGTGCCCAGGTAGCCGGGCGGGCGGGTGGCCAGCTTGAACGAGGGCTCCAGGTTGAACAGCTTGTAGAACTCCCGCACCAGGGCCAGGACGCCGCTGATCTCCTCCTGGGCCTGGTCGGGCCGGCAGTAGATGTGGGCGTCGTCCTGGGTGAACTGGCGCACCCGGAACATGCCGGTGAGCGTCCCCGAGCGCTCGTTCCGGTGCAGGCGGCCCATCTCGCTGTAGCGCAGCGGCAGGTCGCGGTACGAGCGGATGGCGCTGCGGTACACGTAGGTCGACTCCGGGCAGTTCATGGGCTTGAGGCTGAAGATCTGGCCCTCCACCTCCAGGGTGAACATGTTCTCCTGGTAGTGCTCCCAGTGCCCGGACTCCTCCCACAGCCGCTTGTTGACCAGGATGGGCGTGGAGATCTCCTGGTAGCCGTGCGCGTCCTGCATCTCCCGCGAGAAGCGCTCCAGCTCCCGGAAGACGATCATCCCCTTCGGCAGCCAGAAGGGCGCGCCCGGCGCCACGTCGTGGAAGTCGAACAGCTCGAGCTCGCGCCCCAGCTTCCGGTGATCGCGCCGGCGCGCCTCCTCCAGCCGCCACAGGTAGGCGTCCAGCTCCTCCTGGCTGAGCCAGGCGGTGCCGTAGATCCGCTGCAGCATCGGGTTCTTCTCGCTGCCCCGCCAGTAGGCCCCGGAGGCGGACAGCAGCTTGAAGAACCGCACCTGCCCGGTGCCGGGCACGTGCGGGCCGCGGCAGAGGTCCACGAACTCGCCCTGCTGGTAGAGCGAGACGCGCGGGGCCGCGATCCCTTCCAGGATCTCGACCTTGAACGGCTCGCCGCGCTCGCGGAAGTACGCGATGGCCTCCGTCCGGTCCATCTCGCGCCGCTCAAACGGGTAGTCGGCCCGGGCGATGTCCCGCATCGCCTGCTCGATGCGGGCCAGGTCTTCCGGCGTGAACGGCTCCGCCTTCTGGAAGTCGTAGTAGAAGCCGTCCTCGATGGCCGGCCCGATCGCGAGCCTCACCTCCGGGAACAGCCGCTTCACCGCCTGGGCCATCACGTGGGAGGTGGAGTGCCGCAGCGTCGAGAGGGGCGTGGGGTCGCAGTCGAACTCGCCGGCTAGGCTGAGGTGTCGTTCTTCTTCAGAGGCCGCCATACACTCCGTGAGCGGGGAATGGTAGGCTCGGGCGGTTTCGAACCGCCGACCTCCTCTGCGTCAGAGAGGCGCTCTCCCACTGAGCTACGAGCCTATCCAGGGTGACGCCCATGCTACACGCGGCTCCGGGGCGAGTCAACCCGAAAGGCCCGGGATTCCGCGGACTTCACCAGAGAAAGCGGGTGAGCGAGGACTCCACGATGTAGTTGAAGCGCGCCAGGACCGGGATGCCCTGGCGGCTGATGCTGTCGGGCACGCGGGGAAACGGCGCCGCCAGCTTGATGGCGTTCACGGCGTAGTCGTCGTAGATCTTCCAGCCGGACGAGGTGCGCACGGTCACGAAGGGCACGTGGCCGTCCTTGGCGATGCCGAACTCGACCACCAGCGAGGCCGTCTTGTACTCGCACTCGCGCGTGTCCCGGTTCTTCACGCACGGGTAGCCCCAGCGCTCCTTGATCATCCGCCGCACGCGGTCGAAGTAGTCGTTGTACCGGGCGTCCGCCGTGTCCAGCGGGATGGGTTCCCCCTCGATGCCGCCGCGGCCGTCGCCCGTCCCGCCGGCGCCCCGGCGGAGGGCCGACCGGATGTCCACGGGCGGGGCCGGGGCGGGCGCCGGGCCCGGCGGCAGCGCGGCCACCTGCGGCCCCGACGGCCCCGGTGGGACTGGCGGAGCGGCCCCCGGAGCCGGGGC
>FWPU01011783.1_pt1 | contig 12008 bp, 13 predicted proteins | sample 2228361 | NCBI WGS metagenome assembly FWPU01 (sample SAMEA103939777, study PRJEB20133) | metagenome | reverse complement strand
TCTGGGTCAATGACCCGTGTCAGTCGCTCCAAAATCGCAGCGCGCAGTGATTCAGGATCGCTCATCGCTTATCCTCCGTCATTCCTGCCCGTCGCGCAGCCGACCGGCCACGCGCTGCCAGACCTCGCCCAACACCCGGCTGGCCAGCGCATTCGGCCGGAAGGCGGTCACGGGCTGGCCCTGCACCATCGCCTCGGTCACAGTCGCGTCGAACGGGATGCGGCCCACAACTTCGATGCCGCGTTCGCGACAATACGCCTCGATCTGCGCCGCGGCCTCCGGGTAGATGTCGGCCTTGTTGATGCAGATCAATGTCGGCACGTGGAAGTGCGCGGTCGTCGCCAGCGCCCGCTCCATGTCGTGGATGCCGGCCGCGGTCGGCTCGGCCACGACCAGCGCCAGGTCCGCCCCGGAGGCGGCCGAGATGACGGGGCAGCCGATGCCGGGCGGCCCGTCCACGATCACCGCGTCATACCCACCGTCCAGCGCCAGCAGCCGCGCCTGCTGTTTGACCAGCGTCACCAGCTTGCCGGAGTTCTCCTGCGCGGGCCGCAGCGCGGCGTGGAGCAGCGGCCCGTAGCGGCTGTCGGACCGGAACCAGTGGCCGGCCAGTTGCGGGGTCATGCGGATGGCCTCCTCCGGGCATTGGTAGACGCACGCCGCGCAGCCGTCGCAAGCGATGGGATCCACGGTGTAGACCTTGCCCCTCACCCCCTGCACCCCCTCTCCCCTCTCCCAGGCGCGCGCGCCCGGGAGAGGGGAGAGGGGGCCGGGGGGAGTGGGGTGAGGCGCGTCGAACCGGCAGACGTCGTAGCAAGTTCCACAGCCCTGGCACTTTGCCGGGTCAATCTCGGCGACCGCGCCGCCGATGAACTCGTGCGTCTCCAACACCTGGGGGGCCAACACCAGCTCCAGGTTGGCCGCGTCCACATCGGCATCGGCCAGTACGGCGCGCAGCGAGCGCAGCGAGGGCTCGCCCTCGGCGGCCAGGTGGGCGAACGCGGCTGCAACGCTGGTCTTGCCGGCGCCGCCTTTGCCGCTCAAGATCACCAATTGTTTCATGACCGATCTCGCCGTTCACGAAAGATTCTCTTCGGCATCTTCTACGATCTTATTTGCCTGATGATCTCTGCGACCATGGCCTGAAAGCGGGCGCGGTACTCCGGCCGGATGTCCACCAGCGTCCGGCCCTGGGCGATCCCCTCGGCGATCGCGCGCTCGAACGGGACGCGCAGCAGGATCGGTAGCCCGGCCGCCGCGCAGAAGGCGTCCACCCCTGCGTCGCCGATACCGTCCCGGTTGATCACGACCCCGGTCGGGATCCCTAGCTCCTTCGCCGCCTCGACCGCCAGGCGCAGGTCGTGCAGGCCGAACGGCGTCGGCTCGGTGACCAGCAGCAGGTAGTCGGCCCCGCGCACGGCCTCGACCACGGGGCACGATGTTCCCGGCGGCGCGTCGAGGATGACGACGCCGGCATCGGCGCCTGATGCGGGGATCGCCCAGCGCTTGAGCTGGCGGATCGCAGGGGTCGCCATCGGCTCGCCGACGTCCAGAACGCCGCGGGCGAACTGGATGCCGTGTGCTGCCGGGCCGGCCTCGAGGACGCCGATGGCGTGCGGCTCCTCGCTGATCGCCCCCTCCGGACAGACCAGCGTGCAACTGCCGCAGCCGTGGCACAACTGGTCAAAGACCAGGGTCTGCTTGCCCAGCGCCACGATCGCGTGGTACTGGCAGACCTCGGCGCACTTGCCGCAGGCGGTGCACTTCTCCGCGTCCACGCGCGGGATTTGGATTGTGACGTCACGGCGTCGCTCTAACTTGGGCCGCAAGAACAGATGTCCGTTCGGCCCTTCGACATCGCAATCCAAATAAAGGGGCGGCGAAACCGCCGCCCCCTCCGCCAAGCTCAACGCCAGGCTGGTGGCGACCGTGGTCTTGCCGGTGCCGCCTTTGCCGCTGGCGATTGCAATTCTCATGGGTGCACCCCGCAAGAAAGATGGGTTGTATGTGCCAGGTACCTGGAAGGGTGCCTGGCACGTGGGGCGAGCCGCTTCATGCCCTCCGACCGCCATGATGCCCGGCCCCGGTCGGCGCCTGCACGGCCTCGAGCCGGCCGGCCTTGAAGTTGGCGACCGCCTCCGCCACGGTCTTGCTCGGCCCGAGCAGGTACATCTTGATCTCGGCGGCTGCCAGAGCGACGTAGGCGTTCGGCCCGAAATCGCCGCTGATGACCGCGTGCGCGCCCTGCTGGGCTGCGAACTGGGCCGCCTGCGCGCCGGCGCCCCCGGCCGCATCCACGCCCGCATTTGCGTGCGCCTGCCATTCCATGGTCTCGGAGTCCACGACGACGAAGTAATCGGCCCGACCGAAGCGCGGGTTGACCGGCGCAGCGAGCTCAGGCGCAGTGGCCGTGACGATGATCTTCATGACTTCCGCCCCTCGATCTCCTCGATCCGCTCCTTGACCCTGGCGAGCTGATCGCCCAGCCATTGGGCCTGCGCTTTCAGCGCCGATAGCTCCTGCTCCGGCGCCGGTGGTGGTGGCGGCGGCGGAAAGCCGTAGCCCGCGTGCGCCCAGCCGGGTAGCCCGGTCGCATAGTACGTGTTGCGCCAACCGCAGCGGCCGCGGTGGCCCAACCCCAGGCCGAGCCAGGGCGCCGGGTTGGCGAACCCGGGTCGGTCATAACCGGCGCACCAGCCGGCCCCCCGGCCGGTCATCGGGCCGGCCCCCATCGGTCCTGTACGATCTCCTCTTGGCATGGTATCTGCTCCTCTCTATGGAACTCAATGGCCGTGGCCGTGTGCCACGCTCTCGCTGCACGGCGCATAGCCGCCCAGCTCCCCGCGCTGAAAGCTCGCCAACGCCTGGCGCACGGTGCCCGTCGCGCCCGTCACGGGCCGGATGCCGTACTGCTCGAAGAACGCCGCCGCGCGGCCGCCCATGCCGCCCGTCAACATGACGTGCACGCCCTGGCTGTGGACGAAGTTCGGCACCTGCCCTGGCTCATGGTTCGGGAAGTACGGGTTGGGTACCACCTTGACCGCCTGGATCTGGTCTCCTTCCAGGTCAACCAGGGTGAAGAACGGGCAGCGCCCGAAGTGGCCGGCGACCGGCGCGTCCAGGCCGGTGTTGGTTTCGGTGGAAATTGCGATGCGCATGGAACCTCCGTGTTGGTAGATTGGTAGATTGGTAGGTTGGTAGATTGGTACATTGGTAAGTTGGTAGATTGGGTGTTGCTGACTGGCGTGTTCTTCCGCCGCGTGCCAGGCATCTTCAGAGAGCGCCCCGCACGTGGACGTCAGACGCCTCTCCGGCGGTGGCGGTGGCCGGCGCGGCGGTGCAGCGATGCGACATGGCCAAAGGTCGTCGAACGGCGGGGGGCTGATTGCGAAACCCCGGCGCGCGAGGCCCGCCAGGCGGCCAGCACCTCCTGCAACAGTTCCCGTGCAGCCCAGATCAGCCCCGCCCCGACCAGCGGCCAGACGCTGCGGCGCTGCGGCTCGGCCGGCAGGACCTCGGCCGCTGGGCGTTGGGCCAGGCTGTCGGACTCAGACGCGCGGACGGCCGGGGCGACCGCCGGCACATGGACAACGGGGGTCTCAACTGGCCGGGCCAGGTCGGCGACCATCGCGATGGCGCCTTGCGGACAGGCATCAGCGCAACTGCCGCACTCGGCGCAGGCCGCACCATCAATGCTCGCCCGGCCGTTCACCAGCGCGATCGCCCCTGCCGGACACACCTCCACACAATCGCCGCAGCCGGTGCAGGCCGCCTCATCCACCCGATACATGATCGCCCTCCCCGGCCTTCTGTTCCGGTTTCGCCGAGCCCCGCCCGGCTTCCTGCTGCGTGTAGGTTTTTATGAACTGATCTATCTCGTCACGCGTGCAGCGCAGGTCGTTGATCCACGCGGCCAGGTACTCCTCGCCATCGGGGGTCACCGTGTACACCCGCCGCGGCGGCCCGGAACCAGCCGTGTCCCATTGCGAGCTGACCCAGCCCGCGTCCTCCATTTCGCGCAGGATGCGGTAGACCACACTGGCGTCCACCGTGCCCGGCGCGAAGCCGAATTGACGCAGCGACTCCAGCAGGTTGTAGCCGTGGGTCGCATCCCCGCGCAACAGCAGCAGCAGGCATGGCTCGAGGAAACGACTTATGCGTCGCGGGCAGGCCCCGCCTCCCAAACCGATTCCTCGCCCCCAACGTCCTCGCGGCATAGCGATCACCTCCGATATCTTCTAACCTTTCATGTCTGATAATATTACAATATGTGCAAAATGTCAATATAGACACTATGACTTTGTCTGCATCCACGCCTGAGTAACGGCCAAAGGCTCACGAGATCAGGGCGCGAGGGGATGATCAGCGTGTATTCTGTGTCACCATCTGCGAACTGGTGAAGGGCGGCGAGCTGTCCACGCGCGGCGCGGGCAGACAGTGGCGTTTCTCGGCCACAGCGATTGGGGCCTGGCTCAAAGCGCAACGTGGAGAGTCACCCGAACCACGGCGACGCGAGCCGTTCACCGGGGTGCAGCGCAGCGAGCCATCCCCCGAATCGCCTCGCCGGGACATCGCAACCGATTTCGCCAGCCTGCGTCTTGCCGATCTCATCCCGATCGCCACGCTCCAAAGTATCCAGGACCAGGCGGCTGTGTTAGCGGGCTGGGCGGCTGCAGTCGCCAACTATCCCTGGCTACTTGCGGATCCCTGATAGATTGCGTATCATTTGGCCCGTAGCGGCCCGACGCCGCTTTGGATTGCGGCGCTACGGCGCCGCTTTCGTGATCCAAAGCCGCAATCCAAAGCGGGGACACGTCCCCGCAATCCAAGAAGGAAGCCATGAAACCAATCCGTCTTCTCAACCTGGGCCTCGTGCCCCCGATTCGCTCGCAGACCATCTACCACGCGGTCGGCCACGCGATGGACGCCGACACGCCCGACACCATCATCCTGGTCGCGCCGGACCATCCCTACGTCTGCATCGGCTACCACCAGGACCTGGAGCGGGAGGTAGACCTGGACTACTGCCGCGACCACGGCCTGCCGGTAACGCGCCGCGAGGTGGGCGGCGGCGCGGTCTACCTGGACGCAGGGCAACTGTTCGTGCAGTGGGTCCTCCACCGCGACGCGCTGCCCCCCAGCCTGGAAGCCAAGTTCGACCTCTACATCCGGCCCCTGGTGGAGACGTACCAGGCCCTCGGCATCCCCGCCTACCACCGTCCGGTCAACGACATCCACGTGGCCGGCAAAAAGATCGGCGGCACGGGCGCGGCGCAGATGGGCGAGGCCGAGGTGCTGGTGGGCAGCCTGATGTTCACCTTCGACAAGGCGACCATGGCCCGCGTGCTCAAGGTTTCGTCCGAGAAGATGCGCGACAAGATCTTCGAGAGCCTGGAGCAGTACATGACCACCATGGCCGAGCAGCTCCCCGCCCTGCCCGACCGGGCTGCAGTGGCCGACCTCTACCTGGCGAGAGCCGCGGCCGCGTTGGGCCGGCAGATCGTGCCCGGCGAACCGACCGCGGCCGAGCTGGCCCTGGCAACCGAACTGGACGCGCGCTTCGTCTCCGACGAGTGGCTGTATCAGAAGGGAACCCTGCGCCGGACCGGGGTGAAGATCCACGAGGACGTGCATGTGGCCGAAGGCGTGTTCAAAGCGCCGGGCGGCCTGATCCGGGCCACGGTGCGGGTACGACAGGGTCGCGTGGACGGCCTGGAGCTGGCCGGGGATTTCACCATGTTCCCCGCCGGGGCGATCAGCGGCCTCCAGGCTGCGGCGCTGGGCGCTGAGCTGGCGCGGGCGGTGCTGGCCGACCGTTTTACGGCCGCGTATCACAACCTGGAAATCCAGGCGCCCGGCGTCACACCGGAGCACCTGGCTCAGGCCATCCTGGCTGCGGTCGGCCGCAGTGCCGCTCAACCTTGATGCCGATCCAGGCCGGTTGAGGCCTCGTCTACGAGTTATCTATCACTGGACACATCCTTTAGATCGCGACAATGAGCTCCGATCTTCGATGCCCGTGAACTCCCCGGTTAGGTATCCTCGTTACAGAAAACGATTATCTATAAATGTTAAATAGCATCAAGATGAGTCCCATGACCGATCCCGAGTCCAGGTTTCAGCATCTGGTCGCCAGGCTGAAGGCGCACGATTGCCGCATGACGCCCCAGCGTCTGGCTTTGCTGCGCCTGATCGCCACCAGCGAAGGTCATCCCAGCGCGGCGCATCTGTACGAGCAGATCAAAGCGCGGTTCCCCACCACCAGCCTGGCAACGGTGTACAAGACGCTCGAGTTATTGCGGGAGATCGGCGAGGTGTTGGAGCTGGGCTTCAGCAATGACGACAACCGCTACGACGGCAACAAGCCCTATCCCCATCCGCATCTGGTCTGCATTCGTTGTCGGAAGATCATTGACCCACCGGTGACTCTGGTAGATAGCCTGACCCAGGAGGTCGCGCAACTCACAGGCTACCAGGTGCTCTCCCACCGGCTGGACTTCTACGGGCTGTGTCCCGACTGCCAGCAAGAGGCACAAAGACACGAAGTACGAAGCTAAATGTCACACCCACACGATGAAGACGAAATAAAGGAGGAAGTACCATGAGCGAAGAGAAGAAGCGCACGGTCACAGGCAGCATGCACACCGTTGGCAAGGGCACGTCCAACCGGGACTGGTGGCCGAACCAGTTGAACCTTCGCATCCTGCACCAACATTCTTCCCTCTCCAACCCCATGGGCGAGGGGTTCAACTACGCTGAGGAATTCAAGAAACTGGATTACTTCGCCCTGAAGCGGGACCTCCATGCCCTGATGACCGATTCGCAGGACTGGTGGCCGGCCGATTGGGGGCATTACGGCGGCCTGTTAATCCGCATGGCGTGGCATAGCGCCGGCACCTACCGCATCGGCGATGGCCGTGGGGGCGGGGGCCTGGGCGCCCAACGCTTCGCGCCGCTCAATAGCTGGCCCGACAACGTAAACCTGGACAAGGCGCGGCGTTTGCTCTGGCCCATCAAAAAGAAATACGGCAAGAAGATCTCCTGGGCTGACCTGATGATCCTGGCCGGCAACGTGGCGCTGGAGTCCATGGGCCTCAAGACCTTCGGGTTCGGCGGCGGCCGCGAGGACATCTGGGAGCCTCCGGAAGATATCTACTGGGGCCGCGAGGACACCTGGCTCGGCGACAAACGCTACTCCGGAGACCGGGAGCTGGAGAATCCTCTGGCCGCGGTGCAGATGGGGTTGATCTACGTCAATCCGGAGGGGCCGAACGGCGTGCCCGATCCGGTCGCCTCGGCGCGCGATGTGCGCGAGACGTTCCGGCGCATGGCGATGAACGACGAGGAGACGGTGGCGCTGATCGCGGGCGGCCATACCTTCGGCAAGGCCCACGGCGCCGGGCCGGCCACCCACGTGGGGCCCGAGCCCGAGGCTGCACCCATCGAGCAGATGGGCCTGGGCTGGAAGAGCAGCTATGGCACCGGCAAAGGCCCGGACACGATCTCCAGCGGCATCGAAGGCGCCTGGAAGCCCAATCCGACCCGCTGGGACATGGGCTACCTGAAGGTGCTGTTCAAGTACGAGTGGGAGCTGGTCAAGAGCCCGGCGGGCGCCTGGCAGTGGCTCGCCAAAGACGTGGACGAAGAGGACATGGTGGTCGACGCGCACGACCCGTCGAAGAAGCATCGTCCCATGATGACCACGGCCGACCTCTCCCTGCGCTTCGACCCTGTTTACCGGGAGATCGCGCAGCGTTTCCTCAACAATCCGGACGAATTCGCCGACGCGTTCGCCCGCGCCTGGTTCAAGCTGACCCACCGCGACATGGGGCCGCGGGCCCGCTATCTCGGCCCGGAGGTGCCGGCCGAGGAGCTGATCTGGCAGGACCCCATCCCGGCCGTGGATCACGAGCTGATTGACGAGGAGGACATCCGCAGCCTCAAAGCCCGTATCCTGGCCTCGGGCCTGACCATCTCGGAGCTGGTCTACACAGCGTGGTCGGCCGCCTCCACCTTCCGCGGCTCCGACAAGCGCGGGGGCGCGAACGGCGCGCGCATCCGGCTGGCGCCGCAGCGGGATTGGGAGGTCAACCAGCCCGCGCAACTGGCGAAGGTGCTGGCGACCCTCGAGGGCATCCAGGCAGAGTTCAACCGGAGCCAGGCCAACGGCAAGCGGGTGTCGCTGGCCGACCTGATCGTGCTGGGCGGTTGCGCGGCAGTGGAGCAGGCGGCGCGGAACGCCGGCTACGAGGTCACCGTCCCCTTCACGCCGGGCCGCACCGACGCGACGCAGGAGCAGACCGACGTGGAGTCCTTCGCCGTGCTGGAGCCGGTCGCCGACGGCTTCCGCAACTATCAGAAGGCGAAGTTCGCGGTGCGGGCCGAGGAGCTGCTGGTGGATCGCGCGCAACTGCTGACGCTGACCGCGCCCGAAATGACTGTGCTCATCGGCGGCATGCGCGCCCTGAACGCCAACTACGGCGGGTCACAGCACGGCGTCTTCACCCATCGGCCGGGTGCGCTGACCAACGACTTCTTCGTGAACCTGCTGGACATGAGCACGGAGTGGCATCCCGTTGACGGCGACGCCGAGGTGTTCGAGGGCCGCGACCGGAAGACCGGCGCGCTCAGGTGGACCGGCACCCGCGTGGACCTGATCTTCGGCGCGAACTCCCAGTTGCGGGCGATCGCGGAGGTCTATGGCAGCGATGACGCCGGGGAGAAGTTCGTGCGCGACTTCGTCGCGGCGTGGAACAAGGTCATGAACCTGGACCGCTTCGACCTGGCCCGCAAGTAGCCGCGCCAGGCCCCCAGTCCTGACCCTGCCCGGGCCCTGAGGGTTCAACAACCCTCAGGGCCTGCATGTCATTCCGACAGGCTTGTTGCTTGCCGGCGCCGCTACCAGTTCGTGTGCGATCCGTCCCGGCGATGCAGGTGCGGCGCCTCCCAGAACCTGAACGTCTCCCCTCGAGCGCGCGCCTCGTTGAACTCGACCCCCAGTCCCGGACCGTCGGGCACGCGATAGCGGCTGCCCTCCAGCCTGAGTTGCACCGGGAACCATTCCTGATCGTCGAAGCCCAGATTCTCGGTGGGCGTGGCGCGCGCTTCCAGCCAGGCGAAGTTGGCGACGGCTGCGGCCAGGTGGACGCTCGCCGCAGTGCAGATCGGGCCGAGCGGGTTGTGCGGCATCAGATCAATGTAATGCGCCTCTGCCCAGCCGGCTACCTTCATCGCCTCGGTCAGGCCGCCCACGTTGCACACATCAAGGCGGGCAAAATTCGTCAGCCCGCGCTCGATGTAGGGCAAGAACGCCCATTTGCTCGAGAATTCCTCGCCGATGGCGAACGGCACATCGGTCATTGTCCGCAGCACGGCATACGCGTCCGGCGTCTCGTCGCGGATCGGCTCCTCCAGGAAATCGAGCGTGCCCGATGGCAGCCGCTGACAGAAGGAAGCCGCTTCGGCCACGCTCAGGCGATGATGATAGTCAATGCCCAGGACCGGCCCCGGCCCCAGGGCCTCGCGGAGCCTGATCAGCGCGGTCGCAGTCACCGGGATAGATTCGCGCGGCTCGAACAGCGCGGGATCATCCGTCTCCGGATGGCCGATGCCGGTGCGGATGACGTTCCAGCCGCGGTCGAGCAATAGCTGGGCATCCTCGATCAGCCGCGGGCCGATGCTCACCGTGGCAAAGCAGGGCACGAAATCGCGCTGTTTGCCGCCGAGAAGCTGGTAGACCGGCACGCCCAGCGCCTTGCCCGCGATGTCGTAGAACGCGATGTCGAGCGCCGAGATCGCCGCGCTGAGCACCCGGCCGCCCTCGAAGTATTGGCTGCGGTACATCTCTTGCCAGAGCGCGGCTATCCGCAGCGGGTCGCGGCCGATGAGCCATTCGCGGTAGTGCCGGATGGCGCCGATCACCGCCAGCTCGCGGCCCGATAGCCCCGATTCGCCCCAGCCGACGATGCCCTCGTCCGTTTCCACTTTGACGATGAGCTGGTTGCGCCGGCCCACCCACACCGGATAGGTTTTGATGTCTGTGATCTTCATGGCAGCCTCAGGCGAGTGTGGTATCCGGCGCCAGCGGCAGCCGCGGCTGCCGGCCAACGGCGGCCGCGCGCCGTTCGCCGACCCTCTGCACCACGGTCTGGGGGTAGCGCAACGGCATCTGTGAGACCTCGCTCAGCCGTGCGGCGGCATCCGCGGGCAGACGCCAGCCTGACGCGCCCAGGTTGTCGCGCAGTTGCGCCACCGTGCGCGCGCCCACGATCACCGAGCTGACCGCAGGCTGCTCCAGCACCCAGCGGATGGCCGTCTGCGAGGGGGTATGCTCCACGTCCCCGGCGACATCGAGCAACGTCTGCAGAATTTCGTCCGCCACATCGTCGAGGAAGTGCGTGGGAAAGACCCACTGTTCCTCCGAGCGCGTGCCGGGAAGGACGCGTTGGCCGGGCCGATATTTGCCCGACAGGAAACCGCCTGCCAGCGGCCCCCATACGACGATCCCCAGCCCTTTGTACTGGCACGCCGGCAGCACCTCCAGCTCGATATCGCGCACGATCAGGCTGTATTGTGGCTGATAGCAGATGAAACGCGACCAGCCGTGCGTCTCGCTGATCCAGAGTGCCTCCATCAGCCGCCAGGCCTCGTAGTTGCTGCAGGCGATGTAGCGCACTTTGCCCTGGCGCACCAGATCATCCATTGCAGCCAGGGTCTCGTCGAGCGGCGTCTGCGCGTCCACATGATGCATGTAGTAGATGTCAATCCAATCCGTCTGCAGACGTCGCAGGCTGTCTTCGACGCCCTGCATGATGTGGCGTCGCGAGAGGCCGGAATCGTTCGGCCCAGGGCCGGTGGGGTTGAAGCATTTGGTGGCGATCACGGCGTCTCGTCGTCGGCCCTGGAGAGCTCTGCCGAGCATGATCTCGGAGAGCCCGCCGCCATACGTGTTCGCCGTGTCGAAGAAATTGATGCCGGCTTCAAGGGCTTCGTCTACCATCTGCCGGGCAGTGGCTTCGTCTGTGCCGTGTCCGAAGGTCATCGTGCCCAGGCATAGTTCAGAGACCATCAGGCCGCTGCGGCCCACTTTGCGATATTCCATGGTCGTGCTCCTGTACGTCAAGAAGTAGGTTGCCGGGCTGGCCTGGCCGGCCTGCCGTAGACCGGCCAGAGCCTGAATGGCTCAAGGGAATAGACGGCGTCCCACCGCGTCGAATGCCTCGATCGGCACGCGCGCGGCTGCGCTTGCGGCATACTCATCGGCCAGCAGCGTCCACACCAGCGTATCGCGGACCTTGCCGGCCACCTTGCGTCGGCGCAGCGTCGCCTCGTGCGTGAAGCCGAGCTTGCGCGGCACGGCCGCGCTGCGCACGTTGTTCGCGTCGCAGTGGATCTCCACCCGGTCGAGTCTGTCAATCTCGAATGCTACGCGCGTCAGTGCGGCGGCTGTCTCGGTGGCGATCCCCTGGTTGGTGCGGTCGGCGCGCACCCAATAGCCGATCTCGCGCGCATCCGGCCCCAGCCGGGTATGCAGTCCTGTGCTGCCGAGCACCTCCGTCTCGTCCCGGTCGAAAATGCCGTAGACGAAATCCTGGCCCAGGTCGAATTGACCACGCCAGCGGCGCAGCAGCGCGATCTTGGCGTCGAGGTCGGTCGGTTCATTCTCAGCCCAGGGCATCCAGGGCCGCAGATGTTCGAGGCTGCTGTCAATCGCAGCTTTGAGCAGCGGCGCATCAACCGGCTGCCAGCAGCGGATCACCAGCCGTGGGGTGATGATACGATAGGCAGGGCAAGAAGTGGGTGATGTCATAGTGTCAGTTCCGGGTGTCGCGGTATGCATGCCGTGTGCGTCACCACGGCGGGTGACAACGGGACGCGGATTGACACGGATGAGGGCAGATTTTCTCCCTGTCCGCGTTCATCTGCGGCCCATTGTCATTGGACCTTTCTCACCCCCGGCCCCGCTCTCCCCTGGCAGGGGAGAGCGGGGGGGCACCGTCTTAGGGGGC
>FWPU01011782.1_pt1 | contig 12008 bp, 9 predicted proteins | sample 2228361 | NCBI WGS metagenome assembly FWPU01 (sample SAMEA103939777, study PRJEB20133) | metagenome | reverse complement strand
TCGAAATTATTTCGGAGAGTGGTTTTATTTCTGTTGTTTCAGCGTTTTTTTCACTAGGGCGTATCTCCTGAATGCTTCTGGGCCCACGTGGGGCTTGAGGCGGAGAAGAAGTTTTCTTTCTTCTTCGCGTGTTATTCTTCCCTGTGCCGTGTCTCTCGCGAGGTCGTCGAAGAACTTTTTATCAATGTATCCTGATTCCCGCCTGTAGCGGGCTTTGATGAGCTTCATTTGTTCTTCGGGGTGGCGGAGGATTTCGTCCAGGTACTTGTGTTCGTCGCCGCGGAATTTTTCTTGGATTTCGTCCATGTTTTTTCTGTCCGCGGCGTTGGGCGCGCCGGGCGCGTAGTGCACGTGGCCGAGTGACGTTCCGAAATTGACTTCGGGCGAGCCGAATTTCGGGTCTTTTGCCATTTCTTTGTCGAGCGCGTTTTCGAGTTTTTCGCGTAATTCTCTTGTTTCTTCTTCGGTGGAATCCGGGACGAATACGGCGAACTCGTCCCCGCCCAGCTGGGCGACGGTGGCTTTTTTGGGAACGTGTCTTGAAAGGACTGCTGCAATGGCTTTGAGGCCGCGGTCTCCCTCGGCGTGGCCGTGGAGGTCGTTGAGGAGTTTCAGGTTGTTCGCGTCCGCGTAAATTATGCCGAATTTTTTTCCCTCGATTTTTGGGGCGAATTCCTTTCCTTCGTCGGGCGGGCTCAAGTAATTCCTAATGGCGGTGAAGAAGCTGGACCGGTTGTAGAGTCCTGTGAGGGAAACGCGCTCGGCTTGTTTCTTGAGCTCGGTCGTGAGGTCCGCTTTTCTGATGATGGTGGCGGTGTTTTTTGAAAGCACCTCCAGCATTCTTTTTTCCCATGGCTTGAATTTTTCTCCGGCGTAGTCCAGGTGCTTGAATAACCCGATCACGCCCACGAGTATGCTTTCCCCGTTCGCCCCCTCCACGGTTAATGGAATGGCTATGGAGTGGTGGAAATCGTATTTCTTGTCTATCTCCGGCTCGTGGGACTCGGGCCATTTTTGAATGTTTTCTATCTCCATTGTTTTTTTGGTCTGCGCGACTTTTCCCAAGAGGCCCGCTCCGTATGGAATGTCGTGGAAGTGAAGGAAGTCGGCTGGCAGTATTTTTTTTCCTGAATAAGCCGCGAGTTTCAGGGTATTGCCGCCGTTGGGTCTTGCGACTATGCACGCGGCTCTGAATCTTTCAGCGAAAGCATCCGCGACTTTTTGGAGCACCACGTCCAAGTCGTGGTGGGTGTTTATGGTGTCGGTCAGGTCGAACAAGTCCCTGAGTATCCTGCTTTTCTCGACCACGCGCTCGGTGTGTTCCACTGAAGCGTATATGCGTGGTTCTTCTCCCACTGGCCGGTGGATTGAAAAGCGCGCGATGGACTCAACTCGTTCTCCCGAGGGGTGTCTTCTCCAAACCAGGCCTGGCGCGAGTTCAATCGACTCTCCTTCCCTGATTTCCTTGGCTTTCTCGAGCGCGTGCTTGACGAAGGCCTTGTGGTCCTCTTCCTCTTCAATGACGTCGGTTATGTGCTTGCCGACGAATTCCTTGGCCGGCATTTTGAAAGAGGATTCGGCTTTTTTGTTCGCGTAAATGATTTTTCCATCTGGCGACAGCTTGAACGTGGGCAAGTGGAATAAGTCGAGTACGCGGAGCTCTTCCTTTGCCCTGACTCTTTTGACTATTTCGCGGAGTTCGCGTATTCGCGTGGCAGTGGTTTCTGGCATGGAAATATGTTGCCGGCGGTTAAAAAAACTCTTTTGTTACACGGTGCTCGGCGCCTCGTGGCCTGCGCCGGGCTTGTGGAGCGCTGCATGCGCCGCCGCCAGGCGGGCTATTGGCACGCGGTAGGGGGAGCATGATACGTAATCGAGTCCTGTCTGGTGACAGAATTCGATGCTCTCCGGGTCTCCTCCGTGCTCGCCGCAGATGCCTATTTTTAGCTTCGGCCTCGTTTTTCTCCCGCGCTCGACGCCTATTCGCATGAGTTCCCCGACCCCTTGGCGGTCGAGGGTGATGAACGGGCTCACTGGAAGGATTTTCTTGTCCACGTAAAGGCCCAGGAACTTGGGTTCCGCGTCGTCGCGCGAGAAGCCAAACGTGGTCTGGGTCAGGTCGTTGGTTCCGAAGGAAAAGAACTCCGCGTACTCTGCTATCTCGTCTGCTGTGAGCGCGGCGCGCGGGAGTTCGATCATCGTGCCGATTTTGTATTGAATGCGGCGGCCTTCTTTTTCCATTACGGCGCCAGCCACTTTCCTCGCCTGCTCGGCGGTTGCCTTTAATTCGTTCACGTGGCCCACGAGCGGAATCATGATTTCCACTTGAGTCTTTGTCCCTTGTTTTTCAACAGCAATCGCTGCTTCTATGATGGCCTGGACCTGCATTTCAAAAACCTCTGGGTAAACGATGCCCAGCCTGCACCCGCGGAGGCCCAGCATGGGATTGAATTCGTGGAGCTCATTGATGCGTTTGAGGAGCTCTTCCTTTTCCCTCAATTTTTTCGCGTTTCCGCCTTTCCCGCTGCTTTTCTTCAACAAAGCCACTTCAACCATCAACTCCTCGCGGCTGGGAAGGAATTCGTGGAGCGGCGGGTCAATGAGGCGAATGGTCACTGGATGACCCTTCATTGCCTTGAACAATCCAGTGAAGTCCGAGCGCTGGATTGGAAGAAGCCTCGCAAGAGCCTTTCTCCTGCTTCCCTCGTCCCTGGCCATGATCATTTCCTGCACAATCGGGAGCCTGTTGGGAGCGAAGAACATGTGTTCAGTCCGGCAAAGGCCGATGCCCTCCGCGCCCAATTCGAACGCTTTCTCGGCGTCTCTTGGAATGTCAGCATTCGCCCTGACGCCCAGCCTCCGCACGGAGTCAGCCCAGTCAAGGATTTTCCTGAACTCTTGGGTCAGCTTCGGTTCCACAGTCGGCACCTGGCCAGCCATCACTCTTCCAGTTGCTCCGTCAATGGTGAGCCATTCCCCTGCCTTTATGGTTTTGGTGCCTGTTGTGATTGTTTTTTTCTTCACGTCCACGTTCAGGGCCTCGCACCCGACGACGCATGGTTTTCCCATTCCCCTCGCCACGACCGCGGCGTGGGAAGTCATTCCGCCGCGCGACGTCAAAATGCCTTGCGCGGCAATCATTCCGTGAATGTCGTCAGGCGTGGTCTCGGGCCTGACTAAAAGAACTTTTCTGCCTTTTTTCGCCTCTTCCTCGGCGGCATCGTCGAAAACCACTTCGCCGCTCGCAGCGCCAGGGGAAGCCGCAAGTCCCGTGGCAATCACTTCCGCTTTTGCTTTCGGGTCAATGGTCTTGTGGAGCAATTGATTGAGTTCCTCGGGCTTCACGCGCAGGAGGGCTTCTTCTTTCGTAATCAGCCCTTCCTCGGCCATGTCAACGGCTATCTTCACCGCGGCAGCCGCGGTTCGCTTCCCGTTCCTGGTCTGGAGCATGAACAATCTTCCTCTTTCCACGGTGAACTCCATGTCCTGCATGTCGCGGTAATGCCTTTCCAGGCGCTCCGCGATTTTTATGAACTCTTCGTAAACGCGGGGGTTTACTTTCTTCAATTGCTCGATGTGCATGGGCGTCCTGATGCCTGCGACCACGTCTTCGCCCTGCGCGTTCATCAAAAACTCGCCGAAGAGTTTTTTCTCGCCAGTGGACGGGTTCCTCGTGAATGCCACTCCGGTTCCCGAGTCCTCGCCCAGGTTTCCGAAAACCATTGCCTGGACATTCACTGCAGTCCCCATCCCGTCACTGATTTTATGCATTTTCCGGTACGTTACGGCCCTGGCGTTGTTCCACGAGCCGAACACGGCGTTAATCGCCATCCTCAGTTGTTCCCTGGGGTCATGGGGAAAAGGCTTGCCTGCCTCGCGCTCGACGAGTTCAAGATACTCTTCTGTCACGTGCTTCAAGTCATCCGCGTTCAATTCAGTATCCAGCTTCGCTCCAGCTGATTTTTTCACGTGCTCGAATGCCTCGTCGAATTTTTTTCTCTCAATGCCCAGCACGATGGAGCCAAACATTTGAATGAACCGCCGGTAAGCATCGTATGCAAAGCGCTCGTTCCCCGTCAGAACCGCGAGGCCCTTCACGGTCTCCGCGTTCAGGCCGAGGTTGAGTATCGTGTCCATCATTCCAGGCATTGAGAGCGGCGCTCCGGAGCGAACCGAGACAAGAAGCGGGTTCCCGGGGTCCCCGAACTTTTTTCCGGTTTTTTTCTCCAACCGCTCCAAGTGCTCCTTCACTTGCGCATCCAGTTCCCTGGGCGGCTTCCTGTCGTGCGCGTAAAAATACTTGCACGCCTCGGTCGTTATCGTGAAGCCCGGCGGCACCGGAAGGCCGGCGTTCGTCATCTCCGCGAGCCCGGCTCCCTTTCCTCCCAACAGGTTCTTCTGACCCGCGTTCCCTTCCTCGAATGCATAGACATATTTCTTCGGTCCCTTCTCCATTTTTTCACCCCGCGAATCAATCAAGTGCCAGAATTTCAACTGCCCTGTCAACAATCTCTTTAACATCATTTTCTGCGTCTTCGGCCTCTTTCTCGCCCACTTCTGGAAAAAACCGGGAAATCATTGTCGGCTTCAACCCCACTGTTTTCACTCTTCCATTTTCTTCCAGCACATTAGTCTTGCAAGGCATGCACAGTCTTGTAGGGCATGCACAACGATGCCAGTCTGTTTTTGTTCAGGAACTTGTCCACGTGTTTGCCTGAACAGATTTCGATTATCTTCAACGGTTTTTGCTCAAAGCCTTTTGCAGCCAGCCTTTCCTTAACGTCGTAAACTTGGAACAGGGACCATCCTTTCTCCTCAACTGCTTTCAACACCGAAACAACTGCTTCATCAAAGCTTTTTCCAGTTTCAACAACGTATGCAAAATCACCGCCATTCATTTTCCGCCGCCTTTCACCCTCGTCCGCGCTTTTCCATGGTTTAGCGCCAAAGAATTTTTAAAACCTCGCGGGTTCGGCAAGCCGCGAGACTCCGGGCCGGCCTTCGAGCCACTCGTTTTATTAATGCCCGGACTATTTTTTTCGGTGGGTTTTCCTTGGTTTTCGACTTGCTCGCTGACCTGAGGCAGAGCGACCCGGAGGTAGTGAACGCCATCAGGGGCGAACTGGGGCGCATCAGGTCCGGAATAGAATTAATCGCTTCAGAGAACTTCGTGAGCAAGGCCGTGATGCAGGCGATGGGAAGCGTTTTCACCAACAAGTATTCGGAGGGCCTTCCTCACAAAAGATACTACGGGGGAAACGAGTGGGTTGACGTCGTCGAAGACCTCGCGATCGAGAGGGCTAAAAAACTTTTTGGCGCAGAGCACGCGAACGTCCAACCCCTTTCAGGCTCTCCGGCGAACCAGGCCGCGTTCTTCGCGTTGATGGATGCTGGCGATTCTTTCATGGGCTTGAGCCTCGCGCACGGGGGCCACCTCACCCACGGCGCTCCAGTGAATTTTTCCGGAAAATTATTCAAAGCGATTCCCTACGGCGTGGACAAGGAAACCGAACTCCTCGACTACGACGCCATCAGGAAAATCGCGCTCGCCGAAAAGCCGAAAATGATTCTTTCCGGCCTCACGGCCTACCCGCGCAAACTCGACTTCAAGGCCTTTTCGGAAATCGCTCAAGAAGCGGGTGCAAAAACCATGTCGGACGTGGCGCACATCGCAGGCCTCATCGCGGCTGGCCTGCACGAAAACCCGTGCCCGGTCACGGACGTGGTGACCACGACAACCCACAAGACGCTCAGGGGACCCAGGGGCGCGATAATTTTGTGCAAGCAGGAATTCGCCGAGAAAGTGGACAAGGCAGTGTTTCCGTTTCTCCAGGGCGGGCCCCATGACCACATGACCGCCGCAAAGGCAGTTGCCTTCGGCGAGGCCCTGCAACCGGAATTCAAGCAGTATGCTTCGCAAATAATCAAGAACGCGAAGGCACTTGCCGATGAACTTATGGCGCGCGGCCTGCGCCTGGTCACCGGCGGGACAGACAATCACTTGATGCTCGTTGACTTGTCAAAAACCGGGGTCACTGGCAAGCAGGCGGAAACGCTGTTGGGCGAGGTGCACATTTACGTAAACAAGAACATGATTCCCTTCGACTCCAGGAAGCCTTTTGACCCGAGCGGAATACGGGTTGGAACTCCGGCGGTCACCACGCGGGGTTTTCGCGAGAGCGAAATGAAGGTCGTCGGGGAATGCATCGCCAAAATAATCGAGAAGCCGGGCGACGAGGCCGTGAAGGCAAGGGTCAGGGAAAGCGTGGCAGAGTTGTGCAGGCAGTTCCCGCTTTATCCGGGGTTCGAGGTGCTTGCGTGACACGAGGGTTTTTCAATTCATTTTTCAAGGGCTTTTTTCCAGTACCACGCTTTCCTGAGTGGCTCGGGCGAGGGTCCGTAAAAAACGATGACTGCCTTTGTTGCATGGGGATTGACTTTTATTTCGGCGTGGACGTCCGCCTTGTTTATTGCGCGACTTATTTTAGCCAACTGCTCTGGAGTCACTTCGGCGCCCAGCGTGGTTTTCGGTCCAAGAGGGGGCTGGCCCGCGACACGTTTTTCAAACAAGAGGTGGGTGACGAAGTGGTGTCCCACGGGTTCTTTGCCGGCCATGAAGTCCTTCGCGACCTTTATGCTCGGCCTAGCGCCCTCGCGCAGAAACACCTTGACCAATTCAAGCGACATGAAGATTTTTTGGAACGACGTTGTTTAAAATGGCCTCCTCGCGTTCGGAAAGTTGAGCCACACTTTTATTCCGCACCACCGCGCGCCCTCTGGGCAGGGTCCTTCGAGCGGTTTTTCCTCCGCGAGGCCTTTTCTGTAGTAGCACGCGGGCCCAACGTATCTTGAAAGCCTTGGGTGAACTGCCCGCACCTGGTTCAGTTCCTGCATGCTCGCCTCATATATTTCTTGTTGGGCGGCGAAGCACGTGCGCATGCGCCACTTGTGCATGAGGTTCAGGAACGAACCTGATTCCGTGAACCTGACCGCTGTCGCGTTCGGCAAGAGGTAAAGCGCGGACTCGGCTGGAGCGCCGTTGTCGATGAGGTTGTTTTTTGCTTCCCACAGCATTTTTACCGTTTCTTCGAAAACCGCGGCAGCTTCGCTGTTGCGCTTGATGGCTTCGGGCATCACGTAATCCGGTTCCTTTGTATGGGTTTTTGTCAGCAGGGGCCTCGAGGCCGGGACTGTCCGGTGGCGCTGGTCCTGGGAGTCGCACGAGTGGCTTATCTTTTTTTTGAAAACGTAGTGCGCGTGGTTGAGCGAACGCATGACGGGCGAGTGGGTCCACGAGTTGAGGGTGTCGGTAAGCAACGGGTTTTTCGCCGGATTGACTGCCAAATCAATCGCCTCGTCGTCCGACAGGCCTGGCGCTGCGAGGGCCTCCCTCACTGACTGCGCGACGATTTCCTCTGCCCCGGGAGTGAATGCAGCGAGTTTGGAGGACAAGCCGTTCATTTCCGCGTCGAATTGTTTTGCGAACGCGTCCCCGTCCGGGGTTGAATGGTTTTCGGGCAGGTTTCCTGCCTCCAGCGGCGGTTGGCCGACTGATTCGAATGCGGCATCGATTTTCCTCACCTCAGCCATCATTTTTTCAACGACCGCCCGGGTTTCGGTGGGGCAGTCGCTTGCGTTGGCCATGCGCAGGTATCTTTTGAGCACGACGCCCGAAACCGTGTGGTAAAGGGAGGTGAAGGCCGCGACCGGAATCAGGTATCTGGCGGTTTCAATCGCTTTTTTTTCAGCTTCCGTCCTGATTTGTTTCTCGCTCTGTCCCTTGATTCTTCCAATGGATTCCATGAGGCCCGCGAAGTCTTTGGCGAGGAGCTGCGATATTTTATTGTACGCGTTCCACGCGTCCAAAACCGTTTTTTTGTAAAGTTCCCTGTTTCCTCCGTCTAAATTGGGCAGAAACACCCTCGCCTCTTTCAATAAAACGTATCTCTGGCTCGACTGGTCCGAGTTGTAATAGGGGTGGGCGTGGAGGAACGACCACACGAACTGGCGGGAAACGTTTTCCAAGCCGAAAACAAACGCCGGGTGGTGGAAGGGCGTGTGGTGGCCTGCCTCGAAAATGCTTTTTCCAATCCGCTCCCGCTGCTGTTCAGTCACCTCGTCGGCGAAAACGAGGCGGGGCGAATAACACGAGCGCGCGCTCGCCACCGCGAGGTCGAATGGTTTCGGCGTGTACGCGAGGAGCTTCACGACCGGTTCGCCGGTCACGAGTTCAGTCACTCAATCATTCCTCGGAGCCTCTTTTATTCTCTTCAGCTCGCCGAACAATTTTTTTCAACTCGTCCCCGTAATCCGCGTAAGTGATTTCAGCGACAATCGAAGGATTTCCCTTAGCCATCCTCGAAACGCCCGATCCTTTATAGTATAAGGCGATTGTTTTTGTTCCGCTCACGTTCGCTATCTCGAGCTCCGCGCTCACTCCGAACGAGGGACTGGAGAGGTCTGCTACCATCAATCCCGAGGACGCTATCTGTTGTTTGTTCTTGTAGTAAACATCCATTGCAGTCAGGCGCGGGTGCTTGCGCGGGTCGGTGTACTTGTGGGGCACGTAGGGCCTGAACCCCAGCCTCGTGCGCAAGCCGGCTATGCGTTCATAAAACTTTTTCTGCGCAGCGAGTTTTTTGGGCGAGAGCGCGGTGAGCGCGCCAGAAACGTATGCTTTCTTGTTTTTGAGGAACATGATGTTCGTTTGGGTGAAAATGCTTTTATACCAAATGCCCTCCCTTGTTTTCTCATGGTCGTCAAGGCAGAGGCGTTTTGTCCCAGGTGCTTGAACGAAAACGGGTTCTCGGTGCCCCTTGAGTTCAGGGCCGGGAGCGGCGAGTTCGTGTGCACGCGGGACCAGAGCCATGTTTTCGAGGAGAACGAGGAGGGTTTTCTCGTGACGAAAAAAACTGGCCCGCAATTGCCTTGGATGACGTGACGTTCATCAATGTGGTCCTCTTTGTTTTTTCGGGGCGGTGGTTGGGGAGTGGTTTGGATGAACGAGGCCGATGCAGGCAGGCTCAAGAGCGTGCCGTGCTGTCCAAAGTGCTGGACCGAAAGCATGGGCGCGACCGTGCTATTGGAATTCGATTAGCGCACAAGAGTCTACGCGTGCAAAAACAATCGCATGCACCGCTTTGCGGCGGACGAAAACGGGTTCCTCGTGAGCGCGGGCAGGTAACGGCGCAGTGGGAGCGGCAGGGAGTGAACCAAAAACTATTTAAACAACATATTGTATTGTTTGCCGGCACAAAATACTATACATTGTTATTGGTGGTTTGGTGGTTAGGGCACACAACGTTTTCTCAGCAATTGTCTTCCTAGCCTTTTTTTCTCTCTTTACTAACGCGGGCCTCGGCGAGGCAGTGAACTGGCTGAAAACCAACCAGCAGCCCGATGGTTCGTATGGCGCTTGGGCAGAGCACCACGCCGCAGCAGCAGTAATGGGAATGTTTTTTGGGGAGGGGAACTCGTCGAACGTCTCAGCTGGCTTGGCGTGGCTCAAGGCGCAGTTGGAAAATCCTTCTTCGTGGTTCTGGGGCGCGTGGGGAGAAGCCGACGTTCCCGGAGCAATGGTTTATGCCTTTGTCCAAACAAATCAATCCACCCAACTCAATTATTCCATCATCACGCCGTTGCTCCTCTCGTTCCAGCCATCAACGGGCTTCAAGGGATACTATGATTTTGGTGCAGGCGAAAGCGTGGAAAGCTCGGTGGACACCGCGCTCGCGGCAATGGGTTTGGGCGGGGCCGGCGCACTTCCTTCAGCCAATGAAACGGCCGCCATTAATTTCCTCCTGTCGCTTCAAAATTCCGACGGCTCCTTCAACCTCACTCCAACCATTTCCTCGGACGCGATTTATTCCCAGGGACCAGACAAAACCAGTGCAACCGCGCTCGCGCTCCTCGCCATGAAAACAGTTAATTACTCAAACACCACCATTATCCAAAACGCCTTGAATTACTTGAAAAACCAGAGCGCGTCGTGCTTCGGCAACGCGAACCACTCCTTCGCGGCCTCGCTCGCAGCAATTGCTTTCACTGAATTCAGTGAAACCGATTACGCCAAGTCAGCCGCCACCTACCTTTCAACCCTTCAAAAGCCTGACGGCGGGTTCGCGGACTCGTGGCGCTCAAACCCCAACGCTTCAAACGCTTTGGACACGGGCTGGGCAGCAACGGCACTGGCGAAAGCAAACGCTTCGGGCTATCCCTTCTCGTGCGCGCCAGTCCTGAATATTCAACTCTCCCTCAAATCACCCGTCATTAATGGCACGCAGGAAAAAATTTCTTTAAGCGCCTCGGGCGCAGTTGCCAATGCATCAGCAACCATCGCGCTCCCCAACTCCACGACAACCTCCATTCCCCTTTACCTAAACTCATCAAGCGGTAACTGGGAAAATGTTTTCAACGAAACCACCCTCGTCGGAACATACGGCGTCACAGCCACAGTAACGCCCGCGAACGGGAATTCAACCAACATCACCTCCTTCTTCACGACCACCCCGCCCGTTTTCATTGGTTCGGTCACGACATTTCCAAACGGCACCACTGTCACGCACTGCATTCAGGCAGCGAACGGCTCGAGCGCCGAGGAAGCGCTCAAGGCAACCGGAATGCAAACAGTCTGGGCGAGCATGGGCTCGCTCGGCAACGCCCTCGCTGCAATTGAAAATATTGGATGCCCTGCCAGCGACCCGTGGTGCCAGTGCACGAATTACGCGGTGTGCTGCCTCATCTGGAATTTGTGGACACTAAACCAGTCGAGTGGCCAGTGGCACTTTTCTCCAGTGGGCTACTCCTCCCTCGCCCTTTACGGCGGCGATGTTTTTGGAAACATTTGGACAAGCGACGCGGCCAAAGCCCCGCCCGCGCTTTCATTCAATGACACCTGTCCAACTGCAGCGCCCTCAACAAACTCCTCGACCAACTCCTCGTTCACCGACGCCCCAACTTGTTCCTCGTGCACCGCAAACTCCCAGTGCACTTCTGGCTACTGCGTTCACAGCGTCTGCCGGCCAACAAGCCCATACTGCGGCGATTCATACTGCGACTCGCCCGAAACGTGTTCAACATGTTCTGGCGACTGCGGCGCGTGCCAGGGCGGAGGCCCGCCCGCGACAGTGAGCGTGAAAGTGGTTTTTCCACAGGACGCAGGAAAAACAAGCATATACCAGTCCATTCCCCTCTCCTCGTGCCCGACTGCCTACGACTGTTTTTCCCAAGCAGCCTCCATCACCTGCCAATGGTACCCGGCGACAGGCGGGCTCGCGTGCCCGGGCGCGCCGGAGACAACAAAAACCTGCCTCGTCACCGCAGTGAACGGCTACTCCGGCCCGGCGTGGGGCTGGTGGGCTTTCTACGTGAACAATGGATTATCCAACACTGGCGTGAGCTGCTACAAGCCAGTCGCAGGCGACGCGATTGAACTCCAGTACACCACGAGTGGTTACTCTGAATCCATGACTGTCACGCCCAGCCCAGCGGCGCAAGCCACGGCCACAGCCACGCCAGCACCATCATTAACGAACCAGTCCACTCCCACTCCGGCGCCCCTCGCAGCAGCGCCCACGGCCACGGCTTCACCAACCCCTTACCCGCCAGAAGTAAAGGGTGAAGAAGGATTTGGCCAAGGCCTCGGAGCGGGTGAAGAAACCGGGGGCGTTGGTCGAATGAACCAAACACCATCCACTCCATCAACACCATTAATTCCAACCAGCTTCTTCACTGCCCAAACCACAACCACTATTCATCATCGCGGCGTGCCTCGCCGCGCTCGCGGGCACCTGGACTTGGTTGAAAAAAAGCGGGAAATGATTGCGAAAACAGCGCCGGGGATTCAATTCAATAATGTCAAACACCAAAAAAACGCGATGGAAGAATCGTTGGTTTTGACGGAAACAAAATCACTGAAGCCAAGTGGAAGGCAGCCCAGGCTGTGGGCAGAAGACACAGGAGGAAGGCGGGCGTGGAAGAAAAACGCGTGGACTATGTTGCACTGGATG
>FWPU01011781.1_pt1 | contig 12010 bp, 12 predicted proteins | sample 2228361 | NCBI WGS metagenome assembly FWPU01 (sample SAMEA103939777, study PRJEB20133) | metagenome | reverse complement strand
CGGGCCCGGAGGGCTCGGGCGCGGGGCCGGCGCGACGCGGGCCGGGCCCCGGGGCGGGCGGGCGCTCCGGCACCCGGAACAGCGGCACCCCGCAGCGCGGACAGTCGCGCGCGTCGGTCGGGCCCGTCCAGTCGCAGCGCAGGCAGACCGCCTGGCCCACGGCTCACCCCGGGACCACGAGCGGGGGCGCGAACGGACGGACGCCGTCCACGTCCGGGGCCCGGAGGGCGGCCAGCCGCCCGAGGCCGGGGAGCTCGAGGTCCGGCGCGATCTCGAGGAGCGGCACCAGGACGAACGCGCGCTCCGCGAGCCTGGGGTGGGGGACCTCCAGGTCCTCCTCGGCGATCCGCTCGGCCCCGTAGGCGAGGACGTCGACGTCGATGGGGCGGGGGCCCCACCGCTCCCCGCGCACCCGGCCGAGGGCGTCCTCTACTTCCAGGCAGGCCCGCAGCAGGCCGCGCGGGGGGAGCGAGGTACGCACCTCGAGCACCGCGTTGAGGAAGTCGGGCTGCGGCGGCCCGACGGGCGACGTCTCGTAGACCCGGGAGGACCGGAGCACGCGGATCCCCTCCCGGGCCGCGAGGAGGTCGACCGCGGCCTGGAGGTTCGAGAGCCGGTCCCCCAGGTTCGCCCCCAGCCCGAGGAACGCGGCCTCCTCCACGCTCAGCCCCCCTCGTCGGCCCCCGAGGACGAGGCCGCGGCGACCCCCTCGATCCCGAGCGAGCCGGCGGCCCGCGGCTTGTGGACGACGGCCGTGGCCCGCGCCACCCGGGGGAGGGCCGCGACGGCGTCCGCGACCGCCCTGGCGAGCGTCTCGAGCAGCTCGTAGGAGCCCTCGGCCACCGCCCGCCGCGCGGTCTCCGCCACCGTCCGGTAGTCCACCGTGGACGAGATGTCGTCGCGGTCCACCTCGACCTCGACGTCGAGGTCGACGACGAACTCCTGCTCCCGTTCCCTCTCCTCGGGGTTCACGCCGTGGCGGCCGCGGGCGCGGATCCCCGAGAGGAACAGCCGGCTCGTGCTCACCGTCCCTCCCTCGGCGGGCGTCGCTCCAGCGACAGCATGACGGGTCCCGCCGGCGCGTGCGAGTGGCGCGCGCCGAGGTGCCGCGAGCGGAGGAACTCCACGAGCAGCGTGGCGACGGTGGGGGCGGCCTCCTCGGTCACGAGGTGGCCGCACCCGGGGAGGACGGCCAGGGCCGCGGTCGGGACCCGGTCCTGGAGCCGCTCCGCCTCCGCCACCGGGACGACCCGGTCCTCCTCGCCGCAGACCAGGAGCGTCGGCACCTCCCGACGGCCGAGCTCCCCGGCCACCCCTTCGTCGATGCCCGAGGCCCCCACCAGGACGAGGGTGCGCACCGCGCCCCTCGCCGCGAGCAGCGCCGCCACCGCTCCTCCCGAGCCGTGGCCCACGGCCGCCGGATCCGCGGCCCCGAGCCGCCCCAGGAGCTCCTCGAGGGCGTCCGCCCGCGCCTCCGTGTCGGGGGGCGCTCCCCCCGGCCCGCCGCCGGGCAGGTCGGGGACGAGGACCCGGAACGAGGGCGCGAGGGCCGGCACGTAGGCCGCCCACATCGCGGAGGAGGCGGCGGAGCCGTGCAGCAGCAGGAGCGCGGGGGCACGCGGGTCCCCGGCCTCGAGCACCGCCAGCTCGCCGGCCCCGACGCGGACCCGGCGCGTCCCGGGCGCGCGCACGCCGGTCAGTCCCCCGCCCGGGCGATCGCGTCCACGACCCGGAGGGCCCGCGCCGCCTCCCGGACGTCGTGGACCCGGACCGCGTGCACGCCCCGGGCCGCGAGCCACGAGATCGCCGCGAGCGTGCCCTCGACCCGCTGGTCCGGGGGGAGGTCGAGGAGGGCCCCGAGGAACGCCTTCCGCGAGGGGCCCACGAGGACCGGCCGGCCCAGGTCGAACAGGGCGTCCACGTGCCGGAGCAGGAGGAGGTTGTGCTCGAGGGTCTTCCCGAAGCCGATCCCGGGATCGACGCAGAGCCGGTCGGCCTCGACGCCGGCGGCAGCCGCGGCCTCGAGCCGCCCCTCGAGGAAGCCGCGGACCTCGGCGACGACGTCGTCGTACCGGGGGTCCTCCTGCATCGTCTTCGGCTCCCCCTTCATGTGCATCAGGACCATCCCGGCGCCCGCCTCGCGGACCACCGCGAACATCTCGGGGTCGGCCCCGGCGGTCACGTCGTTCACGATCGTGGCCCCCGCCCCGAGGGCGGCGGCCGCGACCTCCGCCCGGCGGGTGTCGACCGAGATCGGCACGTCGAGCTCGGGGGCGAGGGCCTCGATCACCGGGAGGACCCGCTTCCGCTCCTCCTCGGGGGGGACCGGGTCGGAACCCGGCCGGGTCGACTCGCCGCCCACGTCCACGATGTCCGCGCCCTCCTCGACCATCCGCCGAGCCCGGGAGACCGCGGCGTCCGGGTCGAGGAAGAGCCCGCCGTCGGAGAAGGAGTCCGGGGTGACGTTCAGGATCCCCATCACGAGGGTGCGTTCGCCGCACACGAGCTCGCGAGGGCCGCACCGCCAGACCAGCCGCCCGGACGCCACGGCTCCATGCTAGCCGCGGGCCGGGCCGAGGAGATCGCCGACGGGCTCGCCGGACCGACCGGCGACCGCCGTGGCGGCCGAGGGGGCGCCCGGCGTCGACCCCTCCCCCGGGACGATCACGGGCTCGGGGAGGGGGTGGGCGAGGGGGTCGGGGTGGGGGAGGGAGCGGGCATCGGGATGCGCGGGAAGTCCCGGACCGGGAGGCCCTCGGTCGCCCGGAGCATGAAGTCGTGCCAGATCGGCGCGGCCAGGACCCCGCCGAACCCGGGGCCGTGGCCGGGGACGTAGGGCATCGGGATCTCGGCCCGCGCGTACCCGACCCACACCGCGGCCGCGAGCTGCGGGACGTAGCCGACGAACCACGCGTCCGCGTGGTCCTGCGCGGTCCCGGTCTTCCCGGCGGCCGGCCTCCCGATCGCCGCCGCGGTCCCGGTCCCCGACCGGATCACCTCCTCGAGCAGGGAGGTCTCATGCGAGGCCACCCAGGCGGGGATGGCCCGCTCGCACGCCGGCTCCGCCCGGTAGATCGTCCGCCCCTCCCGGTTCACGATCCGGGCGATCGCGTACGGCTCGCAGTGGATCCCGCGGTGGGCGAGGGTGCCGACGGCCGACGCCATCTCGAGCGGGGAGACCGCCGAGGTCCCGAGCGTGAGCGGGCAGACCGGCACGAGCGGGCTCTCGATCCCCATCCGGTGGGCGACCTCCGCCACCCGCTCCGGCCCGACCTCGTCGATCACCTGGGCGAACACGGTGTTCACCGAGTGCGCGGTGGCCGAGGCGAGCGTGTAGCTCCCCGAGCCCGGCTCCGCGTTCCGCAGGGTCCAGGTCTCCCCGCCCCCGCAGTGCGGGATCGTCTTCGGCGAGCTGCCGTCGTAGACCCTGGTCGGCGGGATCCCCTCGAGCAGGGCGGCGGCGAGCGTGAAGACCTTGAACGCGCTGCCCGCGCTCCGCCCGCCCCCGGGCGCGCTCGCGAGGTCGTAGCGGTGGCGGTCGAAGGGCCAGTTCCCGACGGCCATCGCGAGGATCTCGCCCGTCCTCGGGTCGAGGGCGACGAGCGCCGACTGCGGCAGCCCGGGGCCCGTCATGCGCTCGCGGAGCACCTCCTCGGCGATGGCCTGGAGCCGGGGGTCGAGCGTGGTGTGGATCTCGAGGCCCCCGCGGAACAGCCGCCGCCGGCGCTCGCGGAACGTCTCGCCGAACCGGGGGTCGGAGAGGAACGTCCGGACCACGTACTGGGTCCAGACCGAGGTCGGGCCCGGGGCCGCGAGCCCCCGCATGGCCGCGGAGAGCCCCAGCGGCGCCTCCACGGCGCGGCGGTAGCGGCGTTCCGCGATCCAGCCGAGCTCGAGCATCCGCCCCAGCACGACGTTCCGCCGGGCGAGCGCGCGGTGGGGATGGCGGATCGGGTCGAACTCCGAGGGCCCCGCGATCATCCCCGCGAGGAGCGCGGAGCGGGCGAGGGTCAGCCGCCGCACAGGCCGGCCGAAGTAGAACTCCGAGGCGGCGGCGAGCCCGTAGACCCCGTGGCCCAGGTAGACCTGGTTCAGGTAGCGCTCGAGGATCCGGTCCTTCGTGAGCTCCCGCTCGAGCCGGAACGCGGCCCAGGCCTCGGCGAGCTTGCGCCGCAGCGTGGGCTCGTCGCCCACCCCCGACATCCGGGCCACCTGCTGGGAGATCGTGGAGCCCCCCTGGACGACGTCCCCGGCCTCGAGGTTCGCCGCGAGCGCCCGGAGGATCGCCCGGAGGTCCACCGGCCCGTGCTCGTAGAACCGCGCGTCCTCGATGGCGAGGACCGCCAGGCGGGTCAGCGGGCGGATCCGCCGGAGCGGCACCCACTCCCGGTCGTAGCCCCAGTAGAGGTGCTGGAGGACGGTGCCGTCCGCCGCGTAGATCGAGGAGCGCTCGGGGAGCCGGCGCAGGTGGAGGGGCCCGCCGAGGCGCTCCGCGAACAGGTGGAGGGGCCCGCCGAGCCGTTCCGCGAACCCGCCGGGCACCGCCCGGCCGATCACCTCGGCCGCCTCCCGGCCGACGACCGCGAGGGGCACCGCCCCGCCCGCCACGAGGGCCACCCCGAGCGCCATGACGGCCAGCGCTCGGAGGATCCTCGAGACCCAGCGCAGGAGGACCCGGGCCTCGCGCCGGAGGGCTGCCCCCACCCGGCGCCGGAGGGCCGGCCAGGCCTCGCGGAGCCCCGGGGGCTCGAAGACCGGCGAGCGGGGGACGCGCCCGCCAGCACGCAGATCGGGGACGTGGGCCCTGGCCATCGCTCGAGCGCCTCGAGGGACGACCCCTCCGGGGACCGGCTCAGCGCGGGGTCCCCTCCTTCCATGGTGACGCGAGCCGCGCGTTCCGTGTTCCCGGGCGGGCGACGCGAGCCGCGCGTTCCGTGTTCCCCGATGGGCGCCGCGCCGCCGGTCGCCGGATATCCTCGGCGCGTGCGCCGAGAGCCCATCGCGACCACGGTCCGGCCCCGACTCCCGACCGCCCTCCGGCTCACCCTCGCGCCGCTCCGGCACGGCCCGGCCGACCCGACGTGGCGGATCGACCCCGACGGCTCGTGGTGGCGCGCGACCCGCACCCCGGACGGCCCCGCGACCCTCCGCCTCCGGCAGGACGCCGGCGCCATCCGCGTCGAGGCCTGGGGGCCCGGGGCCGAGCGCGCGCTCGCCCGGGCGCCGGAGCTGCTCGGCGCGCGCGACTCCCTCGAGGGCTTCGACCCCCCGCCGGGGCCGGTCCGGGAGCTCCACCGGCGGCTCCCCGGCCTGCGGGTCCCGCGCTCGGGGGCGGTGCTCGAGGCCGCGGTCCCGGCCGTCCTCGAGCAGCGCGTGCCGGCGGAGGAGGCCCACCGCGCCTACCGGGGGTTGGTCCGGGCGCTCGGGGAGCCCGCCCCCGGCCCAGCGCGTCTCCTGCTGCCGCCCGCGCCCGCCGCGCTCGCCGCGCTCCCCTCGTTCCGCTACCACCGGGCCGGCGTGGAGGGACGCCGGGCGGCGGTCATCGGGAACCTCGCGGCGCGGGCGGCCCGCCTGGAGGAGGCGGCGGAGATGGCCCTCCCCGAGGCCCGCGCGCGCCTGGTGGCCTTCCCCGGGCTCGGGCCGTGGACCGCGGCGCGGGTGGCCTACGCCGCCCTCGGCGACGCCGACGCCGTGCCGACCGGGGACTTCCACCTCCCCCACGCGGTCGCCTGGTTCCTCGCGGGCCGGCCGCGGGGCGACGACGACCTCATGCTCGAGCTCCTCGAGCCCTACGCGGGCCACCGGGGCCGGGTGCTCCGCCTGCTGGTCGCCGCGGGGCTGCGGGCGCCGCGGTTCGGCCCCCGGATGCCCCTCCGCGGGGTCGCGGCCCTGTAGGCCGTCGGCACCGGTCGGCACCCGTCCTGGGGTCCGGCGGCCCTCGACCCCGGGGGCGCGCCTACGAGGCCCGCTTGCCGATGTGGTTCATCGCCTCCTGGCGGGTGCGGGCGTCGGTCCGGAAGAGCCCCCGGACGGCGGAGGTCACGGTGACGGCCCCCGGTTTCTTCACCCCCCGCATCGTCATGCACAGGTGCTCGGCCTCGATCACCACGAACACGCCGCGGGGCCGGAGCGCGCGGTCGAGGGCGTCGGCGATCTCGGTGGTGAGCCGCTCCTGGACCTGGAGGCGCTTGGAGAGCAGGTCGACGAGGCGAGCGATCTTGGAGAGCCCGGTGATCCGTCCGTCCTTGCTCGGGATGTAGGCGACGTGGGCCCGCCCGTTGAACGGGATCAGGTGGTGCTCGCACAGGCTCTGGAGCGGGATGTCGCGGACCATGATCATCTCGTCGTGGTCCGCCCCCTCGACGACCGTCACGACCTCCTCCGGCTCGTGGCCGATCCCCGCCAGGATCTCGCGGTACATCCGCGCCACCCGCTCGGGCGTCCGCTTGATGCCCTCGCGGTCCGGGTCCTCGCCGATCCCCTCGAGGATCAGCCGGACGCCCTCGATCACCTTCGCCTCGTCGAACCCCACCGGCTCCATGTCCATGCGGCAACTCTAGCGGCTGGCGGAACGCGGTCGGCGCGACGGGCGGAGCTCAGCCGAGGGTGCCCGGGCGCCGCTCCCCGCGCCGGTCGTTCCTCCGGGCCACCGCCAGCCCGGCGGTCCGCTTGGCCGCGTCCCGCTGCGGACGCTTGGGCGTGTCGGCCAGGAGCCGGACGACCTCCTCCTTGTCGAGGGTCTCCCGCTCCATCAGCGCCGCGGCCACCTCGTCGAGCTTGGCCCGGTGCTCCTTGAGGATCTCGAGCGCCAGGTCGTGGGCCTCGTCGATCAGCCGCCGGATCTCGGTGTCGATCTCGAACGCCACCTGGTCGGAGTAGTCCGGGGTCGCCGCGATGTCCCGGCCCAGGAACACCTCGCCCTGCTTCTGGCCGAGCGTGAGCGGGCCCAGGGTGTCGCTCATCCCGTACTCGGTGACCATCTGCCGGGCGATCCGGGTGGCCCGCTCCAGGTCGTTCTGCGCCCCGGTGGTGATGTCGCCGACCACCAGCTCCTCGGCCACCCGGCCGCCGAGGAGCATCGCCAGCTCGTCCGAGAGCTCCTCCCGGGTCATGAGGAACCGGTCCTCGGTGGGGAGCGTCAGCGTGTAGCCGAGCGCCCGCCCGCGGGGGATCACCGAGATCTTGTGGACCTCGTCGGTGTTGGGCAGCACGTGCGCGACGAGCGCGTGGCCGGCCTCGTGGTAGGCGATCACCCGCTTCTCGCGCTCGCTCATCACGCGGGTCTTCCGCTCGGGACCGGCCATCACCCGGTCGATCGCCTCCTCGACCTCGGGCATGCCGATGGCCCGCTTGCCGCGGCGCGCGGCGAGGAGCGCCGCCTCGTTCAGGACGTTCGCGAGGTCAGCGCCGGTGAACCCCGGGGTCCGGCGGGCGATCACGTCGAGGTCGACGGAGGGATCGAGCGGCTTGCCCCGGGCGTGGACCCGGAGGATCCCCTTCCGCCCCTCGAGGTCCGGGCGGTCGATCACCACGTGCCGGTCGAAGCGGCCGGGTCGCAGCAGGGCGGGATCGAGGATGTCGGGGCGGTTGGTCGCCGCCATCAGGATCACCGCGGTCCGCTGGTCGAACCCGTCCATCTCGACCAGGAGCTGGTTGAGGGTCTGCTCCCGCTCGTCGTGCCCGCCCCCGAGCCCCGCGCCCCGGTGCCGGCCGACGGCGTCGATCTCGTCGATGAACACGATCGCGGGGGCGGACTGCTTGGCCTGCTCGAAGAGGTCCCGGACCCGGGCCGCGCCGACCCCGACGAACATCTCGACGAAGTCCGAGCCCGAGATCGAGAAGAACGGCACCCCGGCCTCCCCGGCCACGGCCCGGGCCAGGAGGGTCTTCCCCGTGCCGGGCGGCCCGTAGAGCAGGACCCCCTTGGGGATCTTGGCCCCCATCGCCTGGAACTTCGAGGGGTTCTGGAGGTAGTCCTTCACCTCCTGGAGCTCCTCCACGGCCTCGTCCACCCCGGCCACGTCGGCGAAGGTCGTCTTCGGCTGGTCCTTGGTGACCACCTTGGCCCGGGCCTTCCCGAACGACATCACCCGCCCGCCGGCCCCCTGGGAGCGGTTCATCACCCACACGAGGACCCCGGCGATCAGGAGCACCGGCAGCACGACCTGGATCAGGGTCGAGATGAGCGCCGAGCCCTTCTGCGGGTCCACCGTGAGCGGGACGCCGGCGTCGTGGAGGAGGGCGGTGAGCTCGTCCTGGTAGTCCGCGGGGTAGGCGACCTCGTAGGCCCCGCCGTCCGCCATCTCGCCCACGAGGACCTGGTCGCCCTCGCGGAACTCGGCGCTCCGCACCGCGCCCGCCGCCACGCGCTGCTCGAACTCGGTGAGCGTGAGCTCGCGCCGGGGCTCGCCCCGGCCGAACAGCGACATCAGGAGCAGCAGCGCGAACAGGCCCGCGACGATGAAGAGCGTCGGGGTCCGGGCCGCCCTGCGGAGGGGGCTCTCGGGAGAGGCCGTGGGATGCTCCTCCTCGTTCCTCGGCACGGGGGACGGTTCGGGGCCCGGGCGTGCCGCACCCCGAGCCCTCCGCGATGGTAGCACAGGCCCCGGACACGGCTCCCCCCGCGCCCCGGGCCGCTCAGCGGATCCCGGTGTCCACCTCGAGCGTCACCTCGACGAACGACCCCGGCCGGACCCGGACCGTCTCCGGGACGGCCGTGGGCGGGCCTCCGCCGGGGACGACGGCGTGGACGAGGTAGGTCCCCGGCGGGACCGCGAGGACGAAGGCGCCCTCCGCGTCGGTCCGGACCTCGAACACCCCGGCCTCGCCCGTGGCCCGGACCCTCCCGACCCAGGGCAGGTCGGGGCAGGGCGAGGCCTCGGTCTCGACGGGGCACTGCGGCCCCGCGAGCACCCGCCCGCGGATCCCCGAGCCGGGGGGCGGGCGGTCCCCGACCCCCTGGCAGGCGACGAGCAGGCCGAGGAGCACGGCCAGGGCCACGGGTCGCTTCCCCACGGCCGTTCGACGCTCGGGGCGCGCCCCCGCGTTCCCCGGCTCAGGTGGTGGCCTCGGCGTAGACCCCGGGCTTGAGCGTCGCGATGTAGGGGAGGTTGCGGAACCGCTCGGCGAAGTCCAGCCCGTAGCCGACGACGAACTCGGGGGGGATCTCGAAGCCCACGTAGCGGATGTCGAGGGCGACCCGCTGGATCCCGGCCTTCACCAGGAGCGCGCAGACCTCGAGGCTCGCGGGGCGACGGCTGCGGAGGTTCCGCAGCAGGTAGTTCAGCGTGAGCCCGGAGTCCACGATGTCCTCGACCAGGAGGACGTCCCGCCCCTCGATGTCCTGCTCGAGGTCCTTGAGGATCCGCACCACCCCCGAGGTCTGGGTGGCAGCGCCGTAGGACGAGACCGCCATGAAGTCGAACTCGAGCGGCAGGCGGATGTGGCGGGACAGGTCGGCCATGAGCACGAAGGCCCCCTTCAGCACGCCGACGAGGAGGAGGTCCTTCCCGCGGTAGTCCTCGGTGATCCGGGCCCCGAGGTCGGCCACGGTGGCCAGGATCTCCTCGCCGGTGATCAGGACCCGGTCGATGTCCCTCTCGTGCTCGCTCACGGGACCCGGAAGTGTATGGCCGGCCTCCGACCGGTGCTGGGTGAGCGCGCCGCCCTCCATCGGATACCCCTCCTCACGCCCGGCTCAGTGGGGCACTCGCTCCCGGGGAAGGACGAGAGAGGCGAACATACCCCGCCTCGCGCACCGCCTTCAAGCCGCCCGACAGGTCCCGCCGGCGCCCCGCCCGACCCGCGGCGAGGTCGAGGACGGCCTCCACGTCCTCGCGGGTGGGGACGGCCCCGCAGCGGAGGACGGCCTCGCGGACCACCCGCCGCGCGATGGCCCGCGGGAGGTCGAGGAGCCCGGTGGCGGGCAGCTCCACGCCGCCGGGGACCTCCTCCACGAGCTCGGCGACGGCGGGGGCGGCCTGCCGGGCCAGCTCCTCGGCGTCCTCGCGGAGCAGGGCCGCGGTCCGGGCCAGCGGGCCGATCACCTCCCGCCCCGTGGCCCGCTCCAGGGCCGGGATCCCCCGCAGGCGCAGCGCGTTGCGCAGGAGGCGGACGTCCCGGTTCATGGGGTCGACCCGCGGCCGGAGCCGGAGGGCCCGGCAGAACGCCTCCACCTCGGCCCGCGTCACGTCGAGCAGCGGGTGGACCCACGGGGGGGTGACCGGGCGGATCCCGGCCATCGCCTCGAGGCCCGAGCCGGTGATCGCCGCCATCAGCACCGTCTCGGCCTGGTCGTTCGCCGTGTGGCCGAGGGCGATCCGCTCCGCCCCCGCCTCCCGCATCGCCTCGACCGAGGCCGCCCGACGCACGTCCCGCGCCCAGTGCTCCACCGACATCCTGGGGTTGGGCGGCTCCTCCGCCGCCATCGAGAAGAGCGGGAGCCCCAGCCGTTCCGAGAGCCGCCGCACGTAGGCCGCGTCGCGCTCGGACCCGGGCCGGAGCCGGTGGTCGAAGTGGAACACGGCGAGCCGGATCCGGAACAGCCGCCGGAGCGCGTGGAGGGCGTGGAGGAGGCAGACCGAGTCGGGGCCGCCGGACACCGACACCAGCACGGTCTGCCCGGGGAGGAACATCCCGTGCTCCCGGGCGGTGGCCGTCACCCGCTCGAGGACGCGGGCGACGGCCGGCGGACGCCGCATCAGCCCCCGGCGACCCGCTCCACCCACCGGGCCGGGGTCGCCACCTCGGCCAGGGTGGGCAGGTTCGCCGGCCCCTGCCACACGCGGTTGAAGCCCTCCATCCCGACGAGCTCGATCGTGCCGCGGACGAACCGCTCGCCGGTCCCGTACTGCCGCGCCTTCTGGTCGAACCCGATCGCCTGCTGGAACGCCCGCTCGACGCCCCCCGCCCGGCGGCGCGCCCGGAGGGCGCGCCGCATCCGCTCCACGTCCCGCACCCGCCCCGCGGCCACCACGTCCATCACGTAGCTCGCGTGGCCCTCGAGGAGCGACATCACGGCCTGCATCCGCGCGAACAGGTCGCGCTGCTTCGGGGACATGAGGAGGAACAGCACGCCCACGCCCCGCCACTCCCGGGACCCGTCCCGGACCTCGTCCACCGCCCGGCGCAGCTGCCGGACGAGCTCCCTCCCGTCCAGCGAGATCGTCGCCAGGTACTCGTCGACGAGGGAGCCGAGGTAGCCGCGGAGCCAGGGGGCGGCCGCGAACTGCACCCGGTGGCAGGCCTCGTGGAGCGAGATCCACAGCCGGAAGTCCCGCGGCGGGAGCGCGAACCGACGCTCGACCTCGGCGACGTTCGGGCCCACCACGTAGACCGTCCCCTCGTCGTCGGGGGGCGCGAACACGTCGTACTGCCCGAGCACCTTCCGCGACACGTACCCGAGGAGCACCCCGACCTGCGCGCCCAGCGCCTTCCGCCGGAGCTCCGACCGCCGCCGGTCGGCGACGATCCGCGCCGCGAGCGGCTCCAGGAGCCGCTGCAGGCCCCGAAGGTTCTGGTCGATCCACTCGCCCCGCGACATCACCCAGGCCCGGGCCCGGCCGCCGGGACCCGGGAGCCCGGTGTAGCCGGTGATCAGCGACTCCCCGTAGGGGACGAGCTCGGCGAAGTCCTCGCGCAGCCGGGCCCGCTCCACCGCGGAGACGCCCACGCCGGGCCCGCCGAGCCGGCGGCCGACGTCGCCCGCGACCGACCAGTCCGCCAGCCGGGCGGACGCCGAGCCCATGCTCCAGTCCACGGCCGCCATCTCCGGGGGGCTACGCGCCGGCCTTCTTGCGCGCGGCGATCATCGCCGCCCGACGCGCCTGCCCCTCGGCGACGCGCCGGTCGGTCCCCTTCGCGAGCAGCTCCTCGAGGATCCTCTCGTAGGTCTCCTGGTCCAACGCGACCTCGTGCCGCTCCCTCGGCGCGGCCTCGGTGGCCGGGGCGGACGCGGCCGGGGCCGGGGCGGGGGCGGGCGCCGCCGCAGCGGCGGGCACGGGGGCCGGGG
>FWPU01011780.1_pt1 | contig 12011 bp, 7 predicted proteins | sample 2228361 | NCBI WGS metagenome assembly FWPU01 (sample SAMEA103939777, study PRJEB20133) | metagenome | reverse complement strand
GCCGGAAGGGAGCGCGCCGTCGTACAGCTCCTTCCTGCGGGTCAGGAGTTTTTCCGCCCGCCCGGAAGTGAAGTAGAACCCTCCCGAGGACTTGTCCCAGAAGCGCTCCAGCATGAGACGGTTCAGACGGAAGGCCGCTTCCAGGACCTGCACGTCGAAACAGGCCTCGTAGAGATCCAGAAGACCCCAGACCATGAAGGCATAGTCGTCGAGAAAACCCTCGAGGTCCGCTTCTCCGTCCCGGAAGCGATGCAGGAGACCGCCGTCCGGAGCACGCATCCTGTTGAGGACAAAATCCGCCGCCCTGCAGGCTGCCTGCACACACCCGGGGTCCCCCAGGGCCTGGCCCGCCCTTGCAAGGGCGGCGATCATCAGTCCGTTCCAGTCCGCCAGGATCTTGTCGTCCTTGAAAGGGTGCACTCGCATGTTCCTGCGCTCGAACAATTCTTGCCGCGCCGTCTCGATCTCTCGCTCCAGCCCGTCCTCCTCGATCCCGAGATCGGCTGCCAGCGCATCGAGAGGTCCGGACAGATGCAGGATGTTCAACCCGTTTTTTCGGCCTGTGGATTCTTCAGCAAAGTTCCCATCCGGCCGGACATCGAAAACCCGAAGAATCAGTTCAGCGCCTTGGCCGAGGGTCTCGCGGATTTCCTGCTGGGTCCACAAATAGAACTTCCCTTCCTCCCCCTGACTGTCGGCGTCTTCTGCGGAGAAAAAGGCGCCTTCCGGGGAAGCGAGGTCCCGCAGGACATAGGTACAGATCTCCCGAGCCGTCCGCCCGTAAAGGGATATTCCCGTGGCCAGGAAGGCCTCGGTATAGGCCAAGGTCAGCATGGCCTGATCGTAGAGCATCTTTTCGAAGTGCGGCACCAGCCAGTGGGCGTCCGTGGCGTACCTGTGGAAGCCGAACCCCACGTGGTCGTAAATGCCTCCCAGGCGCATGGCCTCCAGGGATGTTTCAACCATGTCCAGAGCGCTCTGTTCGCCTGTGCGCTTCCAGTACCGGAGCAGGAAGAGGAAATTGTGGGGCGTAGGGAACTTGGGCGCTGTGCCGAAGCCGCCGCGATCGGAGTCAAAACGGCGCCCGAGCTCGCTGGCGGCTTTCCGAAGGCAGGACACGTCGAGCGGGCCTCCGGGCTGTTCGGCGGAGAGCTGGCGGACCACCGAGGCCACCTGTGAGGCTGACCGGACCGCCTCGTCCCTCCGGGTCTTCCACAGCGCCTGGATGCGCGGGACGAGTTCCATCAAGCCGATCCGGCCGTAGCGGGTCTCCTTGGGGAAGTAGGTGCCTGCGAAAAAGGGCTCCTTGTCCGGGGTGAGGATGACCGTAAGAGGCCAACCGCCTCCTCCCGTGAGCGCCTGGCACACGGTCATGTACACGCTGTCGAGGTCTGGCCGCTCCTCCCGGTCCACCTTGACCGGCACGAAAACCTCGTTGAGAAGCCTGGCCACCTCCGGGTCCTCGAAGGATTCCCTTTCCATCACGTGACACCAGTGGCAGGTCGAATAGCCGATGGAAAGGAAGACGGGTTTGTCCTCTCTGCGAGCCTTCTCAAAGGCCTCGGCGCCCCAGGGATGCCAGTCCACCGGATTGAAGGCATGCTGGAGAAGGTAAGGGCTTTTTTCCCGGATGAGACGGTTCGGACGCCCAGGTTCCACGGAACGATGATCGTTCGTCATGTCGAACTTCCTGGCGCTCTCCCTGAGAAGGTTGCGCTGCCATACAGAGTGTCTTCCAGAGGCGCACGTGCACGCCCACTGCGCTCATTAGATGGGTTGCGGCCGCCGGAAGGTTCTGAAGACGGCTGAGCGGAGGCCTGCGTCCGAGAAAGGCCTTGCGCGGACAGGCGAGGCGGGACCTGAGCCCGGGCTCAGGGGGGCCGGGGTCCACCTTCTGTGCTGCCTCTCCTCAGGAAAAGGTCGGCTTCTGTTTCTGGAAGAACGCCGCCACGGCGTTGAAGAAGTCCGGCTTGGTCATGAGGCGGGCCTGTCTCCTGGACTCCATGTCGAGGGCCTGGTCATAGGTCATGAGCTGGGCCTCGTAAAACATCCTCTTGGCGATCCCCATGGTCTTGACAGGCCCCTGGGCGAGCTTTCTTGCCCAGTTCATGGCCTCCTCCATGAGCCGCTCAGGCGGGTAGATCCGGTTGACCAGATTCAGCCTGAGGGCTTCTTCTGCCGAGACCGGATCGCCCGTGAAGGCCATCTCCATGGCCTTCTTGAGGCCCATGAGCTTCGGCAGGATGAACGTCGAGCCGCCGTCCGGGACCAGGGCGATGTTGACAAAGACCTGGATGAAACGGGCCCGGGTGGATGCAAGCGTGATGTCGCAGTTGAGGGCCAGGCTGCAGCCGAACCCGGCTGCCACGCCGTCCACAGCCGCGATGACCGGCCGCGGCAAGTTGTAGACCGCCCGGGACAGGCGGTGGTAGGTCGTGCTGACCATTTCGTCGAGGTCCGCCTCCAGGTTGGGCCCGGACTCCTGGTAGCGGGCCACGAAGCCGTCCTGCTGGTTTAAGTCCGCGCCGGCGCAAAAGGCGCCGCCGGCGCCAGTGATGAGGACGACCCGCGTGCCGTCCTCTGCGCTTTTTTCGATTTCCCGGGCCATCCACAAGGCATTGGGCGCGGCCAGGGCGTTTCGCTTGTCCGGCGTGTTGATGGTCAGGATCTTGATGCCGTCCTGGCAGGATAAAAGGATCTCGTCGTTCGGCGCATTCATCTGCGGGCCCTCTGCGGTGGGTCGGTTTGCGGAGCGAGCGAATGTGAAAGAGGCCGCCCTCTCTCCAGAATGCCGCAGCGCCAGGGCGTCCCTGCGAAAATGCCCTCTCTTGTAGCTTTTTCCAGAGCCGGAATCAAGAAGGGGGATATGGCCGGGGGATGCCCGGGGTTGGAGCCTCGCCCCAGCCTGACCCCTTGCGGCCGGCAGAAAGCGGCTACGGCACAGGAGCTTCTGACGGAGAGCGCGCGAACGGTTCGAATTCGACCTGAGCCAGGGAGGAGTCCTTTCGGCCGTCGTGAATGCCTGCCAGGATCTCGGCCGCTCTGGCGCTTCCCCAATAACAGTTTTTCGCCTCCAGCGGGGCGTGTTCGGCAGGGTTGGCGTTGTAAAGCTGGATGCCTTCGTTTTGGAGCACCTGATTCCGTTCGAAGATCATCGAGCCGTTCAGGTAGATGCCTCCGATTTTTCGAGTGCCGCCGGCCCGATTCCGGCTGACCAGGTTGTGTCGAAATTCTTCGTTTTCGATGCTGACGCCCCAGAAATTCAGGAAGGCCCCTCCTCCGAGACCTTCCGTGGCCGCGTTTTCCACAATGCGGTTGCCTGCCAGGGAGCTGTTGGTCTCTCCGTAGACGCCGCCGCCCTGGAGAGCCCGGTTGCCCCGGATTTCGTTGCCCTCGACCAGCGCGAAAGTCGCGTAGACGCCCCCGCCGGAACCGAGACCTTGGTTTGACAGAATCCGGTTTCCGACGAGAGAGGATCGCGAGGCCCACACCCCGGCCCCGTCTCCTCCGGCTCGGTTGTCCTCGATCAGATTGCCCTCCATGTGCACGGCCGTAGTCGAGTGATAGCCGTAAGCGAAAACGCCGCCCCCGTCTTCGGCGGCCCGGTTCCGGCGGATTTCGTTGTTCAGAATCAGCACGGGCTTGCTTCCGTAGGCGTAAATCCCGCCTCCGTTGGAAGCGCTGTGATTCTCCAGGATGCGGTTGCCCTGGATCCGGACGGCCGCGTCGTGAACCGAGATGCCGCTCGAGGCGTTGTTCCGGATGACGCAGTCCTGGATGTCCGGTCCGGCTCCTTCGATCACGATGCCGTGCCCATGCTCGACCACGCACCCGGCGAGAAGGCCAAACGGGTTTTTCTGCGGACTCCCCTGGGCCGGAGCGCCTGATTCGGGATGGGTCGCTTCGAAGAACAACCGTCCCCAAGGCCGCTGCGGATCTCCGGTGAAACGGACCGGCTCGGTTTGTGTTCCGCTGGCGACCAGGCGGCCCCGGATCCGGAGGCTGACGCCCGGCGAAACATGCACCGTGGTTCCGGGAAGGATCGCGACCGAGGCCGAAGGAGGGACCAGGACGTTCCCCAGAACCGAGAGGACTTCCTTTCCTTTTCCGCCGAGCACCAGGTCGCCTTCCAGAGGACCGGCGAGTGATCCAGCAGGCCGGGCCGGAGTGCAGAAGTGCGTGGGCTGCGACCATACGGTCCAGTTGCCCTGATCATCTTGGAACGCGGCCCGCCATGCGTAGCCCCTGCCGGCCGGGAGCGAGCCTTCCGGAAGGCGGAACTCCTGGCCGGCAGGGACAGGCCCGCTGTCGAAAATCGGCAGGGCGAAATCGCCCGGATTTTCGCAGACCACCCAGCGGGCCTTTGCCCACGCTCGTCCGGCAGGCGGAGCGGGACAAGAGACGATGAGAGACAGGGACGGACCTGAAGAGGGCCCGCAGGAGCCTGGACCCAGCGGCCGGACCTGAAGGGACCTTGTGTCCGGCTCGCCGGAAGACGCGGCGGCGGCCGGCAGTTCGAAAGGCTCTGAGCACGCCCCCTCTGCGCTGGCCTCGGTCGCTCCTGCAAGCACGCAAAGCCGACCGAAGACCACCCCTGGCCCCGGCCGCTGAACTTGAGCGCTGCGGGCTTCTCCGGGGATGTCGACCAAGGTCTCTTGATCGAAATCTTGTGATGCGCTCCAGGCCAGGCGGAATCCCCGGGGAGCGAGGCCGGACGGGTAGTCCCAGGAGAAGGCGATTCGGTCCCCTTCCGCCCGGACAAGCAACCCCATCGGTGGCGGCAGGGGAGCGTCCGCCACCCATTCGGAACAGAACCTCTTCCAGTTCACGATCCCGAGTTCGCTGTCTTCGAACCAGTCGTAGATCCGGTGCAGGATCTTTTCTTCGTCCCGGGTGCCCCAGAAATTTTCCGAGGCGTCGAGATCTTTCGAGAGGGCGTGGCTCCGGACGCGCAAGGCCAGGCCTCTCGAAGCGAGGACGTTGTTCCGATTGAAGACCGGATTTCCCGACAGGACGACCGATTCGCCGGGCTCAGACAACTGGTGCGAGCCGTTTTCCACAAAGGTGTTGGCAAGGACGCGGCTTTCCCCGAAGCAGTAAAGGCCTCCTCCCTGGCCCGGATCCGAGGTGTTGCCCACGATCGCGTTCCGTTCGAGAGTCGAGTTCTCCGCCAGAACGCCGCCGCCCCGAAGCGCCCTGTTCCGCTCGATCCGATTGCCCTCGACCCTTGCGCTCGCGGCGTAGATGCCTCCGCCAGAGTCCTCGGCTCGGTTTTCGAAAATCCAGTTTTCCCGGACCTCGCATCCGTAGGCCACGATGCCTCCGCCGTGACGGTCGCTCGCGTTCCGGAATACCCGGTTCGCCCGCACCAGGACCGTCCCGCGGTCGTATGCGTAGGCGTAAATCCCGCCGCCGCCGTCACTGCCGCCGCTGGAGACGTTGTCGTGGACCGCGTTCTCCTCGATGCGCACTTCCTTGTCCGTGTACGCCACGATGCCCCCGCCGTTCCCGCCGGCCGCATCGTGTTCCGTCGAATTGCGGTAGATTTCGTTTCTTGCGATTCTTCCGGAAGAAAACTCCATGCGCACAGGGGTGGAAACATTGTGGCGGAAGACGCACTGCTCCACGGTGAGGACGCTCGCCCTGGCCACCACTCCCTGTCCTCCCTCGATCGTGCAGTGACGCAGGAGGTTTCCGCCCCGGGAATCCCGCGGGTATTCGGTGCCGAAGAAGTCGATCTTGCCCCAGGGCTGCCCCGGCAGGCCGCGGAAACGCACCGGCCTGTCCGGCTCACCCACGGCCAGGATTCGTCCCTGACAGAAAATCGAAATCCCGGGTTTCAGGATCACTTCCGCTCCCGGCTCCAGGGTGAGGGTGACCCCCGGAAGGACCATGATGGGACGATCGATCTCGTGCGGGGTTCCCGCCTTCCACTTTGTGTCCCGGGCCACGACCCGGTAGCCGAGCTGCTCGACCGGGTGAAAGGCCTGCGTGAGCGGCATGCAGGCAGAGGCCAGCAGAAGGAGGCACAGGGCGAGCGGGCCCCATGGATGCAGAGGAAGGCCAAGGGGATTCCTCTTCTCGATCTTGCAGGGAACCGTCATGTTTTGAGACTCCGGCTGCCTGACCCGTGCAGGATTGTCTTTCCCGGACTTGTCAGTACTGGGTCCAGTCCACGTCTGCGCCCGGGCGGATCTCTTCAATTCCCTTCTCCTTCGGCATTTCGGGCGGCTTTTCCATGAACAGGAGATACAGAGTGGAGTACTCGATCCACTTTTCGGGCTCCGGCACCCTCGGGACACCGTCGGGCGTGTAGTAGACAAAGGGCATTTTGGTCCCGGCACCCGCGTACCTGTCGGGATTCCGAAGGAAATTCTTGATCCATTCGTAACGAAGCCTGTTCTTGGTCAGCATGAGATTGATGGAAAGGTCTTCCACCTTGACGCCCTCGGGCAGTCCGCCGTCCAGGGAGATGGGATGGCACTGGACACACTTGTCCGTCCGGACGCGGTACTCGCCCATGGCGATGATTTCGGGATCGTAGTCTTCCCGGACCGGCAGCAGCACGTAAGGCACCGACGCGTTCTTGCGGGCCTCGGGCGGCAGCCGTCCGGCGAAATGAGCGACGAGATCCCTGCGCTGCTCGTAGGTCCAGTTGAACTGGGGCATGCGGATTTTGAGCCAGGGCCTGAGCACGACCGGCCGGGTCAGGTACTGAAAGAACCACTGAGGCTGAACCCGTTCCGCCTCGTTGACCAGGCGGGGCGGCGCAAGGGATTTGAGGGACACGAACCTGTCGATTCGGGGCAGGACGTTCTCCTCGATCTGGTGGCAGGCCCGGCAGTGGAACCGGTCGAGCATCCACTCGCCCGAGGCCGCCAGCCTGTCCTCGGGAGCGGCCCTGACGAGGTAGCGCTCGGGAAGCGCGTAGTACCGGTTGTGAAGGTAGAAGACCGTGAGAGCTTCCACTTCTTCTTCGGAAAGATCTGGGTAGTCCGGCATCTTGAGCGGCATGTCCCGGGTCTCGTAAACGGCCGGCTTCTGGATCTTGTTGAACACCCAGTCCCATTTGGTCCTTGGGACCTGCGAATCGCCGAAAGGCAGCTCCTCGAGCCGCTTCTTGGCGACTTCGGCCACCTCGACGCCCGGCCGGGGAAGCTGTTCCGTGTCCCGAAGGCCGTGGCAGCCGTAGCATCCGAAAAGCTGGACCAGCCGCCTGCCTTCCTCAGGATCTCCGGCATCCAGGCCGGCAGCAGGAGCCGCCTGGAGGATTTCCCCTGCCTCTTTGTTCTTGAGGGTGGCCAGATAGGAGGCCAGATCGTTTCGCTCCTCAAGGGTCAGCATCAGATTGGGCATGGGCGTCTGGGGGCTCAAAGCCGCCGGGTCCTCGAGCCAGGCAAGAACCCACGGGCCGGAAAGTTTCCAGCCCGCATCCGCCAGATTCGGAACGAGCCTCGACACCGTCGTGTCGCCTCTTTCCACACTGTGGCAGGCGATGCAGCCGCGCTCGGTGAAGAGCTCCTGGCCTCTATCGGCCGACCCGGCCTGCCCGGCCGGCGGCGGAAGCTCCCTGGGCAGGTCCCTCCGGGAAGAAACGAAGGCGGCCAGGTGGAGAATTTCCTCCTCCTTCAGGCGAAAGGTGGGCATCCCGGTGCGCGGCCGTAACCGGGACGGGTCCCGAATCCACTGCCGGAGCCAGCCGGTGTTTTCGATTTTCAAGCCCGCGCCGTCGAGCGGGAAAGAGCGATACGGAAGGCCCTCGAGGGAGCGGGCGTCATGGCAGCCGTAGCAGGCGTGCTCGACAAACAGGAGTCTTCCCCGTTCGGCCCGCTCGGCGCCGGCAAGCCGGAAAGGCGTCTCGTGACATCCCAGGCAGGCCGCCTGGACATACCGCCGGGGGATCCGGGGGGCCTCCCAGTTGTTCTCAAAGCCGTGGGCCTTTTCGACGGTGAGTCCCACCCCTTGCCCCTGATGGCACAGCGTGCAGCCGAACTGGCTGGGCTTGTGATCCCTCAAGATTTCCGGCGGATGCTGCCTGAGAGGGTTCGCCGCCTCTGCAAACAGCGGATTCTCCATGCCCAGGTGGCAGGTCGAGCACAGATCCCGCACGCCGGCGTCCGGCAAGAACACCTGAAGGATTCGGTGCCCGTCCCCGTCCCGGGCCTCATCGAGCAAGCGGGACCATTTCTTGAGACCGGCCTCGTCCTGGTCTTTGGCCGCCTGGTCCCGCAGCGCGGACACCTTTTGCTTGTACGTCGCCTGGTATTCGTCCTGAAAGCGCTTCCAGTCCTTTTGCTCACTCTGCCGGAAGGCGAGCCAGGACAGGCCCAGGAGCGCCAGGGAGCTGACGACAAAGAAGATGCGCAGGGGCGTTTTCGCTCGGATTCTTCCCATTTGGTGCAACTCAGATCGAGAAGAACGGGGTGGTCACCAGATACTTCACATGAAAGAAAAGCCTGAGCAGGATCTTGGCAAAGACGCCGAACATGAGCAGAACCAGGGTCCAGGCAAACAGGAAGCGGATCCAGCCCATTTTCTTGAGCAGGTTTCTGCCGAGGAAGGAGGCCAGCCCCAGGCCCACGAGAAAGTAGGCGGCAATGGCCGCCCAGCCAGCCCCGATCGGAAGGTTCACCAGAGGCGGCTCCGCGGGTTTGGGCACGGCCCAGTCCTCCCAGGGCCAGTAGAACTGCCAGTTGGGCCCGCGCAGGAACTGACCCACCCCGATGAGCCCGAACCACATCAGGTATCCGAAAAGAAAGATCGGGATGATCAGCCTTCGCTCCTTGAAGCTGTATTGGCCCACGCCCCGGGGATTGGGATCGAGATACGGGAGTGCGGCCAGGCCCAGGATGATCAGAAGGGGGATCGACACGCCCGCGATCCAGGGGTCGAAGTACACGAGCAGTTCCTGGAGTCCCACGAAATACCAGGGCGCCTTGGCCGGGTTCTCGGTCCAGTTGGGGTCCGCGATCCCCTTGAGGGGGGCGTCCACGGCCAGGGACCAGACCGTGAGAACGATCAGGGCCACGATCATGGCCAGAAGCTCCCGGTACACGAGGTCCGGAAAGGCGAAGACCTCTCCCTGTCCGGGATGGGAGGCTCTGATGTCTTTCGTTTCAGCCATGGTGCCGGATTCTCCTCATCGCAGTGCGCCGCCCCGAGGAATCACAGAGGCCTGGAGATCCCTCCGTCCTTGCGGACGCGCCAGAAGTGCACGAACATGAGAACGCCGCCCACGACCGGCAGCAGGACGCAGTGGAGCACATAGAACCTCAGGAGGGCGTTGCCGCTCACGTCCGAGTCTCCGAGGAGCAGGAACCGCATATCGTTGCCCGGGTGGATCCGGAGCCATTCGTGGAAGGGGCCGTCCGCGCCGAGAAAGGGGGTTGCTCCGGCCATCTTGGTCCCCACGGTGATCGCCCAGAGGGCGATCTGATCCCAGGGAAGCAGATACCCCGTGAAGCTCAGAAGGAGCGTGGTCACGAGCAGGAACACGCCCACGACCCAGTTGAACTCCCGCGGCGGCTTGTAGGAGCCGGTCAGGAAGACCCGCAGCATGTGCAGCATGACGAGAACGACCATGGCGTGGCCTGCCCACCGATGGAGGTTCCGCAGGAACATGCCGAAGCGGACCGTGTGCTCGAGCAGTTTCATGTCGAGATAGGCGTACTCCGGGACGGGCCGGTAGTAGAACATGAGGAGAATGCCGGTCACGGTCTCCACGAGGAACATGAAGAACGTCAGGCCGCCCAGGCAGAAGGTGAACCGAACCCGCAAAGCGGACTCGGGCAGGGTGACCGGATGGAGGTGGAGAAAGGAATTGGAGACGGTCGCAAGGGCCCGGTTTCGCGGCGTATCCTCGAACCGGTGGCGAAAGACCGATTTCCAGAGCTGGCTCTCGGTGATTTTCTTGGCAAAGGACATGGCGGCTCTTCAGTCCTGCAAGAGTGCCTCAAGATAATGGAAGTCGGCCTCCAGAAAGCCGTGAAGCAGCCGCAGAAGGCGCCCGTAGAACAGAACGGCTTCCCGGGAGCAGTCCTCGGGAAGGTTGCTGCAGATGCGCTCGACCTTCTCGACGAGCTTTCCGGTCCAGCTCAAAGGATGGCGGCTGAGGAAATCGATCTGGGCACGGCGATAGCCGCAGGCGTCCTTTCCGGACTGGATCGCGAGCACTTCCTTGAACGTCAGATAGTGCAGGAACTCGAGCTCGAGGCTGAGGTGGTCCGGCCGTTCGGCCTGGGATCCCTCGGCGTAACTCAGCCCGAAATGGTTGTAGAAAAGGATGAGTTCTTTCAGGACGGCCCTTCGATCCCGGTCGTAAACGCCCTCGACGAGCGGGCAGGGAGGGCTGCCGATTCCGGCTTCGAAAAGGCGCACAAACTCCACCTCGACGTCCTGTTGCGTCAGATCCCGTGCCAGGCCGAGCCGCCTTGCCTGCTCGCACAATGCCTCTGCCGGATAGGGCAAGCAGGCGAGCAGCTCTTCGGCGGACCGGGAGAAGGATCCGTCCAGAATTCTCTCGGAGAACCCGGCCTCGGGATACCGGAGCGATTCGGAAAAGAAGCGGTAGAGCCGGGAGCGGTTTGCGCTCCGGATCTGTTCCTCTGTTTCGAGCGGCGGTGTCTCGACCTGGATTGCGTTCATGGGGAATCAGGCTTTCTGTTCTCGAGGGGGCGTTCTTTCAAGCGTCGCCGGGTCGGTCTTGAACGGGCCGAAGAGATCGAGCCACTGCTTGGCCAGGAGAATGTCCATGAGATCCGACTTGCCTCCGCTGCGGACTTTCTCGAGTTCCTTGTTCAGGGTGACCAGGGCGGCGTCCACCTCGGGCCCGAACAGGAAGCGCAGGTAGGCAGGGGGGATTCGCGGTTTGGTGAGATCGATTCTTCCCTGATCGTCGAGCCGGGGCGGCGCTAGAGGAGGGATGTAGTAGACATTGGGCTCGGTGCCGTACTCGGGGTGCAGGGGCAGGGCCACCTTCCAGACCTTGACCAGCTTGTGGATGGGACCGTTCGCGTCGTCCAGGAACCCCAGGAAGCGCACGCGGCCCGTGCATTGGCGGGCGCACGCGGTCGCCACTTTCTGCTCCAGCCGGGGATAGCAGAAAATGCATTTCATGCTGGTCTTGGTGACGAAATTGAAGTAGATGACCTTGTACGGGCACGATTCCAGGCAGAACCGGTAGCCTTTGCACCTTTCCTGATCGATGACAACGGCACCGTCCTCCTCGCGTTTGTAGATGGCGTTGCGGGGGCAGGCGTCCACGCACGCCGGATAAGTGCAGTGGTTGCAGATGCGGGGGAGGTAAAAATAGAAGGCGTTCGGATAGGTCCCTCCGCCCTGATCCTCGTCCCAGTTCATGCCCCACTCGGGATCGGAGCCGTCCGGGTTCTGGGCCCTGAGGACCTTCTCCCCCGCTTTGGCGGTGAAGACTTCGTCGAAATTGTATTTCCACATGTCGCCGAAGTCCCGCCGGGTGGGAAGTTCGCCCCGAACCGGATCCCGCACCTTGCCGCCGAAGAGCACCTTGTACCCTCCGCCTTTCCGCTCCCAGTCCTTGGGCGATCCCTTGCCCGGCAGGGTGTTGACCTTGTTCCACCACATGTATTCCCTGCCTTCGAGGCTGGTCCACAGGGACTTGCAGGCCATGGAGCAGAGCTGGCAGCCGATGCACTTGTTGAGGTCCATGACCATGGCCACCTGGCGCTTGGTCTCTCGAAGCCGATCCTTGGTCGCCTGAAATTCAAGGGCAAGCTCTTTTTCCCGTTCTGTCAGGGTCTTTTCGTCTACGGGCATGCTCGACTCTCCTGTGTCCTGTTAGAGTCCAGAGGGCCCGGCCGGTCGAGGATCTTGAATGATCCGTCCGGCCGAAACCGACAGGAAGACGTTTTAGGCTTCGAGAACCAGATCTCTCCATTCCTTGCTGAAGGACTTGACGCCTCCCCGTTCGCCGTTGGCCCCTTCCCAGGCGGCGAAGCCGACGACTGTCTGGGCCCCCGGAGAGAGATTGACGG
>FWPU01011779.1_pt1 | contig 12011 bp, 11 predicted proteins | sample 2228361 | NCBI WGS metagenome assembly FWPU01 (sample SAMEA103939777, study PRJEB20133) | metagenome | reverse complement strand
GGCGGCGCAGAAATTCTATATGGAAGGAGATATAATTTTAATAGTTTGCACTTTTCCTGAAAGGGAAAGTGCTTTTAAAATATCGAAATATCTTGTAGAGTCAAAACTTGCCGCATGTGTAAATATATTTCCCTGTGAATCAATTTTTTTCTGGGAAAACAAACTAAATGAAGAAAAAGAGTATGTAGCTTTTATAAAAACGAGAAAAAACCTTTTTGAAAAAGTAAAAAATGGAATTGAAAAGATGCATCCTTATAGCACACCGGAAATAATTTCCTTTAAAATTTATAATGTAAATAAAAAATATTTTAAATGGATCTTAGAGGAAACAAAGGAGGATAATGTATGAATAAAATAATAAAAGGAGGTTTATGCCTCCTGATAGCAGGCGCACTGCACGCTCAGTTCCAGACTCCCTATACAGGTGATAGGTTCCAATCCTTCAGGTTCCTCTCAACATCAAACATGCTTGAAGACGACCTTGACTATATTCTAAATCCTGCAACAATGACATGGGTTAAAGAAAGACTGCTCCTGACATCCCTTTCTAATTTCGCAACAAACAATGACGCTCTTTTTGGGAATATCTCATCAGGTTACTTTATGATAGGAACAAAGATGAATTTTCTGGGTAATCTGATGATAGCACCTCTCTATGATAACTATATGTTAAAATCTCCTCAGTTTAACGGAATAGATACTGGCTATACAGAAATAGAAACAATTGCTCATATGGATGTAGATAGCAATGGAACCTTCGAAACTCAGATTACAGAAAAAGAATCAAGGGAAGCATATAATGAATGGAACTCATCTGACATTTACATAGGTGCAGGAAAGGATATGGGAAGATTTAAGGCGGGTATTTTCTTCCTAATGACAGATTCAGGATTCAAGGAAATTGTGCCAGGTTCTCCTGCAGATATATACGGTAATTTCAAATACAGTTATGAAATCTACGATAATGAACAAGGCAAAAGACTCCAGACAGAAACATGGAACGGCACTCAAGATGCAAATTATGCAACAACAAAAAATATTTTTGCTCTCTCCCTCTTATATGAACCCTATGATTTAATGTTTCTCAATGTGATGGGTGGGTTTGGAATACTATCTTTTGATAGCCTCTGGTCTGCAAACACTGACTATCGCCTTGACTGGGCACCTGATGACCCTGTGAATAATTATGAATCATCTCAATATACAGATGAACTTGACCTTTCTAATTCAGGAATAATTATGTTTGCACGGCTTTATGGAAAAAGAAAATGGGAATACGGTGGTGAAACATACTTTTATCTTGATTGGAGAAGAGAAGGACTTTCTCAAAAAGATGGAATAAAAGACTCAAATATTTATTATGAGAGAAGAACAAATCTTGGAGCTTTTGATGAAATCCTCATTTCAAATTCTCAAACTCATCAGGATATTACAAATGATGGTAACAATAATTCATGGTTCTTCGGTATCAAACACATAGTTCCTGTATTTGAAAAGACTTTCCTCGGACTGGGACTTGCAATTAGAAACACAACAGGTGACAGAAGTTTTGAAATAGATGAAACTTACACTCTTGATGAGACATATGATGATGGAGATGGTGTTCCTGATGTAGATGACTATACACTCACTGCAACAAGTTCAAGAACCTATGAAGATTTAAATTCCTTCTATCAATGGGATATAATGGTTCCTGTGGGCTGTGAAATAGAACTAAGAAACAATCTTTTCTTAAGACTCGGAGCAAATTCTCTCATAAGAATGAGGGAAGACCAGAACACAATAAATCCGCTATCCTCTACTCCTTTAGTTATAACAATTGTAAATGGTCTGGGCGATACAACAACCACCTACGATACACTTGTTGTTGATGATGGTTCAACCACAGTCAAAAAGACAAAAGAAACAATCACAAACTACTCTTTTGGTTTGGGCTGGAATGTAAACAAGAACATAACTCTTGATTTTATGGGATTTACAAATCTTGTAAATCTGACAAACTGGAGATTATCTCTTAAAATTAAATTTTAAAAGGGGGTGAGATATGAAAAAAATATTAGTTTTAACAGGTGTGATATTCTTCCTTACATGTTCAAGAAAAGATATACCCCTTTCTCCTGGCAAAGATATTGGCTCTGATGCAGGAGATAAAGAAAAATATGCTCCTTATGTTGAGGATGCATTTGATTTTTCAGGAAACCATGAATTTGATGATCTGGATAATGATCCCTCAAACGGCTATCAGGATGTTATAAGGGTTGTATTTTCAGAAAAAATGAATTCCAGCACAATAAATTCTACCAATATAAAAGTCCACAGAGTTGTTAACGGAGAAATCCAAGGAGCAATTCCAGGAACAATCAACTATTACAATGATTTAAGGATGGCGGAATTCGTTCCCTCTGATGGTTTTGAAAATGCAGATTCTGTAAACTACATGCTTTTTGTCTCATCAGAAGTTACAGATATTCACGGTAACAAACTTGACCAGAACCAGAACGGAACATCAGAAGGTTCCCCTTTTGATGACTTTAATGACCCTGCTTTTAGATGTCCTGCATCAAACAACACTCAACCCGACTTTACCCCTCCATTTTTAATGGGCTACTCACCTGCATATGGTTCAAACGATATAAGCACAACACCTGATATAAGTGTTTCTATTTTTGGAACAGATGTTGATACATCAACAATTGAAGCAGGTGATATAGAACTTGAAGAATACGAAACAGGTCTTTCTGTATCCTGTAAACTTGATTCAGTAGTTGTGGGGGTAGTAGGAGTAACCGCGTGGTTCTCTCCTCAAAATTCACTTGATTACGGCAAGGTATACCAGTTAATCATAAAAAACACCGTGCAGGACTCAGCGGGCAATTATACTGATATTGACGGAAATAGTATTGTCGAAGCGGATGAAGACACTGTTATACATTTTGCAACTCAACTCTCTTCAGGAGACCCCGTTGAATTCCCAGAAGTTGCAGACGCAGACCTTGACCCTGATTTAAAGCTTATACATGTGAGATTCACAAAAAAGATGAACACATCTGACTTCAACTTTACAAACATAAAGGTTTTTAAACAGAGAAATCCCTATCCTGCTGATTTTATTTCAGGAATAATAAGAACAGACTCTGATAACAAAGGATTCACATATTCTCTAACAGAGTGGGACGGCACATACCCTGTCTATATCTTTATATCATATGCAGTAAAAGATGTTGATGGATTTAAATTAGATGGTAATGAGGATGGTGTTGGAGGCATAAGAGAAAAAGACGACTACTGGCATACTTTTTAAAATAAAAATTTGTTTTGGTTCTTTAATAGGAGGTCAAAATGGTAAGGATAGGTATAAATGGTTTTGGAAGAATTGGCAGACAGGTTCTAAAAGAAGGATTTAAAAGAAAGAACCTTGAATTTGTTGCTATAAACGACCTGGCAATTCCTGAAACACTGCTACACCTTTTTAAATACGATAGTGTATTCGGTAAATTTGAAGGTAAATGTGGAATAAAAAACGGAAACTTTGTGATAGATGGTAAAGAGATTAAGGTCTTCTCTGAGAAAGACCCTGCCAGATTGCCCTGGAAGGATATGGGTGTTGATTATGTTGTTGAGGCAACAGGCGTTTTCAGGTCAAAGGAAAAAGCCCAATCTCATCTTTCCGCAGGAGCAAAGCGAGTTGTTATAACAGCACCAGCAAAAGGTAGCGTAGATTTAACCGTTGTTCTTGGAATTAATGAAAAAGATTATGACCCCTTAAAACACTTTATTATTTCAAATGCATCCTGCACAACAAATTGCTTTGCCTTTTTAGTCAAAATTCTGCATGAAAATTTCAAAATTAAAATGGGTGAGATGACAACAATTCACTCCTATACCAATGACCAGAGAATTCTTGATTTAATTCATAAAGATTTAAGAAGAGCAAGAGCTGCTGCAATGAATATTATCCCAACATCAACAGGTGCTGCAAAAGCAATAGAACTTGTTTATCCAGAATTAAAAGGAAAAATAAAGGCAGTTGCTATAAGAGTACCTACGCCTAATGTTTCACTTGTTGATTTCTCTGCTCTGGTTGAAAAAAATACAACAAAAGAAGAGGTAAACTCTGCATTTGAAAAAGCATCTAAAGGTGAACTTGGAAAATATCTCGGATATACAGAAGAACCTCTTGTCTCATCAGATTTTATAGGAGATCCCAAATCAGCAATATTTGATGCAACACTAACAGAAGTTGTGGGAGGAAGTTTGGTTAAAGTTCTTGGCTGGTATGACAATGAATGGGGATATTCTGTGAGGGTAGTTGACTTACTTGAATTTATGGCAGAAAAAGATTAACAAAAAATGAAAAGCATAAAAGATATTGAAATAAAAGAAGGAGAAAAAATCTTTTTAAGGGTTGACTACAATGTTCCTTTAAAAGAAGGTAAAGTCACTGATGATACGAGAATAAAAAGAACTATCCCAACCCTGGAGTATCTCTTAGAAAAAAAACCTGTTCTGATTCTTTGCTCACATCTTGGAAGACCTAAAGGGAAAGTCGTTCTTGAACTTTCTTTAAAGCCAGTTGTAGAAAGGCTTTCAAAAATCTTAAACAAAGAGATTTATTTCTCCGAAGAAATTATTGGTGAAAATGTGATAAAAAAGATAAATTCTCTTAAACCCGGGGAAATTCTCCTGCTTGAAAATATAAGATTTCATCCCGGTGAAACAAAGGATGATGAGAAACTTGCCAGTGAGTTGAGAAAACTTGCTAATATCTATATAAATGATGCATTTGGAACATGCCATAGAAAACATGCAAGTGTCCATGCATTACCAAAACTTTTTGATAAAAAAGCTGCAGGCTTTCTTTTATTTGATGAAACAAAAAACCTTAAAAAGGTAAGAGAAAATCCTGAAAGACCGGCAATTGCAATACTGGGTGGCGCAAAAATTGAGGATAAAATCGGGATAATAGAGGGGCTTCTTGAGGTAATGGATAAAATCCTGATTGGTGGGGGTATGATGTTCACATTCTGGAAAGCAATGGGTAAAAATATCGGAAAATCTCTTTTAACAGAAGATTTTTTAAACAAAGCAAAACAGTTTCTGGATACAGGCAAAATAATACTTGCTGACGATTCTCTTTGTGCAGAAAGTCTTGAATCTTCAGAAATTAAAAAACTGACCGACATACCAGAAAATATGGCAGGTTATGACATAGGAGAAAGTTCAATCCAGAAATTCAAGGAGGAAATTTTTTTAGCAAAAACAATATTCTGGAATGGTCCTATGGGAGTTTTTGAAAAGGATAATTTCAAAAAAGGAAGCATGGAGATTGCAAAAGCAATAGCAGAGACAACTAAGAAAGGTGCTTTTTCCCTTGCAGGTGGAGGAGAAACTATATCATCTATAAAACTTGCAGGAGTTAAAGAAAAATTTTCTTATATCTCAACAGGAGGAGGTGCCTCCTTAGAATTTATGGAAAAAGGAACACTACCCGGTATTGAAGCATTGAAGTGATTTTGTGAATTTTAAAAAGGTTTTGATTAAAATTTAAGAAGGGTTTATAATTCTTCCTAAAAATAAAATATTCTCATACTTGTTATCATAAATGAAGAAAACAAAAGGGTGGTCTGCCCGAAAAGCCTTCACAGGTTTTATCATAGTAAGCTCCATAACCACTCCAGTCGCGGCAGCAGCCTCTGTCCCCTCTTCATTAACCTCAACAAATGCCTTGTGAATAACTTTGCTTATAAAAAGTTCTTTCTTACCTGTTATACCTGAAAAATCAGCAGTCATTGTGAATGCATTTTTTATACCCATTTCATAAAGAACTTCTCTAAGAGCATACCTTGTTTCCATTTTAAATTTCGGTATATAAACATTTATCTTTTCCTCTTTCAAACTATTTCTGATCTGTTTAAATTTTTCAGAGTTTAAATATTCATCTATGGAATTCATTTCAAAAGATTTTGGAAGAAATATGAACATTGAAACTTCTTTTCCATCATAAGGCAGTTCAATAACCTGTATTTTTTCATCTTCATAATATTTAAAATTTGCCTCTTCAATACTCATCATCTGAACCTTTACTTTTTTATTTTCAGAAATATAAAAATCAGCCTTTTCTGTTTTTTCCTTATTAAATTGTTTTAGCCACTTACCTTTAAAATATATGGCATTTGTTATAATTAACCTTGTAAGAGGACCAATTACGTCTTTTGAAATCAAATCCTTTATTTTCCCATTTGTCTTTTCATAAACCCATGAATTTATAATCTCTGATGATTTTTCAGATTCCTTAACAAAATCAAGGTTTTCAGCTTCTGCTAAATAATACATTCTGGCAATTTCCTTAAACTCTTTTAAAATTCTGTAATTTTTCTGAATCCACAACGCATTTGCAATATGGAGCATATATTTTTTCTCTCTCTCATTTATCTCATTATAAATTTTTGCCATACATGGTCTTCTTAAAAACTCTGAGGATGGATAACCCATAACATCCTCTATTTCTTTTTTTGTATTTCCTTTTGCCCCTTCATAAGTAATTGCAATTGCCGAAAATATACTGAACGGAGAAAAAAATATATTCTCTTCCCTTATTTTTAATTTGAAATATAAATCAAATGCAAATTCATTATTCGCAAGAATTATTGATTTAACCCCTTTTTCAGTCCATCCCTTATCATCTGCTTTTTTTATATCCCATTTAGCCATTCCTGTTAAAAAAAACGCACATAACATTGCACCAACCATTTTCATATTATCTCCTTTTTAAACTCACAAAAAATTATTTAAAAAAACATTTATTATTATAATACTAATTAACAAGAAAAGCAAGGATGCGAGTTAACTCATCAAGAATTTAGCCGAAACTTTCCTTTAAGTGGATATTCACAATAGAACTAAAAATGCTCTGACTAAAAGGTGAAAAAAGGAATTTTCACGGAGCAGAAAAAAGGGAGGAGAGAGTGAGTTTATTTTAGAAGAGCATCAATCACTTCAGGCACTTACTCCCTGCTCACTCCTCCCTCATATAGGCAATCCTTTTTTTATCAAGGGACCATTTTCCCGCCAAAAAACAGCGGGACAAGTAATAGTTTACCCCGCCTCTTTCTGGCGGGGCAATCCTTTTTTTATCAAGGGACCATTTTAATTCATTGTTATTATTATGATGATGAGTGGTAGACAGGTGGTAGGGGCAATCCTTTTTTTATCAAGGGACCATTTTAATTGTGGGTGTTCTTAATCATTGGTTTCCAATGTTTTTTAAAAGTATTTTGTATTGTCTTGATTTATTACTAAAACTAAAGCTTGTGGTTACATAGAAGGCTATATAAAAATTACATCAGTCTCAGGAATTTCTTCGGGTTCGGGTCCATAAATCTCTGTTTTTTTTGAACAGTCCGCACATAAAACATAGACTCTTAAGGAATCTTCATCCTCTAAGATATACTCCAGTCTGCGTTTCATCCTGTAAATTTTCTCTGGTTCAAGTTCACATTCAAATACACTGTATTGAACTCTTTTCCCCCAGTTTAAGAGCTCTCTTGAGATCTTGTTCCTCCTTTTGTCATCTGAAATATCATAACTCACTATAACTTTCATTGCTCACCCTGTTAGATAGTTGTTATTGAAGTGGTATAGGCCCATTGAATGTATTCATCTAACGGGGTTTACCCCACAAAAAAAGGTTTATAATTTGCCTTACCAAGAATCGCATTTACAAGCAATTGACATTGTTTTCTGATTGCAGGACGATAGGTTTGCATTCTTCTTTGATAAAGTTCAAAAAACTTTTTTTTTGCATTTTTGTTCAGTCGCCAGCCTTTATGGGTCATCTCAATATCCTTTTCCTGAACAATTTTATGGCTCCATAGTTCAAGAACTGTCGTATCAATAACCGGATGCCTGAATTCTTCCATTAAATCAAGGGCAAGTCCGGGTCTTCCATATCTTAAAGAATGATAAAAACCGATATAAGGGTCAAGTCCAAAAGCAGTTAGGTTAGAAATAACTTCTCCTGTTAAAACCGCATATCCATAAGAAAGAAATGCATTTTGAGGGTCTTGTGGTGGATGTCGTGTTCTTTGAAAAGATTTTAGTCCGAGTGCCTGTCCAAATTTCTGAAAATAAAGTGCGGTTGCCCTGCCTTCAAGCCCGCGGATTTCATCCAATGTTCTTGCTATTGGAATTCTATGAAGAATATATTTGATTTCATTAAGGATATGTTCAGGTGAAAAATCTGGACGGTTATAAGAGATTCGCTGAAGAAGCCTGCGAGCATTATTGATTTTACCAAGAACAAACTGCTTTGCAATCTGCACACAAAAAGGAACTTCAAGTGCTTTTTTAAACTGTATCAAACGAACAGGTGCATTTCTAGATGGATAGGTGTCAAGGATTCCTTTTAAATTACCTTTTAAAGAAAAAAAATATACAGGAATTCCTTCATTTAAAAGAAGTGAAAGTGCCTGAGTTGTGAGTTGCACATATCCATAAACAAAAACCCGCTCAAGATGAATAACAGAAACATATTGAGGGGAAGGTTTAGATTCTGTTGATTCCCCTGCTTGTTCAATTTCTGCACTATGAGGCATCTCACACCGAAGTCTTAAACCTTCCTGATAAACCTCCATTCCTTGTTGATTCAAAACAAGAACACCCATTTTAATCACCTCCAATTTCAAACCTAATTTTCAAAGAGCCTTATTTAAATCCTTTTTAAATGCATAAAAAAAAATGCACCAATTTTCAAATTTTTAAAACTTGCAAAAGGCATATTTCTCTTTTTCTTCATCATAATTTTCAATTAGTTTTTTACAAATGTTTTCCACATAAGATTTTAATTTATTAAAATTTTCTTTTCTTGCTGGAAGGTCTTTGTGCTCAATCCAAAGCAGATTTCTAATTGGAAGTGTCTCTTTTAATGTTTTTAAATCTTCTTTTTTAAAGTTATTATTTTTCAAAGCAACAAGCAAAATCCAGCTATCAAGCAGTGCTATTTTCTCTGGTATTTCAGAATAACTTCCAATTATTTCCTTTTTTAACTCTTTAAAAGTCTTCTTTACCTCATCAGATATTTTATTGATTTCTACATTCTCGGTATCAATATTATGTTCTGCCAAATAATGTTGGGAAATAAGTTCCAAAATTCTATATAAACACAAAATTCCATAATCATACATTTCATTTTCAGCATTCCTATTTGCCTTTTCAAATAAAAATAAAACAATTGATTTAAAATAATCTCTATCTTTTATTCTATCAAAAAATTTTTTATCTTTATCTTTGTTCAAAATATCAAGCCATTCTATTTGTTTTTCAATTTTATTTTTAATTGATTCAAATATTGTGTATTGGTTAATTAGGTCTAAAGTCTCTCTTAATCTTTTTAGCCCTTTTTCAAACTCAAATTTTTCTAAAAGTAAATAGGTGCTTGCCAAAAAGCATTTAATTTGAACATTTCTTGGGTCTCTTAAAATTTTTTCAAGTTCAGCATACATTTTCACTGCTCCTGGATAATTATTTTTATTGAAAAATCCATCAGCAGTTTTTTCAGTTAGCCAGGTAGAAAGGGTTTTTTCAACAGGCAAAGAAACATAAAAAATTCTATTTAAATCAGGATGAAGGATTTTTTCCATTTGTTCTTTATTATCTTTAAAACTTTTTATATCTTTCCATTTTTTTTCAATATCTTCCTCTTCAGGAATTATATGAAATATTTCTTTTGCACCATATTTATGCGCTATTATACCTAATAAACCAGAGGCACCTTTTCTTCCTCCGCTTATACATACATATATTTCATTATTTTTTTCATTTTCAAATAAATCTTCACAGATTTTAGTAAAACTTTCAACAGATTGCTTATCCCGTAAGTCCTCAAAAGTTTCTATGCGTCTGAGAATACAGGATATATTTCCACCATAATATATATTTATGTGCGTTTTCAAATATTCCGCGCTCTCTATGATTTCATAATCCTTTGTATGCAAGATAATAACTTCATCAAGTTTGATGTTTTTTAATTGGTCTATTGCTTCGGTTATTACACCTGGGGATTGACCAAGAGTGGCAATTAGAATTTTCTTCATAAATTTATTTTTCTTAAATCTTTTAATCTTAAACTTTTTAAATTCTCTATGTAATTGAAATCTCCTATATTGTCTGTAACTAAAATTAAATTTTTATTTATAGATTGTGCAGTTAGCAATCTATCTATAATTATAGAGCAATTGCTGGTTCCATGAGAAAGGCAAAAATTGTGAAATATCTTAAAAGCTAATTTACTTTCTTTTTCTGATATTCCGTATAAAATTTTAAGTCCTAACTTTCTTAGCTGTTCAATCGCCCTATCTATATGTTCCCTGTGACTTTTGTCTCTTGCACCCTGATAAACCTCCATAAGACATAAAATACTTGAAACTATTTTATAATTCTCCAATATTTCATAAAATAAGTCTTCTGTAGTTTCATCCATATTTTTCCCCACATAGTTAATTAAAATATTACTATCAATCATAAACATCTTTACATTTTTTTTCCTTGAAAAATTATTTATTATTTTTTTAATGGTCTTACTAAACATTGTCCCACATAGCCAAATATTATAATAACATCTTCAGAACTTAAACTTCTAAGACGATTTTTAAATGCTCCTATTATCTCACCTATATTTTTATAGACCATTTGAGGTCCTCTTCTGAAAGAGGGAGAAGTTTTAATAAGTTCTGCAAGTTTGAACGCTTTTTCAAAACCATTTTTCTTATAATATTCCACCCATTTTAACCACTCACTTCTTCCAACTCCGACAAGTCTTGAATATATTTCTTTAGATAGTTTAATTCTTTCATCAGTAGTCATTAATAATTTCTCCTTGGACAGTTTTTATCAAATTTATTTGTTTTTTCTTTATATTCCTTTAAAGCCTTTTCATTTAATAGTTCTATGTTATTCATAATCTCCTTGCACCATGCTTCAATATTATCTATTTCCCTCTGATTTTCTTCTCTCAATTTACTTAAAGTATTAAGTTCTATTCTTATTGGTTTTATTTCAACCGTTCCAAAGCATCTTGGTTTTGCTCCTCCTAATTTAATATAATAATCCTGAAATAATCCCATTGAATAGAAAAGAAGAGAAATTTCGCTTTCTTCAAGATTTATGAAATTTAACTTAAATTTGAAAATACTATTTTGTGAAATTGCTTCAACAAAACGAGTATTTCTCTCCGGTTTAAGATTCTCTTCAATAAATTTTTTATGCTGATAGAATTTTCTTTTTTGATAGTTTATCTTTGGAGGAAAAAGTTCCCCTATCTTTACAATTTTTGTATTTATCCTTTGAACAGGGTATGCATCTGAAAAGGACACTCTTCCAGCATATCCTGTTGTCCCAAAAATAGAGCAGGCTGGACATAACTTATCCTTTTCAGGTTTTTCTTCATCAAATTTGCACTGTCTAAACTTTTCATTTAGTTCTTCTTTTTTACGAACTGATACACAGGAATTGGATAAAGCTTCTAACATTACCCTTATTGCCCCTTTTAAACTTGAGCCTGGTATTGCTATTTTATTATTGCACCTGTAAAAGGAATAATAGGGAATATTATCTTTAAAATCATAGGAACCTGAACCAACATAAAGATAATTTGATTTTACAATAATGTGAAATTCCATTTTACCATTATACCCGTAAAACTTGTCTAAGGACTTAAATTTTTCCTTCTGAACTTTTTCTAAATTTATAAAAATAAAAGGCTTGGGTTCTCGTTGAAAATTCCTTTCTCTCATTTTAACCCCCTTAACCTGTAAATGACATGAATTCCATTTTTCTTATAAGAAATTACTTCTAATTTCCCTTCAACTTTTTTATTTGGATATATTTTAAACTGAGGATTAATCCTTTTGTCCTCGAGATTATACAAGATTATTTCTTTACTGTGCTCTATCTCATATTCATCTATGGGCGAAAGATGAGATTATACAAGATTATTTCTTTACTGTGCTCTATCT
>FWPU01011777.1_pt1 | contig 12016 bp, 13 predicted proteins | sample 2228361 | NCBI WGS metagenome assembly FWPU01 (sample SAMEA103939777, study PRJEB20133) | metagenome | reverse complement strand
GGGTCACCGATCTCCCCGTGGGCGGCCCACTGCTGGTTGAAAATCCGAACTGGACTCTGGCGAAATGCTCTTTTTCGCTCCCGGCAGGTGCTCTCAGCGGGTCTGCGATCCGCCGATTGCCAGGCGCCGGTCACAGATCGGCTTTGAGCAACGAAAATCGTTATACTCAGCAGGCAGCAGGTAGCAGGTAGCAGGTAGCCCGATTGCTACCGGCTTCCGGCTTCTTGCTTCCGGCTTCTGGCTTTCCATTTCCGGCTACCTGCTTCCTGCTTCCGGCTTCCGGATTTCCGTTTCCGGCTACCGGCTTTCTGTCCAGCAGGCCGAAAAACTGCGGAAATCATAGCACCCGGAAAATTCGCCGGACTCCAGTTCGTATTCAGCCATCCCCGCCGGAGTCAAAGCATAACCCTGCTTCGCAGGCTGTAAGGGCGACGCATGCGTCGCCCCTCCCGCTGCGCTTCGTGGCTCACTACGAGCAGCCCCGAAGGGGCTTTCGCTTTGAGCCCGACGGTTTAGCGTCGGGCGCAACCTGGCGGATGGGGTCTGGACGGCTCGCCGGATCACGGTGGGGGCGGCGCTCATCCACAAACAGTAGCCGGCCGTCCAACAAAAGCAGGAGCCTGGCAGTGAACCACTACCAGGCTCCTGTCCTTTTCTATCGGGTGGAGGCGCGCGAAATTTTCCTCTTTACTCGGCCGGAGGCTCCTCCTCAAATTCCCCCTCAATCACTTCCCCCTCTTCCGCCACCCACTGGCTGATTTTCGCCCCCAGCGCCCGCAGGTGCTCCCGCACCACCTCCGCCGGGGCCAGTTCAATGAAGAGTTTCAAACTCAAAAGCAGGATGGCGATGTCGTCCAGTTGCCCCAGGCCCAGCCCCGGATCGGGGATGATGTCTATCGGGGAGAGAATGTAAATCAGCGCGGCCGGGGGGATCAGTTTGATCGGCCAGGGGACCCGACGGTCCTTGAAGAGCCGCCAGGCCAGACGAAGTTGCCGCACCAGTTCTTTGGCCCACGAAATAATCACGTTCGTATCCTCCGGCGTGGCCAATGGGTATTCTTTTTGAGGACGGGTAGGCATGCTCATAGTTTCACCTCGGTAATCGGGCTACCAGAACAATCTCGGCCCGCTCCTCCAGCGTCAGCCCGACACTGATGATGCCGGGCGCGACAACGGTCCAGGGACGCCGCTCCCGGTCCACCCGCACTTCCGTCACTTCCCACGGGACCGGGACGGAGAAGAGCACTTCCCCGAACTGACGTCCCGCTTTGGAGAGCGTCACCCGTAGCATCCCCCCCGCCTCATCCCAGGCGCAGTCGGCCACCTCCACCGCCCCCTGGCAGACGTGGAAGGTCGTCGTCAGCAGGTCGGGCCGGTCGGAGACGGGCTTGAAGAGCAGGACGACGGTCTCATGAGGCTGGTGACGGCGGATCGTCACCGCGTTGTCGGTCACGCCCAGGTAGCGGCGGCGCCAGTAGTTGTAGACGTGGTAGCGGCCCGGCGGGAGGCCCAGGTCGGAGAGGGAGACGGCCGTCTCCACGGTGTGGTCTTCCCAGTTGATGACCCCCGCCACCCACCAGCGGCCCCAGGGACGCTCCACGGGCAGAAGGAGCAGGCAGGGGAGTTCGTGCGCAAAGAGGTCCAGCGGTCGGGCGGAGACGCCCGTGGGCGGGAGCGCCTGGCGCAGGTACTTGAGCCGACCGGGACGAATAAGGGCGAGGTGGTCGGAGTTGAGGGTCAGCCCGCCCAGCAGGGCGATGACGGCGGTCAGGGAGCGCATCTCGTTGAGGACCAGGTCCAGGTCCGGGCCGCGCTGACGCACCAGGAGGCAGTCAGGGTCGTTGGCCCAGAGGCGGTTGTGGAACGGGGCGCGGGTGATGCTGTTGCGCAGGGCATTTTCGGTGGAGGCCGCCGAGAGGTCGTAGCGGAAGATAGGGTGCCAGTTGGGGTCCACGTCGGTGCCGATGCGCATGCCGTCCACCAGGCCGATACAGGGGCCCAGGGGGGCGCCACAGCCCAGGAGGAAGGCGTCGTCGCCGATGGCGCGGCGGATGGTTTCCATGCCCCGCCGCAGGGCCTGGGCACGGGTGGCCGTCGGGTCATAACGGCGGCCCGGCCGCGCCGCGGCGAAGATGAAGTCAATCTTGAAGAAGGTCACGCCCCATTCCCGGCGCATTCGCCCGAAGGTCTCCTCCAGCCAGGCCAGCACTTCGGGATGGGTGGTATCCAGCGCGTAGCATGGCACTCCCCAGTGTACCCAGCCCAGGACGGGATTCCCCTGGTCGTCCCGCACGACCCAGTCGGGGTGGTCGGCGTAGAGTTGGGATGTAGCGGCCGCCCCGAAGGGGGCCGTCCAGATGCCCAGTTTGTGACCCGCGTCCCGGATCGCCTGCGCCACCGGTTCCATCCCGTCCGGGAATTTGTCGGTGTTGATGGAGAACCAGTCGCCGATGGCGGTCTGATAGCCGTCGTCCAGCAGGATGACGTCCAGCTGGAGGCGGTAGGTGGCGATGGCGGTGAGGTTATCCAGGACGTCGTCGGCGGTGTTTTCGCCGTAGAAGTAGTACCAGGTGCACCAGCCGGTGGGGGGCGCGGCGGGAATCCGGGCGCCCATCTCCCGCCCCACCGTCCCGGCCCACTCTTCCAGCAACTCCAGCGGGTCCGGGCCGGCCGTCAGGTAGAGCACTTCCGTCCACAGCGAAGCGCCGGGGGCCAGCAGGACGGAGTCCAGATGACAGCGGGCCGTCCATTCCGAGCCGTCCACCCGCAGGCGGATTTCGGCCAGTTGTTCCTTCGTGGTGACAAACCCCGCCAGGAGCCCGGCGACGGAGCGGGAGGAGGCGGGGGTGTAGAGGACGGTGACCCATTCGGAGGAGACCAGGCCGTCGTAATCGGTCTCCCAGTGGGGCTGGTGGGCAGCGCGGTATTCGGGGGTGCTGGGGTCGGCGTAGATGCTCCCTTCCAGGTGGCGGGCGAAGGTGGGGCTCCAGGACTGCCAGCCGTTCTGGTAGACGCGCCAGGTCTGGAGGGGCGCGCCCAGGTCGGGGGCGGGGGCGGTCAGGACGTCGGCGGTCTCCAGGAAAAGGGGCGCGCCGCCGACGTTGTCCATTTCCACCCAGAGGCGGTATCCGTTGCCGGAGGGTTCCCAGCGCCAGCGGGCCTGGAGGCCGTTTTCTTCGCAGGGGCGCTCCGGTTCGGTCAGGCGCAGGGTGTAGGGTCGTTCTCCGGCCCGGTAGCGGACGACGGCGACGGCCGCGCGGAGGGCGGGGCCGTCGGGCCAGGAAAGGGCGACGCCGGAAGCATCGGCGGTTCTGTGGGGAGGTTGAACCATGGTCTGCTCCGTGTGTCGGGTTTGGGAATGCAGGGGTAGGGGCACGGCGGCACCGTGCCCCTACCACACCCCCGCGCATCTTCGCTTGACGAAACGGGGAATTTGAGGTATCCTATACCTGCACGGGGGTGGTTGGGTCCCGGTGGGCTCCCCGGTCTTCAAAACCGGTGGCGGGCCGCGCAGAGCGGGCCGCGGTGGGTTCGACTCCCATCCACTCCCGCAGGGGCCTCCCGTCCGGTCTGACCCGGCGGGAGGCTCATTCTTTCCGGGGGCCGCGCAGGCGGATGCGCGCCTCCCGGCAGCGGGGGCACTCTATGCCGCGGTACTCCGTCCCGCATGTGCGGCAGACCTTCAGCGGCAGGGGGCGCTCATCGTCCAGCGCCGCGACGATGAGATAGACCCGCTGGCCGGCGAATTCCTTCAGCCAGTCACCCAGCACCGTCTCCCCTACCGACCATTCCCCCTGCAGGTTCTGGTGCAATTCCCCCTCTATCACCCGGGCGTCCAGTTCATACGCCGCGGCGGCCAGTTCCCGCAGGGCTGCTTTCCTTACGGCAGGCATTTTGCTCTCACCCGGATCGTTTCGCGCGCTTTGCAGAGGCCTTTTCCCACGTCACCACCAGCGGCACGGCAATACCGAAGGAAGAGTAGGTGCCGACCAGCATACCGGCCAGCATGGCGGAGATGAAGGGACGGATGGTCGTTCCTCCGAAGAGGATAATGGCGATCATCACGAAAATGGCGTTTAGCTGGGTCGCCAGGGAACGGTGGATGGTCTCCAGAATGGAGCGGTTGGCGATCCGCTCAAACGGCTCCTCCCGGTAGCGCCGGACGTTCTCGCGGATGCGGTCAAACATCACGATGGTGTCCTGGACGGAGAAGGAGGTCACGGTGAGCACGGCGGTGAGGAAGAGCGCGTCCACCTCCCAGCCCTGAAGGATTCCCATCAGCGCGTAGAAGCCGATGACGATGATCAGGGAATGGAGCATCGCGGCGATGGCCGATATGCCGTAGCGGATGGAGTGGGGGACGTGGCGGAACGACCACCAGATGAAGCCGATGATGAGGATGGCCGCGACGGCGATGGCGATCCCGGCCGCGCGCGTCACCTCCCCACCGACGATAGGGGAGACCGTCTCATACGTGGAGAGGTCCCGATTCACCGGCGCCACCTGGGCGCTCAGGTCGCCGAAGATGGCCCGGGTCTGCTCGGGGGAGGCCTCGCGGGTGCGTACCTGCCAGATGTTGTCCTCTGGACGGCCCACGCGCTGGATAATCGCCTCCTCCAGACCATGGGCCGCCAGCACCTGACGGATGCCCGTCTCCGTGGCCGGCCCTTCAAAGTGCAGGACGAACAGGCTACCGCCGGTGAAGTCCACCGCCAGGCGGAGGGGAGCCCCGAACCGGACGGCGGTAATTCCCAGCAGCAGAAGGCTCAGGGTTACCAGAATTCCCGAGACCAGGAAAAACCAGCGGCGTTTCTCCACGATGTTGAACATACCGCATTACCCCTTACGCTTTACGCATTACGTATTCATACGCCCAGCAGGGCCATCCGGTTGCGGAGCCAGTCCCCGGCCACCTGGAGCAGTCCCCGCAGGAGGGTGCGGGTGACGACGATGGCGGTGAAGAGGTTGATGGTGGTACCGATGGCCAGGGTCAGGGCGAATCCTTTGACCATGCTGGCGCCGAAGTTGGTCCCGAAAAGGTAAAGCACGGCACAGGCGATCAGGATGGAAATCTGCGAGTCCCGGATGGAGGTCCAGGCCCGGCGGAATCCGGCCTCCAGCGCGGCCCGCAAACTGCGCCCGGCGCGGAGTTCCTCCTTGACCCGCTCAAAGACCAGGATGTTGGCGTCCACGGCCATCCCGGCGGAGAGCAGGAAACCGGCGATGCCCGGCAAGGTCAGGGTGACCGGGGCCAGTTTGTAGAGGGCCAGGTTGAGGGCCGCATAAAGCAGCAGGGCCAGGTCGGCAATGCCTCCCAGAACGCGGTAGTAGACCAGCATAAAAAGCAGGACGATGGAAAGGCCGATGATGCCGGCGCGCACGCTCTTCTGGACGGAGATCTCCCCCAGCGTGGGGCCGACCGTGGTGGCGGTCTCCACGCGGAGCGGGATCGGGAGCGCACCGTACTGGAGTTGAATGGCCAACCCGCGCGCCTCCTGATAGGTGGCGTCCCCCAGGGTGATCCGTCCCCGGCCGCCGGGGATCGCTTCCTGAATTTGCGGGCAGGAGATGACCACGTTGTCCAGCACGATGCAGAGGTACTGGCCGACGTGGGAGGCCGTGTGCTCCGCGAAGACCTGGGCCTCTTCGGGGTTGAGTTCAAAGGGGATGTAATACCCCAGGTCGTCCCGGTCCAGTCCTACTGCCTTGATCCCCTTGCCGGTAAGGACGGTGCGGTAGGTGCCCGGCGGAAGGGTTTCGGCCGTCGGGGTGAGGGTCTCCGTCGGGGTGATGGGACCGGTGGTCAGCGGCGGGACTGCGGGGGTGGGGGTAGCGGTCACCGGTGGGACTGCGGGGGTGGAGGTAGTGGTCACCGGGGAGGTTTCGCTCCGGCGGGGCGGGCCGCCCACGGTGGTGGTGATGATGGCCCCTTTGGGGAGCGGGGTGTATCCGGCATCCACGAATTCCAGCAGGGCTGTCCCGCGGATGATCTCTATCGCCACTTCGGGCTCTTCAATCCCCGGGATCTCCACGATGATACGCCGGGCGCCCTGAATCTGGACGATGGTTTCCGCCAGCCCCAGGCCGTTGACCCGGTTCTCCACAATCTGGCGGGCCGTCTCCAGGCTGGTGCGCTCCACTTCCTGGCCCTCGGGAACGTCGGCGACCAGCGAGACTTTCAGGCCACCGCGCAGGTCCAGGCCATAGCGGATGGCGATTTGCCGCGCTCCCTCCGGCTGCCAGACCAGCAGGTTCTCCAGCCAGGACGGGTGGTCAATGTTGAGGTCCACATAGATGGCCAGAACGGCCAGCAGAAGGATGACGACAAGCAGAATTCGGTCTCTTCTCTCCATAGTCTCTCCTGGGTGTTCCGACGATTAGAACGATGGGATTATAGCCGATAAGAGGGGTTCTGTCAAACCGGCGGAGGGCAACTCCGCAGGAGTTGCCCTACCTTACACCCGTAGTCGCTCCACATCCCGTTGCAACTGGGCGATGTGGCGGCGGGTATCCGCCTCCGCCCCGACGGTCGCCAGGCGGTGCCGGGCGAAGGCCAGTTCGGAAGCGACCCGGTAGTATTTCCCCAGGCGCCTCCAGCGGCGGAAATCCCCCCGCACCAGGGCCTCCAGGCGCTGACCCACCCGTCGCCAGTAGGAGCAGATGACCGGGTAGTCCTCCGCAGGGATTCGGCCCTCGCGGACTTCTTCGGCCAGATAGCGTACCAGGTAGGACCGTTCCCGGAGGGAGAAGGAAATCAGCAGCCCGACCAGCGCCAGTACGCCGCCCCAGTCGGAGAGAACGCTGATCAGCAGCGACCAGCAGGTCAGCGACGCCAGGGTAGCGCCGAAGTTGTGAATCCCGTGGAGCGTCATCGCCGCCAGCAGGCCGGCGACAGGAGCGGCTGCCCGCACATCCCGGCGGGGGGATGTGCGGGCCAGGGCGATCCCCAGGCCGGTGCAGGCGGTGAAGAGAGCATGGTTCAGCCCGAAGAGGACGGCGCGGAAGAAGGAGAGCGTTAGCACTTCTCCTAACCCGCCCATATCGTAGGCGCCGAGGAAGTAGAAGAAGTTTTCGGTGGTGGCGAAGCCGAAACCCACCAATCCGCCGTAGAGGATGCCGTCCAGCGGGGTGTCTATCTCCCGGCGGAAGCGCCACAGCAGGAGAAAGAGGACGATGCCCTTGAATATCTCCTCGGTCACCGGAGCGATGAGGCTGGAGCCCACCAGTTCGTATCCTACGCCGGGCCCCAGCGCGGAAATCGGGACGTCCAGAACCAGTTGGGCGATGAGGGAGAAGATGATGGCCGGGATGGCGCCCCAGAGGAAGGCGGCCAGGATCAGCCCCAGCGGCTCCTTCTCGTAGCGGTCCATCCACCAGAGGACCAGGGCGTAGAGGAGCATCGGCAGGAGGGCCAGGATGAGGATGATGATCAGAGCAATGAGGGTTTCCATAGATAGACTCCTTACCAGAACAGAGTTGGACCGGGCACCGAACTTTTGCCCGAAAAATGGCGTATAATTTATCAGAGCCGTGACTTCAAGGAGCGATGGTGTGGATCTGATACGCCGCTGCCAGGCAGGGGATGAAGAGGCTTTCGCCGCGCTCTTTCACCAGTATAAAGACCTGGTCTACAGGGTTGCATATCTAACGCTGGACAGCGCCGATGAAGCGGAAGATGTGCTCCAGGAAGTCTTCCTTCAGGTCTACAGGTCGCTATCTACCTTTGAGCCCTCCAGAGGAGCAATCACGACATGGCTGTATCGCATCACAGTGAATCGTTGTTTGAGCCGACAACGCAAGCGCCGTTTCCGTATTCTTCGTTTAGAGAGCGTTCCTCCCCTGGCACTCACCGAACCCCTCTCCTTTCCGAACCAGTTGGAAGAGGAGGACGCCATTCGGCAGGCATTGAATCGTTTGAGCGGAAAACTGCGGATTGTCGTGGTCCTGCGCTATTACCTGGGACTCTCGTATGCCGAGATCGCTCAGGTTCTGGATATCCCCATCGGCACGGTCAAATCGCGGCTTGATCTGGCGCTCAAGACCCTGCGCAAAGAACTGGAGGAAGTTCCACAGATTGTACCCTTAAAGGAGTTGGCGGAATGAAATGTCAGGAAGTGAGCAATTTGCTTGTTGCCTATCTGGATAACGAGGTGAGCCCTTCGGAGCGGGCGTTGATTCAGGCGCATCTGGACGAGTGTGACGTCTGTCGTAAGGAGTTGGCTGCCCTGTCGGCGTTGCAGGGCCGTGTTCATCAGTTCCTGCGAATCCGGGCGGCACAGGCAGCCCCCTCGTCTCAGGCCTGGAGCCACCTGCAGGGGAAGTTGAGCAGGAAGGAGTCCGGGCTGCAACGGATCGTCCGAAGCATTGGGCGGGCCCCATCGGTACAGGGTGGGATTCTGGGGAAATGTAAACCTGCCCTGGCGGCCATAGTTGTCCTGGCATTCGTCATCGTGGTGATCGTTTTCGGTCCCACCCTCTGGACCTGGGCACAGGAAGGGATCATCCGCTGGTCTTCCTCCCGGGTTCCTATCAGCCGGTTTGAGATCCGGGCAGTCTCTCCAAATCTGGATTTCGCGCCGCTGCAACCGACCTATCTGCCGGACAATCCGATGTACATTCTGATCGGCGGAGTCAAAGGGAGGGCAGGAACCTTTGTGCAGACGTACGCGGGAAAAGACTGGTTTATTGAGATTGTTCAGAGCAAGGCCACTGCCGAACCGCTTCCTCCGGGCCGGGAAGTATACGTTAATGGCCGTCCGGGAGTGCTTGTTACCGGCCTGGAGGGCACATTTGAGTTCGCGCCACCCCTTAGTGCAAGAGTGGTGATCGGCATACCCCCATCTGGAGAAAAGTCCCCATCTGAAGGCTTTATGCACCTTTACCCGCCTGTCTATCCGTACACGGATGGGAAGCAACTCACCTGGTATGCGGGCGACCTGAAAATTGAGATGCTCACTAATCTATCGGAGGAGGCCTTGCTGAAGATCGCTGCATCTATGAAGCCTGGGGAGGAACACACCCGATGAATAGAGCAAAGACCGATAGGTTGATTCTGCTGTTGCTGGGCGTGGTAATTCTGTTGATGGTGGCCAACCTGGGCCTGTTTGTGCGAATGAATCAGTTGCAGAGTCGGGTAATCCAGGCCCTGGAGCCTTTCCAGAGGCCAACGGGCCTGGCTGTAGGAAAGCAGGCACCCTCTTTTCGTCTGACGGATACAGAAGGGCAGACAGTTTCGCTGGGGGATTTCGCAGACACGCGCGTTCTTCTCGTTTTCTCTTCCGTCGCTTCTCCAGCATGTCAGCAGATTTATCCCTTTCTGAAGGATTTTCAAAAGATGCACCCCGACATCGCGATATTAATGGTCTCGCAAGGGTCTGAGGAGGAGAACCGAGCACTGGTCCGCGAGAAAGGGCTATCTTTTCGAGTTCTAAACTCCGAAGACGATGTGATGAGGAAGTACCAGGTGCCAGCCTTGCCCTTCTTCTACTTGATAGATGAGCAGGGAAGGGTCACCAGCCGGGGCATCGCCCTCTCGCTGGAACAATTAGAAAATCTGGTCAAGACAGGCCAGTAACATCTTCTTCTGAAAGGCGATGTGCTCAGTAGGTATGGAGGAAGCCCCCACAGGACGGAAGGGAGGTGATGCTGATGTTCGGGTCCGAAGTGTCGCAAAAAAGGGCCCTGCTGGTCCTGAGCGCGATGCTGATAGTAGCGCTTTTCCTGGCGGTCATCTCTGTGCAGGCGGCATTCGCACAGGACCCGTTTCCGTTCCTCCAGGGCCAATTCAAAATAGAGGTGTTTCTGCCGCCGAATTCGCCAGACGTCACCCCGCAACCCGCATCCTCCGAGTACTTCTCGGAGAACTTCGCACTGGAGGTGTTCCCTCCCCCGGCGGCTCCACCACAGCCAGACACTCACTGCTGGGATTACCGGGCGTTGGGTTTCTGTGATTGCCGGACGCACCAGTACTGGGAATACTGGTGCCACCGCTGTTGTAATGAGCCCGATTGCTGCCCGGCGGGGTGTTGTGATATCTATTGCTGGTGGGTGGAGGCCGGTACGTGCGCGTGCAAGTAGAAAGCGCCCAGCCTGCTGAGCACTCACCTGGAGGGGCCGGACTCTGTCCCGGCTCCTCTTTTTGTTAAGGTTCTCCTTCCCGAACAGTATAGGGCTACGGCCCGGTATCACCGCTTGCGCCCTGCGCTCGTTCTGTGGCCGAACCCGCAATCCGTTCCTGCGGGAACGGGACCAGTCCCAGCCGCCGGATAATTTTGGCGCCGGTGGAGACCAGATGAACCCAGGGAAGGGATGGCCGTCCCTCCACCCGGGCCGCGCGGAGGCTCTCCAGAAACGAGGCTGGGGAGTCAAAGGGGGGCAGAAGGGTCACCATCTGCCCCAGTTCCCGGACGGAATGGGCGTCGCTTCCGGCAGTGACGGGCAGGCCATGGGCGCGCGCCAGGGCGAGGGCCCCCCCGTTATCCGCCCAGAACAGGCAGCGCGCGTTCCACCCCTCCAGAAAATCCACTTCCCCCAGCAGGGCCTGCACCGAATCCAGCCCTATCGCCTCCCGTCGGGCCCGGTCCAGCGGGTGGGAAACGCCCACCACGCCCCCCTGGGCCCGCACCGCGGCGATGGTCTCCCGCGGGGAGAGCCCCGGCGGCACCGCCTCGGTGAGGAAGTAGGCGATCAGTTCCCCCTCCGTGGTGCGGATCTCCTCCCCGACGATAATCCGTTCGGGGTCCATCTCCTTCAGCCGCAGCGCGCCGGCGATGGTGTTGTGGTCGGTCACCGCGACCCGGTCCAGCCCCTTGCGGCGGCAGGCTTCCAGAAACCGCTCCGGCGAGACCAGGCAGTCGCGGGAGTAGCAGGTGTGAGTATGCAGGTCGCAGCGCAGGAGTTGGGTCATGCCATCACCTGCTATTCGGGCCGCTGCACCGGGACCAGCGCCGCAGCGCGTTCCTGCTGGTAGGCGTCCAGCGTGATGAGCGTGGCCCCAAAGCGCCGCGCCACCGCCACATAGACGGCATCGCTGCCGCGCAGGCGATGGTAGGCGGCGATCTCGGCGGCGGCCTGCGCCAGTGTTTCGTCCAGATCAATCAGTATGAGCGAACTCAACTGCTGAATTTCTGCCATCCAGTCCAGCGCCATCTGCGTGTTGTTCTGTTTACGCGCCAGCGATGCCACAACCTCCACAAGCATCAGGGTGGGAACCACTATTGGGGTATCCGTCTTAAAGATTTCGCTCAAGAAGCGCCAGCTCTTGTCGCTGCCAGCTTCGGAAGGGCTAAACGCATTGACGAAAACGCTGGCATCAATGGTGATAGGATCGCTCATCGGCGCATCTCCGAGAGGATCTCCACGGCGCTTTTCTCGCTTTGCCAGCCCTTCCCCAGTTCCTCGCGGATCGCCTCCAGCCGCGCCCAGACCTCGTCCGGGTCCGGCGGCGGGGGTGCCGCATCCACCGGCATCAGGATGGCGACCGGTTCGCCGCGCTGCGTGATGATGTACCGGGCGCGCTTTTCCTTGACCGCGCGCACCACTTCTGAAGCGCGCGCCTTGAATTCGCGGATGCCGATTTTCTCCATCATTTCCCCTCCCTTTGTGGTCACTTGTGCAACCACATTGTACACCGGTTTGAGGGCTGCGTCAAGGTCAACGAACGACAGTACATTTCAGTTTTATGGTAGATTGTGGAATAGGCCGTTTGCTCCAGCCCGCCGGTTCACGGCGGGACGGAAGGGGCCGTTTTTTTCCCCAGCCTCGCCGTAAACAGGCGGGGCTTGGGGAAAAGAGCACTGAAAGCGCCCTTCTAAAGCCCAGCCTGACCGTTATGGGTTTTAACAAACTAACCCACACATGACGCTATTTGGCTTTTGGCAAATGCCCCCTCACCCCCCTTGCCCCCCTCTCCCCTTGCCCTGATGGGCGGAGGAGACCTCACCCTCACCCCGTCGCCGCAGGCAGAACCCCTCTCCCTCTCCCAGTGGGAGAGGGAGAGGGGTTGGGGGAGACGGTG
>FWPU01011776.1_pt1 | contig 12019 bp, 8 predicted proteins | sample 2228361 | NCBI WGS metagenome assembly FWPU01 (sample SAMEA103939777, study PRJEB20133) | metagenome | reverse complement strand
TGCCTCCATATCTTAAACAGAGAGCTGTTCGGTGATCACATTTTTGAAACACCAGTTCGCGTTTCGGTGATCTTATTTTTGGAGCTGAGCGAAAAGTTGAATCCCCTTTTACCCTCGCCGGATAATTTCCCCATGGACGAGGTCCGAAAGGATTTCCCCACCCTGAGGCTCACGGTTGGCGATCGCCCTCTCTGTTACCTGGATAACGCGGCCACGACCCTGAGGCCCGCCCAGGTGATAGAGTGCATGGACAGGTTCTACAGGGACTGCAACGCGAACATCCACCGCGGCATCCACCACCTCTCGGTTAAAGCAACGAGGATGTATGACCAGGCGCACGAGCGGGTCGCGAGGTTCATCCGGGCCAAAAGTTGGCAGGAGATAATCTTTACCAGGAACACCACGGAATCCATAAACCTGGTTGCCTACGCCTTTGGGGACACGGTTGTTGGGGAGGGAGACGAGATACTGACAACGGTCTCCGAGCACCACTCAAACATGATCCCCTGGCAACGCCTGGCAAAGAGAAGGCGCGCTGTCCTGAAATACATACCGGTTAATCCTGACGGAACATTGAACCTTGACGAGGCAAAAAATCTGATCACCCCTAAAACCAGGATCGTCGCGGTTCAGCACATATCAAACCTGCTCGGAACCATACACCCTGTCTCGGAGATAGCGGAGATGGCGCACAGGGTCGGGGCACTGGTCGTGGTTGACGCGGCGCAATCAGTCCCGCACATGCCCATTGATGTCAGTGAGCTCGGGGCTGATTTCGTCGCTTTCTCGGGCCACAAGATGCTCGGACCGACAGGGGTCGGCGTCCTCTGGGGATGGGAGGATCTCCTCCGTGAGGGAGATGTGTTTCTCACAGGCGGATCAATGATCTCCGAGGTCACCCTTGAGGCCGCGAAGTGGAACACCCTTCCCTGGAAATACGAGGCAGGGACACCGAACATATGCGGCGCGGTTGGGCTTTCTGCGGCAATTGATTACCTGGAGGGGATTGGGCTTGAGAGGGTTCTCGCTCACGAGAAGGAACTCCTTGAATACGCTACCGAGAGGCTTTCGTCCCTTGATTTCGTCAGGCTCTATGGGCCGGAACCTGAGGAGCGGGTCGGCATAGTTGCCTTCAATGTTGATGGCGTCCACCCCCACGATGTCGCCCAGGCCTGCGACTCGTTCGGGGTCGCGATCCGTTCGGGCCACCACTGCGCCCAGCCCCTCTCCGTGGCAATAGGCGCGAAACAGGGAACCGCGAGGGCTTCTTTCTACATATACAACACAAAGGACGAGGTTGACGCGCTCGTGGACGCGGTTATAATGGCAAAAAAGGAGCTGGGATAGATGAGCCTCTATCCTGAGAACATCATGGAGCACATAAAGAACCCCAAGCACAGGGGGACCATGCCCAACGCGACCGTTGTCGCGGACAACGGCAATCCCTCATGCGGGGATGAGTTGACATACTACATAAAAATTGAAAACGGGATGATCTCGGAGATAAAACACGATGCCAGGGGTTGCGCTATATCCAGGGCCGCGGCGGACATGCTGGCGGACATGGCCGAGGGCAAGAGCGTTGAGGAGGCGATGAAAATAACCCATGATGACATAGTGGAGGCCATGGGGGGTATCTCTGAGGGGCGTAGGGCCTGCGCTACACTTTCGGTTGATGTGCTCCGTGAGGCGCTGGGGAAAATGAAGGCATTATAATTTGGCCGAGGTGAATGATTACAAGACCAGGTCATACCTCTCTGCGGTTGAAGCCGCGGGCTTCCTCGGTCTCACTGTGGCCCTCGTCCACGACCTTGCGAGGGAAGGGAGGCTACCCTTCAAGCGTGCAGCCTCCGGGCAAATGCGGTTTCGGCTGGAGGATCTGAAGAGATACCTGGAATCTACCAGAAAGACAAGGAAAGCCAACCCGCTGTTCTCCGTGGAAAATATCTTTGATCTGGCGGACACAACGCAGGGGATATACATTAAGAACTCCCAACAGATGGATGAGCTTAAAGATGGCTCTGTCCACCTCATGGTAACCTCCCCTCCCTATTTCAACGCAAAGATGTATTCTTCGGAACCAATACCAGGCGATCTGGGCGAGGTGCACGATGTTGATGCCTGGTTTTCCGAAATAGGCAAGGTATGGGCAGAGGTTTTCAGGGTTCTTCAACCCGGGCGAAAGGCTTTTATAAACATAATGAACCTTCCGGTGAGGCTTGAAGGTGGTTTCAGGACCCTTAACCTGGCTGGAAGGACAATAGACCTTTGCGAGAGAATCGGGTTTATCTTCAAGAGGGACATAGTCTGGCAGAAGACCAACTCGGTCCGTGCCCACTTCGGCACATATCCCTATCCCGGAGGCATTCTCATCAACAACAATCACGAGTTCATTCTTGAGTTTGAGAAACCAGCGCCAAGGGGGTATCAGAAATACGCGCACTTGACGAAGGAACAGAAAGAAGCATCCAAGCTGGACAAGGCATTCTGGATTGAAGTAAAAAAGAGCGATGTCTGGATCATGAAGCCTCAGGGCTCAGGGGACAGGCGCAGTCATGTTGCTCCATTCCCCTACGAATTGCCTTACAGGTTGATAAAAGCCTACAGCTATGTCGGCGAGACCGTCTTAGACCCGTTCCTGGGTTCAGGCACAACCCTCCTTGCCGCGGCGGATTTACGAAGGAATGGCGTTGGCTACGAGATAAACCCGGAGATAGCGGAGGGCGCGATAAAAGCTCTTAAAAACCACCAGCCGGGCTTCTGGAAATGAAAAAAGACCCGAAAACAGCCTACGCGCAATCAAGCGACATAAAATCCAGAACTTATCTGGAATATCGCAGGGACATGAAGAGGAAGGCTATTGCGGAACTTGAGGCCGGAGAATGGATTGAGAAGAAACTAATGGAGATGTATCCCAGCAAGAAGGTTTCTGTTCGCAAGTCCGGCGGTGATGCCTTTCTGTGGTTTCTCAGAAAAGGTGGGGTTACCAGGGAGCCGGATTATATTGCCGAGATAGAAGGGGAGACTCTGAAAATTGAGTTCCAGTATGCCGGGAAAGAAAATTTGAGTTCCTATGACTTCAAGGTTTCAAAGGTGGCAAAGAAGGTGGACGATAAACGCCGCCCAATTGAGAACAATCTGTTCGTCTATATTCACAAGCCACTGCTGAGATACGCGATATTCAAACCTGACTGGATTATAAAGAATGGGCAATATGGCATGGTTGAGGCCTGGCGGAGCTATGCTTTCAGGGTTCCTGCTGAAAGGTTTGAGAAGATCCTGATGCCGGATAAAAGCCTAGCGCTCCTTTGTAAGCTCATAGACCTCAAAAACTTTATCCTGGAATTCCAGCATGACTTGCTGGCCATCACGCGCCAAGAGCTTTCGCACCTTCTTCAGGGCGTGGTGGATAAAGAGCAACTCATCAAAATAGCCCCCAGAGACCTTGAAAGTTTCTTCAGGATATGCTTCATTCTGGACAGCATGGATGAGATTCCTGAGAACGCGGCCCTGTGGATTGTGTATCTGGTCAGCTTTATCGGACGAGAAAATACGCTTGAGGAGATCTTCAAAATAACCTACTGCCTTGATTTTCTTTATTCAAAGGTTGAACTCAAGGCAAATGAGTTGAAAGAAGTAGTCAAAGCGATCGGAACCCTTCTGGCTAGGATTCAGCAATGCGCCAGAGACGACGGTTCTTATTTCTCCAACAGGAATGCGACTCCGCTTGATGAGACGAGATACGCTCTCTTTGCTATAAATCTGCTGGAAGATATGACCCAGGATGCCATCTTTTATTATTCAGCAGAGCTAAACCCCATAAGGAAAATCTATCAAACCATTCCAGATGTAGAAAAGACCTGTGAGTTTGTCGTTGGAACCGAATGAGTCTTAGAGTCCTTTTCGTCTCTGACCTCGGCCCCGGCCAGCTTCCCTCTGGCCCCCAGCGTTTCGCGAGGGCCTTCGTGAAAGCAATAGCGGGCTGGGTTTCCTTGAGGATCGTCAACCTCAGCGAGGGGAACAAGCTCTCGCGCTCGGCCGCCTGCCTCGGAAAATACGATGTATATCATGTCTCCGGCGTTTCTTTCCTTGAACCTGTCCTCGCGGCCCTAAGGGGTCGTGGTAAGCTCATCTACACTGCCCACGGCACCCTCGCGCACGAGGCCGCGGTGGGCTACCGGTATCCGAAAAAGATGTTCTGGGCGGAAAGGCTTCTCCTGAGAAACTCCGCGAGGGTCGTCTGCGTCTCAAGCCTTCTGAGGTCAAGGATGGCCGAGGAATACGCGGTTGATCCCGGAAAACTGAGGGTTATTCCCCCCCCGATTGACCCTTCGCTCCTTGAGGCCGAGCCGCTTGATCCCGGTTTCCCAAGGCCATACATATTATTCCCCGGAGGCGGGCCAACAAAGGGCCTCGCTCACGCGATCAGGGCATTTGAGCTAATCAGGGGAAAAATACCGGGCCTCAGCCTCGTTGTCCTGTCAGAAGAGCCTGGCGAGGGGATCCCAGGAGTTTTGCGGTCAAAGCCCCTCCCAACAGGGCTTTTGGTCGGAGCTTACCTGCGCTCCGAGCTCGTCCTGAACGCGTCTGACTACGAGACATTCGGCCTCCCGGTAGCCGAGGCCGCGGCGCTCGGAAAACCCTTCCTGGTTTCTGAAGGTTCCGGGGTATCGGAATATGTTCGCGGGGATTTTCCGGATCTGGTCATTAAACCGGATGATCGCGAATCCCTTGCCAGGAAAATTATAGAAATAATGGAGAACCCGCCCTCGCCGGAATCCTTGAGGTCATGGGCGGGCCGATTCTCTCCTGAACGAATAGCCAGAGAATACCTTGAACTATACCGCGAGGTTTGTCCTACCTAGACGGGACATACAGGTATAGGGTTTCAAGCTCAAACCAGGGCTGTGGCTGTGGAAACCTCATTGGCACAACCAGTTTTTTCTTCAGCGTAAGGGTGGAATCGTTCAGCGCGCTGGTAAAAAGTCCGGGCCTACCGGTAAACGAGGTATCCATATCCTGGTAGAAAGACCTTGGGATCACGACTCGTCCAGGCGCGGCCCACCACCAGAAATGCCTGTCAATGACCGCGGAATCTCCGGCTGTTTTGACCATTTCATTCATTGCCGAAACCAGCGCGGCGTTGGTTTTCTTGTCCGAGAGGACCTGCCTGGCCAGCCGTATATCCTCCATGATCAGGATTATCGCGAGGAGTGCGAGGACCCACCTGCCCCTCCAGAAGGGTTCGGAGAGTAGCCCCGCGAACAAGGGAAACAAAATCGGGTAAAAGATTGCGGCAAACGAGGCCAGGTTGTGGGGCGGGGCCAGGCCCCTTGGAAAAAGAGCAATCCAGGCCAGACCTGAAAGAAAGAGGATCACCAGTGGCCTCTGTTCCCTGGCCCAGTAATATGCGGATGATATGAGCCCCACAGAACCAGCAATGGCGGATACGAAATAGAATGTCCTGTTATCAGCGGCGGGGCCGATTATGCAGTGGAGGTTTCTGAACACGAGGTTTTGAAGGTAAAGGTGAATAGCATAAAGAGGCTCGCTGAAAAGGAGGATGGGTATGAAGCCCTCTATGTAGCCCTCTTGGACATCCGATCTCAGGGGATGGTTCAGGTGGGGAATTATGTTGTAGAGGACGAAGAAGCAAAGTGGAACAACCAAACCCAGCAGGAACCAGAGGAGCGGTTTCCATGCCCTTGCGGCCAAGAGGTATGTAAGGATAGCCAGGGAGACAAAGAAACCCACCACATAAACCAATGGCAGAAGTCCGACCAGAAAGCCGCAGGCAATTGCCCAGCCGCGAGACCGGTTTGCCATTAGGGCAGAATAAAACGCCAGGCCGGCGAAACCAGCAAGCAGTGGCTCTGGCCTGACGACATGACAGAGCATCACGAAAGCGCCGGAAAACCCCATGACGACCGCGGCCAGGATACCGACCTTCTCCGACCAGAGCCTCCTGCCTATGAGATAGGCCGAAACCAGGAGCAAAAGGCCTCCGAGCAGGGAAACCAGCCTAGCGGAGAAAGGGGTTATCCCGAGGGCCGCGAAGCTGATGGCCAGCGCGCCAGCATATATCGGGAAGCTTAGGAGGCTGTAGCCAAAATCGTTCAGGCTTGTGCCGGGGAACATGGTGGTCTTCACCAGGCCTGTTCTCAGGAAGCCCAGGCCGACATCAGCCATCCACGCCTCGTCCGGGGATATTGTCAGCGCGGGATACCATGACAAAGTAAAGAGGTTCCCGGTGAACCAGACCGCCAGGAAGGCCAGGAAAACCCACCTGAGAGCGTTCGCTCCCGCGAAAATTCCCTTCACGAGATTCACATTATACCGTATTCCCGCCATCGCCTGTCCACCTTTTCCCTTGTCTCCGGAGACATCTCCAGGGCCTCCGGCCATGGCCTCTCGTGTCCTTCACCGGGCAGTTTCCTGGTAGCGTCCACCGCGAGGCAAAGCCCATCGCCGGATATGAGGCTGTCCTTCTTGGGATCAAACCTTGAGAATACCCCCCAAAGGAGGTCTCTGTCAGAGAATATGTCCACATCCGAATCCGTGATAAAGGTGAGCCGTGGCTTCACCTTCGCCCATATCCCGTGTATGAGCCTGAGAGCCTGACCCGGCCCCTTTTTATCCGTTGAGACAAAGAGGACGCCGGACTCCCACCTGTGCGTCAGGCCTGGCAGTTCAGCCTGCTCCCAGGACAGAGGTTTTCGCCAGGGCTTTGTTGTCGCGTCCATGGCCATCTTTGATCCCCGGTCCGAATGGGGCGATGATATGTCCAGTGTGTCGGCAGGCCCCTCTGGAACCAGGATCATGTCCTCGGGTGGCAGGAAGTTCTCGGAGATCGCGCGCCAGACCGCTGGGAGGTCGTGGGGGTCAACCCCCTCATCAACGATCACGAGGGTCTTTGTAAGCGCCATTGCTCCCAGGCCCCACAGAGCCAGCGCGACCTTTACCCCTGCCCGTGGGAAGCTTGGCCTCGCGGATGCTATCGCCAGGTTGTGGAATCCTGATTCAAGCGGGGTGTTCAGATCAACAAGTTCAGGAACCTGTAATCTGAGCAATGGCGTGAACATCTTCTCTATTGCCTTTCCTATGACCCCGTCCTCCTTCGGCGGCTTGCCCACTATGGTGGCCGGATAAACCGCGTCCGGCCTCGCCATTATCCCCTGGATGTGGAATACTGGGAAATCCCTTTCAAGGGAGTAATAGCCGAAGTGATCCCCGAACGGCCCCTCGGTCCTCCTCTCTTCTGGTGGGACATATCCCCACAAAACGAAATCCGCGTCCGCCGGAACCTCAAGCCCGTTTGGAAGCCTTGATACCCGGATGGGCTCTCCCGTAAGCCATCCCGCAAGCAGATACTCATCCACATCCTGCGGCAGGGGGGCTATGGTGGCGAATGTAAGCGCCGGAGGCCCTCCCAGGACAACGGCAACCGGAAGGGGTTTCCCAGTCCTCTCGGCCTTCGCGTAGTGAGCGGCCCCTCCCCTGTGCGGGTGCCAGTGCATGCCGGTCGTCATACCATCGTAGACCTGCAATCTATACATCCCGCAGTTGCCTATCCCGGTCTCCGGATCCTCTGTCCTGACTATGGGCAGGGTGAAAAACCTCCCCCCGTCCCTTGGCCAGCACTTCAGGACCGGCAGTTCGTCCAGGCTGTTCAGCCTAACCCTGAAACCCGCGCGCTTGGGTTTTGGCTTCAGGGAGAAAATCCTTCTGGCGACATTCAGGGACCTGTAGAGCTTCTTCAGATCAACCCCGGCCCCGGCCTTCACGAGGGATAATATCTCTTCCCCTATCTCTTCAGGCTCCCTGTCCCCTATCGCCCACCTCAGGCGCTCCGGCGTCCCGAACATGTTTATCGCGACTGGAAACCTTGAGCCCACCGGGTTCTCAAAGAGAAGGGCCGGCCCCTCGCGTTCCATGACCCTTGAGGCTATCTCGGTTATCTCAAGGACCGGGTCAACCGGAACCCTGACCCTCACCAGAGCACCCTTTTTCTCAAGGAAGGAAAGGAAGGCGCGGGTGGTGGGGAAACGCACGGGGAAATTATATTGCAGGGACAGGGTCTGAGACTACGCCGCGCGTTTTATGCGCCTGCCTTTGGTTGGGTTCAAGCGCCATGCTGTGAGTTTTACGGAATACCGCGACCCCGACAAATCTGGCGGCATTTGGAATGATGTGGCCGGAAAACCACGCTGGAATGATTCGCCCGGCGATAAGAAAGCGAGAAAAATAACAGGTAGTCCCCTACACCTTCGCAACCGTCATCTCGGTTGGCCTGAACTTCACAACACCGTCCTCAAGGTAGGCCTCAACATGCTCGCCCTCCTTCAGGTCTCCCCTGAGGATGGCCTCGGACAGAGGTTCTTCAATGTATTTGCGCAATGTGCGCCGAAGAGGCCTCGCACCGAACTCCGGGTTGTAGCCGTCCTCAACCAGGAACTTCCTGGTCTCCTCGGTCAGGGTCAGGGTCATCTTTCTCTCCGAGAGCCTCTCCCTGAGCTCCCGGAGCATAACCTCAACAACCCCCATGAGGTCATCCTTGTCCAGCGGCCTGAAAACAACTATCTCGTCTATTCTGTTGAGGAACTCAGGGGGGACGGCGTTCCTGAGCTCTGCCCTCAGGTATTTCTCGGATTCCTCGTAGCTCATCGCGCCTTCCTCGCCAGGCCTGAAACCGAGGCGGGAGACCTGGGTCAGGCGTTTGGTGCCGATGTTTGAGGTCATGATTATCACAGTGTTCCTGAATGAGACGCGCCGACCCAGGCCATCGGTTATGACGCCGTCCTCAAGTATCTGCAGGAGGATATTGAAAACATCAGGGTGCGCCTTCTCAAACTCATCAAAGAGAACCACTGAGTATGGCTTCCTCCGGACCTTCTCGGTGAGCTGTCCCCCCTCCTCGTAGCCAACATAGCCGGGTGGAGCGCCTATTAGCCGCGATACATTGAATTTCTCCATGTATTCGCTCATATCCACCCTTACCATCGCTGATTCATCCCCAAAGAGGAACTCTGCCAGCGCGCGCGCGAGGGAGGTCTTCCCGACGCCAGTCGGGCCGAGGAAGACAAAAGAGCCTATTGGCCTCCGCGGGTCCTTTATTCCCGCCCTTGAACGCCTTATTGCCTTTGAAAGCGCTGATATGGCCTCGGACTGGCCTATTATCCTGCTGGATAGGGAGGATTCCATCTCAAGGAGCCTGCGTTCCTCCTCCAGGCTTATCTGGGAAGTGGGTATGCCAGTCCACCTGGAAACCACCCGCGCAACATCCTCCTCGGTCACGGTCGGGGTGAGCTCTGCCCTTATTTCCTCCCGGCGCTTGGCGACCTTCTTCTCAACTGCCCTTTCCTCGTCCCTGAGCCGGGCGGCGCGCTCGTAGTCCTGGCGCTCTATGGTGCTTGTTTTTAAGGCCCTTATCCTGTCCAGCTCCCGGCTGAGCTCGGCCAGAACCTCGTCCCGGTTGCGCGATGCCAGCTTCACCATCGCGCCGGCCTCATCCATAACATCTATAGCTTTATCAGGCAGAAACCGGTCCTGTATGTATCTGTCAGCGAGCCGGGCCGCGGCCACCAGAGCCTCATCCGAATAGAGGACTCCGTGGAACTCCTCGTATTTTGACTTAAGGCCTCTGAGTATCTCCACCGTCTCCTCGGTGGTGTTCGGGTCAACCATGACAGGCTGGAACCTGCGCTCCAGCGCGCCATCCTTCTCTATGTGTTTCTTGTACTCGTCAAGGGTGGTCGCACCTATGACCTGGAATTTTCCCCTGGCCAGGGCGGGCTTCAGGATGTTGGCCGCGTCCAGCGCGCCCTCGGCCGCGCCCGCGCCGACCATGGTGTGCAGTTCGTCTATGAATATTATCACATTCGGGGATGAGGATGCCTCCTTTACTATGGCCTTCAGGCGTTCCTCAAACTGGCCCCGATATTTCGTCCCCGCGACCACGGCCGCGAGATCAAGCGCGAGTATCCTTTTCTTCAAAAGGCCCTCCGGAACATCTCCGGCGGCTATCCTCTGAGCGAGTCCCTCCACTATTGCCGTTTTTCCAACCCCGGCCTCTCCAATGAGAACCGGATTGTTCTTCTTGCGCCTGGAGAGTATCTGTATTACGCGCTCTATCTCTTCCAGGCGGCCTATGACCGGGTCAAGCTTGCCCTCAGCGGCCAGCTTCACCAGGTCAGTGGAAAACGCGGGCAAAAGCTTGCCCTTTATCTCTCCGGGGACCGGCGGCTCAGAGCCACCAGCCTCTTCCTCGCCCTCTGACCTGACACTCCTGGTAACCTCCTCCCTCACGCTCGCGTAATCAACGCCCAGGGACGCCAGGACCTGAGAGCCAAGCGAGCGCTTTTCCCGCAGGATTCCCATTAGCAGGAACTGAGTCCCGACATTCTGCTGTTGAAGGCGCCTGGCCTCCTCAAAAGCGTAGTTTATCGCCCTTTTGGCGCTTGAGTTCAGCGGCAGTTCGCCCCCGGAGGGCGGGCTGGTTCCCCTCGGCACGGAGTCCTCAAGTATCCTGTATAGCTCCTCAAGGTCAACGCCCAGGTTGGTCAGTATCATGGCCGCGTTGCCCTCGCCTAGCCTGGATATTGACATAAGGAGGTGCTCGGTGCCAATGTAATCGTGGCCAAGGCGCCTGCTTTCCTCCCTCGCCATGGAGAAGACCCTCCTGGCCCTTTCGGAAAACCTCTCGTTGTTAGCAAACACTTATCCACCTCCTGCGGCTATGTAGGCCTCCAGGAACCCTATCCTCCCCTCAGCCTCCATCGCGGAAGGGGTCTTGCTGTATTTTTTCTTTATCTCCCGATAGAGGTTCAGGGCCTCGGCCGGATTCCCGGACATCTCAAGGCACATCGCCTTCCTGTAGGTGTAGAAAGCCCTGTAGGTCTCGTAAGGGGTCTTTTCAGCGGCCTGGGATAAAAATCTCTCGGCCTCCTCGTAGCGCTCCTGGTTCATCCGGATGGATGCCATTCCGGAGAGCGCGTTGGCCTCGGTGAACGGGTCGCCCGGCTTGGAGGAGAGGAACCGGCTCCAGAACTCCTCTGCTCTTGCCATGTCGCCCGCGGTGTAGTAGTGATAACCAAGATAATAGAGGGCTCTCTTGCCCCAGCGGGTGTTGGGAAACCTTTGGTAGAGATCGGTGAGGGCCGGAATTGCCTGGGCCGTGTCGCCGGTGCTCATGAGATAAACCGCCTGCACATACTCCCACTGGCCCTTTGGTTTCCCTGCCCTTCCTCTCTGAGTGTAAGCCAGAAAAGCTACCCCCACGATCACCGCCGCGAAACCCCAGAGCAGGTTGCTCCTGTTTCTAATGACCCAGGCCTTCGCGACCCGGATCTTCTCGCCTCCGAAAAACTCCTTTATATTAATCATCCTGGTTCTTCCCTCAGGCTTAAATTATAAGCGTTTTGCCACGGCAATTCAAGTATCAATTCCCCGGGGTGATCCTCACCCGGATAGCGCTGGGATAGCCGAGCTCAAGGCCAGGCAGTAGATTCCAGGATTTTCGGCCCCGGTCAGCCAAGCTAGCAATTGGCGCTGGTTTCAAAGTATCAAGGCCAGCCGGGAAAAGGCTCTCTCCCGCGATTTTCGGTCTCGCCCCGGCCGCCCAACCCATTCGCGCCAGAAATCAGGAGAACACGGGTCAAGAAGGAGGGCGTCCGCCGGCCGTTCACCCCTGTTTAAGCCCGCGGTTCAGCCCAAGGATTTTCGCGCCGAATGGATCAAAATTGGCTTCCGGTGTTGAACCCAAGGCATCAACACCAGGCCAGTGGATCAAACTTGACCTCTCACATACCCCCTCCCACAGAAACAAGATTTGACAAGCGCCTGCCAGTAAGTTCTTGGGGCACAGCCGTAAAGTTTCATAATTCCCGATCACCGAAACGGGGGGTGATGTTTCATAATTCAGATCACCGATTCTTTTCCATCATGAGTTCACTGAGGAGCCTTTGTAGGCTTTTGATTTCCCTCTTGAGATGCACTGGGTTAAGCTGTTCTCTGAGTCTCA